>Ga0335079_10000772_pt1 | contig 36390 bp, 31 predicted proteins | sample Lox_Sample_33_FD_206719 | JGI IMG/M metagenome (GOLD analysis project Ga0335079, IMG submission 206719) | Soil microbial communities from Loxahatchee National Wildlife Refuge, Florida, United States - Lox_Sample_3.3 | ecosystem: Environmental > Terrestrial > Soil > Wetlands | place: USA...
TCGAGCTTCGCGATGCCACTATTCAGGCGGAAGGCGATCTCGACTTTCGCGGCACCCTCGGAATGTCAAAGGAGGTTCCTGTCGGGATCCAGGCCATCCGCCTTCAGTTCACGCTGGACACCGACGCCACTGATGAACAGTGGGCAACTCTTTTGCGACTGACGGAGCGGCATTGCGTGGTCTATCAGACATTGACGCACCCGTCTGCGATCGCTGTGAGCCGGCAGCACGCCAGGTCCTGAGCACGTCGGCTGTGACGACCAACCGCAGTTCAACCTGCATCCAACTGAGCACGAGCGAGGGGTGCTGCTCGGCTGAACCGGAATGTCAGGCTCCCGCAAGCATATGCATTCCGTTGTCGGCTTCCTGCGTTTGGGCACTTATGCCATAATTCGAAAGTGAAATAAAAAATGAGAGTGTGGAAAAAAATCGGATCCAGGCACGTGCGCTATGCCGTCGGGTCGCGCTTGGCTCCTGCACCCGCTCAAACGGCAACCCAACAAATTTTTCGGTATCAAATAAATGTCCGCTGAGCCGGCTGAACCTGACAAATCGCGCATTCTCGCAAGAGACCTACTGCGGTTGGGTTCGTCTGCGGCAGGTGCGGCGCTGGCACTTGGCTTATTCCTCGAATTTGTGGATACGCCGTCGTCGCCCCTTTTTCTCGCCTCGATCGGCGGCACCGCAGTTTTCCTCTTTGGTCTCACGCGCACCGGCAGCACAGCCACGGGCACTGTTCGGTGGTCATATAAGCAGCGCTCTGATCGGTGTTCTTTGCTTCCAGTTCTTTGGCAGCGCGGTTTGGGTCTACGTCCTAGCGCTTGTGCTGACGCTGATATTCATGCTTGTAACCAAAACGGTGCATCCGCCCGCGGGGGCGAATCCGCTGATCATGATGCACTCGCATGCTGGATTGATTGCAATTTGGCAAACCGTTACAGTGGGGATTGGTATTCTTGCATTGGTCGCCGTGGTCTGGACTCGGCTGATTCCCGGGATGGTCCACTATCCGCACAGGTGGTTCGAAAAGTCCCCTCCCTCTATTACTTGGGGTGGTTGGGTCGAATAGAGCTGTCGCGCCTGATCTGCCGCTCAACCTGGAAATAATAACAGCGGTTTTTCCTGCTGTTTTCCGACAATTGCGCGTTGGTCTTCAGATAACACACGCCTGCGTCCTCCGGCGTTAGCTTTCGACGTTTAATCACTTGTGACATAATTCATGAGATAAACAAAGGGGTCAATTTATGGACGAAAATAAAAGCAAGGCGCTGGCGGCGGCCCTGTCGCAGATCGAGAAACAATTTGGCAAAGGCTCGGTGATGCGCCTCGGCGAGAGCGAGGTGGCGAAAGACATCCAGGTCGTGTCCACAGGCTCGCTGGGGTTGGATATCGCGCTCGGCGTAGGCGGACTGCCGCGCGGGCGCGTGGTCGAAATTTACGGACCGGAATCATCGGGCAAGACTACGCTGGCGCTGCAGGCGGTCGCCGAAGCGCAGAAGCTGGGCGGCACTGCGGCGTTCATCGATGCCGAGCATGCGCTCGACCCCCAGTACGCCAAGAAACTCGGCGTAAAGGTGGAGGATTTACTGATTTCGCAGCCGGACAACGGCGAACAGGCGCTGGAAATAGCGGATATGCTGGTACGGTCCGGCTCGGTGGACGTGGTTGTCGTGGACTCGGTCGCGGCGCTCACGCCAAGGGCCGAAATCGAAGGCGAAATGGGCGAGCCGCAAATGGGGCTCCAAGCGCGGCTCATGTCGCAGGCGCTGCGCAAACTCACCGCCAACATCAAGCGCTCCAATACATTGGTGATTTTCATCAACCAGATCCGCATGAAAATCGGCGTGATGTTCGGCAATCCCGAAACCACCACCGGCGGCAATGCGCTCAAGTTCTACTCTTCAGTGCGCATCGACATCCGCCGCATTGGTTCCATCAAGAAAGGCGACGAGGTAATCGGCAATGAAACCCGCGCCAAGGTGGTAAAAAACAAAGTGGCGCCGCCATTCAAACAGGCGGATTTCGATATTTTGTACGGAGAGGGTATTTCCCGCGAAGGAGAGATCATCGAGCTCGGCGTAATTCATAAGCTCATCGAGAAATCGGGCGCGTGGTATGCCTACAAGGGGGAAAAAATCGGCCAAGGCAAGGACAGCGCTCGCGACTATTTGAAAGAACATGGCAAGCTGGCGCAGGAAATCGAAGCCAAAATCCGCGCCAACGTCGGCGTGAACGTTCCTCAGAAACAGGCAGGTGAAAAGAGAGCCTAGCCTGCGTGAGCGCGCGTTGCGCTGCCTAGCACGGCGCGAGTACTCGAGACTGGAACTGCAGCGTAAACTTGCGCCGCATGCCGAGCATTCCGACGATATCCAGGGTTTGCTCGACGATTTCGAAAAGCGCGGCTGGCTGTCCGAGACGCGCGTGGTGGAGCAAACTGTTCATGCGCGCCGCAGCAGGTTCGGCGCACAGCACATTGCCCGGGAACTGCGTGTCAAAGGCGTGTCCGAGGACGCCATTTCCGAGGCAACATCCCGAATCCGCGAGACTGAACTGGAAGCGGCGCGAGCGGTATGGCGGAAAAAATTCGGCAAGTTGCCCAGGACTGCCAGTGAGAAAGGAAAGCAACTCAGGTTTATGCGGGGCAGGGGTTTTGATCTGGATGTTATCCTGAAGCTTTTGCGGGGCGCAGTCGAAGGTGAATAGTGACAAGTGAGTTTATGAAGAGCAGTGAAATCCGCAATACGTTTCTGGAATATTTCAGGAGCAAGGACCACGCGGTCATCGCGTCGAGCCCGCTCGTTCCAGCAAACGATCCCACGCTGCTTTTTACCAATGCCGGCATGGTTCAGTTCAAGGACGTGTTTCTTGGCAGAGAGCAGCGTCCTTTCGTGCGAGCGGTGAGCGCACAGCGCTGTTTGCGGGCCGGCGGCAAGCATAACGATCTGGAGAACGTTGGTTATACTGCGCGCCATCACACTTTTTTTGAAATGCTGGGCAATTTCAGCTTCGGCGACTATTTCAAGCGCGAAGCGATCCGCTACGCTTGGGAATTTCTAACCGACGTGCTCAAAATACCCGAAGACAAGCTGTGGGTTACGGTCTACACCGAGGACAACGAGGCCGCGGATGTGTGGCTAAAGGACATTCGGGTTTGCGACAAGCGTTTCGCGCGCATCGCCACAATGGATAATTTCTGGCAGATGGGGGATACCGGTCCCTGCGGGCCGTGCACCGAGATTTTCTATGACCACGGGGCGGGCATTGCCGGCAGCCCGCCGGGCGGGCACGGTGATCAAGGCGACCGGTTTGTCGAAATCTGGAACCTGGTGTTCATGCAGTACAACCGCGATGACGCGGGAACATTGAATCCGCTTCCCAAGCCTTCGGTCGATACGGGCATGGGGCTGGAGCGCATCGCCGCAGTGATGCAAGGTGTGCACAGCAATTACGAAATCGATTTGTTCAAGGATCTGATCAACGCCGCGGCGGGCGCCACGCATACCAAGAACTATTCCAGCAATTCGCTAAAGGTCATTGCCGACCATATTCGCGCGTGCAGCTTCCTCATTGTGGACGGAGTGATTCCCGGCAACGAAGGGCGCGGCTACGTGCTGCGACGAATTATTCGCCGCGCCATCCGGCACGGCTATAAACTAGGCCAGAAGCAGCCTTTCTTTTATTCACTGGTCGCGGATTTGGCGCAAGCAATGGGCGCGGTGTATCCGGAACTGGCGAGCGGGGCGGAGCGTGCCTCGCAAGTGCTCAAGCAAGAAGAAGAGCGTTTTGCTGAAACATTGGAGAACGGCATGCAGGTGTTGGAGTCGGCGCTTCAGGCCGAAGACCGCATGTTGGATGGCGAAACGGTGTTTAAGCTTTACGACACGTACGGATTTCCGCTCGACCTTACTGCCGATATTGCTCGTGAGCGCGGTATCACAGTGGATTTTGCGGGTTTCGAGGCAGCGATGGAGCGTCAGCGGGAACGCGGCCGGGCCGCATCGAAATTCGGTGCGCAGGGCGTCGTGGAATATAGCGGCAAGCAAACCGAGTTCCACGGCTACGATACATTAAAGCTGAACGCAAGCGTCGTTGCGCTTTATGTAGAAGGCAGCGCAGTCGAGCGCATCGAGCAAGGGCAACACGCCATTGTAGTCCTCGACCGCACGCCGTTTTATGCTGAATCCGGCGGACAGGTGGGCGACCGCGGCGTGCTGATTGGCTCGGCCACGCCGCGCGCGAGATTTAATGTGGACGACACGCAGAAGATTCAGGCTGAAGTCTTCGGCCATCACGGCGTGCTCACGGCCGGCGAACTGCGCATTGGCGACAGGGTAAGCGCGGAAGTGGATTTGCAATTGCGCACCCGCACCATGCACAACCATTCCGCCACGCATTTGATGCATTCAGCGCTCAGGCAAGTGTTGGGCACGCACGTTCTGCAGAAGGGTTCGCTGGTGGATGAATTTAAAACGCGCTTCGATTTTTCCCACCCGCAGCCGGTCACGCAGCAACAAATTCACGAAGTGGAAGACCTGGTCAACCGCGAGATACGCCGCAACGAGCCGGCCGAAGCGCGCATCATGAAATACGACGAAGCCATCAAATCCGGCGCGATGGCGCTGTTCGGCGAAAAATACGGCGACGAGGTGCGGGTGCTGCGCATGGGTGATTTCTCCACCGAGCTTTGCGGGGGCACGCACGTAAAGCGCGCCGGCGACATCGGCTTCTTCAAGATAGTTTCGGAATCGGGAGTGGCTGCGGGTATCCGCCGTGTCGAAGCGGTGACTGGCGAAGGGGCGCTGGAATACGTGCAGCAACAGGAAGCGCAAATGCGGGAAGCCGCCACGGCGTTGAAAGCGCAGCCTCAGGAACTCACAGCGAAAATCAACCAGATTGTCGAAAACGTGCGCGCGCTGGAAAAAGAAATTACGCGGCTCAAATCGAGGCTTGCGACGTCGCAGGGGGACGAATTGATTGATCAAGCGGTTGATGTAAACGGCATCAAAGTACTGGCCGCCGTGGTGGACGGCGCAGATACCAGGGCACTGCGCGCAACCGTGGATAAGCTCAAGGAGAAGCTCAAATCCTGCGTGGTTGTACTCGGCTCAACCGAAGACGGGAAGGTCGCGCTGATTGCGGGTGTCACGGCCGACCTGACCTCAAAAATTAAAGCGGGGGACCTGGTGAATCATGTCGCGCAGCAAGTTGGGGGGAAGGGCGGCGGACGGCCTGACATGGCGCAAGCGGGCGGCACCGAACCCGCTAAGCTGGCGCAGGCACTCGCCGGCGTGGCACAGTGGGTGGAGCGAAAAATTTAGTTGTCTCCCGTTGCACCTGGGTTGAGAGCGACCCTCTTTACCTTGCATATCACGACCGCGAATGGGGCGTGCCGGTGCATGACGACCGCAGGCTATTTGAATTCCTGATTCTCGAAGGCGCGCAGGCGGGCCTGAGCTGGCTCACCATCCTGAAAAAGCGCGAAGCGTTCCGCAAGGCCTTCGATAATTTCAATCCCGAAAAAATTGCGCGCTACGGCGAAGATAAAATCGGCGCGCTGCTGGACAATCCAGCCATCGTGCGCAACCGCGCGAAAATCAAGTCGGCCATTATCAATGCCAGGGCACTCCTGGAAATTCGAGAGCAGTATGGCAGCTTCGATCAATTCGTCTGGCAGTTTGTCGGCGGCAGGCCCATTGTGAATCACTGGCGCTCGGCGGGGCAGGTGCCCGCTTCGACCGTGCATTCCGACGCCCTGAGCAAGGCCTTAAGAAAGCTCGGCTTCAAATTCGTCGGCACCACGATATGCTATGCCTTCATGCAGGCGGTAGGGATGGTGAATGACCACACCATAAGCTGCTTCAGGCATGACGAGGTTTCCAGTTGACGCGCTTCTAGCGTGGGGTGATATAGGTGATGAGCGCGCGGAAGGCTTGCTTTAAAACGGTAACACCGCGTCGGGCTTGGCGGCGAGAATAACTTTCCTGAAGTCTTCCTGAATGCGTTTTAATGCGGTTTGATTATCTGCTTCGAACCGCAAAACGATCACCGGAGTGGTATTGGACGAGCGGGCAAGGCCGAAGCCGTCGGCGTATTCTACTCGCAACCCGTCTACCTTTATTACTTCCTTAGCATCAGTGAAGCGCGCTGTTTTTTGCAGTTTTTCAATCAGCGCATAGTTTTCACCTTCTTGCAATTGCATGTGCAGCTCGGGGGTATTCACCGAATCGGGAAGGTCATGGAGCGTTGCGCTGATATCGGGCTGATGGCTCAGATATTCCAAAAGCCGCGCGCCGGCATAGAGACCATCATCGAAACCGTACCAGCGCTCCTTGAAAAAAATATGCCCGCTCATCTCACCTGCGAGCAACGCGCCGGATTCCCGCATTTTCTTTTTTATGAGCGAATGGCCAGTTTTCCACAAGATCGGTTTGCCGCCGTGCTCGAGTATCCACGAGGACAGGTTGCGCGTGCATTTCACGTCAAAAATAATTTCTGCGCCGGGATTTCTAGAAAGCATGTCGGCCGCAAAAAGCATCAGCTGGCGGTCCGCATAGATAATTTTTCCGTCCTTGGTGACTACGCCCAGGCGATCACCGTCGCCGTCGAAGGCTAAGCCAATTTCAGCGTCACCGGATCTCAGCGCATGCATAACATCCTTTAAATTTTCGGGTTGGGTAGGATCGGGATGATGGTTGGGAAAATTACCGTCTACTTCGCAGAATAATTCCTTCACTTCGCAGCCCAGATTGCGGTAAAGCTTGGGTGCAAACGCCCCGGCCACGCCGTTGCCGCAATCCAGGACAATTTTAAGTTGCCTTCCCAGCTTGATATCGCCTGTGATGCGGTTTAGATAGGCCTCAGCGATGTTCACCTGTCGATATACGCCACTGCCTTGGGAGAGATCGTCGTTTTCAATGCGTATCCTGAGTTGCTGAATGGATTCGCCTGAAAGTGTCTCGCCGCCCAGCACGATTTTGATGCCGTTGTAATCAGGAGGATTATGCGAGCCGGTGATCATGACTCCGGAATAAGTTTGCAAATGAAAGTTGGCGAAATACAGCATTGGAGTCGCCACCATGCCGATATCTATTACGTCCACGCCGCTCCGCTGAATTCCGCGCGCCAGCGCAGCCGACAACTCCGGCCCCGATAAGCGGCCATCGCGTCCAACCGCAACAGTTTTTTGCTTGCGTGCCAGTGCCTCGGAGCCGATGGCACGCCCTATGGCTTCGGCAATTGGGGGAGTGAGAGTTTTGCCGACGACGCCGCGGATGTCGTAGGCTTTGAAGATTTCTTTGGGCAGAGCAGTCACAGCGACCAGTCGGGCTTCGTGAGTTATTGAGATTGTTTAAACTTGCTTCGAGTCAATCCTGATGAATCCCATTGATCCTGTCAATTTGAATCATTGAAAAACTTCAATATGTGTTGCGGCAGCCAGTCGAGATGGCCTGGAATACGGCCGCTCGCGAAACCCGCGTGGCCGCCGGTATCCGGAAAGTTCAGTGTTACCGCAGGCGATACTTCAGCGGTCGACGGCAGCGCGCTTGCGGGCAGAAACGGGTCGTTTTTGGCATTGATGATCAGTGTTGGCAAACGAATATTTGCCAAGACCGGCTTGCTGCTCGCGCGGGTCCAGTAGTCATCGGTGTCTTTAAATCCGTGCAAAGGTGCGGTGACCGCGTCGTCAAACTGGCGTAGCGTGCGGGAACGCAGCATTGCTTCGCGGTCGACCAACTTGGGAAAACGCTCGAGCTTGTGCAGGAATTTCCGTTTCATGCTGGCGAGGAACGCACGTGTGTAAAACAGGTTAAATCCGTGTCCCAAATTATCGCCGGTCGCTATCAAGTCGACCGGCGCGGAAACAGCCGCTGCTGCCTTGACAATAATTCTGGCTTTCTCACCCTGCTCGCCCAGCCATTTGAGCAATACGTTGCCACCAAGCGATACGCCAACCGCATATATTGGGGACTGCGGATTCTGCGTTTTTAATCTGCGCAAGATCCAGTCGATTTCGGCGCTGTCGCCTGAGTGGTAAGCGCGCGGCAAGCGGTTGATCTCGCCGCTGCAACTGCGAAACAGAATCACCGCACCGCGCCAATTGAGTTGGCGCACCGCGCACATCAAACTCAATGCATAATGGCTGCGCGAGCCGCCTTCGAGCCCGTGAAACAACGCGAGCAGCGGCTTGTCGGACCCGCCCTCGATCCAATCAATATCAATGAAATCGCCGTCCGGAGTATCCCAACGCTCGCGCCGGTAATCGACAGGGTAAAGCGCGCCGAGAAATACCGGATAAATGGTCTGCACATGGCCGCCGGGGAGCCACCATGGCGCACGATATGCGTGCATGTGTGGATATTCAGCGGATTTCGAAATCAATGCAGCACAGTTGGCGCCGGATCGCTGCTTGTCTTGGTGCTGACCGGCGCGGCGCAGGCATGATGCAGCAGCATGCGCCAGCCTTTCTCTGTGAGTACATAAATGTTGGTGGCAATAACCGGGCTGCGCGGCGTGCTTTCACCGGTCACCGCGATGTTTTCATAGACGCTGTGCACGGAGAGCAACATGCCGCGCAGGTATTGCTGACCGCTGATATGAAAACGCAGGCTGGGCCCATTGGCGAACAGCTGCCGCCAGCTTTCTCTGATTTGCGCGATTCCGCTGAGCCGTGGACCCGAGGGATGAACGCACACGACTTCCTCGTCCTCGGCCCATACCGCCATCATGGCATCAAGGTCGGCGTTTTCGAAAGCCTCGTAAAACGCGGCTTCGGCGTCCTGCGGGGTAGGGAATATCGAAGTCTTCATGGTTTTTTGACGCCAATCTTGGCCAAAACCTGGTCGGGCGTCAATTGCATCATGCAGTTGAAGTGACCGAGCGGGCATACACGCTGAAAGCATGGACTGCACGGCATCTCGAGTTTGAGGACCTGCGCATGGTCTGACAGAGGCGGGGTAAAAGCCGGACTGCTTGAACCATAAAGCGCCAGCATTGGCTTGTCGAGCGCCGCGGCGACGTGCATGAGTCCCGAGTCATTGCTTACCACCAGCGAGGCGCATGACAGCAGGTCAATTGCTTGCGCAAGACCGGTCTTCCCGCAGAGGTTGATAGCGACGCCGCCACTTAATTGCCGGATTTCTTCGCCGATCGATTGATCGTTAGGCGAGCCGATTGACCAAACTTGGTAATTTCGCAACTGCTGCGCAAGTTCCGCAAAATATTTTGCCGGCCAGCGTTTCGCCGGCCCGTACTCCGCGCCCGGGCAAAACACCGCCACAGGTCTATGTGTGTTGAGACCCATGTTTTTCAGGGTTTCCTCGCGCCGGCCCGCGGCCACCTGCAGACTGGGGCGGGCAAGCTGTGTCTGCGGTGTGGCGGCGCGCTCCTCGCCGAGCAAGGCAAAACGTTCGACCATCCTGGGGAATTGTTTTTTATCGAGTGGCCTTGCATCGTTGAGCAGACCGAAACGCATTTCTCCGGTAAACCCGGTGCGCAAGGGAATCCCTGCAAAAAACGGAATCAGGGCGGATTTCCATGAATTCGGAAGGACAATCGCCTGCTGATAACCCTTGTATGCAAGGGAGCGCCCCAGCTTCCAGCGCTGCGCAAGTTCGAATTCGCCGTGCCGAAATGGGCTCAGTACGACTTGATCGACTTCGGCCATGCGCTCAAACAATGCCGCAACCCAGGGTGGAGCGAGCACATCCAAAGTTAACTCCGGGAATCGCTGATGCAGCCTTCTCAACATGGGCTGTGCAAGAACGGCATCACCCAGCCACGAGGGAGCCACAACCAGGATCTTGTATTGCGGCACAACTACTGCCCGGTCTTAACGGGTCCGCCTTTGAGTATATAGCGCGTCCCGCAATAAGGGCAAAGCGCTTCTCCGGTTTCCTCAATTGGCAAAAACACGCGAGGATGTGAGTTCCACAATATTTGCGACGGCGTCGGGCAATGCAACGGCAGATCTTTTGCCGTAATTTCAATAACGCGGGCTTTATTGACCGTTTGTTCCGGCATGCAATTTTCCTTAAATCGGGGTCAGCCAGTCGCCGTGCTTTTTAGACCTGCCGGCAACGCAATCGAAAAACATTGACTGCAGTTTTTTGGTCACGGGACCGCGCTTGCCGGAACCAATTTTGCGGTTGTCCAATTCCCGGATCGGAGTTACTTCAGCCGCTGTGCCGGTGAAAAAGGCTTCGTCTGCGTTGTAGACATCGTCGCGCGTGATGCGCTTGGCCGAAACTTCGTATCCCGCTTCGCGCGCCAACGTTATCACCGCATCGCGAGTAATGCCGATGAGGGCCGAGGTAAGTTCCGGTTCGTACAGCTTGCCGTTCCTGACGAGGAACAGGTTTTCCCCCGCGCCTTCAGCGACAAAACCATCCACGTCCAGCAACAACGCTTCGTCATAGCCTTGCTCGGTTGCTTCAGCGTTGGCAAGGATGGAGTTAGCGTACGTGCCGGAGTATTTTGCGCGGCACATCGTCACGTTAACATGATGCCGCATAAAAGACGAGGTTTTGACGCGGATACCTTTTTCCAACCCTTCCGTGCCCAGATATGCACCCCACGGCCACGCGGCTATTGCGACATGCACTTTGGCGCCTTTGGGTGAAACGCCCATTTTCTCCGAGCCGTAGAATGCGATCGGCCGGATATAACACTCGGTAAGCTTGTTTGCGCGCACCACTTCTTTTTGCGCTTCCATGATGGTTTCTCTTTGGTACGGAATTTTCATCATGTAAATGTGCGCCGAGCCAAACAGCCGCTCCGTATGTTCTCTTAGCCGGAAGATGGCGGTGCCCATGGCCGTTTTATACGCGCGCAGGCCCTCGAAAACTGCCAGGCCATAGTGCAGAGAGTGTGTAAGCACATGGGTGGTGGCTTTGCGCCACGGCACCAGCTTGCCGTCATACCAAATATGACCGTCTCGGTCAGCCATCGACATGGCATTCTCTCCACAAATTAGTGGCGCTATTCTAGCGTATTTCTTGCCAAGCGATGAGATTGGCGCAAGCCAGGAACGCGAGAACTTACCTTGACCGGTATCCTGTCAATAGATTAACCTAGAGCCCGCTAACTACCTTCTCCCAACAGTAACTCATCATGCCCGATCTGGCACAGGCTACGCGTTATTCCGGCGGCTTTCTGGAACGGCTGGGCCTATTGCTCGGCAGCGAGTCTGATTCCGAAGACGAGAAATGGCGCAAGAGATGGCTTCTGATTTTTTGCCTGATCATGAATTTGGCTGCGTGGATTTGGCCGACGATTTATTGGGCTATGGGCCTGCACTTTCCGTACCCGATCCCGGTGGCGTATCTTATCTTTTCGCTGTTGACGCTCATAATTTATTGGAAAACTGAAAATTTTGCGTTATTCCGCTCCTTTCAGTTTGGGCTGTTCATGTTTGTGCCATTCATCATCCAATGGCTCATGGGCAATTTCATCAACTCCAGCGGCATAGTGCTACTGGCTCTGCTGGCACCGATGGGGGTGATGGTATTCCAAGGGGTTAGGGAGTCAATCCCTTGGTTCGTGGCGTATCTGGCGCTCACTGCCGTTTCGGGTCTTTTTGACTTTTATCTTGCCGAAGGGATGGTCACCGGCATTCCGATGAAAACCATCTCAGTGTTTTTTGTTCTTAACTTCTTCATGCTTTCGATCATAGTTTATTTAATGATCCTTTTCTTTGTCCAAAAAAAGGAAATCTTTCAGGCGGAACTTAACGAAAAAAATCTGCTGATCGAGTCAGAGCGCCAGAAATCGGAACAGCTGCTGCTTAAAATTCTTCCAGAGCACATAGCCTCGCGCCTGAAAAGTGGCGAAAAAACCATTGCTGATGGGTACGAGGATGTCACGGTGATGTTTGCCGATCTCGTGGACTTCACCTGGCTTGCCGAACGCATGTCGCCCAGGCACGTGGTGCGCCTGCTGGACAATGTTTTTTTAGAGTTCGACAAGCTGACGGATGAATGGGGCCTTGAGAAAATCAAGACCATCGGTGATGCATATATGGTGGCAGGGGGCCTCAGCAAGGAGCGTGTTGATTATGCTGAGGCGGTTGCCAATATGGCGCTGGGCATGCGCGAGGTGGTAATGCGGCATCCTACGTTGAACGACCAAAAACTGCAGATCCACATCGGTATCGCTACCGGTCCGGCGGTGGCCGGGGTGATCAAAACCGAGAAGCGCCTGCTATATGACCTGTGGGGACCGACGGTCAATCTCGCAAGCCGCATAACCTCGGGAGCGGTCGCAGGCACAATTCAGGTCGACGAGACAACTTACCGGCGGCTGAACGGCCGTTTCTCATTCGAACAGCCGCACGCTATAGAATTCAAAGGCAAAGGCAGAGTTACAATTTATCAGCTTTCCGGAAAATAATTACTCGCGGTTAAACACCCATTCCCAGAGCTCGAGTATTGCTGCGCGCTGGTTTTTGACCACTGAGGCCTCCACCCGCGGGTATTTTTCATTATTCAATTGCAGGCCATGCTGCAGGCGCCGCAAGTCACGGTAGCCGGTTCGCGCGCGTTCCGCAAGATCGCCAGGAAGCAATTTGAGGTCTGCTGCGAGTTTCAGTAACGCCAGATTGCCGATATTTCCTGTCAGAACCGGATGCAGGTGCGCGTATCCCAAAACAAAATATTGCACTATGAATTCCACATCGATAATTCCCCCGCGGTCATGCTTTAGGTCAAACAGGCCGCTCGCATTTGGATGAGCATTCATTATTTTGCCGCGCATATTCAGAATTTCGCCGCGCAGGTTTATGAGATCGCGCTTTGCACAGAGGACTTCTTTGCGGATTGCCTCAAAGCGGTTTCCGACTTGATCATTTCCCGCGACGAAACGCCCGCGGGTCAGTGCTTGATGTTCCCACGCCCAGGCGCGCAGACGTTGATACTCACCGAAGGCGGTGATTTCGCTTACCAGCAGCCCCCCGGCGCCGTCCGGGCGAAGCCGCAAGTCGGTTTGGTAAAGGATCCCCGCAGTGGTATAGCTGGTAAGCCAGGTGTTGATGCGTTGCGCCAGCCTGGCGTACACTGCCTGGGCTTCAGGATGGTCGTCGTCGTACAGGAAAACCAGGTCCAGATCGGAAGCATAGCCGAGTTCCCTGCCGCCCAGCTTGCCGTAGCCGATTATTGCAAAGCGCGATTCGTCCCGATGCTTGTGGCGCAATCCGTCCCAGCATAAGCGCAACACCCATTTAAGAATCAGCTCGGCGAGATCGCTCAAATGATCGCTCAACCTTTCCAGCGCCAATAATCCCGCCAGGTCTTGCGCCACGAGACGGAATACCTGCGCATGTTGAAACTGCCGCAAGATATCCATCTGCTGCTCGACATCCGTATCCAGCAATTGGGCGCTTAGCGCAGACTGCAGGCGCGGCCAGTCTGGGGGAGAGTAAAGTGTGCGCGGATCCAGAAGCTCATCAAGCACCAGCGGATGGAGCGTTAGATATTGCGCGGCCCAAGAACTCGCACCGCAGAGTTTGGCCAGTGTTTGCAGCGCTTGCGGATATTCCAGCAACAGCGCCAAGTACGATTCGCGGCGCCCGACACTTTCTGCCAGCAACAGGAGACGTTCCAGCGCAGCGTCGCCAAATGGAGCCGCGGCCTCTATCAGCGCCGGCATCAGGGCATCCAGACGCGATTGGGTTGAGGCGGGCATCTGCCGGTAGCGGCCGCTGCATCTGATATTTTTCAGATGTAGAACAATCTGCTGCGGATTGCGATACCCCAGTCCGCTGAGTTCCTTGGCTGCCTCATCGTCCGTGGAGTTTCCTTGCCATAATGCGAGCAATGGATGAGATTTGATTTGCGGCGCGGCGAGTACTTGCTCGAAATGCACACTGACTCTGGCGCGGTGCGCATTCAACTGTTGCAGAAACGTTTCAAAGCCGTCAAAACCCATGGCTTTGGCAATCATCTCCCGATCCTGCGTATTTTTGGGCAGAGACTGGGTTTGATCATCATCAAGATATTGCAGCCGATGCTCCAGGTTGCGCAAGAACACGTATGCGCCATGCAACTCGCCGGCGGCCTGCTGGCTAAGCAAATTTAGAGCGGCAAGCTTTTGCAATACTTCGAGCGTCGGGCGCACACGCAGCGCACCATCGCGGCCCCCCCGGATCAGTTGGAATACCTGTGCAATGAATTCGATCTCGCGTATACCGCCCGGCCCGAGCTTGATGTTCTCGCTCATGTCGCGCCGCTGGACCTCTTGACGCACCTGCGCATGCAAACTTCGCATCGAATCCAGGGTGGCAAAATCGAGGTATTTGCGATATACAAAAGGGAGCACGAGTTGCATCAGATCGTCGATGCGGTTGCCGCATACGACTCGCGCCTTGATCCAGGCATAACGCTCCCAGACACGGCCCTGGGTAATGAAATAATTTTCGAGCATGGCAAAGCTCACGGCGAGTGGGCCGCTTTCCCCGTACGGGCGCAGCCGAGTGTCCACGCGGAATACATGGCCGCTTTCGGTCATCGCGCTGATCGCGGCAATCAGCTTGCGGCAGAGCCTGTCAAAATACTCATAATTGCTTATCGAATGCCGGCCGCCGGTTGCACCTTCTTCCGGATATGCGAAAACCAGATCGACGTCGGATGAAACGTTGAGTTCCCGGCCTCCGAGTTTCCCCATGCCGATAACCAGCAGCTCCTGCGCTTCGCCAGTTTCTGAGCCCGTTGGAACGCCGTAATCTTGCCGCATCCACGCGTTGAGGTGCGTAACGGCGAAGTTGAGCGCTTCTTCGGCGAGCGTAGATGTGGTACGCATGACTTCACCGAGATCGGCCATGCCGCACAGGTCGCGCGCGATGAGATGCAGCATGACCCCGGCGCGCAAATCGCGCAGCAGGCGGTAAAGCTCGGCTTCATCGCGCGGCGGGGACAGCCAGGCACGTATCTGCTGAACCGTTAAAGGTGCATGCAGGTTTTTGAGCAGCGGCTCCTTGAGCTCCGGCTTGCGAAGCAACACCCGCTTTGCATAACGGCTGAATTCCAGGGCGCGCTCCGCTGCCTGTTCATCTCTCTTTAGCAAGGTGGATTTAGGCTTTCCCGGTATATCCATGCTGAGAATCGCGTTACAATGCGGATTTCTGCCGAGTGATTCGCTGATAAAACTTGGCGCGGTCGCAAACAGATTACGCTGACTATTGCAACCGACTTGACATTTTATTGTCTAGAACCTATCTCAACAATACCCGCTTGATGTTCTGCTGGCCAAAAAGCGATGACCGCCGGGCGCGACAAGACGGCATACCCCTGATATGGGACGACAAGTAAGGCTGCTAGCGCGCGTGTCAGGATTTAGCATACCGGGATCAAGGCTGTCACGACTGGGTGGCGCGTTTGCTTGCATAAACGAGAAACAGCGTGCGCAAGAAGGGCTGGTTTTCGATGATCTTTGCGTTCCAGCGCAAGCAACGCTACGCGGGACCGTGTCCGGACCACGCAACGGGGCGACTGGGTGTTACATCCCGCCTTTTCCCGTCGAACGATCGGCACGGTTTAAGTTTAAGTCCAGTACTAATATCGGTGCCGTCGCGTGCGCGGATGCCATGGATGCAGGTTTTGCGCGCGCCGACCAAAGGTTACGATGACAGACGACCAACATTTAAATAACAGTGGCCGGAAACGTAGCTGGCTGACAAAGTTTTTCATTGCTTGCGGTTTGCTGGCGGTAATTATCGTTGGTGGTACTGTGCTGGCGCTGCGCTACTGGTTTTTGCCGAATATCGAATACTACCGCGAAAACATTGCGCAGGCGGTAAGCGGCGCTGTTGGGCAGCGTATCACGATCGGTAAAATTACCGCGGACTGGGAAGGGATTCGTCCGTTTCTTGCGCTTGACAACGTTGTGGTCTTTGACCGGGCAGGGCGCCCGGCCCTGGTTCTGAGCCGCGTCTCGGCCACTCTATCCTGGCGTTCACTGACCACCGGCGAGGTACGCCTGCATCTACTGGAAATTGAACAGCCAAATCTTAATATCCTGCGCGATTCGCGAGGCATAATCTATGTGGCGGGAGTGGAACTCAGCCAGCAGAACACGGGAACAGGATTTGCTGATTGGCTGTTGAAGCAACGGCACCTTATCGTTGACAACGCTACGATTCTTTGGGAAGACGAGAAACTTGCCGCCCCACAGCTGGTATTGAAAAGCGTCACGCTGCAAATTGACAACGGTTGGTTTCATCATCACTTTATTCTGCACGCGACCCCCCCGCCAAATCTTGCCGCGCCGCTCGAGGTCAAGGGCGACTTTACCGGTAGCGGTCTGGAGCCGGGTGATTTGGCTAAGTGGCAGGGCACGATGTTCGCAAAATTCGATTATGCGGATATCGCAGCGTGGCGCACCTGGATACCGTATCCGATCGAAATGCAGAGCGGCACGGGTGCACTGAATCTATCGCTGACTTTGAAAGACGCACATATCCAGCAAGCGACTGCCGATGTGTACCTGAGCAAGGTCAAAACGCGGCTTCGCTCCGATCTCCCGGAAATGAACTTGACCGAATTGCGCGGCCGACTGGGTTGGAAAATCTTGAACGGCGGTTTTGAATTGTCCGGCACATACCTAAGCTTGGCGACCGAGGGCGGAATCTCGCTGCAACCGGCGGATTTCACTGTACGCCTCTATCCCAAGCGCGATCAGCAGCCTTTTCGCGGCGAAATCGACGCAAACGCGTTTGATCTTCTGCCGCTGGCCGTGCTTGCCGACCGTTTGCCGCTGCCGCAAGACCTGCGTCAGCAGCTTGTCAATTTTTCCCCGAGGGGCAGCGTTTATGATCTGGCGCTGAAATGGAGCGGTGATCTGCCGATACCAAAGCACTATAGCGTCAAGGGTCGCTTTGTGAATCTTGCGTTGAATCCCCGCGAACAATGGCCGGGCTTTAGCGGGATCAGTGGAGCCGTAGACGGCAATGAACAAGGCGGGCAGATAACACTGAACGCGAAAAATGCCAGGGTGATACTGCCAACGCTGTTCGAGGAAGCGCTTAAATTTGACAGTTTGACAGTCGGGCTTGGCTGGACCGTACGGGCGGGTCAAGCGCAGTTCAACCTGGCTCAAGCGGTTTTCTCCAGTTCGGAGTTAAGCGGAAACACCCAAGGGAGCTACATTTGGGCAAGTCGCGGGCCGGGCTCAGTGGATTTAAGCGCTAGCTTGAGCCGCATGCAAGGGTCGAGCCTAATTCGCTATCTACCCCGCGTGGCCAGCAAGGATTTGCGAGCCTGGCTGGCTGACGCCTCGGTCAGTGGCGCGTTAAGCGATGTGCGCCTGCGCGTCAAAGGTGATCTAGCTGATTTTCCCTTCGCTGACAAAAGCAAGGGGCTGCTGCAAGTTACGGGGAAGTTGAATGGAGTGGGGCTGCGGTATTCTCCAGACTGGCCAAGACTGGAAAGCGTCAATGGCGATTTGCAGTTTAACGGCGCGCGGCTGGAAGTCCGTTCAAACCAAGCCGACATTTGGGGCGCCAAGGTCACCAAACTTGATGCCGTTATTCCAGACGTCAATGCAGATAATGCCGTAGTGCAGGTCGACGGCGAGACCGAGGCTCCTAACGAAAAATATCTAAGGTTTCTCGAGCGCTATTCAACGTATCCGAAGGTCCGTAATTTTGTTGAAGGCGTACATTCAGAGGGTATCGTCAAACTCGAGATAAAATTAAGTGTTCCCCTGAACAAGCAGTTGGAAAACACATACGCGGGGATTTTCCATTTTAATGGTACGCAGCTGTCGTTTGATCCCGATTTGCCGCCTATCGAGCAGCTCACAGGCATGCTGCATTTTTCCGGATCGAGCTGGGATGCGCAAAACTTGCAAGCGCAAATCCTCAACGGCCCGGTGCGAATTGATATTGCGACTCAGGGCGCTGATGTACATATTTCTGCCCAGGGTAAGGCAAATGCCGACGCCGCCGCAAAATTCACTTCCTGGGCGAAGTTCCTGCATGGTTCGGCCGATTGGCGAGGAAACGTTGATGTTACCGATAAGCTTACGGACTTCGTACTGGAAAGTAATCTGCAAGGCGTTACATCCGAGCTGCCTGCGCCGCTCGACAAAGCCGCAGACACCTCGATCCCGGTGCGTTTTGAGAGGCAAGTGCCCGGCGGAACTCAGGAACAGATTTTGCTCAGCTATGGCAAGATAGCGTCCATGCAATTGGCCCTACGCAAAGAGCGGGAGCACAGGAGTATTGATCGCGGCGTTGTTGTATTTGGCGCGGCTGCAGGCGCTCCAGACAAAAGCGGGATCTGGGTGAGTGGCGTCCTGAAGAATTTCGATCTCGACAAATGGAGCGACTTGTTCGATCAGTTACCTTCGACCGGTCACATTGACCTTGCCGCAATAGATGTGAAATTTGACACGCTGGACGCTTTTAACAGACGTTTTCATGATTTCCATGTGGATGCCAAGGCACAGGATGGAAATTGGGAATCCACGTTGACCGGCAAGGAAATCAACGGCAAGGTGATTTGGCAGCCGCAGGGAAAAGGTAAGCTGATTGCACACTTGACCAATTTGAACATTCCCAGCGCGCCGCCTGAAAAAAAGGAACAACCGGCCCAGAAAGCGCCTCAAAAAAATTACCCTGCACTCGATGTGTCGTCCAAGGATTTTGTGCTTGGCGACAAAGCGCTCGGCGAGCTGGCGTTGCAAGCGGTACCGCAGGGGCAGGACTGGACCATCGAGGATTTGCGTCTGAGCAATCCGGATTTCGTGTTCGTCGCGAATGGTGTTTGGCGTGCGTGGATTTCGGAACCGCAGACGCAGGTCAAGGTCAAGCTGGATGTTACCGATATCGGCAATTTGTTAGCGCGGCTCAAGCTTCCTCCGGGGATCAAGGGTGGGAAAGCTACACTGGTTGGCGCCTTGTCCTGGAACGGTGGCCCGCAGAGCATCGATTATCCGACGCTGTCGGGAAATTTGCAGCTAAAAGCCGAAAAGGGACAGTTCACGGAGCTCCAGCCGGGCATAGCCGCCAATCTGCTCGGCATTCTGAGCCTGCAGGCGCTGCCGCGGCGCGCAACACTCGATTTTCACGATATGTTCAGCAAGGGCTTTTCGTTTGATGACATTGAATCCAACCTTGTCCTTAAAAATGGCGTAATCGCCACCGATAAATTGACCATCAGCGGCCCGCTAGCGGAAATAAAAATGGCTGGTCAAGTTAATATCGTCGAAGAAACGCAACAGCTCAATATGGAAATGACGCCAAGTTACGCCGACAGTCTCGCGCTGGCAGGGCTTCTTATCGCTAATCCCATTATCGGCGCCACCGCGTTCCTGGTGCAGAAGGCGTTCAAGGATCCGCTTGGACATCTGATTACGTATGAATACAATATTACGGGCACGTGGTCTAAACCGGTGGTGACGAATCTGACGTCTTCAGCCCCGTCGCCGCAAAAGGATTTATGGCGGAACCCTTGATCGGGTGCGCATCGGAATTGAGTCAGCACCCGTCCGGTGGGCAATCGACGCGGTGCCTATAACAATTAGCGATTATCCAGTGGATCACAGAACACATTCCATGAACGCCAGCGTGCAACCCGGCGTATTTCGCGTGGCCGCGATTCAGATGGCTTCGGGTCCCAATGTGGAGGGCAACCTGAACGAAGCCGGACGGCTGGTCGCCATGGCCGCAGAACAGGGGGCAAAGCTCGTGGCTTTGCCGGAATATTTCGCAATTATGGGCATGAAAGACCGTGACAAGGTTGCTTTACGCGAATCCGAGGGCCAAGGGCCGATTCAGCGATTCTTAAGCAATACTGCCAAAAAACATAAAATATGGCTGGTCGGAGGCTCGGTGCCGCTGGCAGCCTCTGTGCCCGGCAAGGTTCGTAACAGCTGCCTGCTTTACGACGCTGAAGGCGAACTGGTAGCGCGTTACGACAAAATACACCTGTTCGGCCTGGACCTCGGCAACGAGCATTATCACGAAGAATCCACTATTGAACCGGGCACTGAAGTCGTGGTGGCAAATTCGCCTTTTGGCCGCCTCGGGCTTTCCGTGTGCTACGATTTGCGTTTCCCTGAACTCTACCGGGCGATGAAAGATGTCGATATCATCTTGGTACCTTCCGCGTTCACGGAAACTACCGGCAAAGTACATTGGGAAACACTGATACGCGCGCGCGCCATCGAAAATCTCGCTTATGTTCTGGCGCCGGCGCAGGGCGGCTATCATGTCAGCGGGCGCGAGACGCACGGCAACAGCATGATCGTCGATCCGTGGGGAGTCATTTTGGACCGCCTGCCGCGCGGTTCGGGTGTGGTGATAGCCGGCGTGAATCCGCTTTATCAGGCAAGCCTAAGAAATAGCCTCCCGTCATTGACTCACCGCACTCTGCATCGAATTTAATTGAGATCGAGAAAAACATGCCAGCAACAATGCAGCTAGCCAAAACGCCGATTGAAACTGCAAACCTTTGCCTGCTTACGCCTTACGGGCTGGACAGCAGCGAGCTGCAGCGCGTGTTTGGGACCATGCTTTCGCACCGTATCGATTACGCCGATTTATATTTTCAGATCACGCGCAGCGAGTCCTGGAGTCTTGAAGAAAGCATTGTAAAATCCGGAAGCTTCAACATCGACCAGGGCGTGGGTGTGCGCGCTGTGTCGCACGACAAGACTGCCTTCGCGTATTCGGACGATATCAGCTTGGCGGCGCTGGAAACCGCTGCGCAAGCTACACGGGCAATCGCCCGCCAAGGAAGTGAAGCCAAGACGCGAGTTGTAAAGCACGGAATGCGGCGCGAGCTTTACCTTCCCTGCGACCCGCATGCCGGCATTCCCGACGCGAGCAAGGTTGCGCTGTTGGAAAAACTGGAGCGATACGCGCGCAAGTTGGACCGCCGTGTGACGCAGGTTATGGCGCATCTCGCCGGAGAGTATGAAGTGGTGCTGGTGGCAAGAAGCGACGGTTTACTAAACGCCGACGTACGCCCCCTGGTCCGCCTGTCGTTGCAGGTAATTGTCGAAGAAAACGGCCGCCGAGAACAGGGTGTATCCGGTGGGGGCGGGCGTTTCGATTATGGTTATTTCAGTGATGAAATTCTGCAGCGCTACGCTGAACAGGCGGTGCATCAGGCGGTGGCGAATCTGGAAGCAAAGCCCGCTCCGGCCGGCACCATGACCGTGGTCTTGGGCCCCGGCTGGCCCGGCATACTGCTCCACGAAGCGGTCGGCCACGGCTTGGAAGGCGACTTCAACCGCAAGGGCAGTTCTGCTTTCAGCGGCCGCGTTGGCGAACGCGTTGCCGCGCACGGCGTAACCGTGGTTGATGATGGCACCATAATGCACCGCCGTGGTTCTCTCAATATGGATGATGAAGGTAATCCCACGCAGCAAACGGTGTTGATCGAAAACGGTGTGCTCAGGGGTTACATGCAGGATTCTCTAAATGCGCGTCTAATGGGGGTCCCGGTTACCGGCAACGGGAGGCGGGAGTCTTATGCCCACGTTCCCATGCCGCGAATGACCAATACCTATATGCTAAACGGTGATAAACATCCGGAGGAAATCATAAGGTCGGTCAAGCATGGGTTGTATGCGGTAAATTTCGCCGGCGGGCAAGTGGACATTGTAAGCGGAAAATTCGTGTTTTCCGCGGCGGAAGCGTACATTATCGAGGGCGGTAAGATTGGCTATCCGGTCAAAGGCGCAACCCTGATCGGGAACGGCCCGGACGTGTTGACGCGTGTTTCGATGATCGGTAACGATATGTCGCTTGACCCCGGAGTCGGCACTTGTGGCAAGGAAGGGCAAAGCGTACCCGTGGGAGTCGGACAGCCGACGTTGCGTATAGACGGATTGACGGTAGGCGGGACGCTTTAGCGGTTAACGGGTTACGGGGAGGAATGTACATGCTTGATCGAGGGAACAGGACTTTCATCTGCAGCGTGGTGTTCGCGGACATTGTCGAATATTCGAAGAAACCGGTCGCGGACCAGATGAAGCTGAAAGACGAATTCAACGCTCTCATTTCGGATGCGATCAAAGAGGTCGCGGCCGGTGACCGCATAATTCTTGATACCGGAGATGGCGTCGCGATCAGCTTTCTCGGCGCTCCCGAAGAAGCGTTGTTCGTCGCCATAAACCTGCGAGACGCGCTGGCCAGCGATCAGACTTCCGGCGACTTGAATGCGCGCATCGGCATTAACCTCGGTCCGGTAAGGGTAGTCAAGGATATCAACGGGCAGCCAAATATTATCGGCGATGGCATTAATGTCGCGCAGCGGGTGATGAGCTTCGCGCAGCCCGGTGAAGTGCTGGTATCGCGTTCTTACTATGAGGTCGTTTCACATTTGTCACAGGAATATTCCTTGTTATTCGAATATCAAGGCGCGCGGGCGGACAAGCATGTGCGCGAGCATGAAGTTTATGCCGTGGGTTCGCCAGGCAAGGAGATTAAGCTGTGGTCTGGACCGAGTGCCGTCAAAGTTCACGGTGAAAGTACATCGCGTGGAACGGATTCAGCCGCCTTTCCAGAGGCAATTTGGCATAAGGCAACCAGCGGCAAAAAAATCCTTTACGCCGGACTGTCACTCGTGGCTTTGGTCGCGCTTGCATTAACTTTGCGCGGTGGAAACGGCGGAACTGCAACGAGCGAATCCAAGGCTGGACCGGAAAATAACCCGGAACAGGCAGCGGAGCCGCAATCGCCCGAACCCACCGGGCATGCTTCCGCACCGGCTGAGCCGGAGATGGTGCAGCCGATAGCGCCGCCGCGTGAAACAAAACACGAGGGGAGCAAGAACCTTTCTACGCACAAGAAGAAAACGCGCAAATTGGCAGAAGCTGCGCCCACCGCGACTATGCCCGCAAGCCCAGCAGCACAAATTGCGCTGGTGATTGACCCCTGGGGTGAAGTCTACCTCGATGGAAAGAAAATGGGCGTCAGTCCGCCGCTTAAGGAGCTTGAGGTTAAGCCCGGCAAACATACCGTAGAAATCAAAAATACCACTTTTGCCAGTCATACTGAGACATTGGACGTCAAGTCGAACGACCACCTTAAGATAACGCATGAATTCCGCTAGACGGGATGTGGACACATGCTGAGATCCAGGCTGTGGGTGCAGGCGGTCGCGGTAACCCTGTTGTGCACCGGGTGCGTTGGCCCATTCGAAGATTACCGTCCAACCTGGATATTTGGCGATGGCTCGCCGGAACTTTCCGCAGGTATCAAAAGCTACGACCAAGGCAAATATGCTGAAGCCCGGAAGAACCTGACCAGCGCTTTGGACGAGGGGTTGACGTTCAAGAGCGACCGCATCAAGGCGCACAAATATCTGGCTTTTATCTATTGCGTTACCGGCAAGGAAAGGCAGTGTCGAGACGAGTTCAGAAAAGTTCTGGAGATAGATCCGAATTTCGAATTACAACCGGCAGAGGCCGGCCATCCGTTGTGGGGACCGGTATTCCGCAGCGTTAAGAAAAAACAATAAACAACTTACATGTCTCCCCGCCGTCTTTGGCGAGCGGCTTTCAGCACCACTTGTCCCGATACCGGGATAATTTCTCAGGTTCCGCTATCGAACGAGCTTGCAAATGGCGTGCCGTATATTCGCTAAAATAGAGGTCTTCGACCGTTCTTGACCCCAAAATAACCCGGCTAATCATGATTCTTATACTGAACGAAAATGCGGATGCGCGGAGCACAGAGTATCAGCAGCTCATGGATCACTTGGCTGCTTTGCCCAACATCCAATGCCGGGTCCACCGCGAACAAGGCACCGAGCGAACAGTAACCGAGGTTTACCTTATCGGCAACACTAGCGCGCTGCAAATCGAGGACATGAAAAACCTCCCTTGTGTCGAGCGCGTGGTCAGGGTTTCAGAGGAATACCGTATTCTCGGGCGGCACAAGGATGACAACCGCCCCACCTGGTTCGATTACAACGGGGTACGATTCGGGCAGGATACATTGCATATCTTTGCCGGCTTGTGCGCGGTGGATACGCCCGAACACGTGGAAATGATGATGCGGGAACTGAAGCGCAACGGCCAGATATGCACACGCATGGGTGCCTACAAACCGCGTACCAGCCCGTATTCGTTTCAGGGACATGGAAAATCCTGTTTGCCCTACGTATTCGAGCTGGCGGGCAAATACGGCATGAAAGTCATTGCTATGGAGATCACTCATGAATCGCATGTGGACGAGATTCGCGGAGCATTGCAGAAAACCGGCAATCCCACTGGCGTGATGCTGCAGATCGGGACGCGCAACACGCAGAATTTCGAACTCCTGAAAAGTGTTGGGCGGCAGCAGGACTTTCCGGTGCTGTTGAAGCGCGGGTTCGGCATTACGCTTGATGAATCGTTGAACGCTGCGGAATACCTGGCGTCGGAAGGCAACCGCAAGGTGGTATTTGGGCTGCGCGGTATGAAAAGCAATTTCGGCGATCCGCACCGCAATTTCGTCGATTTTTGCCATGTGCCGGTGGTGAAACGATTGACTCGCATGCCGGTATGCGTAGATCCCTCGCATTCGGTAGGTTCCCGCAGCATGGGGCCGGAAGGGATTCTCGACATTATGCATGCCACCGCGCAGGGCGTAGTTGCCGGTGCGAACATGATCCTGGTGGATTTTCATCCCGTGCCCGGAAAAGCGCTGGTAGACGGTCCTCAGGCGCTGCTTCTCAGGGAACTGCCGCAACTGATCGAGGATGTGCAAATTGCGCGGGACGCCTATCAGAAGCGCGCGGCGGCTGCGGCGCGTTATAAAAATTAAACCGTATGCACGGGCGTTGCATCGCGCATTGCGCTGCCTTGGGACCCGATTTTGTCCAACCCGCAGCGCCACGCTGCGCTCCCGCGGACGGGTACCGTGTTCACGATACCCTCAAGTTTAGCCGCAGGACGTTATGTTCCCCCTGTTGCTGCTGCTAATATAAAGTCCGGGCACGGGTTCCGGCGGTCATTGCTGAACTGCAACCAGCACGGTCTCGGTGCGGCAGGCGACTTGTGCGAGATCCCGTTTGTTGTAGATTGTGGCGTACCGAGAAACCGGTTTCGGGAAAAAGGCGGCCAAACTCAAGGGCTGGTAAACTACGCACAACGCGCAGGGGGCGCGTTGCTAATGGCAGAAAAAGCGGATTCTATAAATAAGCGGCTTGCCACGCTGGAGAATCTCGGGGAGGCGACGGTAGTCGCTGAACAGATCTTCGGGATGGTCGGCAATTCGACGTTTTTTTCCGAATTGAATCGCGAAGATGTCGGAAAGCTGGCAAGCTTCATGCAAGTGTATCGGGCCCGGCCCGGAGAAATTATCATTCAGGAAGGAGATCCCGGTGACTACATGCTGTTGTTGATTCAGGGACAGGTGGATATTTTCAAGAAAGGCAGACGCGGCGATGAACTGCACATGACGCTAGTGTTGCCTGGAATGACGATCGGTGAAATGTCCATGATAGACGGGGAGCCGCGTTTCGCGACCTGTGTTGCAAAGGAACCCTCCATTTTTGCTGTTCTAACCCGGGACAACATGGTGAAAATAGTTCTTGATCAGCCGAAGCTGGGTGCAAAAATTCTAATTAAGCTCGTTACCTTATTGTCACAGCGCCTACGCCAAACCAGCCAGAAGCTGCTTGATTACATGGTTAGGTAAAGCTCTCCGCGCTTTTATTTCTTGAATTCTCATTTTTCACCGCAATACCGCAACAAAGTCAGATTTATAGCCGCAATTGCGGTAGCTGTTTTTGCATTTTCTTCGCTTGCCGCGTCGTCAATCGTTGTGACAGACGACCGCGGCGAAAACTTGGTCTTGATGACCCCCGCGCGGCGCATCGTAACATTGGCTCCATTTATTACTGAACTGGTGTATGCTGCCGGCGCCGGACCCGAATTGGCGGGAGTCAGCGCCTACAGCGACTATCCGCAACAAGCGGCAAGCATAATGCGCGTAGGAGACGCGACACACATCGATCTTGAACGCATTGCAGCACTTCGGCCCGATCTGGTTTTAGCGTGGGAAAGCGGTAATCACGTTCGAGATGTCGCCAAGTTAGAAGCGCTCGGTATCAGTATTTTTGTCATGGAACCCACAAAATTGTCTGACATTCCGCGCCTGCTGCGGCGCGTCGGAATGCTGGCGGGCACTTCGGATATCGCGGAAGTTGCAGCAAGAAAATTTGAATCCAAATTGGCGGTTTTAACGAAGCAGTACAGCACGAAACGGCCGGTTAGGGTATTTTATGAAGTCTGGAATGCACCGTTGATGACCGTGAACGGTGCACACGTGATCAGCAGCGTGTTGCGCCTTTGCGGAGGAGTCAACGTATTCGCCGCGTCGCGTGTGCTCACGCCGGTAATTTCGCCCGAGAGCCTGGTGGCAGCCGACCCGGACGCGATCATATCGAGTGTGGCGCGCGACAGCGTATGGCAGCGCTTTGCAATGCTGGACGCAGTGCGTAATCACCGCGTCTTTTTTGTGCCGCCGGAATTATTGGAACGTCAATCGCCGAGAATTCTGGAAGGTGCGAGTGAAGTTTGCAGCAAATTGGACCAGGTGCGGCGAGCGCGCAAGTAAAGGTTGTCATCAGCCAATAGAAGACAAAACACTTTGCGCGACATGACGGGGCCGGGTACGAGTCGGTGCGTGAAGCTGATGACGGCTTGCCGAGGCTAAAGGTCTTTGTTTTTTCCCTGTTGCCAAAAAACATCCCCGTACTCGCGGTTCAGCACGCGCGCAATGACAAACAGCAGGTCAGAAAGACGGTTGATGTAATTAGCGGATAGTTCGGGAACCTTTTCGGACTTGGATAGCGTTACTAGGCTACGCTCGGCGCGGCGACACACGGTGCGCGCAAAATGCGCAAGAGCTGCGGCGCGCGAGCCACGCGGCAGGATAAACTCCTTGAGCGGCGGAAGATCGGAATTAAGCGAATCCAGCGTTTTTTCCAGGCGCTCCACGTGCCTTCGAGCAATCGCAACATGTCCCGGCAGGCACAGCTCTCCGCCGAGATCGAACAGATCGTTCTGGATATCGCACAGACATGTCCTCACTCCCAAAGGCAGGTCTTCGGCGAGCAACACGCCGATGCAGGAATTCAATTCGTCAATTTCGCCGATCACCGCAATGCGCAGACTGTCCTTGGCAACGCGAGTCCCATCGCCCAAGCCGGTGCTCCCGTTGTCGCCAGTGCGCGTGTAAATTTTTGTCAGGCGATGCTTCATGATTTTTGCTTTCTACGCCACGGCTCATTATATGTACTAACAACATCGCTGAACAGTGCGAAACTTCGGAGCAGGCCGGTTCACACCATATGTTCCGGCGAACGTGGACGCCAATCCAAGCGGGCGGCTCGATTTGTTGTGAAAAAAAAGCGCTCTGGCGGGTGCCTCTCGGTGTGGGCAAACACCATTGACCTCAAGCCGAGTATCCTTTAAAGTGCCGCAATCTGTTTTATTCTCCAAACAAGAGCAATATGAAAAAAGCCAGTCTGTTTACCTTTAGCGCGATAATGTTGTTAACCGTATCCATTCAAGCCCACGCAGCGGGCGACGCGGCACTTGGAAAGGAAAAAAACTCGATGTGCGCCGGCTGCCACGGCATTCCTGATTGGCGCATCGCTTACCCCCAAGTGTACAGCGTACCCAAGCTTGGTGGTCAGCATGCCGCCTATATCGTCAAGGCGTTGCACGAATACAAGTCGGGAGCGCGCAAAGTGCCGACAATGAATGCCATTGCAGCCGGCTTGACAGATCAGGACATCGCAGACCTTGCCGCCTATTATTCGGGTGGTAATTAATTTAAGGCTACTAGGCGCAGGGAACAATGAAAAAATTGGTTACAGTAGCAGTTGCAGGCACATTGTTACTAGGTGCGGCCCATGCTTTTGCTGCCGGGGACGCAGCAGCCGGCAAGCAGAAATCTACCACGTGCGCGGCGTGCCACGGTGCGGATGGCAATAGCGTTGCGCCCGACTTCCCGCGACTCGCCGGCCAGCAGCCCGATTACATTGTGCACTCGCTAAACGCCTACAAATCGGGTGCGCGCAAAGATCCTATCATGGATGCAATGGCGGCGAATCTTTCCGAGCAGGACATTCAGGACCTGGCCGCGTATTTCTCCAGCCAAAAAGGCTTGTACGTGAAATACTGAATTTGACTAAAAAGCGGTGCGAACCTCTTTTTTTTGTTCCGAGTCGCCCGCCAGCTGAGCGGAGCGATAATCCAGCGCAGGTCAAATTCGGTGGTTAGTCCTTTTCCGTAGTCGTAGCAGAGCGTCTTTCGAGGCACTCGAAGTAAATTCGTTCGTCGGGCTTGGTATTGGCCCGCTGCGCGTGCCACATCATCTCCGCCAGACATTCCATAACCAGATGAAAAGCGGCATGCCGGTCCGCATTATTTTGCAGAATCCGTTTAAACAGTCGGTAAATGCCGCGCGGCTGGTCGATGGAAAGCTGCTCTTCGATCGCGAGGTGCATCCCCATATGCAGAAAAGGATTGATATCCCCTGTTTCGGGTAAATAGTCGCGGTTGAGATAGCGTGCCGGGTCATTCATCACAGAGTGATATTCAGGGTGCTGGATAATGATTTCCACGGACAGCTGTTCGAGCCCGGAAAGAGGCTTCCCTTCCTTGTATTTTTTCCAGGTATCGAAGAAAAAACGTCGTGCTTCGTCGCGCGAGGGGTTAAACATAAAATGAGCGAGGTATGAAAATTCAGTGGTAAGCGGTACAGATGTTCAACACGGATTCATGGTTCAAGCGAAATTTGCACTTCACTGCTTACCCCTGACCCCTCACTGTTTTGTTAGTGTATTCGCACAAATCGCTGATGATGCAAGCGGGGCAAGCGGGATTACGCGCCCTACAAACGTACCGTCCGTGCAAAATGAGCCAGTGATGGGCATCGCGGCGAAATTCTTTCGGTACGAACTTTAATAACTTGCGCTCTACCTGCAGCACATTTTTTCCGGGCGCGATACCGGTCCGGTTGGCAACTCGAAAGATATGCGTGTCTACTGCAATCGTCGGTTCGCCAAATGCGGTGTTGAGAATAACATTGGCGGTCTTTCTGCCCACGCCCGGCAGTCTTTCAAGTGATTCCCGGGAGCGCGGCACAGTGCCGCCATGTTCGTTTATCAGCATTTTACATGTGGCCAGCAGATTCTTGGCCTTGGTGCGGTACAGCCCGATGCTTCTGATGTATTTTTGCAATCCGGGCCGGCCCAATGCCAGCATCTGCTGAGGCGTATTGGCTACTGCAAACATTTTTTGCGTGGCGATGTTCACACTCTTGTCGGTCGCCTGCGCCGAGAGTATTACTGCAACCAGCAGTTCAAAGGGGCTGCGGTATGCAAGTTCCGTGGCCGGGCGGGGGTTGGCTGTTTTTAGGCGTGTAAAAATCTCCGCGCGCTTGGCCGCGTTCATTTCTGCAAGGAACCTCTCCGCGCACTGGCGCGCTCCAGGGCTCGTTGAATCGCGTCTTGCTTCCGTCCCTGCATGGCGACGAGTGTTTTTTGCGCGAGTTTTCGTTGTCTTTCCTGTTGCTCGCGCTGAATGCGCAAATTGCGAATACCGAAACGCTCACGAGCAGCGTCGGCATCCTGCTTGGACCAAACCGGCCGTGCCGACTGAATCATGCTTATACAATCTACGGGGCAGACCGGAATGCACAGCTCGCAGCCGGTGCAATAGGCTGCGATTATCGTGTGCATCTGCTTCGAGGCGCCAATAATCGCATCCACGGGACAGGCATCGATGCATAGCGTGCAGCCTATGCAGGTTTGCTCATCAACGGCTGCAATTTCCATCGGCTCTTTCACGCCGCAGCCTGGATTGAGCGGCATGAACTCGCGGCCTAAGAGCGCGGCAAGCTTGTGAATTCCAGTTTCGCCGCCGGGGGGACATTGATTGATTTCGGCTTCACCTGCGGCGATTGCCTTGGCGTACGGTTTACAGCCGGCGTAGCCGCATTTGCGGCATTGGGTTTGTGGCAGTATTGCATCGATTTGCCCAACAAGGGTAGACATTGAAGCCATGCTGCAATTTTACTCTTTTGACGCAAGGGTCATAGATTGGAAGATTCAAATCAATACGGGGGGCGAAACAGTACGAGGAAACCGGGCTGCACCACTTTTTTGTTGGCAAATTGCCGCAAAACGTAATGAGCAGGTCGAGATGCTAGGCTGCGGCTTTGCGGCGCTGCAGCCGTATCAGGCAGCGGTCTATCCACTGCGCGGTGAGCTTTTCCTGCAGCGAATTCTGGTTCAGTCGCGCTGAGAGCCCCTCGAAATCCACCTGGTCAAGCGGCTGATCCTGGTTAAAGCAGGAGAACACGTAACTAATCGCGCCGGTTTCCGGATCGACATGCGGCTGTAAGCATTGAGAACAGATCTCCTTCATCATGCACTGCATCGGCGAGTTGATTGAACCAATGGCAAAGTGATGCGGTTTGAGATACGGTTTGAGCACTGCATGCCGCTCTTCGGCAACTGCCGCCATCATCTTGTCAGAACCGATGGCGATGATGCGATCGGCGTCGTGCACTGCAATCTGTTGCGGCCCCAGCGCGCGCCGCGCGTAGGCGGTGATACCCTGTACGATGTTGCCGACAAAAGCGTGGTCCTGCGGCCGGTCCGGCTGAAAACCGGGATGTTCGTCGCAGCACCACACCACGACATCTGCCGCAGCTTTGATTTCTTCAGCCTTGTAGCGGTCAATTATCTTCTTGTAGCCGGCGAAATACAGCACCTTTGATCCGGCACGGCGCAACGCCTGGCCGATCGAAAAAAGCACCGCATTTCCCAATCCGCCACCGACAAGGATTACTGTTTCGCCCGAGGGGATCTCGGTCGGCGAACCGGTCGGTCCCATCAGAACCACCGGTTCTCCGGGTTTGAGCAGCGCGCACAGATCGGCTGATCCGCCCATCTCCAGAACGATGGTGGAAATCAATCCGCGCTTTGCATCCACCCAGGCGCCGGTCAATGCCAAGCCTTCCATCGTGAGTTGAGTACCATCGACTTTTATTGCACGCGTTTCGTAATTTTGCAGCCGGTAGAATTGACCGGGGCGGAAACGGCGCGCCGCCTGCGGCGCTTTGACAACGACTTCGACAATGCTCGGCGTAAGACGGATGACTTGGTGCACAGTAGCTCGCAGTTCATAGTCAAGGTGCGCGAAGAATTCCGCATCGCTTTTATCGCTGGCGGCCTTGACGCGCCCGAGCACGCGGCTCACTACCGGGTACCCCTGCCTTGCCCCGCCCATTGCCTTTACAACATTGCCATAATATGAGGGATGCAAGTCCCCGAAAAAACTGATGAAGCGGCCGTCGCTGCGCTTCGACAAAAGAACGTTCGCGAACTTCGGCTTGGAAATATTTCTCTCGGGTCTCACCGGATTGCCGTCTTCATCGCAGGCCTCGAAGTAGCGGCCGTCCAACTTGAAATTTGCCGGGTCTTCGCGGGCGAGCACCGTGTTCGGCTGCGTTCCCGCCGCCACCAAGATGGTGCGTGCCGGAAGTTCGACCTGGCTGACCTCCTTCCAGTGGCCTGCCGCGTCTCTGATCTGCGCGGACATGCGGATGGCGCGCGCCGCGCCGAAAGAATCGACTTCAACGCGCAGCGGATTCAAGCCTTCCGCAAAACGGACGCCTTCCTGCAGAGCCTTTTCCACTTCTTCATGGTTCAGCGTATAGGACGGGCTGTCAATCAGGCGCTTGCGGTACGCGATGAGCACGCCGCCCCAGCTTTGCAGCAGTTCCAGAATGCGCGGGGCACGGCCTTCGGCCTGAGCGGCCACGCGTTCTCCACGGAGGATACGAGCATGCTCTATAAACTCATCGGCAATATGCCGTTCTTCGGGATGCCAGTTGCGGCGCACCGCCGCCACGCCGCGCTCGGCGACTAGTGTTTCATAGCGATGCAGGAATTTCTCGACTTGCAACGGGTAATAAGCAAGCGATTCAGTCGCCGTGTCTATGGCGGTCAGACCACCACCGATCACCACCACCGGCAGCCGGATCTGCATGTTGGCGATCGAGTCTGTTTTCGCCGCGCCGGTCAGTTGCAGCGCCATGAGAAAATCCGACGCCGTGCGCACCCCACGCGCCAGCCCGTTTGGCATATCGATTACCGTGGGGCGCCCGGCGCCGGCGGCCACGGCGATATGATCAAAGCCATGCTCAAACGCATCGTCGACGGTGAGCGTGCCGCCAAAGCGCACGCCACCGTACATCGAGAACTGACGGCGGCGCTCCAGCAGCAGCCGGATCAGTTTCAAAAAATTCTTGTCCCAGCGCACTGTAATGCCGTATTCGGCTACACCGCCGAAACCCGCCATCACCCGCTCGTCGAGCGATTCGTACAACTCGCTTATATCGCGAATCGGCTTGAACGGCACCCGTTTGCCGTGCTCATCGACGCCTGATATTTCTGCGGGCAGCGGCTCGATTTTCAATCCGTCTATGCCGACCACGGTGTGTCCGTCGTTTATCAGGTGGTGCGCCAAGGTGAAACCTGCTGGACCCATGCCCGCAATCAGCACGCGGCGATGCGTCGGGGCTTTCGGCAATGGGCGCCGCAAATTAAGCGGGTTCCAGCGGCTGAGCAGGCTGTAAATTTCGAAGCCCCACGGCAATTCCAGCACGTCTTTTAACGTGCGTGTCTCGGCTTGGGGTATATTGACCGGGTCCTGTTTTTGGTAAATGCAAGACTTCATGCAGTCGTTGCAGATGCGGTGGCCGGTGGCTGCGACCATCGGATTATCTACGATGATCAGCGCCAATCCGCCTATGACCTGCCCCTGGGTCTTTACCTTGTGGAACTCGGAGATTTTTTCTTCGAGCGGGCAGCCGGCGAGCGTCACGCCAAAAGGGCTCTTTTTGAACCCTTCCACCGGCGGCTTTTCCTTGAGACCTTTAGAGCAGGAATCCTTATCCTGTTCGTGACACCAGATGCAGTAATGCGCTTCGTCGAGCGCGCCAACCAGGTCGGTGCCGGAATCGGTGAGCGCAAATCCCTGACGGCGCCGCAAGTGTTTCTCGTCGAGCGAATACGCGGTATAGCCTTTGCTGTCATCCGCAACCACCGGCACGAGCCGCATATAGTTGAGCTTGGATGGCGCCTTGAACAATACGCCACGGCGGTGATGCTCGCGTCCAAGGGGCGTGAGCGCCGCCCATGCGGCATACTGTAGCGCGAGTTGCAGTCTGTCGGCGTTGAGTACTTCATCCTTTTGCCATTGCGCAACGTGCTGGGCGAACGCGAGTTCCGAGAACGGCTCGCCAAAAAGTTCTGCGAGCTGTTTCTCAACAGCAGGACCGTCCACCGCGGCTGCTTCCTCGGGCGTTACTTTATTCATCGCCTTGCGTTGCACGAAAAGCCGTTTGCAACTGTAAAGGGGAGCCAGTTCATGATGGCGCGCAGAAAGCTTGCTGACTTCTTCTCGAATGCCGAACAAATCGGCGATAAAATCATCGAGATGCGGACTCACGGCTATCAGTAGTTCTGATTCTTCCATAGAGGACAGTGCTTGAGGATTGGCGCGCGCGGCTTCGAGGCGATGCCGCAGCGCAGAGTCCGCTTGGTCGAGAAAATTGAGAAATGCGGCATCGAGCCGCAGCAATCCATCACGAAGATAAAGATCATCAAAAGACAATTCGTGATGCAGCTTAGGTCTTGCTTCGCGTTGTGCGGTCATTCAAACCTTGACCCAACCCGTTTAAAAGTCTGCATTATCGCTTTTAAGGAGTGGCCATTCAACCATGCTCAGGTTATATGCATAGATATTGGGATTATATGAGTGGGGAAAAGATTCACTATGCGCATCAGGAAAACGCTCGAGCCGGATCGACAAAAGGCATTCCCCTATCTTCGGCGAGGTTTTGGTAAGTGACATGGCCCGCATGGGTCTGCAGACCGTTTTTAAGCCCGGGATCGGCGGACACCGCGGCCTTTAGTCCGAATTTTGCCAAAGCGCGGACATACGGCAGAGTCGCTCGCGTCAACGCAAGTGTAGCGCTGCGCGCGACGGCGGAAGGCATGTTGGCTACGCAGTAGTGCACCACGCCTTCGTCCACGTAAAGCGGGTTGGAATGCGTGGTCGGACGCGATGTCTCGGCGATGCCGCCCTGATCGATCGACACATCGACCAGCACCGATCCGGGCCGCATTTTTCTCAGGAGCTCGCGGGAAATAAGTTTGGGTGCCATTTTGCCCGCAATCGATACTGCGCCAACTACAAGATCGGCACCCGCCACGTGCTCGGCAAGGATCGACGGGTCTGAAAGTCGGCCTTTTATTTTGCCTGGATACGCTTGTTGAAGCTCCGCAAGCCGCGTAGCGCTCGCTGCGACGATGGTCACGTCGGCGCCCAAAGCCACCGCGATATGCGCGGCATTTGAACCCACCATGCCCGCCCCGATGATAACAACCTTGCCGGGTGCGACGCCCGAAATGCCGGGAAGCAGTACCCCGCTGCCGCCGTTCGCCATCAGCAAGGCCCATGCGCCGACCTGCACTGAAAGCCTTCCCGCAATTTGCGACATCGGCGCAAGCAGAGGGAAGCCGCCTCCGGCGTCAGTCACGGTTTCGTATGCCACGCAGGAGGTCCTTGCTTGCAGCATGCGGTCCAGCAATTTGCGGTTAGGCGCGAAATGCAGGTAGCAGAACAGCACTTGCCCGGCGCGCACCAATTCAAATTCTGCGGGCTGCGGTTCTTTTACTTTCACCACCAGTTCGCAGGCATAAATTTGGGCGGGGCTGTCGCCGATATAAGCACCGGCGTCACGATAAGCCGAATCCGGGAAGCCGATTCGCAAACCTGCATTAGTTTCGATCCATACCTCGTGCCCTTCGCGACAGAGCAACGTCACGCCTTGCGGAGTCATGCCAACCCGGTATTCCTGGTCTTTGATTTCCCTGGGTATGCCAATGCGCACGACTCGTATCCTGCGAGTTGATGGAAAATCCGTAATCGAGTTACAGCGCCCTGAGCAGTTCGCGCACCAATTCCGGTCCGCGGTAAATGAGCCCGCTGTATATCTGCACCAGACTTGCGCCGGCATGCAGCTTATCTAAAGCATCCTTGCCGTTCATGATGCCGCCAACTCCGATGATGGGCAGCTGTCCTTGCAACGCGGCTGCAAGTTGACGGATGACCGCAGTGGATTTCTCAGCTAACGGTGCGCCGCTTACGCCCCCGGTTTCCTGGCTTAAGCTTTCGATTCCGGCACGCGAAGTCGTGGTGTTGGTAGCTATTACGGCGTCAATCTTATGTGCAAGAAGCAAGGTAGCGGTGTCCTCAATTTCCTGGGGCGACAGATCGGGAGCGATTTTCAGCGCCAACGGCACGTGCTTCCCAAAAAGCCTGGCGAGCTTCTTGTGCTCCTCCTTTAACGCGCTCAACAAATCGTTGAGCCGCTGTTTCTGCTGCAGATCGCGCAGGCCGGGGGTGTTCGGCGAGGAAATGTTGATCGTGACGTAGCTTGCAAATGGATAAACTTTGCGCAGGCAGGCGACATACTCGCTGGCCGCATTTTCCCCTGGGGTGTCGGCATTGATGCCGATATTGATTCCCAGAATGCCTTTGTACCTGGCACGCCGAATATTTTTTACCATCCGCTCTGCGCCGTCGTTATTGAAACCCATACGGTTGATGATTGCCTGCGCTTGCGGCACGCGAAACAGGCGTGGGCGCGGATTCCCGGGCTGCGGACGAAGCGTAATGGTGCCGATTTCGATAAAACCGAAACCCAATGCGGCAAGGGCATCTATGTATTCACCATTTTTGTCCAAGCCGGCCGCGAGCCCGACCCGGTTCGGAAAATCCATTCCCAGAACGCGGCAAGGTTTGCCGCTGGCGGGCACACCGAATAATCGGTGCAAACCCAACGTGTGTCCAAATTTCAGGCAGGCGAGCGTCAAACGGTGTGAGGTTTCGGCATCCAGCTTGAACAGCAAAGGTCGCAACAAGGAATAAAACATGGCGTGAATTTAACTGTTTCCGGCGCCGCAAGAAATTAACCCGGCTGAAAAGCGGCCTCTTTTTCCGGAACTGAATGGCGCCGCAACAGCAGTTCGTATACGGCAAGCATCACCAGCCAGCAAATGAGTGCCGCCCAGAGCTGATGCGAAAAAAAATGCGCGCCCTGCATGACGCGCCCGAAGCCAAGTATAAATCCGAGACCCAAACCCCCGAATAGACCCCAATTTGCGAGCTTGCGATTGCGCAAATGCCGCCCGGCAAAATATAACGCCATTAAGCAAAAGCCCGCTGTAGAATGTGCCCCGGGCCAGCAATTACCGGATTTGACGCCCCGCGGTGTTTTTTCAAACAAAGCGACGTAAGGCGCATAGCCGCCAAATATTTTTAAATCATACGGGCAGTGCTTGGGACTTTCGTTTTTAAGCAAGTTCA
>Ga0335079_10000773_pt1 | contig 36384 bp, 33 predicted proteins | sample Lox_Sample_33_FD_206719 | JGI IMG/M metagenome (GOLD analysis project Ga0335079, IMG submission 206719) | Soil microbial communities from Loxahatchee National Wildlife Refuge, Florida, United States - Lox_Sample_3.3 | ecosystem: Environmental > Terrestrial > Soil > Wetlands | place: USA...
CCGACCATGTGCGCCCGCACCGCGTTCGAGACTGCCTCCACGGCATCGCGCTCGACCTCCAGCACCAGCTCATCGTGGACCTGCATGATCAGCCGTGCTGGCGCGTTGTCGCGTTCACACCAGGCATCCACCGCGATCATCGCGCGCTTGATGATGTCGGCCGCGGTGCCCTGCATGGGCGCGTTGATGGCGCTGCGCTCGGCATACTGCTGCAGCTGTTTGTTGCTCGAGCGGATGTCGGGCAGATAGAGCCGCCGGCCATAGACCGTCTCGACGAAGCCCGCCTCGCGCGCCCGCACACGCGTCTCATCCATGAAGCGCTTCACGCCCGGATAGCGCGCGAAATACAGGTCCACGTATTTTTGCGCCGCGCTGCGATCGATGCCGAGCTGGCGCGCGAGCCCGAACGGCGACATGCCGTAGATCAAGCCGAAATTGATGGTCTTCGCGAGCCGGCGCTGATCGGCGTTCACGCTCTCCGGCGTGACGGCGAAGACTTCGGCGGCGGTGGCGCGGTGCACGTCCTGATCATTGGTGAAAGCCGCGACCAGACCTTCATCACCGGACAGATGCGCCATGATGCGCAGCTCGATCTGCGAGTAGTCCGCGGCGATGAGGATATGGCCCGGTGGGGCGATGAAGGCCTGGCGGATGCGCCGGCCCTCCTCGGTGCGCACCGGAATGTTCTGCAGATTCGGATCGGTGGAGGAGAGCCGCCCGGTCGCCGCCACCGCCTGGTGATAAGAGGTGTGTACGCGGCCGCTCCTGGGATTCACCTGCTCGGGCAGCTTGTCGGTGTAGGTCGACTTCAATTTGGCGAGCGCGCGGTACTCCAGCACGATCCGCGGCAGCGGAAACTCCCCTGCGAGCTCCTCGAGGACGTCCTCGGCGGTGGAGGGCTGGCCGGTCGGTGTCTTGCGCTTCACCGGCAGTCCCAGCTTCTCAAACAGGATCTGCTGCAGCTGACGCGGGGACTCGATATTGAACTCGCTGCCGGCGGCGCGGTGCGCCTGCGCGAGCAGGGCCGCGAGCTTGCCGGTGATCTCCTTGCTCTGCGCGGCGAGCTGCGCGGGATCGATGAGGACGCCGCGGTGTTCCATGCGCAGCAGCACGGGCACGAGCGGCTGCTCGATCTCCTCGTACACACTCTTCAGCCGTGGCAGCTCGCCTAAGCGCGGCCACAGCGCCTGGTGCAGCCGCAGCGTCACGTCTGCATCCTCGGCCGAGTACTCGGCGGCGCTCTCCACCGGCACCTGATTGAAGGTGAGCTGCCTGGCGCCCTTGCCGGCCACGTCCTCGAACTTGATCGTCTTCAGGCCAAGATAGTGTGCCGCCGTCGAGTCCATATCGTGTCGGGTCGCGACACTGTTCAGCACGTACGACTCGAGCATCGAGTCGAAGCGCATGCCCTCGAGATGGATGCCGTGATTGAGCAGCACGTGCGCGTCGTACTTGAGGTGATGACCGAGCTTGGCGTGCTCGGCGCTCTCGAGCAGCGGCTTGAACGCATCGAGCACGCGCGTGCGCTCGAGCTGCGCCGGCGCACCGGCATAGTCGTGGGCGAGCGGCACATAGGCCGCCGTCCCCGGCTCGATGCAGAAGGACAGACCGACGATCTCGGCCTGCATGTAGTCGAGCGAGGTGGTCTCGGTATCGAAAGAAAAGAGTTGAGCGGCGTTGAGCCGCGCGAGCCAGCGCTCCAGATCCGGCCACTCGAGCACGGTGTCGTAATGACGCGCAATGGGATCGGCGTGTACTGGCGGTGCGACCGCGGCGGACGCTTGCGCCGCCGTGGCAAGGGTCGCCACCGCGTCCGTCGCTGCCGCCGTGCCGCCGGCCGTGCCGGACGCAGCCTCAAGCTGCTTCATCAGCGCGCGCAACTCGTAGCGGGCGTAGAGCTCCTTCAGCGCCGCCACGTCCGGTGTCCCCGGTCGCAGGCTCTCGAGCGGCGTATCGAGCTCGAGATCGGTGCGCAGCGTCGCGAGCCGCCGCGAGAGCGCCAGTGTCTCGAGGCCGGCGCGCAGGTTCTCGCCCGCCTTGCCCGGGACTTCCGCCGCGTGCGCGATCAGCTGATCGAGCGTGCCGTACTCGGCGAGCCACTTCGCCGCGGTCTTGGGTCCAACCTTGTCGATGCCGGGAATGTTGTCGACGCTGTCGCCCACCAGGGCGAGGTAGTCGACGATCTGTTCGGGATAGACATCGAACTTGGCCTTCACGCCCGCACGATCCATCGTGGTGTTGCTCATGGTATTGACGAGCGTGATGCGCTCATCCACGAGCTGCGCCATGTCCTTGTCGCCGGTGGAGATGAGCACAGTGCGCCCTTCACGGGCGGCACGGCAGGCCAGCGTGCCGATCACATCGTCCGCCTCCACCCCCGTGATGCGCAGCAGCGGCAGGCCCTGCGCGCGCACGATGGCGAACAAGGGCTCGATCTGTGACCGCAGATCATCCGGCATCGGCGGACGGTGGGATTTGTACTCGGTGTACAGATCGTCGCGGAAGGTCTTCCCCGGTGCGTCGAAGACCACGGCGACGTGCTCGGGCTGCTTCTCCTTGAGGAACTTCTGCAGCATGTTGAGCACGCCGAGCAGGGCGCCCGTGGGCTCGCCGCGCGAGCTCGTCAGCGGCGGCAGCGCGTGAAAGGCCCGGTACAGGTACGAGGAGCCATCGATGAGGACGAGTGGTGGGGTGCTGCTCATGGCGTTAAGTTACATGAGCCCGAAAGTATAGCTGTCAACGCCGCAGGGTCTTGCACGCTATGCAGCGCATGCGCTCACCCGTCGACTCGGCCATCGCGGCGAACCGCTTCGGACTCGGGGCCCGTCCCGGTGATCTCGCAGACATTGGCCGCGACCCGCGCGCCTGGCTCACCGCTCAGTTGGCCGGCGAGCCTGCCTCCGTCGACTACCCCGGCCTGCGCAGCACACCGCAGATCCTCACCGATGCGCTGCAGATCCGCCGCGAGCGCGAGGCGGCGAGGCGCGCGGTGAAGATGAGCGAGGAGGCCGCCGCCACGGACAGCGCCGGCCTGCTCGCCGATGTCATGAAGCTCGGACAGCTGTACCGCCCGCTCTACGTCTCCGAGGCGACCGCACGCCTGCAGACCGCGGTGGGAAGCGACCGGCCCTTCATCGAGCGGCTGACGTACTTCTGGGCCAATCATTTCGCGGTCTCGATCGACAAGGCACTCGTGCTGGGCATTGCGGGCAGCTTCGAGCGTGAGGCGATCCGCACTCATGTCCTGGGTTCCTTCACCGACATGCTGCTTGCCGTCGAGCGGCACCCGGCGATGCTGCTCTATCTCGACAATCAGCAGTCGATCGGACCGGACTCCCCGCTCGCGCAGCGCGCCGCGCGGCGGCGGGTCAAGGCCAAACTCGGCATCAACGAGAACCTCGCGCGCGAGATACTCGAGCTGCACACACTCGGCGTGAACGGCGGCTACGCACAGGCCGACGTCACCTCGTTCGCACAGGTGATCTCCGGCTGGTCGATCGGCGGCGGCACGGGCAGGCTCGCCAGCGGGCCGCCCGGGGAGTTCCTGTTCCGCGCGGAGCTGCACGAGCCCGGCACGAAGTCGCTCCTCGGACGGCGTTACGCCGATGAGGGCTACGCGCAGGGCGAGGCCGTGCTGCGCGATCTGGCACGCAGCCCCGCGACCGCGCGCCACCTTGCGACCAAGCTGGCGCGGCATTTCATTGCGGATGAGCCACCCGCCGCGGCGGTCGAGCGCCTGACGCGCGCATTCCTCGCCAGTAACGGCGATCTGCCGACGGTATATCGCGCGCTCATCGATTCTCCGGAGGCGTGGGCGCAGCCGCTGTCGAAATTCAAGACACCGACGGATTACGTGGTGTCGAGTTACCGCGCGCTGGCGCTCCCGGTGCTCGAAGGCAAGGGCGCACTCGCCGGCTTCGAAGTGCTGGGTCAGCGCACCTGGTCTCCCGGCTCACCGGCTGGCTGGCCGGACACCGGCGCAGACTGGAATGGCGCTTCCGCCGTCATGAAGCGGGTCGAGTGGGCCGATGCCGTCGGTCAGCGCGTGGGTGGGATGCACGACGCCGCGCAGCTCGCCCCGCAGCTGCTCGGCGCCACGCTCAGCGAGGCGACGCGTACGGCGGTCGCGCACGCGGCGAGTGCCGCGCAGGCACTCACGCTGTTGCTCGCCGCGCCTGAGTTCATGCGTCGTTGATCCCAACGGAGAATGCGGACATGAAACCGATCGGCCGACGCGAATTCATCCAGGGCGGAGCACTCGCGGGCGGCGTGCTGGCAGCCGGCGGTGCGCTTTTGACTTCGCGCGTCGCATTTGCCGCCACCGGCGGTGATGCGCGCCTCGTGGTGGTGATTCTGCGCGGTGCGCTCGACGGGCTGTCGGCGGTGCCGCCGTATGGGGATGCGGACTATGGGAGGCTGCGGGGTGAGCTCGCGCTGCCGCCCCCGGGCGGCAGCGACGGGGCGTTGCGCCTGGATGGCACATTCGCGCTGCATCCGTCACTTTCGTTTCTGCACGATGCCTACGGTGCGGGTGAGCTGGTGGTGTTTCATGCCGTGGCGAGCCCGTACCGCGAGCGCTCGCACTTCGACGGTCAGGACGTGCTCGAGAACGGCACCATCCGGCCGCATGCGCTGCAGAGCGGCTGGCTCAACCGCGCGCTCGAGGCGCTGCCCGAGGCTGCCCGCCGCGAGCGCAAGGAGCTCGGCGTCGCGCTGGGCCAGAACGTCCCGCTCGTCATGCGCGGGCAGGCGCAGGTGGCCTCATGGTCGCCCTCGCGCCTGGCCTCACTCGATGAGGACACCCTGCAGCGGATCACCGATTTGTATGCGGCCGACCCGCTGTTGTCGCAGCGTCTCGCCGATGCGCTGGCGGCCGATCAGATCGCCTCGGGCGATGGCATGGATGCGAAGGCGATGGGCGGGCAGGCCGGAGGCGCGGGCCGCTACACGGAGCTCATTCGCGCCACCGCCGGATTCCTGCGCAGCGATTCGGGACCGCGCGTCGCGGTCTTCGACACCATCGGTTGGGACACCCACGCGAACGAGGGCGGCGCACGCGGCCGGCTCGCCGCTCAGCTGACGGCACTTGATACCGGAATCAAGACCCTGCGCGATGAGTTGGGTCCCGCATGGCAGAAGACTGCCGTGATTGCGGTGACCGAGTTCGGCCGCACCGCCGCGATCAACGGGACTCGCGGCACCGACCATGGCACTGCGACGGCCGCATTTCTCGTCGGCGGCGCTGTGCGCGGCGGTCGTGTGGTTGCGGACTGGCCCGGTCTTTCAAATCGCGCGCTCTATGAGCAGCGCGATGTCGCCCCGACTCTGGATGTGCGCGCCATCTTCAAAGGCGCGCTGCAGGAGCACCTCGGCGTGCCTGTCCGAGCGCTCGACGCACAGGTATTCCCCGACAGCGGCGGCGTGAAGCCGGTGAAGGATCTGTTCAGGGCGTAGGCGCGGCGGGCCGCAGTGATGCTCTACGGCTGCGCGCGGTTGCGGCAGTCGCGATCGTAAGGACCCTGCTCATCGTGACGGCGGCTTTGAATCCTTCTTCTTGTCGTCGTCCGGATTGGCCGCGGGGGCCGGTGTCGCCGGACGGGTTTGGACCTTCGCGTTCTTATCGGGCAGGTAAAGCGCACCCTTCTGCCCGCAGCCCGTCATCAGCGTCATGAGCGCGAGCGCAGTGATTGCGGCGGCGGCTGCCGCTCGTGCAATCGATCGCCTGGACGTTTCCATGCGGATCTCCTGTCGTCAGCGCTTGAGCTTCTCAGCCGCGCGCCGGTACGCCTCACGGAACGGAATGCCTTCCTTCACGGCGAGCGCATTCGCCTGTTCCGCCGCGTGGATCGACGGATCGAGCGCGATGCGCTCGGCGCGGAAACGCAAGGCCTCGATCGCTGGTGGCAGTACATCGAGCGACTGTTGCGCGAGATCAATGCTGCGGAACAGCGGGAACTTCAGCAACTGCAGATCACGCTGATAACCCGACGGCAGCTTGGCGCAAATCGCCAGCGCCTCCGTGAGACAGCCGAGCGCCGTGGCCGAGCGTGCCCGCACCAGCTCGAACACGTCCGGGTTGCGCTTCTGCGGCATGATCGAGGAGCCGGTGGTGTAGGCATCCGGCAGCTCGATGTAGCCGAACTCCTGCGTATAGAAGAGGAGCACGTCGGCGGCGAAGCGGCCGAGATCCTGTGCCAGGAGGGTGAGCTCGAACAACACCTGCGCCTCGGCCTTGCCGCGCGACAACTGCACGGCCGTCACCGGCTCGTGCGTCGAGCCAAAGCCCAGCTCGCGGCTCGTCTGTGCGCGGTCAAGCGCCAGGCCGGGCGTGCCGTAACCTGCGGCGGAGCCCAGGGGATTGCGATCGATGCGCCGGTTTGCGGCAGCAATGCCTGCCGCATCGTCGCGGATTTCAGCGGCAAAGCCGCCCGCCCACAGCGCCACCGAGCTCGGCATCGCCTGTTGCATGTGCGTATAGCCGGGCAGGGAGGTCTTGCCCTGGCGCGCGGCGAGGGCATCGAGTGCCGCCGCGACACGCTCGGCGCCCGCGCCGAGCTCGCGGGTCGCATCGCGCAGATACAGACGGATCGCGGTAAGCACCTGGTCGTTGCGCGAGCGTCCCAGGTGAATGCGCCCGCCCGCGGCGCCAATGCGTGCGGTCAGGCGCTTCTCGAGCGCAGTCTGGCCGTCCTCATCCTCGAGCTCGATGTGCCAGGCACCGCGCGCGTGCTCCTCTGCAATCTCGGACAGAGCCTTGCAGATCGCATCTGAGTCTGCCGCGGCCAGCAACCCGCTCTGCTGCAGCATGTGTGCGTGCGCAATGGAGGCCCGTACGTCGTAACGCACGAGACGCTCGTCCAGCGCGTAGTCCTCACCCGCCGTGTATTGCAGCACGCGCTGATCAAGCGGTGCGCCCTTGTCCCAGAGTCGGCTCAAGAGCCCACGCGCGCGGCGGCAGCCGCGTGCTTGGCGGCGGAGGACGATGCACCGGCGGGGCCAGCACCGTGCTGCTCATCCGCCGTCAGTGCGTTCACGTCGGCCACGATCAGCGTGCCCGTGCCTTCGTTGGTGAAAACTTCCGCCAGGATGCCTTCAGGAGACTGATAGGAGACGACATGGACTCGCTTCACGCCGCCACGGATGGCGTGCTCGATGGCCTTGGTCTTCGGCAGCATGCCGTCGTTGATGCGACCCTCGTCCTTCAGGCGCTTCAGGCCCCTCAGGTCCGTGTAGGAAATGAGCGAGTTCGGATCCTCGACGCGCTCCAGGATGCCCGGTGCGCCGGTACACAGAATCAGCTTCTCGGCATCGAGCGCCGCGCCGATCGCCGCGGCCACCGTGTCGGCGTTGATGTTGAGCAGCACGCCGTTCGCATCCGCCGACAAGGGACTGACCACCGGCATCAGACCGTTGTCGAGCAGCTTCTTGATCACGTTGGTGTCGATGCCGTCCACGTCACCCACGAAGCCGAAATCGACCGTCTCGCTGCTGCCGTCTTCCAGGCGCACGGGTGGACGCTTGTGGGCGATCACCAGCCCCGCATCGACGCCGCTGATGCCGACCGCATCGATCGCGAGATCCCGGCACAGCGCGAGGATGCGCGTGTTGATGAGGCCGTTGAGGACCATGGCGGTCACGTCGATGGCGCGCTCGTCCGTGATGCGCCGGCCGTGCACCATGCGGGTCGGCACGCCGAGCGCCTCCGTGAGCTGCGTCAGCTGCGGCCCGCCGCCATGGACCATGACCACGCGCACGCCGAAGTAATGCAGGATCCCGATCTGCTCGATGAGCGCGCGCGTCATGGCGGTATCGGCGAATACCCCGCCACCGACCTTGATGACGAAGGTCTTGCCTTTGTACATGCGGATGTACGGCGCGGCACTCTTTAAGGCGCGGATCGCGAGCGTCTGGTCGGCACGATGCATGATCATCTTCGCTTCAAACTCCCTTGAGCATCCGGTAGAGCACCGCCATCTGCACGACGAGGCGGTTGTAGGCTTCGCGCTGCACGACGCTGCGCGGACTGTCGAGCACGGCATCCGCGACGGCGGTATTGCGGCGCACGGGCAGGCAGTGCATGAGGCGGGCGCCCTGCGCCGCGTGCGAGAACCAGTCCGCGCGCACGCACCAGGACGTGAGATTTGCGCGCAGGCGTCCCTCGGCCTCTACCTCTCCGTAGTGCAGCGGCGAGCCCCATTCCTTCGCGTAGACGATATGCGCACCCTCGAGCGCTTCAGCGCGATCCTCAGTCTCACGCACCGAGCCGCCCGAGGCGGCAGCGGCGCGTTGCGCTTTCTCCATCAGTGCGGCCGGGAGGCCGTAGCCTTCGGGCCGCAGCACGATCACTTCCATGCCGCGCATCGCTGCCATATGCAGCGCGGCGGCCGGCACCGCGAGCGGCAGCGCGCGCGGATGATACACCCACGAGAGCACGAATCGGCCGCGCCGCGGCGTGCCGCAGTCATCCATGGTCTTCCAGTCGGCGAGCGCCTGGCACGGATGATTCATCGCCGACTCGAGGTTGATGAGGGGCTTGTCGACCAGCTCGGCCATCGCGTTGAAGTTCTTCTCGGCAAGATCGTCGGCGAGGTTGCGGCCGTCGGCGAACGCGCGGATGGCGAGGGCGTCGCAGTAGGAGGCGAGAACCGGGATGCCTTCGCGCACGTGCTCCGCCGCGGCGCCGTTCATGACGGCGCCCAGGCGGGTCTCCATCTGATAGCTCCCCTGGCCCGGCGTGATGACGAAGGAACTGCCGCCGAGGCGGGTCATTCCCGCCTGGAACGAGGCGAGCGTGCGCAGCGAGGGATTGAAGAACAGCAGACCCAGGATCTTGCCGGTCAGGGCGCGCGGCTCGGGATGGGCCTCGAGCCTGCGGGCGAGTTCGAGCAGCGCGACGATCTCGTCGCGCTCGAAGTGAGCCAGATCGAGAAAGCGCTTCATGATCAGGCGGGGATGGCCGCGAGCGCCGCGCGCAGCAGCTCGACGTGCTGCTCCTCAAGGATGAAGGGCGCGAGCAGGCGCAGGACGCGCGCATCGGCGCTGGTGCCCGTGAGGATGTCCCGCTGCAGCAGCTCCGCCTGCACTTCGCGCGCCGGGCGCGAGGTGGTGAGGCCGATGAGAAGTCCGGCGCCCTGGTGTCCCGTCACGGGACCTACGATGCAGCGCTCACGGATGCGCGCAGCGATGCGGCGCACGTTCTCGAGCAGCTTCTCGCTCTCGATCGCCTCGATGACCGCCTCGATGGCGGCACAGGCGAGCGGTCCGCCGCCAAAGGTCGTCCCGAGTGCATCGATCGCCAGCGCCTGTGCCACCCGCTCCGACATCATGAGTGCCGCGCACGGAAAGCCGTTGCCGAGCGCTTTCGCGGTCGTGATCATGTCCGGGGTCACGCCGTAGAGATTGGCGGCGAAGGGATGGCCGCTGCGGCCGACACCGCACTGCACCTCATCGAATATCAGCAGCGCGCCGGTCTGCCGGCAGCGCTCGCGCAGCGCCTCGAGGAAGGGTGCGCCCAGATCGAACGCGCCGGCCAGGCCCTGCACCGGCTCGACGATGACCGCCGCGGTCTTCTCGGTCACGTGCCTGGCGATCGCATCGGCATCGCGGCGCGCCATGAAGCTCACGTCGAACGGCGTGCGCGGAAAGCCATACCACTTCTCTTTCGCGCCCCAGGTGACTGCGGCGGCGGCGGCGGTGCGGCCGTGGAACGCATGCTCCACCGCGGCCACGTGGGTGCGGCCGGTCATGCGGAATGCCATGCGCAGCGCGTTCTCATTCGCCTCGGCGCCGCTGTTGACGAAGAAGACGGTGTCGAGTCCCAGTCCGGTGAAGCGCACCAGGCGCTGCGCGGCGCGCGTGCGCACGTCCATCGCGACCGCATTCGACTGGAACTGGCAGCTGCGCGCCTGCGCGGTGAGTGCCTGCGTCCATCCCGGATGGCCGTAGCCCAGAGCAGCGACGGCATGACCGCCATAGAGGTCCAGCACGCTGCGCCCCGTGCGCGACACCAGCCACACGCCCTGGGCGGAGGCGACTTCGAGCGGATACTGCGCGAAGACGCGCGCCAGCACCTCGTGCGGAGTCGTGGGAGCGGAAACGGCAAGGGCTGCGCTGTTCATGAGTCTGCCTTAGGTCCAGCCGGGGGCCGGCGCGAGAAGTCCTGTGGTTTCGGGCAGGGAGAACATACGGTTCATCCACTGCACGGCGCCGCCGGCGGCGCCTTTGGTGAGGTTGTCGAGCACGCACATCACGGCGATCGAGTCCCGATCGCAGGCTGCCGACAGGTGGGCGTAGTTGCTGGCCACGACATCCTTCAGGCGCGGCGCGCCGGCCGTGATCCGCACGAAGGGCGAGCCGGCGTAGAAGCGCTGCAGAGCGGCGATCGCACCGGCCGTATCGAGACTCGAGGTGAGTCGCGCCTGCACCGTCACGTGGATGCCGCGCGCGAACGGGCCGGAGTGCGGCACGAAGTGAATGTCCGCGTCCGCGCCTGTGGCCGCGCGTACGCACGCCGCGACTTCAGGCACGTGGCGGTGGGCGAGCGCGCTGTAGCTGTAGAGATCGCTGTGCCTGAGCGGATGGTGCGTGCCCTCGATGGGTTTGCGTCCCGAGCCGGTGCTGCCGGTGACGCCCGAGACGAACATCGTCGGCGCGGCGATGCCGAGCTTCACCAGCGGCACGATCGCAAGCAGCATCGCGGTGGCAAAGCAGCCCGGATGCGCGACGTGTCTGGTGGTGAGCTCGGAGAGCTGCTCCGGCACCGCGCAGGTGAATCCGGCGAGGCGCTGCGGCGCACCGTGCACGTGCCGATAGACCGCTTCGTAGGCCTGCTCGGAGCGGTAGCGATAGTCGGCAGAGATATCGACGACGCGCGGCTTGGTGCCGGCGCGCTCCGCCGCGCTCAAGAGCGAATCGATCAGCGCGGCGGCGACACCGTGCGGTGCGGCCGAGAACACCGCGGCTGTCGGTGCCGATGCGATCAGATCCTCGATCTGCGCCTGGGAGGCAAAGCGCGTGTCCGGATAGCTCGCCGCCAGGTGCGGGAAAGCCGCCGCGACCGCCTCGCCGGGCTTGCTGTCGGAGAGCACGCCGGCGAGCTCGAACTGCGGATGCGCCGCAAGCAGGCGCAGCAGTTCTCCGGCGACATAGCCGGTGCCGCCCAGCACCAGCGTTGGCAGCGCCTGTGGCATCAGGCCGACTCGGCCTGGGCGAGCGGGGTGCTCGCGCCGCTCAAGCCCACGGCTGCGATCACGTGATCGCCCAGACCCGCAGCGTTGCTGATGGCGTTGAAGCCCGCAACGCCGAGCTGCTTCTCGATGATCTGCACGCCGACCTGATTGTCGGTTGCCGGACCCGTGACGACACAGGGCTCGATGTGGAATCGCTCGCGCAGCAGCTTCACGCCACCCCAGGCGGCCACCGGATCGTTGGCCGACAGCACCACGCCGGTCAGTACCGAGCGGATGTCGGGGCAATCGAGAATGGCATCGACGCCGTAGGTGCCGAGAATGCCGTCGCCGAGCTCGAACACGATCACGTCGGGCTTACCCGCGGCGAGCTCCGTCAGCATCGTGCGCGTGAGCGCCGGTCCGTTCGCGCCGGTGGTCGTGACGATGCCGAGATCCGTGAAGATCATCGAGTGACGCGCGCCGGAGTCCTCCATCGCGAGGATGTCCCGGCGCAGTGACACCCCGGTCGCCTTGAAGGCATCGACGGTGAGGCCGCGGTGACGCATGCGGCTCACGATCGCGCAGGCGGCAGCGGTCTTGCCGGCTTCCATGCACGTGCCCGCGAGTGCCACCACCGGCACGCCGCGTGTGTCGAGCGCGGCATCCTGTGCCAGGCGCCGGAAGCCCACGCGCGCCGGCACACCGATGCGCTCCCCCAGATAGGGGAAGTGCAGCACCACACCGAGCACGCGGCAGTCGAACGGCCTGCCTTTCTCCGGGTTCACCGAGTCGCACACGCCCAGCACGCCGCCAATGTTGAGCATCTGGATGACATCGCCCGCGCGCAGCTGCTCGGGCACGTGTCCCGAGTAGCCGAACAGCGCCTGCCGGTGCCCGAGCGCGCCCACGACGATGTCGCCCTTCACGACCTTCGCCATGCGACCGCTGGTGAGCTCGAGCTGGTTGTAGGTCGACTTGTTGGTCAGCACCTCGACGACCACGACCACGCCTTCCTCGCTCGGGATGTCGGGTGCGATACGCACTTCGTGCGACAGTCCGCAGGCCTGCGTGACGGACGCGATCTTGTCGACGACCACTCTCATTTTCCGTCTCCTGCCGCAGTGGCACCCGCGCGGCGATGAAACATCCCGGTCAGCGCAACGATCTTCGAGAAGCCCAGCGCATCGGTCGCCGTCCACTCACCCGCGGCCTCGCCGTAGACGCCCTTGGAGGCAGCCATGAGCGAGAACGGTGAATCCACCCCCTCGACGAACAGGCTTCCGGGACGCATGAGCAGGCGCACCTCGCCCGTGACGCGGGCCTGAGAGGCGAGCAGCAGCGCCTCGATATCGCGGCACACCGGATCGAGCAGTTGCCCTTCATGCACCCAGTCGCCGTAGGGCTGCGCGACCAGCTCCTTGATGCGCTGCTGACGCGGCGTCAGCACGAGTTTCTCGAGCTCGCGGTGCGCGCTGAGCAGCGTCTCGGCCGCCGGTGCCTCGAAGGCCACGCGTCCCTTGGTGCCGATGATGGTGTCGCCCAGGTGAATGCCGCGGCCGATGCCAAAGCCGGCGGCGATCTCATCGAGCGCCTCGATGAGTGCGACGGCAGAGAGCTGACGCCCATCGAGCGCCGTCGGCCTTCCTTCCGTGAAGCCGATGACATGCCGCTCGGGCGCACGCGGCCGGGTGAAGGCATCGCGCGTGAGCACCCAGGCCTCATCGGGAATGCTGCCCTGGGAGGTGAGCGTTTCCTTGCCTCCGATGGTGCAGCCCCACAGGCCCCGATTGACGGAGTACGCCGCGCCGAAGGGCGGCACGGGCAGGCCGCGCTGCTCGAGGTATGCAAGCTCGTCGGAGCGCTTGAACGCCTCGTCGCGCACCGGCGCCAGCACCTGCAGCTCCGGCGCCAGGGTTCTCAAGGCGACCTCGAATCGCACCTGGTCATTGCCGGCAGCGGTGCAGCCGTGCGCGATGGTTCCGGTGCCGAGCTCGCGCGCCATGCGCGCGATGGTCTGCGCCTGCATCACCCGCTCGGCGCCCACGCACAGCGGATACAGCTGGCCGCGGCGCACATTGCCCATGATGAGAAAGCGCAGCACCTGCTCGAAATAATCCGCGCGCGCATCGATCTGGTGATGCTCGATCGCGCCGAGCTCGCGCGCGCGCGCGGCGAGCGTGCGCGCGGCGGCCGCATCGATGCCGCCGGTATCCACCGTCACGGTGATCACCGGGCGGCCGTAGCGCTCCGCGACCCAGGGCACGAGAAACGAGGTGTCGAGGCCGCCCGAATAGGCGAGGACGATCGGCTTCATGGGTATCAGATCCGGAATGAGGAGCGCAGGCGCAACATCAGTTTGGACTGCGCGCTCGCCCCGCCAGTCGCTATGAAGATAGTGTCATCGCCCGAGATGGTGCCAACCACCTCGGGCCATTCAGCCTTGTCGATCGCGACCGCGACGCTCTGAGCCGAGCCGATGGTCGTGCGGATCACGGTGAGACAGGGCCCCGCCGCGCGGATCTGCCGGACGAAGGGGGACAGGGCGCCGAAGTCCCCGTTGGCGCGGGTCATCTCATCGGGCGGCATGACATAGCGGCCGCTCGCCTTGAGCACGCCCAGGTCACGCAAGTCGCGGCTGATGGAGGACTGGGTGACGGCGTAGCCGTCGCGCTTCAGCAGGTGGACGAGCTCGTCCTGCTTGCGGACCACTCCGTTTCGCAGAATGCGCACGATGGCGCTGCGGCGCTCGAGCTGCAGATGGTCGGTCAGCACGGTGGTATACCCAAGAATAGACTTGCATATATGGTGCATAAATATGCACGGGCAGTCAAGTCGGGGCCGCCCCGGGATGCGGCCCGCTGGCGGGTCGGCTATTTGTCGATCGTGTAGACGATGTCGGCGCCGCCGACCTGTCCGAACTCGGTGCGCACCGCCCAGTGATCCCCCAGGGTGTAGCGAACCTTCACGGTGCTCAAGGACTGGGTGAGGCTGATGCCGTAGCTGACATACAGGCGCGGGGACAGGTACTTGCCGAGGACGAGCGAGGTGTCGTTGTTCAAGTCCGATTCGACGCCGACGCCCAGGTCCGGCAGGCCGTAGCGGCTGGAGAGCTCCTGCCCCAGTATCGCCGCGCCCTGTCCGAGCAGTTCGGCGTTTGCGCCGTTGCGGTTCGTCGAGGTGGTCGTCGATGTCCCGCCGCCCTGAGGCTGGCCGCCGAAGGAGCCGCCCGCCAGGATCAGCGAGATGACCTGTTGCGGTGGCAGCGGCGGTTCGGAGAAGAACGTCATGCGCGGCTGGCGCAGCGTGCCGCGTACGTTGACGCCGGCGATGGTCTCACCGAGGTTCGGATCGTCGAAGCGCTTCACCGCGCGGATGTCGATGCCGGGATTGTCGACCGGGCTTGCGGTGAATATGAGCCGCCCGTGCTCGATGTCGAGTCGGCGACCGTAGGCGGCGTACTGTCCGTCGACGATCTTGAGCTCACCGTTGCCGCGGGTGATCTCTTCTTCGCCGCTGCGGACCGCGAGGCTCCCGGTGAGCCGCGCCTTCAATCCCGAGGTCTCGATATTGACCCGATCGCCGAGCGAGAGTGTCACGTTCGTGACGACATTGAAGCGCGCCGCGTTCGCCGTGCTCTCTTCGCCGACGATGACTTCATCCGGCGAGGTTCGCACGGCATTGGTGAGATCGGTCGGCACGATCCGTGCGAAGGGCACGTTGACCGTGCCGGCGACATTGATCGTGTGTCCGTCCGCGGTGAAGTCCAGATCCGGCGAGGCTTCGACCTGCGCTTCGGGGATATCCGCGACACGCAGGTTCTCGCCGCTCAAATGGAAGCGCCCATAAGGCAGGCCGGCGCGCCATTCCAGATGCCCCTGCGTCGACACCGTACCGTTGCCCAGGTGCGCTTCAGCGTTGAAGTCCAGGCCGTTGTCCATGAAGCGCGCCTGCAGTGCGGTGGCGCGCATTGCCAGGTTGACCTGGTACACATCCAGCTCGCCGTCCTTGACGCTGAGCTCGCCGGAGAGACGCGGCGTTCCCACGGTGCCTGCGACCGTCACGTCGGCGCGCACCTGGCCCGCCGCCCGGTCGACCTGCGGCACGTACAGGCTCACGAGCTCCAGCGCCCCGGTCTGCAGTGAGATCTTTCCGGCGAGCGGCATGTCGCGCCAGTCATCGGTGGAACGCTCCGCGACCAGATGGCCCTTCACGAAACCCACAGTGTCGGCATCCACACTCAGATCGCCAGTCCACGCTTCCGGTGTGGCGACGAGCGCCAGCGCTCCGGAGCCGAGCTTCGTGGTCGCGAGGTGGCCGCTCGCGAGCTTGTGAATGATCTGCGCATCCGCGAGCTTCACGGTGGCGACGCCGATGAGCGGCGCGCCCGCGCGGCCCGAGGCCTGGGCGTTCAGATCGAGCGTGCCGCGATATTCCACGTCACGCGTAAGTCCGGTCGTGAGCGGTTGCAGCGGCACGGCGGTCGCAAAGACTGATCCGGCCCATTTCTGCGCTGTCCAGTCGAGCTGCGCGCAGGTGCGTGCCGGCATTCCGCTCAGGCACAGCTGCGAGGCATGCACCGCGTCGCTTGAGATAGCCACCTGCGCCGGGGACTCAAGGTGCAGCTGCAGCGACTGGCCATTGCTCAGGTTCAGGGTGTCGACCTGGGCGCTCCACTGGCCGTTCGCGAAGCCTCCCATGGCGGCGAGCTCGAGATTCGCATCCTTGCTCGCCGCGGTGAGCCGGGCGCGGTGCTCGGGCATGGTGCCGTCGAGCGTGAAGGCCAGCTGATCGAGCTTGTGCTCGCCAACGCTCACGCCGCGCGCCCGTACATCTGCACGTGCGGCGCCGGAGCCGTGCGGCTCCACGTCGATCTTCGCCTCGAGGGATTGGACGGCGACGCCGGCGTAGCGCAGCTCAGCGCCGCTCGCCACCGCATTGATGGTCGGATCATTGAGCGTGCCGACGATGTAGCCGCTGCTCGTCAGGTGTCCGCCGATGCTGTCGGTGAACGCCGAGAGATCCGGCGCCTTGACGTTGAAGCGCAGCGTCACGCGATCCGCCACCGTGCCATCGAGCGTCAGCGAGGCACCGGCGACCTGGGCATCGATGTCTGAGAACTGCCAGGCGGGACCGCGCCGGGCGATGCTGCCGGAGCCGCGCACAGGGAGGTTGCGCAGCTGTCCGTTGAGATTGCGCAGTTGCACAGCGAAGTCGGACGCGGCTGAGAGTCCCGCGCCGGAGGCCGTGAAGCCGAAGGAGACATGGCCCGGCAGCTCGCGGCGAATGAGGCCGGGATTGATGCGGGTCGTGGTGCCGGTGGCGCTCCACGACGCCTTGGGCGCCCAGCGCAACTCCCCGGCTACTGCTGCCGTACCCTCGAGCGTGTTGAGTACCGCCTCATCTACTGTGAGCAGTTGCGAGCCGAGCGCGCCGCGCGCCTCCATGCCGATCACGGGCAGATCGCCGACCTGAAGATCCCCCGACAGCGTGAGGTCGTACGGCAGCAGACCCTGCAGTGCGAACCTGCCCGAGTCACTGCGTATCACCGGCGTTCGCGCCTCGAGCGGCCAGCGAAAGCCGCGCCACTCGGCGCTCAGAGTCAGGCGCGGGCCGGGGGAGACGAAGGTGACGCTGCCCTTGCCCGTCAGATGCGCGCCCGATGCGCTGTGCGTGAGCTCGAGGTGCTCAGCGGTGAGCACCCGCGCGGAATAATGGCCATCGATGACTGTCGCGAACGGGCTCGCGCCGAGGCCGGCGGCACTCAAGGGACCGCGTGCCGTGAAGCCCCCGCCGCTTGCCGTGAGTGCCAGCTGTCCGCTGATGCGCCCCAGCGCTCCGCCACCGCCCCACGCGCGGATGTCGACATCCTCGACGCGGGAGTCGCCCTGCAGCTGCCAGTTGGCGGTGAGATGCATCATGAGACCGTTGAAGTCCGCGCGGAACGGTTGCGTGAAATGACCCGTGAGCGCGAGCTTTGACAGATCGCCCTTGCCGATCGCCTCGAGCACCCAGGGCGGCTGCCGACCCGCGGCGGGAACGCTCAGACGTGCATCGGCATCCAGCCCCATCGGCTCGCCGGAGCGCAACGTGCCGTGAGCTGCGATACGCGCTGCGCCGTAATTCAGCGACGACTCGAATATGCGGATGACACGGGAGCGCAGCACGCCAGATCCCTCGATCTCCTGTGCATCCAGCTGTGTGCCGTTGGGGACTATCAGCGTGGCGGAACCGACGTGCAGCGCATCCGCGCGGATCTGCATCCAGTACGGCAGAAAGTGCCAGTTGGAGGGCGGCGTCGGATGCTTCTCGTGATGCACGTCGATCAGCGCGTGCGCGATCCTCACGTCCGGCGAGTGCAGCGTCTGCAGCAACAGCGGCGCGAGCGTGATGCGTCCCTCGACCCCGTCGAAATGCAGATGCACGTGCTCGTGCACGATGTCGACGCTCTCGACCTTGAATCCGCCCACGGCGGTGCCGGTCATGCCAACGATCCTGAGCTCGACCGGTCCCATGCGTACCGGCAGCATCCGCACGATGAGCTGCAGGCCGTGCTCGGTGTGCGTCGCGTAGTAGATCAATCCCACGGGCACGACGAACAGCAGCAGCGCGAGGAACGAGGCGGCGGCGATGATCCAGCGGCGCATGACCTACAAAACCGGCGAGAAGTTCAGATCGATGCGCGGCGTCGTTCCCGGACGGGAGATCGGCTTCGCGACATCGATCCCGAGCGTGACCCCGGGCAGACGCCAGCGCAAGCCGATTCCGGCGGAATATTCGAGGAAATGCGGGTATGCCGGATTGGGAGAGTGACCGAATACGTCAAACGCGTTGCCGACGTCGCTGAACACTGCAATCGCGAGATTCCGCGGCAGGTCACGGACGATCTCGCCCGCCCCGGTAATGACATAACGGCCGCCCACCTTGAGCAGCACAGCCCGGCCGTCGGGCCCGACTTCCGGCACCAGCTGCCCCTGACTCGTGCACGGGAGCGAGGCGGTCGGCGTCCCGCACGGCACCAGCTTGGGAATCACCGGGGAGAGATCGTCGTAACCGAAGCCGCGGACGCTGCCCTCGCCGCCGGCGAAGAAGCGCATCGAGCCGGGCAGCTCGCTCAGGTTTGAGACCAGGCTGGCGCCGAACTCCCCGCGGAGCAGAAAGTGCCAGTTGGTGGAGATGCGGAAGTTGTGCTGCGCGGTGATATGCAGCTGGGCGAACTTGTCGTTGCCACCGGCGATGTCGACTCCGGCACGTACCTGCGCGACGAAGCCCTGACCAAACAGAGCCTCGCCCAGGTAACCGCGCGGTACCGAGCCGATGGTGACGCTGGGCACCAGCAGGTCGTCGTAGCGATGGCTGTTGCCATCGTCGGTGTAGGCGCGCGTGGGCGAGAGCGCGAATACATATTGAAAGCGACCCAGCACCCGGGTGAGTCCGATCCCGACCGAGAAGTCCTTATAAAGGAGATCTCCGGGTGTGCCGTAGTCCGCGGTCGCACCGAAGGCCAGTTTCTCCGTCGCCGGATCACCGACCGGAATCGTGTAATAGCTCTGCAGCAGCTGCAGCCGCGCCGAGGCCTGCAGCTGGGTACTGAAGCGGTCGCCCTTGGAGTTGATCCAGCGACGATCCCACTGCACCGTGCCGCGCGGACCGGTATCGGTGCCGTAGCCGCCGCTGAAGGAATAGCGGTCGCGACGGTTGCGCTCGGCCTTGATGCTGATCGACACCAGGTGCTGCGTGCGATCCGGCTCGCCCGGCTCCAGCGTCACGGTCGAGAAATACTGGCTGTCATCGAGCGCAAACAGCGTGCGCTGCAGATCGCCCAGATCAAACGGCTCGTTCTCCTGGTAGCGCAGGTAGCGTCGCACGAGCGAGTCGCGCACGACATTCTGCTCGATGGTCGTCTTGCCGAACCGATAGCGCTCACCGCTCTCCATTTCCAGCACGGCCGTCGCGCTCAAGTTCGCGGGATCCACGGTGAGCGCATTGCGCGTCAGGCGTGCATCCAGGTAGCCAAAGTTCGCCGCGACGCGCAGCAGATCGTTTTTGGTGAGCTCGTAGGCCGCGTGCCGCAGGGGCTCGCCGCGCACGATCGCCGGACGATCCACGATCCGCTTGAAGCGCGGATCCTCGGCGCCGGGTCCGGTGACCTTCACTTCCACTTCGGTGACGATGACCGGCTTGCCTGGATCGATATCGATCTGCAGCCGCCAGCTGCCCTTCTGCCGCAGCGTTGCCGCCGATTTGACGTGCGGGCCGTAGTAGCCGAAGGGCTTCAGCGCTTCGCCGACCTCGCGCTCGACGCGATTCTGCAGCCGCTCCATGGTCTGGTCATCCAGGTCACGGTCCTTGTAGCGCGACAGGCTCAGGTAGGCGACAACGTTGTTGCGCAGCTCATCGTTGACGCCGCGGATGTCGAGCTCGACGGTTGCATGGGCGAACCGACCGGCGAGCAGGCAGGCCCCGGCCAGCAAGGCGCAACCGCGCCGCCTCGCCCCAGATGTCATAGGGCGGCTTTCACGCTCGTAGGCAATGATTGGAAAGATGGATCATCTAGCCGCTCGATTCTAATGCATCTGCGGCTATTCACCGGGCGCGAGGACGAAGGTCGTTTCGCCCGTCAGCTGCCCGCCCGGGCCGAATCGACGCTCCTGAATGCTCGCACCGCCCTGCCGCTCGAGCAGGACGACGGTCGATGAGCGTGTGCCGTACGAGGGATTCAGTACGAAGGGCGAGGACAGCACCCGTTCCCATTCGGCGGACAGGCCGGAGTGCGGCAACTCGGCCTGATCGGGGGCGTGCGTGCGGTCGGCGAGCAGCGCGAAGAGGCCGGCCGTGTCGGGCGCGGCGCCCTTAGGGCCGGTGTGACCGAGCCAGGACTCGAAGCCGCGCCGGACACGCGTCACCTTGGGCCATGGCGTATCGAGCAGATGGTTGCTCAAGGCATAGATGCCCGGCGGCATTGTGCGGACAGGCGGCGTGGCGCGGTTGGTGAGGTAGCTCAGCTCGCGCTCATCGAACAGCAGCAGATTGAAGCCGGCGTAAGCGTCGGCGCCTGGGGCGAGCCGCGCCGTGGAGGCGACCGCACCGTCCGCCTGCAGCAGATAATTGGGGATCAGTTCCCCACGCGACGGTGCGCCGGGGGGCGAGGGCTGCAGGTCCCGGTAATTGGTGACGACGCCGAGCCTGCGCTCTTGATCGAGTGCGAGCCAGGTACCCCCCGCGCGCAGATCGCGACCGCCCAGGATCGAGGGGCGATCGGCCCAGCGCGCGAGCGGCGCGCTCGGCCGCTCGTGGAACTCATCGCGGTTCGCCGCGAGGATCAGCCGGTAGCGCGGGTGCGCCTGCCAGGCGAGAACGAGCAGACACATGATCGGGTCAGCGCCGTGCCCGCAGGCTCGCGAGCGGAATCGCGGAGCCGCTGTCGAACCAGGCGGCGATCAGGTGATAGGAGATGGCATGCGGAGGGGGCAGGAGCGGTGTGCCCTGCGAGATCTGCTCGCGTGTGAACCAGCGGGCATCATCGAGCTCTCCGCCAGTGCGGATTTGCGCATCGGCACGGGCGCTCGCCAGAAACCCGAGCATCAGGGAAGAGGGAAAAGGCCAGGGCTGCGAGGAGTGATAGTCGACGTGCGTCACGCGCACAGCGGTCTCCTCGAATACCTCGCGCACGACCGCATCCTCGAGGCTCTCGCCGGGCTCGACGAAGCCCGCAATCGTCGAGTATCTGCCCGGGGGCCAGCCCGGCTGCCGGCCGAGCATCGCCCGCTCGCCATCCGTCACGAGCACGATGATCGCCGGATCGATGCGCGGGAAGAATTCCTGGCCGCAGGCGGGATTCGTGCAGCGCATGACGTGACCGGCGCGCTCGGGTGCGGTGCGGCTGCCACACACACCGCAGAACCTCTGGCGCATGCGCCAGATGGACAGTCCACGCGCATAGGCGAGCAGGCCCGCGTCCTGCTCGCGCAGGAGCGGGGATAGCGGCCGCAGCTCCTCGAAGCGGGTCTCGGGCGGCAGCGCATCCGGCTCGTGCTCCGCCAGGTCGACGAGCACGCAGCGCACGCCGCCGAACCAGCCGAGCAGCACCAGATGCGGCTCGGGCGCGCCGCGAACCAGCGGGTGATCGCCCTCGAGGAACGCGATCTGCGGCGCCTCGGCTCCGCGCACGAGTTGCGCCGAGCCGCGCATCAGCAGGTAGCGCGTATCCGGGTCGGCGCGCGCTTCCTGCATCCACTCAGCCGCCTCGCGCGCCTCAGCGCGGCGATCGATGTAGGGACCGGAGAAGAAGTTCGGCGGATCGCGCTCTAGATCCATGGGCACAACTCGCGTTGCAGGCCCACATTCTATCAGCGCGGACCGCTCACCTCCGCTGCAAGCCTCGAACGGTGCCGGCTTGCGATGTAGATCATCGGTGTCGAGGCACAGTCCCGGCAGCGCGGCTCGGAGAGCAGCATGCGCTCGACGACCACGAGTGCCGCGCAGCCGGCGCAGCTGCCCAGCGCGAGCTCCTCGCCCGAGCCGAGCGCACGCACCAGGAAGATGGCGTGCTCGAAGCTGATGTGTCCCTGCGGCACCAGCGCGCGGTACGCCTCGTACGCCTGGCACAACACCACGCCCTGCGCGACGCCCGGTTGCGCGGCGGACTGTGCGCTCGCGCGCCGCGGCAGCACGCCCAGCAGGCAGCACAGGCTTGCGAGCACCGCGGTCTCCTGCTGCAGGCGCGGGGAGCGCATGAAGAACATCGCCTGCTGCGGCGAGCGTCCGCGCGGGCGCGAGATCCGGCGCGGCTCCCGGATGTAGCTGCGGAAGAGCTTGCGGATGCGATCGTCCGTGAGTCCGGTCCAGGTGCGGATCGATTGCGTGCGCGCTTCCAGGTGAATGAAACGCAGCGCCAGATCCAGACGCAGCCGGTCGCGGCTGTAGCGATCGTCCGAGACGCGCATGGCGAATTACCTCGTGATGGTATTTTGTAATAAAAATAGCAAAACATCGGCTGGCAGGCCATGCTGTCAGGCGGGACAATTCTCGCGGGAACGGGGAGGAATGCGATGTCTGAGGAGGAACTGAACGGACGGCTTGCCCAGACCGACCCGCTGTGGTCGCGGCATGCGTGGCTGCGCGCGGAAACGCTGCAGACCCTGGCTGCGGTGAATGAGCAGTGTCTGCAGCTGCTGTGCGAGCAGTCGGCGCACGACTCCTCGGGTGGCGGCGCGCTCACGCGCGAGCTCACCGGGCTGTGGGGCATCCTCGATGCTCCGGCACGGGCTCGTGCTGCGCGCTGCCCCTGTCTGCTCATGGATGTCGGATTCATGCGCGCCTCGCGCTGGCGCTGGAGCCGCGACAGTCAGGTAAGGGACAGCGAGCGCATCGCCGAGCCCGGCGCGTTCTTCAGCGTGCCGGCGACCGTCGGTGTGATGCGGCTGGTGCTGACCTATGCCTGGCACCTGGCCTGCAGCCAAAGCGCGGCGGCCCGGCTGCTGCTCGGCATGTCCGGGCGCAGCGTCGAGCTCATTGCGGGGTGTACTCTGAGCGAGGTGACGCAGCTCGCGGAGCGCTCGCCGCAATGGCTGGTCCCGCGCTGGCCGGACTATCTGCCGTTCTGGCGCGAGCTGCTGACGGCGGCGGTGGGGGCGGATCGCGTGGCGCTGGAGCGCACCGGCCTTCGGGCCGTGCAGCTGCTCGCCGGCGAGATCCGCATCCGGGCCGAGAACGAGTGAGGCGAGGCCGGCCTGACCCGAGGCTCGACGGTGCGGGCGGTCGATTGGGCCGGCTGACGCGGCTCATCCGAAGCGCGTATATTTTCCCAGGCCCGCTGCAGGCCCCCTGTCTCCGCGGCGCGACGTCTGTCTCCGGCCTGACTGTTCCCGGTATAAGTCAGACTCGAGCCCCGACTGCACTCACAAGAAGGATCAAGACCATGGCGCTCTGGAAAGAACCGACTCCGAATTCTTCACCCACTCCAGTGCGGGACCCGGCTCCGCCGACCGGCGCTTCGGCGCCCACACCTATTACTCCGGATCTCAGCCGCCGGCCGCGCGAGCGCGCCGAGCCGAAGGAATCCTTCATCGCCTCCGATGTGAGCATCGAGGGCAAGATCGAGGGCTCCGGTCACGTCCGCATCGCCGGTAACTTCAAGGGCGACGTGCATGTGCAGGGCAATCTCACCATCGACTCCGGCGCCAAGCTCACCGGCCAGGTGCGCGCGAACACGGTCGTCGTCGGTGGCGAGCTGCACGGCAACATCGATGCTGCCGCGCGCGTCGAGCTGCTCGAGACCGGAATGGTCGCGGGCGATGTGAAGGCCGGATCACTCACAGTGGCGGCCGGCTCGCGCATGCGCGGCCAGGTCGAGTTCGGCTGGGAAGACAAGGCGACCAAGTCCTTTGGCGCGAGCCGAATTGACGTCGCCTCCTCATGAATAGCGGCCGGGTGGCAACGCCAGGCAGGACGCGTAGCTGCCCTCATTGCAAGGCGACGATTCTCGAGAGTGCCGCGGTCTGTCCGGGCTGCCATCATCATCTGCGGTTCGATCCGGCGGCCGCGGCGCAGCGCGCCGAGCCTCAGAAGATTCCGCTCAAGGTCGACGGCACCATCCGCCATCCGGTCGATGCGCCGGCCTGCGAGTACTCGGTCGTCGTGAGTGTGCGCAACGCGCGCGGCGAGGAGATCGCGCGCGAAGTGGTCGACGTGGGTGCGCTGAATCCGCTCGACGAGCGGACCTTCACCCTTTCCGTCGAGCAATTTGCCGCGCCGGAAATCAAGGAAGTGCCGTACGACGCCCGTCGTACGCCGATGCCCGATCCGAAGATACCGGGGCGCCCCGCGGCGCCCCCGGTGCGAGCGCGCCCGAAGACTCCGGCCGGCCCCGGTACGCGTTCCGACGAACGTAAGTAATTCGCGCTGACGCAAGCACTTGCGCGCTGCGCCAGAGCGCAGTCGCCGTTGTGCTACGCTTGCCCGCCGCTGTAACCGCCCGATCTCCCATGCACGCGCTTTCCGTTCGCGGCCTCGCGAAAACCTATAAGAATGGTGTCGCCGCCCTCAAGGGGCTGGACCTGGATGTCGAACAGGGCGACTTCTTCGCCCTGCTGGGGCCGAACGGCGCCGGCAAGACCACGCTGATCGGCGTCGTCACCTCGCTCGTCAACAAGAGCGCGGGCCAGGTGAGCGTGTTCGGCTTCGACATCGACCGCGAGATCGAAGCCGCGAAGTCCTGTATCGGCGTCGTGCCGCAGGAGCTCAACTTCAACATGTTCGAGACGCCCGAGACGATCGTCGTCAATCAGGCGGGCTTCTATGGCATCGAGCGGCGCGTGGCGCGCGTGCGCGCCGAAAAGTATCTGAAGCAGCTGCAGCTCTGGGACAAGCGCGACAAGGTCGCGCGCGGACTTTCCGGCGGCATGAAGCGCAGACTCATGATCGCGCGGGCCCTCATGCACGAGCCACGCCTTCTCATCCTCGATGAGCCCACCGCAGGGGTCGACATCGAGATCCGCCGCTCGATGTGGGACTTCCTGCGCCAGATCAATGCGGCCGGAACCACGATCATTCTCACGACACACTATCTGGAAGAGGCGGAGACGCTCTGCCGCAACATCGCGATCATCGACCGCGGGCAGATCGCCGAGCGGGATCGGATGAGCAGCCTCCTGCGCCGTCTGCACACCGAAGTGTTCGTGCTCAATCTGCGCGATGCGCTCAATGTCGCGCCGCAGCTCGAGACCTATCCGGCGACGCTCATCGATCCGACCACCCTGGAGGTCGAGGTCTCCAAGGAGCAGAGTCTGAACGATATCTTCGTCAGGCTCTCCGCCCTCGGCATCGTTGTGCAGAGCATGCGCAACAAAGTGAACCGGCTCGAAGAGATCTTCATGCGCCTCGTCGATGCGCGCGGCAATGCGCTCGAGCCACGCAACGGGACCGGCGGATGAACGACATCGCGACCCAGTCCGCCGCGCCGGCGCGAATTCATCTCGGCGCGATCTGGTGGATCGGCTTCAAGACGATCGTCATCCGCGAGTTCGGCCGCATCATCCGTATCTGGGGTCAGACGCTCGTGCCCTCGGCCGTGAGCGCCACCCTCTACTTCCTCATCTTCGGCAATCTGATCGGACGGCGCGTCGGGCAGATCGGCGGCTTCGACTACCGGCAGTTCATCGCGCCCGGACTCATCATGATGTCCGTGATTCAGAACTCCTACGGCAATGTCGTCTCATCGTTCTTCGGCGCGAAGTTCGGCAAGCACCTCGAAGAGATGCTGGTGTCGCCGCTGCCGAACTGGCTCATCGTGCTCGGCTACATGGCGGGCGGACTGCTGCGCGGGCTGCTCGTCGGCTCCGTGGTCACCATCGTCTCGCTGCTGTTCGCGCACCTGCACGTCGAGCACGCGCTCATTGTCGCAGCCGCGGTGCTGCTCACTTCGATGGTGTTCTCGCTCGGGGGCTTCATCAACGCGCTGCTGGCGCGCAATTTCGACCAGGTGAACTGGATTCCGACGTTCGTGCTCACACCGCTCACGTATCTCGGCGGCATCTTCTATTCGGTGAAGATGCTGCCCGACTGGGCGCAGTCGGTGTCGCTCGCAAACCCCATCCTCTATATGGTGAATGCGTTCCGCTTCGGCTTCTTCGGTGTATCCGACGTCAACGTGATCGTGGCGTTCGCCATCATGAGTGGGGCGGCGGTGGCGCTGTTTGGTGCTGCGCTGGCGCTCATGAACCGCGGCAACGGCATCCGCGACTAGTGATCCGCGCAGCGAGCGCACACCTCGCACCCCGAATCGAAGATGATGTGCCAGGTGCCCGGCGCCTCCAGGCGCCAGATCGACGTGAAGGTGGCGACGAGCTTGCCGGACCGATCGTGCACCGGCCCGCTGCTTAAGGCGAGCCTGCCTGACTCGAGCACCTCGACTTTCTCGGACTCCCAGGAGAAGGGTGCGGCTGCGCCGTCATAGAGTTTTCGCCAGCCGTCGATCACCTGCTGCCGGCCGCGCAGCGGCTTGCCACCCGACATGAACACTGCCTCCTTGGAGACAAATCGTCCGAAGGCCGCGAGATCGCGATCGGCCATGGTCTTGGCGAACGCGCGCTCGGTGGCGGCGACCTGCTGCTGCAGAGGTGATGGCGGTGCGCCGGACGGGCCGGGCGCGCTCGGCGCGTCTGCGCACAGCGCGCTGCGCGCGAAAGCCAGGGCAAGGATCGTGAGACCCGCCCGCTGTCGCAATATGTTCATGTGCATCCCCACAATGTGACAGAGCTCACGAGGATTCTGCCGCAAGTCATTGCCGCAACAAAAGTTTCATAGATCAGTCACCGGACTGTCTTGCGCCGCGGCGAAAGTGGCGCCATGAAGTCTGGCAGCTTCAGCACGTTCATTGCGCGCGTGGATGCCGCCGAGCTCGGTATCTGCCGACGCCTGAATTCCGGTGCCCTGTTCGTGGCACTGCGCCCCACGTTTCAGATCGCCAGCCGCCTGGGCGATGGCATCTTCTGGTACGTCCTCATCATTGCGCTGCCGTTCGTGAAGGGCGGCGCGGCGCTGCGGCCCGCCATTGCGATGGCGCTCACGGGCATCGCGGGCGTGCTCATCTACAAGTGGCTGAAGCGCACCTTCGTGCGCGAGCGGCCCTTCATCTCCCACTCCGGTGCGATCGTGCGCGGCATGGTGCCGCTCGATCGCTACAGCTTCCCCTCCGGTCACACGCTGCACGCCGTGTCCTTCACCTGGCAGGCGGTCATGCATTTCCCGGAGCTCGGCTGGGTCCTGGTGCCGTTCGCATCGCTCGTCGCGGCCTCGCGTGTCGTGCTGGGTCTGCACTATCCGACGGATGTGCTGGCCGGTGCGGTGCTCGGTGCGTTGCTCGCGCAAATCGGTCTCGCCTTCTCATAGGCCGGCTCCTCCCGGGTGCGCGTCCTCTACATCTCCGACGTTTATTTCCCCCGGGTCAACGGCGTCTCCACCTCCATCGCCACCTTCCGCGAGGATCTCGGCAGGTGCGGCGTCGAGAGTGTGCTGGTCGCACCCGAGTACGGTATGGAGCCGGCATCCGCATCCGATCGGGATGTGATTCGCGTGCCAAGCTCCGCTGTGCCGCTCGATCCCGAGGACCGCCGCATGCACCGCGGTGCGCTCCGGCGCGCGCTCGATACGCTTGCCGCGCAGCGCTTTGATCTGGTGCACATCCAAACGCCGTTCGTCGCGCACTACGCCGGCGTGCGCTTCGCGCGCGCAACCCGCACGCCGCTGGTGGCGACCTACCACACGTACTTCGAGGACTATCTGCATCACTACGTGCCCGTGCTGCCGCGGCCGTTGGGGCGCTATCTCGCGCGCGCCTTCACGCGCTCGCAGTGCCGGCAGGTGCAGGCGCTGATCGCGCCCTCCGAGCCCATGCGCGACGTGCTGCTCGAGTATGCAGTGCAGACACCGATCCATGTCCTGCCGACGGGACTGCCGGCCGATCGTTTCGAGCGCGGCGATGGCGCGCGCTTCCGGGCTTTCGCGGGCCTGCCGCCCGAGCGGCCGATCGTGCTCTACGTCGGTCGCGTGGCGCACGAGAAGAACATCGAGTTTCTGGTGCAGGCGTTCGCAGCGGTGCGTGCGCGGCGACCCGATGCGCTGCTCGTCATCGCGGGCGAAGGCCCCGCGCGCTCCGCCCTGCAGCAGCTCGTCGAGCGCGAAGGCCTCGCCGCCGACGTGCGCTTCGTCGGCTACCTCGATCGGGAGCGCACGCTCCTCGACTGCTACGCCGCCGCCGATGTGTTCGTCTTCGCCTCGCGCACGGAAACGCAGGGGCTGGTGCTGCTCGAGGCGATGGCTCAGGGCGCGGCGGTGGTCTCGACCGCGGAGCTCGGCACACGCTCGGTGCTCAAGCCCGCCTCCGGCGCGCGCGTCGTGCCCGAGCGGGTCGGGGAGTTCTCCGCAGCCGTGGTCGAGCTGCTGAGCGATGCGGCGCTTCGTGCCCGCCTCGCCGAGCAGGGCCGCTGTTACGCGCACACGTGGTCCTCACAGACGCTCGCGCGCCGGCTCGCGGACATCTACGGCGAAGTCGGCGCGGCCTACACGCGGGCGACGGCCGGGAGCGCGCTTCTGAGCTAAAATCCGGGCTCATGGGAGCCAAGCGCGCACTGATCGTCGATGATTCGAAATCCGCACGGATGTTTCTCTCGCGCATCCTCGAGAAGTACGACCTCGAGGTAGACAGCGCCGAGAGCGCCGAGCAGGCCATCGAGTACCTGGGCGAACACCGCCCGGATGTCATATTCATGGATCACCTGATGCCCGGCATGGACGGCTTCCAGGCCGTGCAGGCGATCAAGAACAACCCGCGTACCGCGATGATCCCGATCCTCATGTACACCTCGCAGGAAGGTGAGCTGTACCTGGGACAGGCGCGGGCCCTCGGCGCGGTTGGCGTGCTGCCGAAGCAGATCAAGCCGACCGATGTGTCCAAGGTGCTCTACCAGCTGCACCTAGTGACCGACCGGCGCACGAGTGAGCAGACGAGCTTCCGTCCCGTCGCTGTCACGAGCGAGTCGGAGGAGAGCACGGACGGCAGTGCGGTTGGTGCCGGCAGCGGCGCCGGGGCCGGCGCCGCTCGCCCGCTCACCGATGCCACCCTGCGCGAGCACATCGCGGACCTGCGCCGCGTGCTGGTGGCGAGCCTGGGCAGTCAGTCCGACCGTCTGCTGGCGGATCTGCGCGTCATGCTCGAAGAGGTCTCGCACCCGGCCGCCCCGGCCGCCCCCGCCCGGCGTGAGCGCCCTTGGGGCTGGATCGTGGCGGTGCTCGCCGTCGTGCTTGCGGCCGCGAGCGTGTTCGTTTCCTGGCAGACGACACGGGAGCGTGATGCGATTGCCACGCAGCTCGCGGCGCTGCGCAAGACCCAGGCGGCGCAGCGCGTCGCCGCGCCGCTGACGGCTGCCGCAAGTGCTAGCGGCGCCGTGGCGGCGGCGCCGGAAGTGAAGCCGATCATCATGGCCGTGCCCTACGGCGGCGAGCCGCTCGGAGGATTGAGACTCGAGGGCCTGCGCCAGCTCTTCGACCGGCTGGTGACGGCGAACTATCACGGCATCATCGAGATCCGGGTCTTTCCCGGCCGCTTCTGCGTGGTCGGCAATGCCGCGGAAGGCTTCTCGCTCGCGCCCGATGAGCTGCTCTATTCCAAGTGCGACTCGGTGGCCGTCTCGCCCGATGAGGCGGCGGTGCAGCCACAGCGCGTGCCGCTGGCGTTTGCGAATCTCGTGGGCGAGTTGCGGAGCGTGACGCGCGGGGCGCTGGACGTTCAGGTGCTCGCCGGCGATCCGGCGACGCTCGTGACTCCGTATCCGCCCGTCGCCGAAAATCTCAATGCCGGCGAGTGGAATCGTGCCGCGAGCGCGAATGCGCGCCTGGAAATCCGCGTGCGCTGAAAGTGCAGGAGACTTTCCAGCCGCCGGTATGGATCTCGAGCCGGCACCTGCAGTCGATCCTGCCGAGTCTGCAGGTGCGCCGCCCCTGGGTGGAGCGCCGGCTCCACGACATTCTCACCGCCAGTCGCGAAGTGCTGCTCGATTGCGGCGAAGGCGTAACGCTGCAGGGGCTCCTCGCCGCGCAAGCTGCGCGTCCGGCCGCAGCAGGATCCGGCCGCGAGCCGCGCGTCGCCGTGCTGCTGCATGGCTGGGAAGGCAGCGCCGGCTCGCTCTACATGCTCTCGCTCGCGCAACAGCTCTATGCGCGCGGTTTCGATGTTGTGCGGCTCAATCTGCGCGATCACGGTGAGACGCATCACCTGAATCGCGAGCTGTTTCATTCCTGCCGCCTGCCCGAAGTCATCGGTGCCGTGCGAGCGATCCAGCAGCGCTATGAAGGTGTGCCGCTGCACCTGGCCGGCTTCTCGCTCGGAGGCAATTTCATGCTGCGCGTCGCCGCGAGGGCCGCCGAGGAGCGGCTGGCGATCGCCAAAGTGGTCGCTGTCTCGCCGGTCCTCGAGCCGTCCGCGACGCTCGATGCGCTGGAGCACGGTTTCTTCGCCTACCACTGGTACTTCGTGCGCAAGTGGACGCGCTCGCTCGCGCGCAAGCAGGCGGCATGGCCGGCCGACTACGATTTCGCATCCCTGGGCACGCGCCCCAGCCTGCGCGCCATGACGGCAGAACTGGTCCGCCGCTTCACGTCGTTTCCGAGTCTGGAGGACTACCTGCGCGGCTATGCGCTCACCGACGGACGGCTGGCGGGGCTCGAGGTGCCTGCGACGATGATCGTCTCGCTCGATGACCCGATCATTCCGGCGCACGATCTGGCGCGCATCGCCCGGCCGCAGCACCTCAAGCTGATCACGACGCGCCGCGGCGGGCACTGCGGTTTCATGGAGCGGCTCTCGGGCAGCACCTGGGCGGAGCGGCGCGTGATCGCCGAGCTCGACTCGGCCGAGGCGCTCGCGAACGCCTAGTCGGGCTGGCCGCGCTTCTCGTCGAAGCTGATCACGGGCTGACCGCTCGTGACCGTGACCTCGCCGTCGATGATCGCGCCCTTGGCGATCGCGATGCTGCGCGCGCTGACGCGGGCGCGGATGACGGCGCTCGCGCCGATTTCGAGCTTGTCATCGACACTCAACTTGCCGTTGACGTGGCCGGCGATGACCGCGCGCTCGGCGCGTACTTCGCCCTCCCACTCCGCGGTGCCGCCCATGTGCAGCGCGCCGCGAACATGGCCATCACCCCGGATCGAGCCGCAGACCACGAGCGCGCCGGCGGTTTCGAGGTCGCCGGTGAGCCGGCTGCCCTCGGCGACGAAGGTCGGTGAGCCGCCGAGCTGATCGAGCAGCCGTCTTTTGGGTGCGTCATTCATGCGCTCGATTATGGCATCGCCGCGCGACGATTCCCCGCCGCGTCTTGGGCAGCGTTCGCACGCTTAAGTCCACTCATGACAATTTGCGTCAGGGTGAAGCCCGTCTCAGTAGCATCCTAAGTTATTGATTTATAAGATGCGGCTTGACTGGCACGCGCTTTGCTCTCTTCCCTTCATCGAATTGCGAACAACTTCCCCGGTGTTCGCTCTAGTGACGCCGCGATGCGATTTCCCCCGCTCGCGGCGTTTTTTTATCTGCATGCCTACCATGGGCTCATGCCCGAGCTGCCCGATATCACCGTCTACGTCGAGTCGATCGCAACGCGCGTGGTGGGCGCGCAGCTGCAGGCGATCGAGCTCGCGCATCCGTTCCTGCTTCGCACCGTCGCGCCTCCGGCCTCGGCGCTCATCGGCCACCGCGCGACTGAAGTTCGCCGCATCGGCAAGCGCATCGCCATCGACCTCGAGGGCGGCTATTGGATCGTCATCCATCTGATGATCGCGGGGCGGCTGCACTGGCTCGCCGGTGCGCGCCGCGCGCGCGGACGTGGCGCTCTGGCGCGCTTTGTATTCGATTCGGGCATGCTCACACTCACGGAAGCCGGCAGCAAGCGCCGCGCCTGTGTGTGGTTCCTGGAGGGTGAGGCCGCGCTCGCAGCCCTGGACCCCGGCGGACTGGAAGTGCTCATGGCTCCACTCGAGGCATTCGCGGCTCGACTGCGCGCCGGCAATCACACGCTGAAGCGCGCGCTCAGCGATCCGCATGCCTTCAGTGGCATCGGCAATGCCTACTCCGATGAGATCCTGCATCGCGCCCGGCTCTCACCGCTCGCGATGACCGGCAAGCTCGAGCCCGCGCAGGTGCGAGCACTGTTTGAGGCGAGCCGCGAAGTGCTGAGCGAATGGACCACGCGACTGCGCGCCGAGGCGGGCGAGGAATTTCCCGAAGGGGTGACGGCGTTTCGTGAGGGCATGGCGGTGCACGGTCGATACGGTAAGCCGTGTCCCGTCTGCGGCACAGCGGTGCAGCGAATCCGCTATGCCGCAAACGAGACCAACTACTGCCCGCGCTGTCAGACTGGCGGCCGCGTGCTCGCGGACCGCGCACTGTCCCGGCTGCTCAAGGACGACTGGCCGCGCGACATCGAGGAGCTGGAGCGGCGTTGATCACGAGGCGGGCGCCTCGTAGCCCGCCTTGAGCGTGAGCGTGCTCAGATTCTGCACGACGACTTCGGATGAGGGCGAGAGCGACTTCGCCTGCGCGAGATCGCTCTTCGCATCCGGCATGTCATGCTCCAGCCAGTTGAGCACCGCACGGTTGGAGTACGCAGCAGCCACCGCATCATCGTGTGGCACGCGCTCTCCTGTCATGTATGTGCGGTGCTGGAGCTTGGCGTAGGAGATCGCCTCATCGCACGCGCCGTGCGCTTCGCCCCACTCGCGCGACATGATGTAAGCGACGCACAGATTCGTGCTCGCCTCGACCTCGTGGCCCGTAAAGCCCGCGCCGTGCGCGGCCAGCTTCGCGATGACGACGCTGTATTCGCCGGCGAGCAGCTGCTTGCCGCTCGCGGCATCTTCGTAGCCGGTCAGCATGACCTTGCTGCTGCCGGCTTTCGCGGGCATATCGGCTTGCGCTGCAGAGGCCATGGCGAAGGATGCGCACGCGGCCACACACAGCGAGCGCGACTTCAAGGCGAGACTCGTGAATGCGTTCATGGTCGGACTCCGTTGGTGAATGCCCTCGCGGGCGTGAGGCCAACCTTAGGAATCCGCAGTCGACGCGACAAACGAATAGATTTGCGCCAACGCGTGATGAATTCTCAATGCGGCGGCGCACTCGTGTGCGCGAATTGTGTGCAATGCGAGCGCACCCACTGCGTCATTGCACTGACTTCGGGCCGCTCCGCATCTTTCGCGCGGCTCACGACGTAGTAGCTGTCGGCGGTGGAAAGCTCGATCGGAAAGATGCGCACCAGACTCCCCGAGTCAAACCACGCGCCACACAGCGCCTCGGGCACCAGCGCAACTCCCACCCCACGCTCCGCCGCCCGCACCACGGCAAACATCGTATCGAGCTCGATCACGTTCTTCGGCTCAGGCGCTTCGAGCCCGGCCTCCTCCGCCCAGCTGTTCCAGGCGAAGGGACGCGACTTGTGAACGATGAGCGCCATCTCCGCGAAGACGCCGCCTCCTGAGCGCGCGATGCTCGCGACGTGCTCCTTCGCGCAAGCAGCAACCAGGGACAGCGAGAACAGTCGAGTGACTTTCAGTCCCGACGGGGGAGCTTCGGCCAGCAGCACCGACAGGTCTGCCGTGGGTGGATGCGCCAGCGGACGCGGATCGTGCGTGTCGATGTGGATGTCGATGTCCGGATGCAGGCTGCAGAACTCCGCCATGCGCGGCACGAACAGCTCGCTCGCGAAGAACGGCGGCAGGAGCAGCCGCAGCGTGGTGCGGTGGCTGCGCCGCGCGATCCGTGCGAGGCTGCGATCGAGCGCCTCGAGCAGCGGACCCACCTCATCGAGCAGACTATGACCGGTGCCGGTGAGCGCGACCGCCCGCGTCTTGCGCTCGAAGAGGCGTACCCCGAGCGCGTCCTCCAGCTCCTTGATCTGGTGAGAGACGGCGGAGGGCGTCAGGTGCAGCTCGTCGGCCGCCGTCTTGAAGCTGCGGTGATGGGCCGCAACGCAGAAGGCTCGCAGGTTGCGCAGCGGGGGCGGTCTTGAGAGTCGGAGCAGCATCGGCCAAGGGGTGAGCAAGTTCCATGCCTTGCCTGCGCACCGCTTCGGGGCAGCAAGGGGATTGAAACGGGGCGATGCCTGTCCCCATGATAGGTCGCTATGCAATATCGCGACTACTACCAGACGCTGGGCGTGTCGCGCACCGCGAGCGCGGAGGAGATCAAGAAGTCCTATCGCCGCCTCGCGCGCAAATATCACCCCGATGTCAGTAAAGAGGCGGACGCCGAGGAGCAGTTCAAGCAGCTGCAGGAGGCGTACGAGGTCCTGAGGGACCCGGAAAAGCGCGCCGCCTACGATCAGCTCGGCGCGAACTGGAAGCAGGGCGAGCAGTTCCGCCCGCCGCCCGACTGGGGTGGTGGATTCGAGTTTCGCGGCGCACCGGGCCGCCGTGCGGGCGGGTCGGGCGCAGGCCGCGGCGGCGCGGGCGCTGGCGCCGGCGGCAACTTTCGCTTCGAGTCCGACGGGGCCGACTTCAGCGACTTCTTCTCCTCACTCTTTGGTGCGCGCTCGTCGGGCCCGTTCGGCGGCGGTGCGCGCGCACCTGCCGGACAGGATCACCACGCGCGCATCGACCTCGATCTCGAAGAAGCCCATCGCGGTGGCGTGCGCACGCTCGAGCTCAAGCGACCGACGGTCGCCGCCGACGGTCGCGTCGAGCTCACGACGCACACGGTGCGCGTCACGATCCCCGCCGGCGTGACCGAGGGCCAGTTGATCCGGCTCGCAGGCCAGGGTGAGCCCGCTCATGATGGCGCGCCCGCGGGCGACCTGTACCTGGAGGTGCACGTGAGGCCGCATGCGCTGTACCAGGTTGAGGGCCGCGACGTGACGGTGACTGTGCCGATCGCGCCGTGGGAAGCGGCGCTGGGCGCGACGGTGCCGACGCCCACGCTCGGCGGGACTGTGGAACTGCGGATCCCGCCCGGCTCGCAGAGCGGCACCCGGCTGCGCCTGCGCGGCCGCGGCATCGCCGGGCAGCCCCCGGGCGATCAGTACGCCGTGCTCAAGGTCGTCGTGCCGCCGGCCGCGACGCCTGCGGCACGGGAGCTCTACGAGCGCATGCAGCGCGAGCTGCCCTTCGATCCGCGCGCGGATCTGCAGTCGAGGTGACGCGATGATCCAGTCGATCGAAGTGCGGGATGTGCAGGTGCTCGGCGAGCGCGACTGGATCGGCATCGAGGTGCTCTGCCGGCTGTGTCGCCTGGAAGTGACGGCGATCGAGGAGCTGGCGGATCTGGGACTGGTCCGCCCGCGCGGACCGGCGCCGCGCGAATGGCAGCTGCCGGCGACGGCGCTGCCGCGGCTCGCGATGATCGGGCGGCTGATGCGCGATCTCGGAGTCAACGTGAGTGGCGCGGTGCTCGCCGTGGAGCTCCTCGAATCCCGGCGGGAGCTGGAGCGAAGAGTCCGCGAGCTCGAGCGGCAGGTCAGCGGCGGAGATTTCGACTTGAGCGGCTACTGAGCCCCGAGCGCCTCGAGAAACACCCGCTCTTCGGGCGTACTCTGCCGCCCCAGCGCCGCATTGCGTGCGGGAAAGCGGCCGAACTGCTCGATGACTGCGCGGTGCTCTTCGGCGTGCTGCAATACCCTGCCGAAAATCTCGCGCAAAGCCTCGGGCGCCTCGCCGGCCAGCCTGCGGAACGCCGCGACCGATTCCTCCTGCACCTCGGCCACTTCCGCGTGCTGCAGCGGCATGTAGAAGAAGATCCGCGCGACGGCATCGAGTGCGGCATCCGCTCCCGACTGGATTCCCGTCAGCGTCAGTTCCAACGCCTCGCGATCCGTCGCAAAGGCCCGGGCGGTGCCGCGATAAATGTTTCGTGGCAGCTGATCGAGCAGCAGGATCAGGCTCAGCCGCCGGCGGGGACTGTCGGCCCAGGCGGCGAGCTCGCCACGCGCGGCCTGCGCGACCAGGTCGCCGAAGCGCGTGCGCAGCTCCTCGTCGCGAGCCTGCTGCACGGGGTCCCCGCCACCGGTGCCGAACCACATCCGCATCCGCTGACTCAGATTCGCAGCGTCGGGCGGCTCGCGCCCGAACCAGTAGTCCCGGATCTCCCGTGCCCGATCGGTCACGCGGGTGAGGGTGCCGCTCAATCCGCCCGGACGCCTTCGACCTCGATGCGCAGCTTGACCGTCATGCTGAAGCCGAAGTTGTCACCGTAGCTCACACCAAAGTCTGCGCGATTGAGCGTGCCTTCCGCATCGGCGCCGCACACTTCCTTGTGCATGAGCGGGCTCATGATGCACTTGAACTGGTTGATCCTGAGGCTGACGGGCTTGGTGAAGCCATGCAGCGTCAAGGTGCCGTCGACTTTCGTCGGCGCGCCGTCCTTGAACTGGGTGAATGTGCCCTTGTACGTCGCCGTCGGGAATTTCACGGCATCGAACATCTTCGGGTCGTTGCTCCTGACGTGGTCGTTGAGCTTGGGATTGCCGAAATCGATCGAGGAGACATCGACGTTCACCTCGACCGAGCCGCTCTTTGCGTCCTTGTCGAGCACGACCTTGCCGGAGGTCGTGTTGAACTTGCCGCGCAGAATGGAGGTGTCGAAATGGGCGGCCTCGAAGCTCGGATAAGTGTGCGACGGGTCGAGCTCGTAGGTCACCGGCGCGGCGCTCGCGCCGTTCGCGGCGAGCGCACACAG
>Ga0335079_10000774_pt1 | contig 36306 bp, 25 predicted proteins | sample Lox_Sample_33_FD_206719 | JGI IMG/M metagenome (GOLD analysis project Ga0335079, IMG submission 206719) | Soil microbial communities from Loxahatchee National Wildlife Refuge, Florida, United States - Lox_Sample_3.3 | ecosystem: Environmental > Terrestrial > Soil > Wetlands | place: USA...
AGGCGACTCGATCACGATCAATGCCGCCATCACCACGAACAACGGCGCGCTTTCATTCACTGCCAACTCGAACGGCGCCGGAACGGCGTCGGGCAGCGGCAGCATCCTGCTCGCAGCGCCCCTTAATACCATCGGAACCGCGGCATCAGCAGGCGCCTTGTCGCTCACGGTCGCAGGCGGCACCGGCACGATAACGGCGAGCTATGAGGGCCCGGGCCCCGTGATCACGGGCGGACGGGTCACCGTTTCGGCAAACACGTCCGTCACGTTGCCGTCGATTTCCGCCAGCCTCCTCCAGGTGACGGCGCCCGGAATTGGTCAAAGCGGCGCCGTGAACATCACCGGGTTCTCGACCTTCAACGCGGAAACCGGCGACATCATGCTCGCCAATGCCGCAAACAGTTTTGGCTCTGCAGTGACCATGAATGCCGCGAACCTCACGATCGCGGCGTCAGAGCCAATCTCGTTCGGCACTGTCACCGCAACCGGAAACGCGACCATCTCGGCGCCGGGAATTCCGGGCGGTTCGCAGTTCACGATCGGCGGTACGACCACGTTCGACGTGGCTGTGGACGGGTCGATCGACCTCAATTTCGGCGGCAACAAATTCTCGGGGCCGATCGAGTTCACCAACAACAATCTCACCAATCTTCAGCTCAATGCGGTGACGCCCATAACCCTGCCGAGCCTCGTTATCGGCGGCGATCTCACCGTGTTCGCGCCGGGTATCGGCCAAAGCGGTCCGATCTCGGTCACTGGCCAAACCGGGTTGAACGCTCTTGGCGACGATGTGACGCTGGGCAACGCCGGGAACAGTTTCAGCGACGATGTCTTCATTTATAACGCCCGCAACATAACGGTCGCGGCCTCGAGCGCGATCGTCTTCGGCAACGCCTTCGCGACCCAGAATCTGACCATCACAGCACCGGGCATCAGCCAGGACGAAGGCGGCGACATGGGCGCGGGCGGAACGCTCAGCCTCAGCGCCACCGGGAAGTCGATCGTTCTCAATGACACGAACAATACGTTCGCCGGCCCGATCGTGGTCACTGGTGACGCGACCAGCGTCACGCTCGCCAATTCGCTCCCGGTGAACTTGGGGGGGCTCAACATCAGCGGCGATTTCGCCGTGACCGCGCCGGGCATCACGCAGAGCGGCGCAATCTCGGTCGGTGGGACCTCGACCCTCGCGGCGGATACCTCAAGCGACATCACGCTCAACAATAGCGGCAACGAGTTCGGCACTGTCGCCGTGACGGCCGCCAAGAACGTGACGCTCGCTGCCGCAGGCACGATCGATCTCGGCGCTTCCACCATCGCCGATAATCTCAATGTCACGGCCGGCGGAGTGACGCAATCCGGCGCGTTGTCGGTCGGCGGAATGCTTAACCTCGGCGTGGGCGCGGGGAATATGATCGCCCTCAGCGACACGAGCAATGCGTTTGCCGGTCCGATCGTCGTCACTGGCGACGCGGCTAGCGTTACACTCGCCAATTCGTCCGCGGTGACGTTGGCGGGCCTCAACATCAGCGGCGATCTCAGCGTGACCGCGCCGGGCATCACGCAAAGCGCCGCCATCTCGGTCGGCGGAACCTCGACGCTCACGGCGGATACTTCGAGCGACATCACGCTTGGCAATAGCGGCAACGAGTTCGGCACTGTCACTGTGACGGCCGGGCGGAATGTCACGCTCGCTGCTGCGGGCACCATCGACCTTGGCGCTTCGACCATCGCCGATAATCTCAATGTCACGGCCGGCGGAGTGAAGCAATCGGGCGCGTTGTCGGTCGGCGGAATGCTTAACCTCGGCGTGGGCGCGGGGAATGCGATCGCCCTCAGCGACCCGAGCAATGCGTTTGCCGGTCCGATCGTCGTCACTGGCGACGCGGCTAGCGTCACGCTCGCCAATTCGTCCGCGGTGACGTTGGCGGGCCTCAACATCAGCGGCGATCTCAGCGTGACCGCGCCGGGCATCACGCAAAGCGCCGCCATTTCGGTCGGTGGGACCTCGACCCTCACGGCGGATACCTCAAGCGACGTCACGCTTGGCAATAGCGGCAACGAGTTCGGCACCGTCGCCGTGACGAGCGCCCGGAACGTCACGCTCGCCGCCACGAGCACGCTCGACCTCGGCGCTTCCACCATCGCCAACAATCTCGGCGTGACCGCTGGCGGAGTGACGCAGTCCGGCGCGCTGTCGGTCGGCGGGACGGCGACGCTGGCTGCGACGGGCGGCGGCGATGTGTCCCTCGCAAACCTGGCAAACAGTCTCGGCGCAGTCACTGTGACGAGCGCCCGGGACGTGACACTGGCGGCCGCGGGCACGATCGATCTCGGCGCTTCCACCATCGCCGATAATCTCAATGTCACGGCCGGCGGAGTGACGCAATCCGGCGCGTTGTCGGTCGGCGGGACGGCGACGCTGGCGGCGACGGGCGGCGGTGATGTGTCCCTCGGGAACACGGCGAACAGTTTCGGCGCGGTCGCGGTGACGAGCGGCGGTGCCGTCTCGGTTGCGGCCGGCGGCGCAGTCACGGTCGAGGGCGTGACGGCGACAAGCTTCACCCTCACGTCCAGCGGTGCGGTAACGCTTGCCGGGCCGATCGCGACCAGCTCATCCTTCGACGCGGTCACAACGGGGAATATCGCCGTCATAAGCGACCTCGAGACCCCGGCCGCGGGCGCCATCACGCTTGTCGCAGGTTGGGACGGCGTGACGCCGGCAGCGAAAGCGGCCTCGACCACGGGTGCCTTCGGCAACGGCGGCCGCAGCGTCACGATCGGTGGCGCCGGCGCCGCGGGCGACGCCGCCATTGGCAGCGCCGATGGCACCACGACGGTCAAAGCCGCGAACCTCACGATGACCGGCACGAATGGCTTCGCGCAGCTCGGTTATGTCGGCGGCGGTGGCACCGGAGACATCACTGTTGCGCTGACCGGCGCCCTCACGATGACGGCTGGCGGGGCGGGCGACTACGTCCAGATCGGTCACGGCGGCGCCAACACGAGCGGCAGCGAAAGTGGCGCGATCTCCGTCATCGGCGCCGGCAACGTCGCGCTCGTCGGCGGCGCCGACACGAGCGCCTATGCGCAAATCGGTCATGGCGGCGCCCTCTCGAATTTCGGCACGACCGTCGCCTTCAGCGACACCGGCGACATCTCGCTCTCGGGCGCGATCGTCTCGCTCGCGGCCGGTAGCGGCACCGGCGCCTACGCGCAGGTCGGCCATGGCGGTTACGACGCCGGCGCGGAGGCGACGCTTTCCTCGGGCTCGATCGTCATCAGCGGCAGCATCAACCTCGCCGCGACGGGCAACCTCGTCATGTCCGGCAACAGCGGCACTGGTGCCTATGCGCAGATCGGCAATGGCGGCGCCAACACGAGCGGCAGCGAAAGCGGCGCGATCTCCGTAATCGCCGCCGGCAACGTCGCGCTCGTCGGCGGCGCCGACACGAGCGCCTATGCGCAAATCGGTCATGGCGGCGCCCTCTCGAATTTCGGCACGACCGTCGCCTTCAGCGATACCGGCAACATCACTTTGTCGGGCGCGATCGTCTCGCTCGCCGCCGGCACCGGCACCGGCGCCTACGCGCAGGTCGGCCATGGCGGCTACGACGCGGGGGCGGACGCCGCGATCTCCTCGGGCTCGATCCTCATCAGCGGCAGCATCAACCTGACCGCGACGGGCAACCTCGTCATGTCCGGCAGCAGCGGCACCGGCGCCTATGCGCAGATCGGCAATGGCGGCTTCGGCGCCGACACGCACGCGACGGTGCTCGCCGGCGGCACCATCAGCGAGACCGGCGATATCGTCATCGCGACCGGAACATCCGGCTCGGCCGGCACCATCGTTATCACCGGCGACGCTTACTCCCAGATCGGCAATGGCGGCTACGACGAGAACAGCGGCGCCTCGGCCAGCGGCATCAGCGAAGGCGGCGACATCTCCCTCTCGCTCAACGGCGGCACGGGCACGATCAACGCCGGCAACGAGGGCAATTTCGCCTACGGGCAGGTTGGCAACGGCGACGCCGCGCACACCAGCACCGGCGATGTCAGCGGCAACATCGACGTATCGTCGAGCGGTCCCTGGACGCTCAACGGCAGCCCGAGCGCGCCCGCTTGGATGTGGAACGCGACCGGCAGCGGCAGCGTCGCCGGCAGCACGTCGATCGACGGTTCGCCCTTCCTGCCTCCTGGAACGGAGCCGCCTCCGCCACCACCGCCCCCGTCAACCACTTCGGGGCCGAGCTCCAGCGACGTGAACAGCATCCTCTCCACGACGACGCTGCCGTCCGATCTCGGCAGTCCGCCGCCAGGCACGGGGTCTGGCGACACGACAAGCCTCGCCGGGAGCCTCAACGCCATCGCGCCGACCGCGGGCCCCGGGGCGATCGAGCTGTTGACCGACAGTTCTGGCGGCGGAGCGACCGGCGAAGCCCCGGCCGGCGCCGGCCAGGAAGCGGATCAGCTGAGCTCCGCCCTGGCGCTCTCGCTTACCAAGGTGAGCGCGCCCGCGACACAGGCCTCCTCGTGCGTCCGCAGCAATTCCGGAGCGACGATCCTGTGCCAGATCGCGCCCGAGCCGGGCGCCGGCCAGACGCCCGTGGGCGTGCAATCGGCCGACCAGACCTATTCAAGCTGGGGCAACGAGTCGCTCTGGCAGGATTAGGGCCACGGACCTAGTCCCCGGCCTTGGCGACCGACGGGAACACTTCGGGGCTGGCGGAAGGGGCGAGCGGCTTGAGGTGGCTCTCGCGCCACAGCCGCTCGGCCTCCTTGAGCGGCTCGATGCCGCGGTCGTGCCACCTTGTCCCCGTGGGGCCGTTGTCGTGGAGGGCGCGATGGTGGAGGGCGCAGACCATCAGCGCGCTGTGGCACCGCGGCCGTCTTCTTTGCCGCCGCACCTGCCGTCCGCCGGCGCGGCTCAGCTGCAACGCGCTGTGGGACCGCGCCATTCGGTTCGACTGTATGAGCGCGGCGTTGACCAGCGTCACGAGTGGGTTCGTCCACAGCGACGAATCTCTCGGAGCAAGCACGCCCGGCCTGTCCCTGTCTGAAAATTTTACAGCCGGATAAGCAGACTGCGCTTGAGCACAAAGGCGGAGAAACCCGTTTCCCGCGGTTCTCTCGCTTCAGCTGCAGCCTTCCACCAAAATCGTGCCGCGCGCGACGGGTCGCAATCCCGCCATCGTACCCCAAGGGGTCTGTTAAATTCTTTTACAGTTCAGCGCAAAAAGTTAATTGAAATTCCCCTATCTATTTGATTCAAAATGGATGGCACGCGTATTGCATCGCCGAGTGTAGACCGGATTTCGTGGAGGGAAAGACGATGAAGCGCCTCGCACTCTTGAGTGCCGTGTCGGCGGTAGCGATCCTGGCATCGGCGAAACCATCGCTCGCGGACTCGATCACGCCTTCGACCTTCACCGGGTCGACCGGAGTAGGTGGCACCATCAACCTGGACAAGTCGGTGGTCGTGTCCTCCGGCACCGCCACCACGTCACAGGCGGACGTCTTGTTCGTCGTCGACACGACCGGCAGCATGGGGCCTGCGATCGGCGCTTTGCAATCGGAACTCTCCACGGTGGCCAGCAATCTCGCAGGGTTCGGCAACATCGCCTTGGGCGCCGCCCAATACAAGGACCAGACTTCCGCCGGCGACCCATTCAATTACTCGCTGACGCAAGACATTACGACCAGTGTCCCAGCGGTGCAGACGGCCATCAACAGCTGGTCTGCCGGTGGCGGCGGCGACAATCCCGAGCAGGGCCTTTACGCGTTGGGCCAGGGGGCGACAACGACGAGCTGGCGGTCCGGTTCTCAGAAGATCGTGGTTATCGTCGGCGACGCGCCGGCGCACAGCTCTCCGTCCTTTCCTCCCGCGGCGGGCGGCGTTAGCGTCAGCAGCACCGCCACCACCCTCTCGTCCAACGGCGTGACGCTGGAAGCGCTCAACGTTGGAGCGAACAGCGCCGACACGGCCTGCGGCCTGGGCGGCGACTGCAGCAACGGCCTCAACGCCTACGGGCAGTTCACGGGCGTTTTGAGTGATGGTGTCTCTGGCAACTATTACGATGCCATCCCGGATTCCTCGACGCTCTCGACCGACATCGAGGATGCGGTGAGCACGGCGCTCGCGACATATGACGACGTGTCGCTCGATCTCATCGGCTCGCCGCCGAGCTGCGTGAGCGTCAGCCTGCCGTCGGATATCACCGGGAGCTTCAGCCGCAGCGCCAGCAACACCTTCGACTTCAGCGGTGTGACTTTCACCGGCACGAGCCCCGGCACGTGCTCCTTCACGATCGCTGCCGAGGTCGATGGCGGCATCATCGCGGAAGAGTCGGATACGGTGACCGTAGGCACCGCCGTTCCGGAGCCGACCAGCTTGGCATTGCTTGGTTCGGGTCTCGTTGGCGCCTTCTTCGCGCGCCGGCGCAGGAATCGCAAAGCCTAAGGCGCGCAAGCAAGTTCCTTTGCCCAGAGAGCGGGCAGTCGTTGTAGCGACTGCCCGCTCTTGCGCTGTCCGGCCAGGGACGCCTTTCCTATCCCGATAAGTCAGCGATCCGGCGCGATGTCGCCCAAGGCCCCCAGCAAGGGTCCTAGGTGGCGCTCGTAGCTGCGCCAGCGGCCGGCCGAGCGGCTATAAAGCGGCTGCCGTACCTGCCAGGTGCTTTGGGTGATCACAACCCGCTCGGTGCGGTGGAACTCAAGACAGGCCGGCTCCCATTCGAGGCCCAGAAATTCAATGAGGCGCCGGCTCTGCGCCTCGGGATCGGCCACCAGATGCTCGTACCGAACATCGAGGATTTGCAGGGGAAGGACCTGACGCCAGTGTGCGACGAGCCGTTCGACCTGCAAATATCGGTGCGCGCAGTTCACGAGATTGTACGAATACGCATTTCCCCCGGCAAAGAACTGGAAGTAATTCGAGAGGCAGATATCCCGCGGGTCGCGCTGGCAGAGGATGACGCGGGAACCTGGGAACAGAGCGGCAACGAGGCCAAGATGAAAGACGTTGTCGGGCTGCTTGTCGATGACCCGCAACGCATCTCCGCCAAGCTTCGCCAGCCCGGACCGATGGGCTTCCGCCATTGGCAGCGCCCGTGCGCGCCAAGCCTCGGCTGCCGCTTCGCCGGCTTCGGGCTCGCGCAGCTCCGCGGCAAGGCGGCTCACCTCCGTGAGCTCGCCCGCGCCGAAAACTTTGCTGTGACTCGCTGCGATTTGCTCGACCAGCGTCGTGCCGGAGCGCGGCATTCCGACGATGAAGACTGGGAGGTTCGAGCCGTCTCTCCTCGATGCGGCGGCAAAGAACGTGGCAGAAAAGCTTTTGATGAGGTCGCCGACGCGGGCCTCTAAGGCCGCGCGGTCATAGCCCCGGCCCGCGGCGATGAGCGCCTCGTCCGCCAGCGCGTTGGCCGCGGCGAAGTGGGCGAAAGCCTCGTCGAAGCGGTCCGCTTTGTCGAGAATTTCGCCCAGGGCAAAGCCCGCGGCAATGCGCTCGTCGGACGGGCGCGACAGGTCGGCGCTGCTTCTGCCCAGTCTCTCGATCTCAGCGGGATCAGCGCTCGCCCTTCCTGTGACCGCAAGGCTGCGATGGGCTTCGGCGAGATTCGGATCTATGGCTCCCGCGCGACGGAAACAGGCGACAGCCTCGTCAAAGCGGCCGAGGGCGCGCAGCGCCCAACCGAGGCTCAGCCAGCCCGGCGCGAAATCCGGTGCCAGGTCGGTCGCGCGGCGCAGGTTCGCCAGTCCGGTTTTCGTCTCGCCACACCGGAACTGCGACATGCCGAGCGCTCGAAGAGCCAGTGGGTCGGATGGAGCGAGCGCGACCAAGCGCTCGTTGCACCGCCGGGCATCGCCGAAGCGGGCGAACTCGGTGTAGATCACGGCGAGCTGGCGAAGCGACTCCGCATGATGTGGCCTGAGGGCGAGGGATTGCCGCAAAGCGGCCTCGGCGGCATTGAGCCGCCCGAGACTTCGCATCGCCACGCCGAGATTGAAGAATGCGTCAGGGCTCAATGGGTCGAGCTCGGCGGCTCGCTGCGCGCTTGCGGCCGCAGCCACGAAGGCGCCCTGGCGGCAAAGCTCGCGTGCAAGACTGCTGTGCGCTGCGGCAAAGCCAGGCCGCAGGGCGATTGCGCGGCGATAGCATTCGATCGCTTCCGTGGGCTGGCCAAGGAGATGGAAGGCATTGCCAAGATTTAGGTGTGCGTCGGCGAAATTCGGAATCACTTCGAGCGCCTTGCGGATGAGCTTGAGCGCCCTCTCCGGTTGGCCGCGGCTGTTGGCGATCGTGCCAAGCATGTGCAGCGCATCGGGATGGTTCGGGGCCGCCTTCAGAAGCTTGCGATATCCCGCTTCCGCCTCATTCAGCCTGCCGGCCCGGTGATGTGCCAGCGCATCGCCAAGCGTTTGCGATAATGCGGCGCGGCGATCTGTGCCGACAGGTCTGGCAGGCTTGCTCACTTGCGGACACTCTGTGGTGCGCGATCCGGCGGTGGATTCCCAGCGCCGGCCGCGCGCCCCGCGCGCAGCGTCTCGAAGAGCGGCTCGAGTTGCTTTTCGTAATGGACCCAGCGGCCCACCGAGCCGGTATAGAGCGGTTGCCGGACTTGCCAGTGGCTGGCCGTCGTCACGACCCTTTCGGTGCGGTGGAATTCAAGGCAGGCGGGTTCCCACTCAAGACCGAGAAAATCGATGAGTCTTCGACTCTCCTGCTCGAGATTTGCGACGAGCGCCTCGTATCTCACCTCGTGCCAGCGCAACGGCAAAACGCGCTGCCAGTGTTCGACCAGCCGCTCAATGCCAAGATAGCGGCGACCGCAATCCGCCAGATCGTAGGTGAAGGGGAGCGTACCATCGGCAAAAAGTTGTAAATAGCACGACAGGCAGATGTCACGTTCGTCGCGCCGGCAGAAAATCACTCGGGCGGCGGGGAACAGCGTCGCAATCAATCCGAGATGCAGGACGTTGTCCGGCATCTTGTCGATGACCCGGACGGCATTGCCGCCGAGGCGCCGCAGGCGCCCAAGGTGCGCCTCCGCGAGTTGTCGCGCCCGATCGAACTCGCCCACGTAAACGCCAGGCTTCGTCTTCGCTCCATGCACCAACAATGTGCCCAACTCGTCGATATCGCTCAGCTCACCGGCGCCGAAGACGAGAGAGTGGCTGGCGCAGATCTGTTCGACGAGCGTGGTGCCGGACCGCGGCATCCCAACGACGAATACCGGAATCTCTGAAGAGATTCCTGCGTCACGTTGAGCGGCGAAATACTCCGCCGTGCAATTGGCGATGAGAAGATCAATTCTCTTGGCAAATTGCGCGGCGTCGAAGTTTAAGCCGCGCGAGGCCAGTTGTTCGCGGTAGAGCGCATTGCCGGTTGCGAAGCGTTTGAAGGCCTCGTCGAACCGGCCCGACCTGTCATAGAGGCGGCCGAGCGCGAAATTCGCGACGATACGGCTGTCTCCATTGGCATCCGGTCGTTCGATGAGCTCGACCAGCCGGTCGATCTCGGCCTCGTCGACCGCATCGCCGCCCGCCGATGCAAGGTGGCGATAGGTTTCCGCTGTGTCCGGGCCGAGAGCCGCCGCCCGGCGCATGCACTCCGTCGATTCATCGAACCGGCCCATCAGCCGCAATGTCCAACCAAGGCTGATCCAGGAGCCTACGCTGTCGGGCGCAAGCGTCGCCGCCCGCCGAAAGCTTTCCGATGCCGCAGCGATCTCGCGCTGACGCAACAGAACGGAACCCCGGTCGAAATGGAATATCGCTTCATCGGGCTTGAGCTTGATGCTTTGGTCGTGGCATTTCAGCGCTTCATTGAGGAGTTGGAGCTCGGTCAGGACGTTGCCGAGATCGTGATAAAGACTCGCGTCCTGGGGCTGAAGCCTGATCGCGTGCCGATAAGCCTCGGCGGCTTCCCTCGCACGGTGGAGCCCCCTCAAGGCGATCGCGAGATTGATGTGCCCCGCAGTGAGTGTCGGATTGATTTGGATGGCGGTCTCGCAGCTCGCACGCGCACCTTCGAAATCGCCGACTTGGTTTAGCATACGACCAAGATTGCTATGGGCGATCGCCATACGTGGGTTCAAAGCGATCGCGCGGCGATAGCTGGCGATCCCTTCCGCAAGCCGGCCGGTAGAACGAAGGGCGTTGCCGAGATTGACATGGGCGTCGACGTTTCGCGGCGCCAGCGCTAGGGCTTGGCCGATCAGCTGAACCGCTCGGTCGAACTCGCCTCGCCGATTAGCGATGACCCCCAGCATGTGCAGCGCGTCCGGATGCTCCGGGATGTAGGTCAATATCTTGCGGAAGAGCGCCTCGGCCTGGTCGAGGTTCCCTGCCTGGAGGTGGGTGATGGCGCTCTTCAAATCGACTGCGACCACCAGGTCATGCCGCTCAGTGTCGCTTTGGCCGGCCATGGATCCCTGATGCAAATGGTGCCGCCAACCGTTTGGGCTCAGCTCGCGTCGGACAATTTCACTGATTTCGTCGTACTCAATTAAAATCAACTGAATGATGCCATTATGAATATGGTAACATTGCGATGCTCATCGATCCAGTGGGTGGAGCATGGTGCAAATGGATTACCGGCGCATCGGGACCTGGTCGGCGATATTGGGTTTCGCTGCTGGTTTTATGATTTCGTCGGCGCTCGCCACACCGATTAACCAACCGGATATATTCAGTACAGACCTAACCGCCGCCAGTGTTTCTCAACAGGTCCGTGATGCTTTCGATGCCGTCAAGGCGGAAAAGTATGATCAAGCGATCGCGACGATGCGTGCCTACGTCGACAAGAATGGAAAGGCCGCCGATCTGGCGAGCGCCTATGAAGTGCTCGGTATGGCGCTTTATCTGCACGGAGATGCCGACGAGGGCGTGGCGGACCTTAAACAGGCGGCAACTCTCAACCCGAATTCGAGTACGGCGCTGACGCGTCTCGGAAGCATCGCGCTCAATGCCGGGCAGACAAAAGAGGCCAAGGACTATTTTACCCAAGCGTTGAAGGCTAATCCGGGCTATCTCGTCGCGCACGAGCGGCTCGGAATCGCATTGCAGCTTGAAGGCGACATTTCAGGCGCAACGAGCGAATACGAGAAAGGGCTGGCCGGTACTCCACCCTCCTATCTCGGCGCCAAACCCGCGCTGGCTTCGCTCTATAACGAACACGGCCGGTACAAGGACGCGTTGGCCCTCCTGAAAGACGCGGTCTCTCCCAACGCCACCGATCCCCTTGCTCTCCGCGCGCTCGGCATCGCCTATATCGGCACCGGCGACGCAAAGGCGGCATTGCCCTATCTCACCGCTGCGCAGAAGCTCGACCCGAAAGATGCCGCCAATTTTCTGGCCCTTGGGGTCGCCCAGCGGCTTACCGGCGCGCTTGACGAGTCTATTGCGAGTCTAAACCGCGCAATCGAGCTGAAGCCAAATTGGGCGGGCGCCGAATACCAGGCAGCTCTCACTCTTGTTGCGCAGAAGAAATATGACGAGGCCCGCGACTTCATCGAGCGCGCGGCCAAGCTCGATCCGAATGCGGTCGACATCGGCCAGGGACTCGGGGATATCCTATTGGCGAGTGGTAAACCCGACGACGCGATTGCGACATTCAAGATGCTCACCGCACGAAGCGACGCGCGTTTATCGGACTACGTTGCCCTTGCCACCGCGGACACGACTCTCGGCCGGTTTGGGGATGCCGAGAAGGCCTACCGCGATGCGGTCAGCCGCTTTCCTGCGAATGCAGAGGCATATCGGCGTCTTGGTGCCAGTCTCGCCCTGCAGCGCAAATACACTGATGCGACGAATGTGTTCGATCGGGGCCTGAAGATCGCGCCCACCGCTCCCGCGCTGCTGCGCGATGCCAGCCTCGCTGAGGCACGGCTTCACCAATATGGCGATGCGATCGCATTGGCGCAACGGCTGGTCGCGGCCGATCCGCAGCCAGGCTCCCGTTTCCTACTCGCCACGCTTTATCAGGACAGCGGCAACAAGACGAAAGCGCGAGAGCTCTATCGTGAAATTGTGGGCCAGCAACCGGACTTTGCCCCTGCGCTCAACAATCTCGCGGCTCTGTTGGCCGAGACGGGCGACGCCACAACCGCGGTGCCGCTGGCCCAACACGCGGTGCAACTTGCGCCGACGAACGCGGCGTACGTCGATACACTCGGCTGGACGCTTCTACAATCCGGCCAGCACAAGGAAGCGGTAACGGTGTTACAGCACGCGACCGAACTCGCACCCAACGATCCGGAAGAGCGTTACCGTACCGCTGTCGCGCAAAAGGCCATGGGCGATCTGACGGGCGCGCGTCAAAATCTACAACAGGCGCTTGCCGCTCCGACCGAGTTCCGCGACGCGTCGAGCGCCAAGGCCCTATTGGCCGAGCTCGACAAGTAGGGTACCGGCTCCTTGGGAGCACGCGTTCGCCAGGGATGCTCTAAATCGCGCGGTGAAGCTCCGCGTTGATAAAGGTCTCTGGTTCGATCCTGATCGCCGCACCCGTTGGGCAAGCGCTGACGCAGGCCGGCGCCTCGGCGTCGCGGCAGCCGTCGCATTTGACCGCGTGCTTACCGGCGGCTCCGGGGACCGCCGCCCGCGATTTGCCGTCGCCGGGGCCGTCTCCCCAGCCGAACAGCAGCCAAGTCAGAAGATTGAACTTGCGTTCCGGAGCCGTCGCCATGCGAATGGCGCCATAGGGGCAATTGCGCTCGCAATAACCGCAGCCGGTGCAATTGTCGTCGATATAGACCGAGCCGTCGGGCGCCCGATGGAGAGAGTTCGTCGGGCACTCGGTCATGCAATGAGGATGGGCGCAATGGCGGCAAGCGCTCGGCAGATGAATCGTGCCGTGCCGGGGCCCCGCCTTGCGGTCGAGCGCGCTCACGCCGCCATGTGTCGCGGCGCAGGCGTTCTCGCAGTTGTTGCAGTCGACGCACTTTGATTCATCGATCAGCAGCACGTCAGTCGCCTCGCCAATGCCGTGGTCGAGGAGGAATCGGACAAGCCCGCTTTTCCGCCGATCCGGCACGGGGCCGTTGAGATGTTCCGCCACTCGCTCCGCGATGAGGCGCCGCGCCCCGGGAGACGCTTCGAGCGCATTCCGCAGCGCGTCGCCATCGATCCGGATCGCCTCCGTTGCGGTCGTGGCCTTGACGGTCGGGCTCCGCTGGTTGGCGAGCCAAGCGGTTTCGCCGATGAAGCTGCCGGAGGGTAGGTAGGCGAGAATAATGTCGTTTCCGCCAATTCGGCGCGAAACGGTCACCGAACCTTTTCGGATGACATAGAGCGGGTTGTCGGCGTCGCCTTCCCTCACGAGCGCTTCCCCTGCCTTGAAGCGGTCGATCTCGGCGCTGCGCACGATCGCGGCGAGGGATGTGTCGTCGAGTCCGGGCGCGAGATGCAGCCTGATCTGCCGGCTCGTCGCGACCTCGTCGATCGCTTCCCTGATCGTCGGGGCCGTGCGCAGCAGGATCGACATGGCCGCGTGGCCCGCTTCGAGTACGAGGGTCGTGCACGTGGCGACGGCGACGGCGCCGCGCGGACGTCCGGACACGAATTCGAGCGCGCCGAACATCTCGCCGGGTGCGCAGCAGATCCGATCGTCGACCGGTCCTCGCGTCTCGAGCGCAACCTCGCCTTCAAGGACCCAATAAAGCTGGTCCGAACATTCATCGAGGCGGAATACCTCTTCGCCCGGCCGCATGGCACGGAGCCGTACGTGCAGCAAGAATTCGCGGATCTGCCGGATCGGGAGCTGCGCGAACAGGGCAACGCGCTTTCGCAGATAGGCAATGAATTCGGAAACCGAAACGGTAAGCCCGCACTCGCTCAACTTCGATAGCAGAAGCGGCTCGTCCGCCGCCTTCAGCTTGTTGCCAAGAATGTACTCGACGACCTCGTAGCCCTGTTTCAGCCCGTGCTTGATGAGCGGGTAGCCCGCAAGCGCGCCGACGATGTAGAGGCCAGGGACCGACGATTCGTAAGTATCGGACAAGACCGGAAATCCGCCATCCGACATCTCGAGGCCACTGTGACGGAGGGAGTCGCTTGGAGGAGCAGTGCCAAGCCTGGCGATGATGCGGTCACAAGCGACGGCCGTTTCGCCTGCGGCCGTCTCGATGACGATTCGCCCGGCCTCGACGCGGCGGGGAACGGCGTTGAGACACGCGCGCACTCGCCCGGCGGCAATCGCGGCCTCGATACGCGCCGCATTTGGCGGCTTTGCTTTTGGGAACCCGGTTCTTCGATTGACGATGACAACTTCGTTGTCTTCGGCAAGCGCGATTGCATCCTCGATCGCCGAATCGCCCGCGCCGATCACGACGATCGTCTCGCCTCGATATTCGGCGGCATCGCGCAGCTCGTACTGGACGAATGGCCTGTCGGCGCCCGGGATGTCGAGCCGATGCGGATTACCCTGTGTTCCCGTCGCGAGAACGACATGTGCGGCTTCGATGGTTTCGCCGCAAGCGAGGTGGATCGCGAACTGCCCGCGCGTGCCCTCGATCGATTTCACCTCGGAATTGAGCCGCACGTTGACGCTGGCGCCCACGATGTCCTCGGTCCACGCATCGAGCACGTCCTCGCGGGCGCCGTCATCGAAGCGAAGATCGCTCTGCATCGGCAACAGTTGCGGCGCCGCCATGACGCGCTTGTTCTTCTGATAGCGGTGAACGGTGTCCGAGAGGTGCGACCTGCGCTCGAGCAGGATGTGGCGCTGCCCCCGTGCCGCAGCTCTCGCGGCAGCACTCATCCCGGCAGGTCCGGAACCGATGACCGCTATCTTATACGGAACCCCAGAATCCCCCACATTCCCCAACGTTCTTGCGCGTTACGCGATTTTTGGCGCAATTGGTTCGCGCCGCTTGCGAGTGAGTTTCTATATCACGTCGCGGTGAGGTCTCCGTGTCAATTTTGCGCCGCGGCTTTAAAGCGATTCGGCAAGTCTATGCTTCTCATATCTGATTTTTCTTCATTTCGCGTGCACTGTGTCGCTCTTAAGAAAAATGAATCCTCGCGCCGAGCTATCGCCGGCTGCCGGATTCGGAGGCCGAAACGCCGAGCCGTGCACACACGACTCGGGACCGGCCGTTCTGAGAGGTGAGGGAAGAAGCCGGCGGATGGTCCGATGCGCGCGTCCGGCCTGACCGCTCAGCGTCGAAGGCCGACACAGATGATCTCGAGAGCGCGTTGCGGGAGCGCTCTGTGGCCGGCCGCTGGTTTAGCCACTCTCGCCGCTACATGACCCATCCAGGGTTAGGCACGGGTGAGGATCGCCGACTTCGCGCCCCGCTCCTCTCCGTCAGCGAAGAGCCTATTGCTCCTAAGGCCGATTTCTCCGGATTTGCGAAGTGAAAGTCTGCGCACCACCTTTGCGAGTTTCGGCAAGCTTTTGTTAATAAATTTTCTAAGAAATTAATTTGTTTGTGTCAGAAAATTTTACAATTTGTGTTCATACATTTCTGTAAGAAACTGATTTTCCTAGGTTCTTTCGTGTGGCATGCGAGTTGCACTGATCCGGTTAGTGCTCTCGATGTACTCGGAGCAGCGGAGGAAAAAATGAATTTGCGCATGACCTTGGCGGCGGTCGGATTAGCTGGCGCACTGGCATTGCCGGCCGGTGCCACCCCCGTCGTCATCCAGAACGGCTTCGTCCAGGCCGGCGTTAGCGATTCTGGCACGCTCGGCTCGAATGGCAACACGTCGCCGGGCATTCTCTATGATCCGACCGGCTCGGGAAGTTACGGCATCAACGACTTCCTGACCCCGGGCAGCCCGTTCGAGGGCTTATACGTCTCGGCCGCCGGATACTACGACAGCGCCAACAACGAATGCGTGGGCGGCGGCTACAACGAAGGGCCGTGCGGGTTCACCAAGACGAGCCCGACCTCGGGCAGCGGCACGACCGCGGGCTGGACCGGGTCGGACGGGACGCTCAGCGTCACCAACAACTACTCGCTGACGACGCTTGGCGGGAAGTCGGTCATCGCCATCACGACCTCGTTGACCAACATCAGTGGCGGGCTGCTCTCCGGCGTCGATTTTCTGCGCACGCTCGATCCCGATCCAGACGTCAACGCTCACGGCTCGTTCTTTACGAACAACGCCCTGTTCTCGGTCGCGTCGGCAAATGACGAAGCATGCGGCACCGGTCCCGACACCGGCGAGACGATCTGCATCATATCTGAGGACTCGGGCTACACGCACCAAGCTGGCGTGAGCGGCGGCACGAATGCATGTGAGGATACGGTATGGGATATCACTCCGAGCCATTGGCTCTCGCCATGTCTCCTTAATGACGGTGACGGCGACTACAGCATCGGCGAGGCATTCTCGCTCGGCGATCTTGGTGCCGGTGATACTGATACGCTCACCTACGACTACGTTCTCGGCGGCACCCTGGAGACGGCCAGTGGTCCCCCGACGCCGACCGGTGTTCCCGAGCCCGGTAGCGCAATGCTCCTGCTTTCGAGCCTGATGGGTCTCGGCGTCCTGCGCCGCCGGCGGAAGTGACCGACTGAAAGCGGGCACCGTCGCTCGGCGGTGCCCGCGCTCCTCCCGGTCCGTCGGCGACGGCATGTCGCAAAAGCACCGCTCCGTGGAGCGGTGCTTCTTTTTTGCGCGGGTCGCGCTCGGCGGCCGTGCCTATAATCGGACGCAAGATGGCCAGCGCTCGAACGACCGTTCTTTTCGCGCTCCTTGTGGCGGGATTCGTTGCCGCTCCACCCGCCGCGCGCGCGCAGCAGGGGCTTCCCGAGGCTGGGGCCAGCTCGCTTCCCTCGGGGTCCGAAGTTACACAGCCGCTGCGCCGCGGGCCCAACGGCGAGATCGAGGTGGTGACGCCCGAGGCGCTGCGAAAAAGCGGCGAGGCGCTGTGCGCGCCCGATGCGCTCTGCGTCGGCGAGGGCGGCGCCTACAAGACACTCGCGGCCGCGCTTGCCGCGGCAAAGCCCGGCGCGACGATCGACATCATCGGCGGCACCTATCACGAGGCCGCGGTCATAACGGTGCCGCGGGTGACGCTGCGCGGCAGTGCGGGGCGGCCGCTCTTCGATTGTGCGGGACAGGCGCTGGGCGAGGGGCGCGCGTGCTTCTTCCTCGCCGCGAGTGGCATCACGCTCGAGACGCTCGAAGTGAGCGGCGCGGCGGAGGCCTGCATCGCCAACGCGCACGGCGACGATTTCGCCGTGCGTGACGTGATCTGCCACGACTCGCAGTCCGGGGTGCGCGGCGATGGCGGCAAAGTGCTGATCGAGCGGTCGGAGTTCTTTGCCAATGGCCGCGGCGGAACGGAGGGCAACGCCGAGTTCACGAACGGTTGCAACCTCAGCGTGCGCGGCGCCACCTTCCGCGACGCGGCATCCGGCTCCGAGCTGAGCGCCGCCTGCGCCAAGGTCGAGATCACCGACGCGACCTTCCGCGGAATGACGAGCGAACACACGCTCGAATTCCCCGCGGCAGGCGACGTGCTCGTCTACCGCTCGAGCTTCACGGAGCTGCCATCGGCCGGACAGGACATCATCACCTATGCGAGCAAGTCGTGCGACTATCCCGGTAACCTCGTCCTGAAAGAGGTCAGCGTCGCCAATTCGCGCGTCGACGCGAGACTCCGCAACTTCAATCGTTGCAAGGCCGGCACGGTCGCGCTCCAGGAGGTGACCGTCTCAGGCTATGCCGTCGGCATCGAGGGCTTCGTGAGCGACCAGGGCGGCAACATTCTCGACCCTCAGCACCGCGGCCCGCCGCCCTAGCGCAAGATCGCTTCTAGTGCAGGTGAAAATGATCGGCCTGCGCGTGCGCCAGCGGCAGGACATGCTCGAGCGGGAGCGTCTGATCCTGCGTCGGTACATGCGCGGGCAGGGCGGAACTGGGCGCGTTGCCGGAGCCGCCGGCGACGAGCGTCAGCAGGTGATCGTCGAGCGCGTTCGCCACGCCGTTGACCGAGGCGGCCGTCGTGGTGGCGGTCGAGACGATCGTGAGCATCTCAATCGGGCTCGATGCCGATGTGTGCGAGGACGGCTCGGTGTCGGTCGCTTGCACTTTGAGGACGTGCGAGCCGACGTACGCCGTGCCCATGTTGATGGTCAGGCCCGAGAGCTGCGCCTCGGTCAGCGTCCACGTGCCGTTGGCATTGTGGGTGCCTTCGTTAAGCTTGTCGGCGCCCCAGATCGTGACGGTGAGATTGCTCGGGTCGAGACCGGGCGAGGCCTGCGCCGCCGTGATGTGAAGCGGTATCGCGGCGCCTTCCTGTACGGTCGAGTTCGCGACCGTAAGCGTCGGGGCTACGGCCTTGGTCGGCGTTGGCCCCGTTGAGCCTCCGGGAAGCTCGATCGGGTTGGTGTCGGTGATTGTGGGCGCGGTCGTAAGTGTGACGTTGCCGCTCTGGCTGTTGGGCCCGATGGCGACCGTCGGCAGATGGTAGAACTGGTTGTTGTCGATCTGCGCCACGACCGAAGAGAAATTATAGACACCGATGCCATGGTTGCCGGTGAGCTGATTGTCGATGATGTTGTTCGAGACGGTGAGGGCGTTATTGCTCCAGATCATGCCCCCTTCGCCATAGATGATGACCGTCGTGTTGGGATCATTCACGCCCTTGATGATCGAGTTGCCGGTGACCGTCGCGTTGCCGCCGTTCGCCAGATCGATGTCGTAGCTCGTGTATCCGGTGCCGTCGTCGATGGTGTTGTGCGAGATAAGGCTCGTCTCGGCGCGGTCTTTGATCTGGTGGCCCGAGCTGTTGGCGAGGAACAGGTTGTTCTCGATCGTGGCGCTGCCGATCTGGCCGACATAGATCTGGTGCGCGAGGTCGCTGGCGAACGTGCTTTGGCCGGCGAACTCCGAATTCTCGACCGTGATCGAGGACGATGCCAGATTGTTGGTGAGAATGCCCATCTGGTTGCCCTGGAAGTAGCAATCCTCGACGGTGAGATTGCCGCTCTGGAACCTGATGCCGGCGGCATTACCGCCGTCGGCGGCGCTGATCGCCGCGCCCTCGAAGCCCAATCCGATCACGGTCACGTTGATGTTCGAGGCTGCGCTCAAACCGACCGTGAGAATCGCCTTCAGGTTGGTCGGCGGCTCGGTCGCCTTGAAGTACGCCATCCCGCCCACGCTTTCGATCGTGATGCTGTCGGTGACGGTCGGAAAATCATTGACGTAGGTGCCGGGCTGCACGTCGATGGTGTCGCCATTGTGGGAGGCCGCGACGGCAGCGGTCAGTGTGCTGTATTCCTGGCCTGCGCCAACTGTAAGGACTGTCATGCTCTTCGCGTTCTCTTAAAAAAAAGAAAATTGTGCCGGCGCCATTAATCCTGCGGTTGCGATTGAGGGCGCGTTACCGCGGCTGCCGCGGCGCGTAAGATAGTTTCGCGCGCTCAGGCGACTCGCCGCGCTCGCACTATCAGCGGCGGAATGCGCCTAACGCAGCGCGTTGTGGATGAGATAGGCGGCGAAATCGGCGGGCTTCAGTTTGATCGGCGTCGCGTCCGCCTCGCCGGCCAAGGCCCGCGTCAAGAGCATGTGGTTCTCGACATGGACGGGATCGACCTTGAAGATCCCGGCCGCGTCGCGGATGCGCGGATAGTAGCGCGGATCGACCGGCTTCTCCTTCTTGCCGAGCCGCTCGAGCGCGTCGGCCTCGCTCACCTCTTCGGCCGGCTGCTGCTTCACGAGCTGCCAATCGGTCTCGCCAGCCCATCCGGCCGCGACGAGCGTCTTCACCGGCTCGTCGGTCACGCCGATTTTGTAGACGTGCTTGCCGAGCCCGACGTCGGACGCCCATTTGCCGAGCTTGGCGCTGCGCGCGACGTAGAGCGTCGCCATGTGCCGTTCTCCCATGCGCGGCGCGGAGTCTGGCGGCGCCTCCAAGCATTGACAAGGGCGGCGCCGATGCGATTGCTTCACGTTATGCCGGCGAGAACCGTTCCCCCTCGGTGGCGCGACCGCGCCGCACATATCGGCGTGGGCGCCGTGCTTGGGGTGCTCACGCTCTTCCTCTCGCTGCCGTGCGCGGCCGCCACGCTGCGTTGGGCCGCCCGCGCCGATGTGCGCTCGCTCGATCCTTATGCCGGCCGCGAGACCTTCCTGCGCAGCTTCACCGAAAACATCTACGAGCCGCTCGTCCGCCGGGGCCGCGAGCTGGCGCTCGAGCCCGGACTCGCCACGAGCTGGAAGGTGGTCGCGCCGGACCGCTGGCGTTTTGCGCTCCGTCCCGGCGTCGTATTCCAGGGCGGCGAGGCTTTCACCGCCGCCGACGTCGTCTATTCCTTCACGCGCGCCCGCGCGCCCGAGTCGCGCATCGGGACGGTCCTCGCTTCGATCGCGAGCGTGCGCGCGCTCGATCCGATGACGGTCGAGATCGCGACCAACGGCCCTGATCCGCTGCTTCTCGACGAACTGAGCCGATGGCCGATCATGAGCCGCGCCTGGTGCGAGGCGCATGCGGCTGACGCCGATTTCGCCGCCGATCATGCCGATGGCACGGGTCCCTTCATGCTCGTCGCGCGCGTCCCCGACAAGGAGACGGTGCTGGTGCCCAATCCGCATTGGTGGGACAAGCCGACGCACGATCTCGACCGCGTCGAGTTCACGCCGATCGCGGATCCCGACATGCTCGTCGCGGCGCTCGCGGCGCACGACATCGACATGATCTACGACGTGCCGCCGCAGGATGCCGACCGTATCGCCCGCATGCCCGGGCTCGCGATCGTCGAGGGGCCGGCGCTCGAGACGATCTTCCTGGGCTTCGACGTGGCGCGCGAGCAAAGCCCCGACGGCGCCCGGAATCCGTTCAAGGACCGCCGCATCCGCGAGGCGTTCGCGCACGGCATCGATGAGGCAGCCATCATCGCGCGCGTGATGCGCGGCCATGCGACGCCCGCCGGCCTCGTTGTCGGGCCCGGCATCGAAGGCTATGACCGCGCGCTCGACACGCGCCCGGCTTATGATCCCGCGCTTGCGCGCCGGCTTCTCGCCGGGGCCGGCTTCGGCCAAGGCTTCGCGACCCCGATGGACTGCCCGACCGACCGCTACGTCAACGACGAGGCGATCTGCGAGCAGATCGTGGCCGACCTCGCGCGCATCGGCGTCAAGGTCACGCTCGATGCCGAGAGCCGTGCCGATTTCTTCGACAAGATCATGCCGCCCGGGCGCCGCACAAGCTTCTTCCTGCTTGGCGGGGAGCCCGCCTCCGACGACGCGCAGGGGATGCTCGTCGATCTCGCGGCGACGCGCGATCCGGCCGCGCATCAGGGCGGCTTCAATATCGCGGGATATTCCAATCCCGCGCTTGACCGTCTCGTGGCGCGGGCGCGCGCCGAGACCGATCTCGGCGAACGCCGCGCGCTGCTGCGGCGCGCGCTCACGATCGTCAAGAACGATCTGCCTTATCTGCCGCTGCACCGCCAGAACATTCTCTGGGCAGTGAGCGCCGACATCGAGCTGGTGCAACGCCCCGACGACACTTTCCCGCTGCGCTATGTGCGCATGAAATAGGATTACGCGCCTTCGGCGACGAGCGTCTCGTAGGCCGGGATGGTGAGCCACTCGGGGAAGCGCTCAGCCTCGATGAGCGAACGGAAGAGCCGCGCTGCGTCCTGATAACGGCCCTTGCGCCACGCCTCGTCGCCGGACGTGGTCCTGAGCTTCTCGAGCTCCTCGTCGAGCACCTTGCGCACGAGCGTGAGATCGACCGTGCGCCCGTCCTGGAGCTTCGCCTTGTGGCGGATCCATTGCCACACTTGCGCGCGGCTGATCTCCGCGGTCGCGGCATCCTCCATCAGATTGTAGAGCGGCACGCAGCCCGTGCCTCTGAGCCACGCTTCGAGATAGCCGATGCCGACATTGACGTTCTGGCGCAGGCCCGCCTCGCTGATGGTGCCCTCGGGGACGGCGAGGAGATCGGCTGCGCTCACGCTCACATCCTGGCGCTTGCGCGCGATCTGGTTCGCCTCGGGCATCGCCTTGTCGAAAATCTCCTTGGCGATCGGCACGAGGCCCGGGTGCGCGACCCACGTGCCGTCGTGCCCGTCGCCCGCCTCGCGCAGCTTGTCGGCGCGCACGCGCTCCATCGCCGCTTCGTTCGCTTGCGGGTTGTCGCGGATCGGGATCTGCGCCGCCATGCCGCCCATCGCGTGCACGTTGCGGCGATGGCAGGTCTTGATGAGGGCGAGGGAGTACGAGCGCAGGAAATGCGCCGTCATTGTCACCTGCGCGCGGTCCGGGAGGAGGCGTGATCCGTCCTCGGCGAATTTCTTGATGTAGCTGTAGATATAGTCCCAGCGTCCGCAATTGAGCCCGGCCGAGTGCTGGCGCAGCTCGTAGAGGATCTCGTCCATCTCGAAAGCGGCGAGGATCGTCTCGATCAGCACCGTGGCCTTGATCGTGCCTTGCGGAATGCCGAGCCGCTTCTGGCTTTCGACGAACACGTCGTTCCAAAGCGTCGCCTCGTGCCGGCTCTCCATCTTCGGCAGGTAGAAATAAGGGCCGGTGCCGCGCTTCACCAATTCCGCGGCGTTGTGGAAGAAATAGAGCCCGAAATCAAAGAGCGAGCCCGACATCGGCACGCCGTCGACGAGCACATGGGCCTCGGGCAGGTGCCAGCCGCGAGGACGCACCAGCAGCGTCGCGGTCTTGGGTTGCAGCTCATAGTGGCGCCCGCTTTGCGGATCATCGAACGCGATCGTGCGGCGCACCGCGTCGATGAGATTGGTCTGACCCTCGATGAGGTTGGCCCAGGTCGGGGTCGAGGCGTCCTCGAAATCGGCCATGTAGACCGAGGCGCCGCAATTGAGCGCGTTGATGACCATCTTGCGGTCGACCGGCCCGGTGATCTCGACGCGCCGGTCCAGAAGGTCCTTGGGCAAAGGCGCCACCGTCCAGTCGCCGTCGCGGATGACGCGCGTCTCGGCCGGGAAGTCGGGCTTCTCGCCGGAATCGAGCCGATGCTGCCGTTCGGACCGCGCGGCGAGAAGGCGCTTCCGCTCCGGCCCGAAGCTGCGCTCGAGATGCGCCAGGAAGTCGAGCGCCGCGGCACTCAGGATTTTTTCCTGCCCGGGCGCATGTCCTCTGACCTCAACTCCCGTCATCGCCACCCCGCTCCTGCGCCCGCGTTCAAAGTTCGTATTGCGCCGCCACCATCGGCTCGATCCGCGCCGCCGCCGCCCATTCCTGGAGCGCCGGATGGTCCCACATCGTGTCGGCATAGGCCTGCGCCACGCCATCGAAGGCAATACCGTAGGTCCTGAGCCGGCTCACCACCGGCGCGTACATGGCGTCGGCGATCGTGAAATGGCCGAAGAGATAACGCCCGGCCGCGCCGAAGCGCTGCCGGCAGTCTTGCCACAGCGCGGCGATGCGATCGAGATCGGCCCGCACCTCGGGTGCGACCGGCCGCCCCGGCCGGCTCGCGCGCAGGTTCATCGGCAGCGCCCGGCGCAGATTGAGGAAGCCCGCATGCATCTCGTGCGAGGCCGCGCGCGCCACGGCGCGGGCGCCGGCCTCCTCGGGCCAAAGCCGCACGGCGGGTTGGAGTTCGGCCAAATATTCGCCGATCGCGAGCGATTCCCAGACCGTGACGTTGCCGTGCCGAAGCACCGGGACTTTGCGCGTGGGCGAAATCCGGCGCAGCTCAGCCTCACTCCCCTCCTGCCACAGCGGGATCAGCACCTCGTCGAACGGGATGCCGGCGGCCTTCGCCATGAGCCAAGCCCGGAGCGACCACGAGGAATAGTTTTTGTTGCCGATATAGATGGTGAACTCGGCCATCGGCTATCCTGACCGCTCCGCCGCGGCCGGACTCTGGCGATGCCGGCCGCGGCACGCAACTCCCCACTTTTGAGGCTCCCGCGACGAGCGCGCCGGGGCCGGAGGGCAGGGCATTGGTTCAGGGTCTCGTGGCGCCGGGCGGCAACGCCGTCCCGGTCACGCCGGTGGCACCGGCGGAGCTTCCGGCGCGCCTCGCCGCCTTGGGCGCTGCGACCGAGCGCTGGGCCGAGACGACGCGATTCGCCGCCGAGCCGGGCAAGCTTCTGCTCGTGCCCGACGAGAACGGGCGCTTGGGCCATGTCCTCGCCGGCATGGGGGAGGGCGAGTTCCTGTGGGCGCTCGGCGCCTGTCCCGACGCCTTGCCCGAGGGCACCTACGCGCTCGCCGACGCGCCGCGCGCGGCGCATACGGCGCTGGCGCTCGGCTGGGCGCTCGGCTCCTACGCCTTCACCCGTTACAAGCGGCGCGAGCGGGGGCCGGCGCGGCTCGAATGGCCGGCGCATGCCGAGCGCGCCCGTGTCGAGGCGGTGGCCGAAGGCATGGCGCTCGCGCGCGACCTCATCAACACGCCAGCCGAGGATCTGGGCCCGGCCGAGCTTGCCGGCGCGATCGAGGACATGGCGGCGCAGCTCGGGGCGCGCTGCAAAGTCATCGTCGGCGACGGGCTGCTCGCGGCGAACTACCCGACCATCCACGCCGTCGGCCGCGCGAGCACGCGGCCGCCGCGCCTCGTCGATCTAACCTGGGGCGATGAGCAGGCGCCCAAGCTGACGCTCGTCGGCAAGGGCGTATGCTTCGACAGCGGCGGGCTCGACCTGAAGCCCGCCTCGGGCATGCTTAATATGAAGAAGGACATGGGCGGCGCCGCGACGCTCATCGCCCTCGCGCGCGCGGTCATGGCGCTGAAGCTGCCGCTCAGACTGCGGCTCCTCGTTCCGGCGGTGGAGAATTCCGTCGCCGGCAACGCCTTCCGCCCGCGCGACATCATCCGCACGAGAAAGGGCATCACGGTCGAGGTCGGCAATACCGACGCCGAGGGGCGGCTCATCCTGTGCGATGCGCTCGCGGAAGCCGCGCGCGAGCGCCCCGGCCTCATCGTCGACATGGCAACGCTGACGGGCGCGGCGCGCGTCGCGTTGGGGCCGGAGCTGCCGGCGCTCTTCTGCAACGACGACGCGCTCGCCGCCGATCTCATCGCCGCGGGCACGGCCGAGCGCGATCCGCTGTGGCGGCTGCCGCTGTGGCCGCCTTATCGCGAGATGCTGAAGAGCCCGATCGCCGACATCAACAACGTGTCGGAGGGCGGCTTCGCCGGCGCCATCACGGCGGCGCTCTACCTCAACGAGTTCGTGCCCGCCGACATCCCTTGGGCGCACATCGACACTTACGCCTGGAACGGAAAGACGCGGCCCGGCCGGCCCGAGGGCGGCGAGGCGCTCGCAATGCGCGCGCTCCTCGCCCTCGTCGAGCAGCGTTTCGGCACGGGCGGCTGATGCCGGCTTCGGTCGAAGGGCGAACGCGCCGGCGCCGGCCCGCCACCGCCGAGGCGGATCGGCCGGCGCGTCTGAGCGTGCTGTTCCGCAGTCCGTCGGGGAGCCGCGCCAAGCGCGTCAAGGTCGGCTTCGCCTGGGACCTGTTCCTGTTCGCGGGAGTCTTTGGCGTGCCGCTTTTCCTGCGCGGGCTTGCCACGTGGGGTGCTGCGGTGCTTGCGCTCTGGCTTGCCGATCTCGGGTTCGGGCGGCTCGTGCTGCCGCCGCTGCGCCTCCCGCTCGAGCTTGCGCTCTTCGCCGGGTTCCTCGGCCTGCAGATTTACCTGGGCTTCCGCGGCAACGCGCTCACCGCGCGCGCCTGCCGCGCGCGCGGCTGGCTGCCCGAGCCCTCGCGCGACCCGGCGCAGCGCCGCGCGCTCCAGGCCTGGGGCCTCGAGTAGCGCCGCCGCACTCTAATCATTTGAGTAGGGGCGGATTCACGCTTCACATGGATCGCGAGCGATTCCATGTGAACCGATCCGGCTCTAGCGCCGCGCCTTCCGGCGCGCCAGGAAATCGCCCATCACGGCCGCCGGCTCGCCGCTTTGGATCGCGTCGGCAAAGCTGTCGATCCCGGCCGCGATGGCGGCGCGAAGCGGTAAATCCTCCCATGCACGGATGAGCTGCTTCTGCCGCCGCACCGCGCCCGGCGCACACGAAAACAGGCGCGCGAGCCATGCTTCGACCACCGCGTCGAGCCTGCCCGGACCCGCCAGCTCTTCGACGAGGCCCCATGACAGCGCGTCCGCGGCCGGAAAATTCTCTCCGAACAGAACCACCTGCCGTGCCCGGCCCCAGCCGATGAGCCGCGGCAGCAACGCCGCCTCGATCACCGACGGAATGCCGAGCCGCACTTCCGGCATGCCGAAGACCGCGCTCTCGGCGGCGATGCGCAAGTCGCACGACGCCGCGATCTCGAGGCCCGCCCCCAAGGCAAAGCCGTTGATGCGGGCGATCACCGGGACCGGCAGGGCGCGGATCGCCGCGCAGACGGCGTGCAGACGCGTGATGAAGGTGCGGGCCGCATCGGCATCGGCAAGCGTGCTCATCTCGTCGATGTCGGCGCCGCCGATGAAGGCCTTGTCTCCCGCGCCGGTGAGGACCAGAGCGCGCAACTCGGCGTCGTCGCCGAGCGCCGCGATGCTCGCCGCAAGCTCATCCATGAGCGCGCCCGTCAGCGAATTGAGCCGCGCCCGATTGTCGATGGCGACGAAGGCAACGCGCCCGCCTGGCCGCGCGTCGACCCGCGTCACGATCCGGCCGCCGTGAGTCTCCGGCATGGTGCTTGTCCGATCCGTCGTTCGCGCCGGGACCCTATCACGCTCACCTTCCCGCGCGCGACGCGTGACGCGCTATCCAGTTCCGCTCTCTTGTGGTTCAATCGGCGCGTTGCGGGTTGGGGGTTTGCGATGAGACGCATCTTGGTGGTGGCTGCCGCGATGACGCTGGCGGCGGGAAGCGCATGGGCGCAGATGGGGCCGACCGTTCCGGTCAGTCCGCCGCCCAACAAGCCCTACGACGAATTCCAGCAGGACGTTTATCTCTGCCGCCAATATGCCGATCAGCAGGTCGCGGGCGCGCAGCAGCAATCGACGAACCAGGTCGTTGGCGGTGCGCTCATCGGCACGGTGGCGGGCGCGGGCATCGGCGCGCTCGCTGGCGGCGGGCGCGGCGCGGCGATCGGTGCCGGAGCAGGCGCGGTCGTGGGTACGCTCGGTGGCGCGGCGCAGGCGCAACAGAGCCAGGCTCAGGCGCAGCGGCGCTACGACGTCGCCTATGGGCAATGCATGTATGGGCGCGGCGACCTGGTCTCGGGCTATCCCGCGCCAGCGGCGGCCTATCCCGCGCCGCCGCCGCCGCCCGGCTATCCGCCCGGCTATTACGCGCAGCCGGGCTACGCGCAGCCGGGCTACGCCCCGCCGGCCTACGCGCCGCCTCCTCCTCCTCCGCCGCCTTATCAGGGATACTATCCGCAAACCGGTTATGCGCCGCCGCCACCGGGCTATCCGCCGCCGGGGCAGTAAGATCGCGAAGGCTCAGCTCGCGGCGGCGCCCTCGACGGCGGCGATATCGAACGCGGCCGCCATGAGAGCGCGGGTATAGGGTTGCTGCGGCCGGGCGAAGATGTCGGCGGCCGGCCCCACTTCCACGACCCTGCCGTCCTTCATCACAAGCACCGCGTGAGCGAGCGCGCGCACCACACGTAGATCGTGGCTGATGAAGATGTAAGCGAGCCCGTGCCGCGCCTGGAGCGCGCGCAGAAGGTCGACGATCTGCGCCTGCACCGACATGTCGAGCGATGAGGTGGGCTCGTCGAGCACGACAAAGCGCGGCTTCAGCACGAGCGCGCGGGCGATCGCGATGCGCTGGCGTTGGCCGCCGGAGAATTCGTGCGGGTAGCGCTCGCGCGCCTCGGGATCGAGCCCCACTTCCTCGAGCGATTGGGCGATGAGCGCGCGCCGCTCCTCGCTCGTGCCGCCGAGCCGGTGCACCTTCAACCCTTCCTCGACGATCTGCCCGACCGAGAGGCGCGGGGAAAGGCTCGCGAACGGATCCTGGAACACGATCTGCATCTGCCGCCGCAAGGGGCGGAGCGCGCGGCCGCTCATCTGGTCGAGCGCCATCCCGTCGAAGCGGATCGTTCCTGTGCTCGCGATGAGGCGCAGGATGGCGAGGCCAAGCGTGGTTTTGCCCGAGCCCGATTCGCCGACGACGCCCAGCGTCTCGCCCGCGCGCAGGCTCAACTCGATGCCGTCGACCGCTTTCACATAGCCGGTCGTGCGGCGCAGAACGCCCGTCTTGATCGGGAACCAGACCTTGAGCTCGTTCGTCTCGACGAGGGTCTTGGCGCCGGGCGGAAGCGCAAGCGGCTCGCCCTTGGGCTCGGATGCGATGAGGCGGCGCGTGTAGGGATGCTGGGCGTTGCCAAAAATCTCCGCCGTCGTGCCGCGCTCGACGATCTCGCCGCCCGTCATCACGGCGACGCGGTCCGCCATCTTGCGCACGATCGTCAAGTCGTGCGTGATGAGGAGAAGCGCCATGCCGAACCGCGCCTGCAGATCCTTCAAGAGCGTCAGGATCTGCGCCTGCACGGTCACGTCGAGCGCGGTCGTGGGCTCGTCGGCGATGAGGATGTCGGGCGTGTTGGCGAGCGCCATGGCGATCATCACGCGCTGGCGCTGTCCGCCGGAGAGCTGATGCGGATAGGCGTCGAGGCGCTTTTCCGCCTCGGCAAGCCCGACGAGATGGAGAAGCTCGACCGCGCGCGTCCGCGCCGCACGCTGGTCGATGCGGTTGTGGAGATGGAGCGTCTCGGTGACTTGCTTCTCGATCGTGTGGAGCGGATTGAGCGAGGTCATCGGCTCCTGGAACACCATGGCGATGCGGTTGCCACGGATGCGACGGAGGAGCGCTTCGCTTGCGCCCACCAGCTCCTGGCCCTCGAAGCGGATGCTGCTCTCCTTGCTGTGGCGCGCCTGCGGATAAGGCAGAAGCTGGAGGATCGAGAGCGCCGTCACCGATTTGCCCGAGCCCGATTCGCCGACGAGCGCCAGGGTCTCGCCCTTCTCGAGCTCGAGCGAGAGATCGCGCACGGCCGCGACATCGCCGTCCGGCGCGCGGAAGGTGACGGAAAGGTGGTCGATGGATAAAAGAGCCATCACACCCCCTTCCTCGGATCGAACGCGTCGCGCACCGCCTCGCCGATGAAAATTAGGAGCGAGAGCGTGACGGCGAGCACGAAGAAGCCGGTGAGGCCAAGCCAGGGCGAGGTGATGTTGTTCTTGCCCTGCAGCAGCAGCTCGCCCAGCGAGGGCGAGCCCGGCGGCAGGCCGAAGCCCAGGAAATCGAGCGAGGTCAGCGTGGTGATCGAGCCGTTGAGGATGAACGGCATGAAGGTGAGGGTGGAGACCATGGCGTTGGGCAGCACGTGGCGGACGATGATCACCGGGTCGCTCACCCCCAGCGCCTTCGCCGCGCGTACGTAGTCGAAATTGCGCGCGCGCAGGAATTCGGCGCGCACGAGATCGACGAGCTGCATCCACGAAAGCGCCAGCATGATGCCGAGGAGCCACCAGAAATTAGGCGCGACGAAGCTCGACAGGATGATGAGCAGGAAGAGCGTCGGAATGTTCGACCACAATTCGATGAAGCGCTGGAAGGCGAGATCGACGAGCCCGCCGTAATAGCCCTGGATGGCGCCGGCACCGACGCCGATCGCCGAGCTCGCGACGGTGAGCGTCAGCCCGAACAGGACCGAGATGCGGAAGCCATAGATAAGCCGTGCCAACACGTCGCGGCCCTGGTCGTCGGTGCCGAGCCAGTTGACGCGGTCGGGCGGCGAGGGCGCGGGGCTCGGCAGCGCGTAGTTGATGGTGTCGTAGTGGAACGGGATGAACGGCCAGATCATCCAGCCGGACGCTTCTATCTTCTGCTTGAGGTACGTATCGCGGTAGTCGGCCTCGGTCGGGAACTCGCCGCCAAACGTCGTCTCGGGATAATCAGCGAAGATCGGGAAATAGGCATGGCCCTGATAAACGACGAGGATCGGCCGGTCGTTGGCGATGAACTCGGCAAAGAGGCTCGCCACGAACAGCGCAAGGAAGATCCAAAGCGACCAGAATCCGCGGCGGTTGGCGCGAAAATTGGCGAGACGCCGCGCCGTCAGCGGCGTGATGCGAAGCCCGAGCCAGCGCGCGCCTGGGCGCCCCGCGACGGCGGTCGCGCTCATGCGCCGCGCGTCGCGAAATCGATGCGCGGGTCGATGAGCGTGAAGGTGATGTCGCGCACGAGGTTCATGGCGATGCCGATGAGCGTATAGATGTAGAGCGTGCCGAAGATGATCGGATAATCGCGGTCGAGCACGGCCTCGAAGCCCAAGAGGCCGAGCCCGTTCAGCGAAAAGATCACCTCGATCAAGAGCGCGCTCGTGAACAGGATGCCGATGAAGGCGGCGGGGAAATTCGCCACCACGATGAGCATGGCGTTCCTGAACACGTGGCCGTAGAGCACATGGCGCGGCGACAGCCCCTTGGCGCGGGCGGTCACGACATATTGCTTGCCGATCTCGTCGAGGAACGAGTTCTTGGTGAGCATGGTGAGGTTGGCGAAGGCGCCGATCACCATTGCCGTTACCGGCAATGCCAGATGCCAGAAATAATCGAGGATGCGGTGCGCCCAGCCATAGCTCGCCCACTCGTCGGAGACGAGGCCGCGCAGCGGGAACCAATCGACATAGCTGCCGCCGGCGAAAAGGACGATGAGCAGGATCGCGAACAGGAAGCTCGGAATGGCATAGCCGATGATGATGGCGCCGCTCGTCCACACGTCGAAACGCGACCCGTCGCGCACCGCCTTGCGAATGCCCAGGGGGATCGAGATGAGATAGGAGATGAGGGTCGTCCACGCGCCCAATGAGATCGAGACCGGCAGCCGCGCCGCGATGAGGCTGATGACGCTGCCGTTCTTGAAGAAGCTGTTGCCGAAATCGAAACGCAGATAGTTGCCGATCATGAGAACGAAGCGCTCGCCCGCCGGCTTGTCGAAGCCGAATTGGTGGTTAAGGTCGGCGAGGAGCTTCGGATCGATGCCGCGCGCGGCCCGCGTCGGCGCGCCGCCGGCCTCGCCGGTGCCGCCGCCCGTGATGCGCACCAGATTGCCGCCCTGGGCGCCGCGGATCTGCGCGATGACCTGATCGATCGGCCCGCCCGGCGCCGCCTGCACGATCACGAAATTGACGAGCATGATGCCGAAGAGCGTCGGAATGACGAGCAGGAGACGCCGGACGATATAAGCAAGCATCGGTGCCTAGTGCGCTTCCTTGGGCGCCTGCTCCTGGCGCGTGGCGACGCGCTGGGCGGCGTCCTTGTCGATCCACCAGCTGTTGATGACGGCGGCGGCGGAACTGGCGTATTTCGGATGGGTCTTGGGCATGCCGAACTTGTTCCAGTAGGCGACCCGGAAATAATCCGCGTACCAGTTCGGCACGACGTAGTAGCCGTAGAGCAGCACGCGGTCGAGCGCGTGAATGATCGGCACGAGCGCGGCGCGCGATTTGGCGGCGATCGCCTTCTGGATGAGGTCGTCCACGACCGGATCCTTGATGCCGGATGTGTTGGCGCTGCCTGGCTCCTCGGCCGCCTTGCTGCTGAAGAAATCGCGCAGCTCCGCGCCCGGCGCCAAGGTCGCGACGTAGTTGAGCGAGATCATGTCGTAGTCATAGTCGCGCCGCCGGTTCTCGAACTGCGCCGCATCGACGTCGCGCAGCTCGGCGAAGATGCCGACCTTCTCGAGATTCTTGAGGAACGGCAGGATAATGCGTTCCGAGCGCGGCTCGTCGTTCAGGAACTGGAACGTGAAGGGCTCGCCCGTCTTGTCGTTGACGAGCTTCTCGCCCTTGATGCTCCAGCCCGCCTCCTTGAAAAGCTCGAGCGCCTTCCGCATCCCGTCGCGGACATTGCCGCTGCCGTCATAGACGGGCGGCGCATAGGGCGTGGCGAAGACCTCATCAGGGATCTTGCCGCGATAGCTCTCGAGCAGCTTCAGCTCCTCGCCTTGCGGCAGGCCGGTCGCGGCGAGATCGGAATTGTTCCAGTAGCTCTTCGTGCGCTTGTAGGCGCCGTAGAGCAGGTTCTTGTTGGTCCACTCGAAGTCGAAGAGATAGCCGATCGCCTTCCGCACGCGCCGGTCGGCGAAGATCGGCCGCCGCGTGTTGAAGATGAAGCCCTGCATTCCCTGCGGCACCTCGTGGTGGATTTCCTCCTTGATGACCGAGCCATCCTTCACCGCGGGAAAGTCGTAAGCCGTCGCCCAATCCTTCGCCGTATATTCGCCGCGCACGTCGATCTGCCCGGCCTTCAAGGCTTCGAACATCACCGACATGTCGCGGTAGTAGTCGACACGCATCGTGTCGAAATTGTTGAGGCCCTTGTTCACCGGCAGATCCTGCGCCCAGTAGTCCTTGACGCGCTCGTAGGTGATCGAGCGCCCAGGATCGACGGCGGCGATGCGATACGGGCCGCTGCCCAGGGGGATGTCGAGCGTCGGCTGGCTGAAATCGCGCCCCTGCCACCATTTCTTCGGCAGCACCGGAAGCCCGCCCACCTCCATCGGCAGGTCGCGGTCGGTGCCGTCCTTGAAGGTGTATTTGACCTTGTTGCCGGGCAGCACCTCGCATTTGACGACGTTGGCGAGCTGCAGGCGAAAGACCGGATGGCCTTTCGTCACGAGCGTCTCGTAGGTCCAGCACACATCCTCGGGCGTGATCGGGCTGCCGTCCTGGAAGCGCGCTTCCTTCCGCAAGGTGAACGTGATCGAGCTGCGGTCGGGCGGGAATTCGACGCTCTCGGCGATGAGGCCGTAAGCGGCGTTGGGCTCGTCGAGCGAGCCGCCCATGAGGCTGTCGTAGATCGCGCCCGAGCCCACCATCGAATCGGCAAAGCGCACGAAGGACACGCCGCGCAGGATGAAGGGATTGAGGTTGTCGAACGTGCCGATGTCGCCGAAGCGCACGCTGCCGCCCTTGGGCGCGTCGGGATTGACATAATCGAAATGGGGGAAGCCGGCAGGATATTTGAGTGGGTCGCCGAAGAGCGACATGCCGTAGCTCGGCGGGCCGTCCTGCTCCGCGGGCGCGGCCGTCTGCTGCGCCGAGGCGGTGAGCGCGACGAGAAAGGCCAAGAGGGTGGCGAGCACGACGCGCATCGGGCGTTCCCTCCGATCGTTCTTGCGGTGCAGTCTAAACGAAAGGCGCGTGCGCGACAGCACGATAGCGGCCCAGGCGCATTCAACCGCTCGTGAGAGCCGCCTTGGCGGGAGCGATGAGGCGCGGGTCGCCGCAAGCGATGACGCGGCCATCGGAGCGGATTTGAAGCGCCTCGCCGCGCCAATCGACGATGGCGCCGCCTGCGCCTTCGATCACCGGCACGAGCGCCGCGAAATCGTAGGGCTTGAGATCGCATTCGACGACGAGATCGATGAAGCCCGCGGCAAGCTGCGCGTAGGCATAGCAATCGGCGCCGAAGCGCGCGAGCTTCACCTGCGCCTTGAGGCGCTGGAACGCGGCGGCATCGGCGCCCGCGAACATGTCGGGCGAGGTTGCGTAAAGCGTCGCCTGCGCAAGCGCCGCGCAGGCGCGCGTGCGGACGGGCTTGCCGTTGAGGGTCGTCGCGGCGCCCGCAACGCCGAGCCAGCGCTCGCCGAGCACCGGCTGGTCGATGACGCCGAGCGCGGGCCGCCCGTTGCGCACGAGCGCGATGAGCGTGCCAAAGATCGGGATGCCGCTGATGAAGTTCTTGGTGCCGTCGATCGGATCGAGGACCCAGACCGAGTCCGCGTCTTCGCGCTCGCGGCCTTCCTCTTCGCCGATGATGCCGTGCGCGGGAAACGCGTCCGCGATGAGGCGGCGCATGGCGCGCTCGGCCTCGCGGTCGGCGATGGTGACGGGCGTGCGGTCGGGCTTGTCGTCGACGGCGATGGGGGCGCGGAAATACTTGCGCACGATCGCGCCGGCCGTGTCGGCGAGCGTCAGGGCGAGCGCGATCTCCTCGGGCGCGACGGGACCGTGCGCGCCCGCCACCATTGTCCTACTTGCCGCCGCCGCCCGCGGGCTGCGGCGCGGGCGGCGCCGCGGGCTTGCCGCCGGCAGGCGCGGGCGTGGCCGCTTCCTTGCCGCCTTGCGGCGCGCCGCCGCTCGAGGCCTCGAGCGGCTTCGGGCTGTCGCTCAGCGAATTGAGATAGGCGATGATGTCGGCGCGCGCCTTTGCCTTCGGCTCGCCGGCGAACGTCATCTTCGTGCCCTTGGCGAAATCCTGCGGCTTGAAGAGCCACTGGTTCAGCAAGTCGGGCGTCCAGGTCTTGCCGGCCCCCGCCTGCTTCAGGGCCGGGGAGAAATCGAAATTGCCGCGGTCGTGCGCGATCTCGTCGCCGACGACGCCGTAGAGGTTGGGGCCGACGCGATTGGGTTGGCCCTTCTCGAACGTATGGCACGCCTGACAGGGGGTGACGTCCTTCTTGCCCGCATCGGCGCTCGCTTGCGCCAGGAGCGGGCCGATCGGCTCAGGGCCGGCCGGCGCCGCGGGCTGTGCGCTCGAGGCCGTCTCGGCCGCGGGCCCGACCTGGTACACGTTCTTCGCCAGCATCTTCGGCTCGACCAGCTTGTCGGCCAGAATGCCGGAGACCATCGCCACAAGCAGCGCAACCAGAATGGCAGCCGCGATCTTGTTCGCTTCGAATGACATGCCACCCCCGAAATGAGATTGGGCCGTGCGGGACCGCGAATTGCTCGGAAGCGAGCGGAGAGAAGCCAATTTTCGCTGACAACTCAAACGAAATGTGATTGAAGCGGGGAACGCTGGCCGATGCGGCATAACGCCGCAAGAGAGAGCATGAACCCGATCATCGTCATTCCCGCGCGCATGCAATCGACGCGGCTTCCCGGGAAGCCGCTCGCCGAGATCGCGGGCGCGCCGATGATCGTCCATGTCTGGCGCCGCGCCGTCGCCGCGGCCGTGGGGCCGGTCGTCGTCGCCTGCGCCGAGCGCGAGATCGCGGCCGTGATCGAGGCCGCGGGCGGGCGGGCGGTGCTGACGCGCGCCGATCATCCGTCGGGCTCGGACCGCGTCTTCGAGGCGGTCGAGGCGATCGATTCCGCGCGCGCGCACGATGTCGTCGTCAATCTTCAGGGCGATCTGCCCTTGATCGAGCCCGCCGCGATAGCCGCCGCGCTTCGTCCGCTCGAGGATGCGCGTGTCGACATCGCGACGCTCGCCGCCGTCATCGACAATGACGAGGACCGCGCGGCCGAAAGCGTCGTCAAGGTCGCGGCGGCGCTCGGCGGCGCGACGCGCGTGGCGCGTGCGCTTTATTTCAGCCGCCGCCAGATCCCGTGGGGCGAGGGGCCGCTCTTCCACCATATCGGCATCTATGCCTGGCGCCGCGATGCGCTCGCCCGTTTCGTGGCGCTGCCGGAAAGCGCGCTCGAGCGGCGCGAGCGCCTCGAGCAGCTGCGCGCGCTCGAGGCCGGCATGCGCATCGACGTGGCCCTCGTTGACACGGTTCCGCTTGGCGTCGATACTCCCGCCGATCTCGCGCGCGTCCGCGCGCTCATAGCATCCACGCCATGACCGCCAGCACCGATCCCGCCCGCACCATCTCATTCCAGGGCGCGCCCGGCGCCTATTCCGACCTTGCCTGCCGCGAGGTCTTTCCCGAGCTTCAGACGCTCGCGTGCGAGACGTTCGAGGATGCGATCGCCGCCGTGCGCGAGAAGCGCGCGGTGCTCGCCATGCTGCCGATCGAGAACTCGGTCGCCGGCCGCGTCGCCGATATCCATCACCTCATGCCGGATTCGGGCCTCAGCATCATCGGCGAGCATTTTCAGCGCGTGCAGCATCACCTGCTGGCTCTGCCGGGCGCGACGCTCGAAGGGCTGAAAACGGTGCGGAGCCACGTGCACGCGCTGTCGCAATGCCGCGCGCTGATCCGCCGCCTCGGCCTCACGGCGCACGTCGATGCGGACACGGCCGGCGCCGCGTCCGAGCTCGCGGCGCGCGGCGACAAGACCGTGGCCGCGATCGCGTCCGAGCTCGCGGGCCGGATCTACGGGCTCCAGTCGCTCATGCCGAACATCGAGGACGAGGAGCACAATACGACGCGCTTCCTCGTCATGGCGCGCGAGGCGCGCCCGCTTCCGGCGGACTGCAAGCGCGCCATCACCACCTTCGTCTTCCGCGTGCGCAACGTGCCGGCCGCGCTCTACAAGGCCATGGGCGGCTTCGCCACGAACGGCGTCAACATGACCAAGCTCGAAAGCTACATGGTCGGCGGCCGCTTCACCGCGACGCAGTTCTACGCCGACGTCGATGGCCGGCCCGAGGACCGTCCGCTCGCCTTGGCGTTCGAGGAGCTGCGTTTCTTCTCGCGCGAGGTGAAGATCCTCGGCACCTACCCCGCCCACCCCTTCCGCGAAGAATCGAGCCAGACCGACGGCGACTAGGGTGGCGGG
>Ga0335079_10000775_pt1 | contig 36305 bp, 39 predicted proteins | sample Lox_Sample_33_FD_206719 | JGI IMG/M metagenome (GOLD analysis project Ga0335079, IMG submission 206719) | Soil microbial communities from Loxahatchee National Wildlife Refuge, Florida, United States - Lox_Sample_3.3 | ecosystem: Environmental > Terrestrial > Soil > Wetlands | place: USA...
GCAGCGCCGCGAAGCTGCGAATCAGCAGTGCGGAGCCAATCAATAAAATGACCGCCAGCGCCGTTTCGCTGATCACCAGAATCGCGCGCGTGCGTTTCTGCCGAAGCCCGGCGCCCGATCGCGCACCTTCTTTCAACGCCAATCCCAGATCGGCGCGCGAACTCTGAAGCGCGGGCATAAGGCCGAACAGCAAGGCCGATAAAACAGAAACGGCGACCGCGAAAATCAGAACGTGTCCGTCAATACCAACTGCCGAGCCGTTATGCCCGATTCGCGGAATGTTGCCGGGGTTGACCGCCAATAATAGGCGAACGCCGATGTTGCTGGCGGCCAGCCCGAGAGCGCCGCCCGCCGCGGAGAGCAGCCCGCTCTCGATCAATAGTTGCCGAATGATACGCTCGCGGCTTGCCCCCAGCGCCGCCCGGATTGCGAACTCGCGCTTCCGGCCTACCGCCCGAATCAGCAGAAGGTTTGCTACGTTCGCACAAGCGATCAATAGAACCAGTCCCACTGCGCCCGACAGAATCAGCAGCGAAGGGCGCACGTCGCTCACGAAACGGTCCGCGAGCCGTTCCACGCTGAAACCGTTCCCGATCCCCGCATAGTTCGGGTATTTGCGGCGAAACTCCGCGTGCGCGAGCTGCATCTGCGCGTTCGCCGCTCCCAAAGTGACACCCGGCATGAGCCGGGCCGCGGCGATGAAGTAATGAGCCTGGTCGGTGCTCTCGGGATCGATCGCGAAGGGGATCCAGACGTCCGGGCGCGGATCACTGTCGAAATCGAAGCCCGGACCCAGGATTCCCACCACCGTGCGCGGCTCCCCCCCGAGCGAAATGGCTTTGCCGACGAGCTGCGGATCGGCGCCGAACTCGCGCCGCCACAGCTCGTCCGTGATGATCGCGACGGCGCCGCCGTTCGGGCGGTCTTCTTCCGGCGTGAACCCCCGCCCTCGCGCAATCGGCGCGCCGAACAGCCGCAGACAATCCGCGCTGGCCTGGGTGAGCGGAACTTGCTCGGGATACGCATTGCCGGTCACAGTGATGGTTCCGTTTCGATACGCGCAGACGTCCTGCAGCGTGCCGGTTTGCCGCTGCCAGATATTGAACTCCGCGGCCGAACCGGCGAGCGCCGGCCCGGCAGGCGTCGTCAACATGAACTGCACGATTCGATCCGGGTCCGGATAGTTAAGCGGTTTCAGCAGCACCGCGTTCACTACCGAGAAGATCCCCGTGTTGGCGCCGATTCCGAGCGCCAGTGCCGCAATCGCGGTTAGTGTGAAGACCGGGCTTTTCCTAAATGACCGGAGCGCGTATCTCACCCTGTCACCCCTCTCTTCAGCAGAGCGATTTGCCCGCCGTGATAGAGGCTGTGTTGCACCACACCGTGGAGCAGGTGGTAGAAATCATAGGAGCGGCCAGGAACGGTCTGCTGCAGTCTCCCATCGTCAAATCCCTCGATCGCTACGGCGAGCCGCTCGGCGCTGCGAAACAGATCATCGGTCGCTCGGTCCCACGCCGCCGCTGTCTTTTCGGGAATTGACGGCCAATCTGCGTCCGTGCCCACCAGTTTTGGCATCGGGATTCCCTGCACCGCGTCCGAGGCAGCGATCACCCACGCTCGTATGTGCAACACGAGTTCCCAGATCGTGTGTGCCGAGACGAGCGGCTGTTGCGATGCCCGCTCGGTCGAAATTCCAGCCAATAGCTCGCCGACCGAGTCTCCATGCCATGCTTCGCCGTGAAATGCGCGGCGCAATTGATCCGCAATTCGAACACACTCCGTGTTCATCCCGCGTCAACCCTGGTTGCGCAGCAGCATCCACGCCAGCGCCAGCCATCCGGCGATGAACGCAAGCCCGCCGAACGGCGTGATGATGCCGAGCGTCTGGATGCGCGTCACGGCCAGCACGTACAAACTGCCGGAGAACAGCACGATGCCCGCCAGCAGCAGCGCGCAAACCCAACCGGCCTGCCGCGCCGTCAGATAACCCAGCTTCGGCATGAGCGAGACAAACAACAGGCCGAGTGCATGGAAAAAGTGATATAGCACGGCCTTCTCGTAGACGTTCGTCGAATACGCGTCGAGCCGGTCGCGCAAGCCGTGCGCCCCGAACGCGCCGAAGATTACCGCTAGGGCCAGTGCAGTCGCGGCGGTGGCGCTCCAGTTCATTCGCGGCGGCTCCTCAGTGGGTCATCGCGTACGTGACGTAATTGACGCCGATGCGGATTCCCAGCGCCGAGAACTTCTCCGGGTACTGCGGATTGTCGGCGTGCTCCCACGAGTCGCCGAGGTCCATGTCGAAGCAGATTGCCACCATCACGCGGCCCTTGTCGTCGTAGATCCCCCGCCAGTGAGGAATCTTTCCGTCCTTCTCCCAGATCTGCCCCGTTTCCAGGAACTGTGCGCCCGGCACCTGGTAACGGTCGTCGAGATCGTAAATTGTGTGGAAGATCTGATCTGTCGATGGAATTTCGACGATCGGCCGGTCCGGAAACACACGCTGCATGCTGGCCGAGAAGACGTCCCACTCGATCGTGCCGTGAAAGTCGTCGCACATGAAGAAACCGCCGCGCAGGAGAAACTCGCGCATGGCTTTCGCCTGCTCTTCCGTGAGATTCCAGTGTCCGACTTCGACGCCGTACAGCCAGGGCGTGTCGTAGACATCCCCCAGGTCGAGATTCACCGGCTGTTCGACCGATCGCGCCTGAATCCGTGTCAGCCGCCTTAGCGCTGCCGAGAAGTGGCGGTCCGAGCGTGGATAATCCATTGTCCAGTTCGATGCGCCCTCGCGCCAGTCGCCCAGAAATTGGAACCCGCCATAGTATCGGTTCACAGGAGGATACATCAACCGCGCGAATACCCATTCCGTTTTCTCTTGATAGTCGGGAGGAAGCGGGAAGTTTTCGTACTCCACGCCCGGATATTCGCGAAATGGCTGGATGGCGAACAGCGAGCACAGCACCATTAGCCCGCCAAACACCACGTACAATGAGCGACGCACAGCGACTCCCTTCAGGATAGCACCGGGCTCCGCACGCCCCGGCTCTTGACGGGCCAAATCACGATCTGTCATATTTGGTGGGTTCTGTCGGACAGGAAACCATGAGCGTTGCTGTCTCTACTCCCCCCAAAGCGCAAACCGTGGCCAGCTCGAAATGGGTTTGGCTGATTGTCGGCGTCGCCATCGGCGGCATCATTGCCGCGCTGCCCACGCCGCAAGGCCTCTCGCATAACGCGCAGTTGGTGCTGGCGATCACCGCATTCACCGTGGTCTTGTGGGCGGCCCAGGTGATGAACAGCGGCGTGGCCTCGGTTCTGATGATGGCGCTGCTCATCGTGATCGGCGTCCCCGTGCCAAGAGTCTTCAGCGGTTTTGGCGGCGGCGCGTTCTGGACCCTGCTCGCCGTCCTCTTCTACGGCTTCGCCATGAAGAAGACCGGGCTCGCGGAGCGGTTGTCGTATTACATTCTGTCCCTGTTCCCCGGCACTTACGGTGGAATTCTCACTTCGTTTTTCATCATTGGATTTGTGCTCGCGCTGGGCATCCCTTCGATGACCGTGCGCACCGCAATCATGACCCCGGTGGCATGGGCCCTGGTCCAATCTCTCGGGCTACCGCCGAAGAGCCGCGGCTCCGCGCTCATCATTCTCACCACGGTGGAGATGGCCGTGGTGCCGGGCATCGCCTTTCTTTACGGTTCTCTGACCGGCCCCGTTGTGGTCGCCGCGTTCGAAGCGAAAAAGCTACCAATTACGTGGATCGGCTACGCGCAGGTCCTCACATTCCCGACCTTGGTGCTGTGCGCCCTTATTCTCGTCGGCAACCAGATTCTGCTGCGGCCCGAAGCCCCGCTGAAAGCCTCGCCCACATTTGCGAAAGACCGGTTGCGCGCGTTAGGCCCCTTTAAGGGCGGTGAGGCGGTTACCGGGCTTGTGGTGCTGTTTTCCATCGTCTTCTGGTCGACCGACCGTTACCATCATCTGCCGGCGTTCCTCATCGGTATGGTCGCGATGGCCGTCTTCTACATGGCGGGCATTCTGCGCGACGAAGATATCGGCACCGGCGTCTCCTGGACGCTGCTGCTGTTCATTGGCGGCATCTTCAGCCTGGCGAACATCATTCAGGATTACAAGGTTACCGACTGGATCGCCGGATACATCGTCCCCGTCGTCAAACAAATTGAGTTCAGCGTGGTGATTTTGTCGATCGCCATGGCGATCGCCATGTACGCGCTGCGCTTTATCGATCCGTCGAGCTTTATTGCCGTTTCGGTCTTGTTCCTCTCCACCGTCACGCTGGTGATGGCCGCCGGCATCCCGCCTCTGGTCCTGATGGCTCCGATCATTCTGGCGTCGGCCCCGTTCTGGGTCGCCTATCAGAATTTCTGGCTGGCGATGGCCGAAGGCCTCACCGGAAACCAGGCGTTCACGGCCGGGGAGCGCGTGCGTCTGGCCAACGGTTATGCGATCTTCTGCCTCATCGCCCTGGCGATCGGGGTCGGATACTGGAAGCTGATCGGCGTCATCCACTAGGCGCTCGATGCGCACGCAAGTCGGCATCATCGGCGCCGGGCCCGCCGGCCTGATGCTCTCCCACCTCCTGCACCGGGAAGGCATCGAGTCTATTATTCTCGAAGCCCGCAGCCGCGAATATATCGAGAGCCGCGTGCGTGCGGGCGTCCTCGAGCAGACTACCGTCGATCTGCTGGTCCAAGCCGGTCTCGGCGAGCGGTTGAAGCGGGAAGGCCTCGTCCACCGCGGAATTTATCTCAGCTTCAACGGGCGGCGTCATCACATCGATATGACCGAGCTCACCGGCGGCCGCTCGATCACGGTATACGCGCAGCACGAAGTCATCAAGGATCTGGTGCAGGCTCGACTATCGGGCGGCGGGCAGGTCCTGTTCGATGTCCCGGACGTCAGCGTTCACGACTTTGCGAGCGATCGGCCGAAGCTTCGTTTCCCCGGGCAGGAGATGGACTGCGATTTCATCGCCGGCTGCGACGGGTACCACGGCGTCTGCCGGCCGTCCATTCCCGCAACGGTATTAACGAATTTCGAACGCCACTATCCGTTCGGCTGGCTCGGCATCTTGGCGGAGGCCGCCCCGTCTTCCGAAGAACTGGTCTACACCTACCACGAGCGCGGGTTCGCGCTGTTCAGCATGCGCTCGCCGACGGTCACCCGGCTCTACCTGCAGTGCGCCCCGGACGAAGATATCACGCAGTGGTCCGATGAGCGGATCTGGGATGAAATGATGACCCGTTTCACCACGCGCGACGGTTGGGCGCCCAACCAGGGGCCGGTGATCCAAAAAGGCGTCACCGATATGCGCAGCTTCGTGGTCGAGCCGATGCAATACGGCCGTCTGTTCCTGGCCGGTGACGCCGCTCATATCGTGCCGCCTACCGGGGCCAAGGGGCTCAACCTCGCGATGGCAGATGTGGCAATCCTGGCGCGCGCCCTGGCCCAGTTCTACAAAACCGGCCGGCGCGAACTGCTCGACCGGTATTCCGAGACCTGCTTGCGCCGCATCTGGAAAGTCCAGCGCTTCTCCTGGTGGATGACCTCGATGCTGCACCGCTTTGCGACCGACAACGATTTCGACCAGCGCCGCCAGCTCGCGGAGCTGGACTATGTCACCAGTTCCCGCGCCGCCATGACCAGCCTTGCCGAGAACTACGTCGGCTTGCCGCTGGATTAGCCGAAAATTGCGCGAGTTGCGCCATGGCAACATTGATTTCACGGAGCTTAGCACTGCCGAAGTGGCGCAAGTTGCGCCACTGTTCGCGGGGGAAATGTGCGGGTCGCGTGACTATAGGTTAGAGGACAACTCTTGGACGCCAGTGCAAACGCAGCTGCGATTGCGGGCAATCCCCACGCGGAAGAGCGCGAGTTGGTGGCGGCGATCCGGCGAAGAGATCGCAAAGCTACCGCGGAATTCGTGGCGCGGTACGCGGACGGCGTCTATCGCTACGTCCGATCGCGCCTGATTCCCCGGCTCGATCTGGTCGACGATCTCGTGCAAGACGTGTTCCTGGCGGCCTGGGAAAGCTTGCCCGGCTATCGCGGCGAGGCTCCGCTCGCCTACTGGCTCCAGGGCATCGCGCGCCACAAGGTCGAGAACTTTTATCGCACGTGCCTGAAAGCGCCTCTGCCGCTCGATGAGGCGTCCGAGACGCGCTCGGAGTTCCTCGCCGAGATTGGTATCGATGAGTTTCTGGATCGCGAGCGGTTGCTGGAAAAGACGCGTAACATTCTGACGTCTCTACCGGAGGTGTATCGATTGGTTTTGCGGTGGCGCTATTGGGAAAAGCGATCTGCACAAGAGATGGCGGCGGAAACCGGCAAAACGGAAAAAGCGATCGAGCGGCTCCTGGCACGGGCGCGGGAGATGTTCCGGGAAAGGTGGCAACATGAGTAGGCAAATTCCCGAAGACCAATTTTTGGAGCAGGTGGCGGCGGCGGACGATGCGCACCCCGAGGCGGCTGCGGCGCCATCCAAGCTGAAATCCCGGATCTACTCCGCTCTGATGCTTGCCGAGGCAGCCGCCGGGCCGCTCGCCAGCTTCACCGAAACCAAGGCCGCCGGCCGGAAGCTCTGCTGCTTCGAAGAACTGGTTCGCATTGCGCCCGTAGGTGGGCAACTGAAATCGCTCAACATCTGCCGGGTGTGCCACGCGCGCGTTCTCGGCGAACGCGTGGAGAATGCGCCCATCTACTGGCCGCATTGCCCCTACGTCAAGTTTCAGCAGTGAGAGTCAGAAACGTTTGATGAAGCCCCACAGGTTCTGAAAATTTTTCAGGGCTCGCTCGCCTGGTGGCGAGAGGTGGTCGCTAATGGGATTGGCGGAAATCATTTCACTGAAGCTGTAGCGCAATGAAAAACCGCGGGCGAGTTTCACATCGATGCCGACCGCGACGCGCAGGCCCGTGGTGTTCGCCGAGAAGTCAGCGGCAGGCGTAGTGGTTGGGCCAGAGAAGAGGGTTACGTTCTGAGCCGAACTCCGGACGTGAACCAGTCCGAGTCCCGTCGACAGGTAAGGCCGTAACCGGCTGTCCCGGTTCCGGAAAAAGACCAGCACATCGGCGGTGGCGCTGGATTGGGAAGAATCGCGGTTCTGCTGATAGAAACTCGAGCCTTCCGGCGACACCGAGCTGGAAACGAAGGTCAGGTTGTTGGCGTTCCAGATGTAGTTCGCTTGCACGCTCACGTAGTTCCCGATATATCGACCAAAGAACAGATTCACGGCCGCGCCGTTTTCCGGCTTGTACGTGGAAACCTGTGCGGCGGCTGTTGTGAGCACCGATTGCGAATCGGCCGAAAGTGTCGCCAGCCCCGCAACGCCGCCGGCATAGTAATCGCCCGATGCCCACGCTCCTGGAATCCCCAATGACATGAGAACGCAAACAGTTCCAAGCAATCCTCTCAAGGCTCCTCCTTCGCTCCGTTACAAGTAAAAATCCCGCGGGGGATTTCGTCTCGGGGCACGACTTCCAGCTTGCAAGCAGAAAAGCCTTGTGAAGATGTTCGACTACGCTCCGGGGGACGGGCCGTCATCCTGTCCCTCGGCGCTTTTTCCATCTTCACATAACACTCATAAATCGCAACGAGGAGGAGTAGGAACATGCACTGTAGACGATCTGATCGGAAGTTACTTGCGTGTGTTTCGGCGGCGGTTCTTGGCGCGCTGCTGGTTCTAGGGCCCGCGACGGCCATGGCGGACGGACGCGGCGGCGATGTGTATGTCATGACTAACCAATCGAGCGGCAATGCCGTCATGGTCTTCCATCGCGATGCTAACGGTATGTTGACGCTCTCGGGAACGTTTGCCACCGGCGGCAACGGAGCCGGAACCGGAGCGGATCCGTTGGCTTCGCAGGGCGCGATTGTTTTGAGCGAGGACGAACGCTTCCTGTTCGCCGTCAACGCCGGAAGCAACTCGATTTCCGCCTTCACTGTTTCCGGAGACCAGCTCAATCTCCACAGCACGGTTCCGTCCGGTGGTGTCATGCCGGTGAGCGTAACGGTTCGTCACGGCTTGGTATACGTGGTGAACGCCGGTGGGACTCCGAACATTTCGGGCTTCCACCTGGACCCGTATACCAATCAGCTTGCGCCGCTGGCCGGCTCGAGCCGAAACTTGCCGGGCGGCGCAGCCGCGGGCCCGGCTGAAATCTCGTTCAGCCCGGATGGCGGTGTGCTCGTGGTGACCGAAAAAAATACCAACCGCATCGACACCTTCGTGTTGGACGATCGGATTCCGGTGCGCGTGGCGTCCTTTCCGTCCCTCAGCACCACACCTTTTGGCTTTGACTTCGGGCGCGATGATGCAACGATCGTGTCCGACGCGGGCGCCGGCTCCGGAACCGCCGCCGTGTCTTCCTATGAGGTAGAGGAGAACGGACACGTGACGATCCTCAGCCCGCCGGTGGGCGATGCCCAGTCGGCCGCCTGCTGGATTGCCGTCTTGCGAAACGGCCGATTTGCCTACACCGCCAATGCCGGCAGCGGGACGATTTCAAGCTATTCCGTCTCCGAGCGTGGAAAGCTGACGCTGAAGCAAGCGGTGGCCGCCTCAACGGGCAATGGCAGCACCCCGACCGACATGGCGCTGAATCGAAGCAGCCGTTTCCTTTATGTCCGCGATGGCGGCAACGGCGCGGTCGACGGCTTCCGGATCGAGTCGGATGGCAGCCTGACGCCTTTGGGCACGGTGCCTGGAGTGCCCGCGGGATCGCAGGGGATCGCGGCGCGTTAGTGCCAGACCGACGGGGCAGGTCGAGACCTGCCCCACGCGCGCTATTTGGCGTAGCAGGGAGTTGGTTCCCATCCGCTCGCGTCGGGCTGTTTCTTGAACTGGTAGCTGCGAACGAAGGGCTGGGTCAGGTAGGTCGGGTCGTCCAGCATGGCCGTATCGATGATGTAGCTGTCGCCCTGGGCGCCGGGCAGCAGATTGATCTCTTCCGTCAGGACCGCTTTATCGCTATACGGGACACCATTCTTGCGAATGTAGCCGGCTCGCATGTTGGTGGTCACGACTTTGAGCGTGCCGTTTCGCGGCGGCACCGGAATCGAGCCGCGGCCCCGGCCGACGCCGGGAACCCGCCAACTCGCAACAGAATATCCTTGCCAGCTCGGCTCGCCGGAGGGAGCCTCGCCCATCCCGAAATGCAGGATGCGGGTCTGGGTACCGGAATCGGTTTCGACCTTCAGCGTGTTGTCGTCCTGCCAGGTGATATGCAACCGGCCGGGCCGCTGCATCACGCCGACGGCGCCGTAGGCTTTGCATTGATTGCCATCGGCTTCGTCCTTGGACGGGTCCCAGGCCGCCGCCGTCCGGCGGGCCGCTGCATTGATGGGCAAATACAGAATGTCGCCTTTCTGCGGGTCGACGCGGAAGCGCCATTCATCTACGATCTGAGATACCCAGTAACCGGTGATGTCGATCGGGGCCGCTGCTTTGCCGCTTCGCGGAGGTCCGGCCGGACCCCCGCGCCCTTGCGCCTGTACAACCAGCGGCGCCGCCAGCGCCAAAGCAACGAGCCCGATTCGACGAAGCATGGTTCCGGAATCCTGATCTAGGTGCAAGTCCTTGTCTAGTTGAAGGTCCCGCCCCACTTCCAACCGTCCGACGGCCGCGTGATGCTCACCATGCGGAGGCGGTGGTCTTCGGGATTCCGTCCGGGGTTGCCGACCACGATGACGTGGTCACCCGGCTTCAGCGTCTCGCGCGTGACGCCCTGCTGGCCCAACTGGCCGCCGGCGCCCCATTCCACGGCCCAGCGAACCATTTCGCCGGTGGTCGGATCCTTGGCTTCGACGTGCACGAACGAATGCGGATTTCGATACAGGAACTGCACCAGGTCGCCTTCCACCGTCACCTTCTTGTCTTCAAAGTAGGTGGCGGCGAACGAATGATGGGCGTACGCCCGAATGCCGAGCACCGTGGCCGCGGCAAACAACAGAACGAGCATTTTGCGTTTCATCAGGTTTCTCCTTAACAGAACTTATTTCTTTGCGTTCGCAGTCGCGGTCAGGCTGCGGTACACGGCTTCGACGAACCGGTCCCCCGACCCATATCGCGGGTCCCAATCGATGGTCGGCTTGGTTGCCTTGATCTGCTCCAGCGTCATGCCTTTCTTGATGTAGTTTTGAATGCGGTCGCGCACGATGGTCACCATGTCGCGATAGTACGCCACGTCCGCGGTATCGCAGATGCGGCCGTGGCCGGGAACGATCAGAGTCCCGCCCTCGGTGCGGAACTCGGGAATGACGAGATCGAGAATGTAGTTGAGCGCGTCAATCTCGCCTTGAATGCTGCCGCCCCGCTCGAGATCGATGAATGGATAGCCGGTGGTGGTGAAAATATCACCCGTGCTCAGCACGTCCGACTCCCGGAAGTACACCATGGTGTCGCCATCGGTGTGGGCCTTCGGCATGTGGATCAGGCGAACGCCCTCGCCATTGAAAAAATGGCTGAGCTTCATCTGGTCCTTGTAGTAAGTTTCAGTGGGCCAGTCGCCCTGGGGAGTGGCGGCCTGGCTGCCGGTGGGTGCGCTCATCCGGTTCAAAACATTTTCGTGCGCGAGAATCGCCGCGCCCTCGGCCGCATCCGAGATCTCACCGGCGACGTTGCCTCCGGTGAACGTCTTGCCGGCCTTGGCGATCGCCTCGTTGCCGCCGGTGTGATCGGCATGCACGTGAGTGTTGATGATGTAACGGATGGGCTTGGGCGGGGCATAGCTCTTCAGCGGCTGGCCTTCCTTATCCAGTTGCTGGCTCAACTGGTTGATGGCGGCCAGCACCTTCTCGCTCATCTGGGCCAGACCGGAATCGACCATCAGCACCCCATCGGAACCGATCGAAAGCGTGATGTTGCCGCCGGCGCCGCCGAGCAGGTAGATGTGGCCGCGAACCGGCACAATCTCGACCTGTCCATTGGCCGGGTTCTGCGCAGGGGCGGGCTGGGCCACGGCAGCGCCGCAAACCGCGAGCGCGAGCATCAGAAATTTGTACGCTGTTCTCACCGATCCACTCCGCTACTTTTTGGCCGCGGCCGAGTTTCGTTCCTTCACGATCTTGCGCGCCAGCTCAGGATACATCGTCTCCGCGCCGCCGCGCGTGACCTCAATCGGAAGATTATACTTCTGCCCGAATTCACCGAGGAACTGATTTTCGCCCGGCATTTCGTGCGGCACTTTGCCTCGAGGGCGGTCGACTTCATCCACCACCGTGCAGGGATACGGCGGAATCTGCTGGTTCAACGCCAGCCGGTACTCGGAGCTGCGAATCATCGGTTCGGTGAGATACACGGGATCGTACGCGATGGTCACCCAGGTCAGGTAGTCGCCGCGGCGCAGCCAGTATTGAGTGAGCGTGGCCCGGTCGCTCGAGGGCACGCCGTTGCGCCGGTAATAATCTTCTTTCAGGTGAGTGGTCGTGATCTTCAGCGCTTCGCCTTCATACTCGGCAGTCGAAAAGCCGCCCCAGGTGTGGGTTGCGAGTTCCGAGGGCCTCGCTCGGCCATCCATGTAATACGGGTTATCGATCGAGCGCAACCATTCGGCGTGCCATGCGGTGATCTGGCGCGAGACCGGGTCGACTTCCTTCCAGATGCGCACCTGCGAAGGTCCGCGCGAAATGTACATGGCCCCGTGCGGACGGCATTGCCACTCGGGCAGGGTCATATAGGACGAGCTCCACGCCTCCGAGCGCGCGCGGCCGGCGACGCTCATCGGAATCCCGAGAAACTCGCCGATATGGGGGTTGCCGGTATTGTCCTCGTCCTGAACCGGCGCCCAATCGCCCGCAAAATCCATCTGGGCGAAGATCGGCGCTGCAGCCGCCAGCAAAATCAGTAAGCCTGTGGTCTTCATATCAGTTTCGGTCTAAGCCTGCGACGGGATCAATTCTTTTCGCGCCAGCCGCTCTTCCCGGTACGGATCGTTGACGGCCTTGCATTCATTATTGAAGATCATGGTCGCGCGCCGCGCTTCGGTGAACGGCTCCCATTGGGGAATGCCCTTGTGGTTCGGATTGCCGGAGCGCGCGAACGCCGCCCAGGCGCCGCTCATTTTGTCCGCCAGCGGATAGCGTTCCGGGCCCGAGCCCACCATGGATTGAGCGATGTCCACGTTTTCAAACACGAACGGAATGTCCAGCGTGTGATACGAGCGCAGCTTGCCCTCGCGCACCGGCGAATACCACTGGAAATAGTATTTGTAGACGGGCGCCTTGCCGAGCGCCGCTTTGCGATCCGCTTCCGTATCCGTCCCGGTACGGAAATTGGAGGCGTCGGTGCTCATGATAAAGAACAGGTCCAGATTGCTGGCCTTCGGCCGGCCCTTCTTGTAGACCGAGATTAGCCGGTCCGCCGCGGCGTCATCGAGCTTGAGATTCTGTTTAATGCGGGCCTGCAGCGCGGCGTCATCGAGGGGATCGAAGTTCACGCTGTTGTTCCAGGTGACTTCGGTTTCGGTCGAGCCGATCATCAGCGGAACGTTTGCAGTGATCGACGGCGCGCCCGGATCGAACGGACCCTCCGGGAGTGTGTGGCCGTCGACCACGGGCCCGAGCTGCAGACGCTGGACGGCGCGCATGGCTTGGAGTAATTGCGGCTGGGGAACTTTCTGCAGTTGGTCCACCTGGTCGGGCTTCAGCCCGAGTTTAGTCATGAATTCTTCGGCGCCGCGAGTGGCGCGGTCGCGCGGGATGCCCTTTACATTCGAGCCGCTCATCGCAATAGCGCGGTGAAACAGCCCCTTGGCCGCCGGCATCGCCAATAGCGTGCTGACTTTGCCTCCGCCGCCCGACTGCCCGAAGACGGTGACATTGCCCGGATCGCCGCCGAACGCCGCGATATTGTCGCGCACCCACTCGAGAGAAGCGACGATATCCAGCATCCCGACGTTACTCGATCGCGCGTATTTCTCCCCCCCGAGTTCCGCCAGGTACAGGTAGCCAAAGACGTTAAGCCGGTGGTTGACGGTCACGACCACCACGTCGCGCTTGGCGGCCAGGTTGCCGCCGTTGTACATGGCCCAGTTGGCCGAGCCGGCCGAGTAGCCGCCGCCATGGAACCACACCATCACCGGGCGCTTGCCGCTGCCCAGGCCGGGCGTCCAGACGTTGAGGTGCAGGCAGTCATCGGTGCCATGGCCGTCGCCCTGCGGCTGCTGGGCCATGGATTCGGGGATCAGGTCGGAGGGAACCTGCGGCGAGGCCGGGCCGAACTCGACGGCGTCGCGGACGCCGGTCCATGGCTGCGGCTTGGCGGGCGGCATAAACCGCGCGGAGCCCTCAGTTGAAGCGCCGTAGGGGACGCCCTTGAAGGCGTGTACCTTGTCCTGCATCGCCCCGCGGATTTTGCCGGCGGCGGTTTCGACCACGGAGCCGGAGGAATCCGCCTTCGCGGCCGCCCGCAAAAGGCTCAGGCCGGGGGAGATGAGGGCGCCGGCGGCCACACTGCCGCCGAGGAACGACCGCCGGTCCAGTTTCCGATCCGCTTCCATCCACGCCTCCTTCGAACGTACAGTTGAATCCCCGCCCTTGACGATCAATTGCGAATCATTATATAACCTCCGGCCCGGAGTCTCACGGCTGAGGCGCGAGACGGCCTCCGAGCGACGGCGATCGTGGACTGGACATGCGCTGCACATGTTTATATGCTGTAAGCATGTCGAAGATGATTCAGGTGCGCGACGTGCCGGATCAGGTGCACAGCATACTGAAATCGCGAGCGGCCCAGGAAGGCATGAGTCTTTCCGATTACCTGAAGAAGGAACTGGCATCGATCGCGGAGCGCCCGTCGATGCGAGAGTGGTTGGCACGCGCGCGGCAGGTGAAGCCGATTGCGAGCAAGCGCAGCGCGGCACAAATTGTGCGCGAATTGCGAGATGCCGGATGATCGTTCTCGACGCTTCTGTAGTTGTGGAGCTGCTTACGAACGGCCGATTGGCCGATTCCATAGAACGCGATCTGATTGGCCGTGGCGAATCGTTTATTGCTCCGCACCTGCTGGATGTCGAGGTCGCCAGTGCTCTTCGAGCATTGGCAGCGACCCGCCAAATCGATTCCCACCGCGTCGGTCAGTTTCTGGAAGGCCTGGCGACGCTTCCGGCGGTACGGTACGCGCACACTCCGCTACTCGACCGCATCTGGGAACTGCGGCACAACTTCACAGCCTACGATGCCGCCTATATCGCGCTGGCCGAAGCTACGAACTCGGTCCTCTACACGACGGACGGAAAACTGTCCAAGGGCCATCGCGCGCGGGTGGCCGTGTTCGCGGAATGACCGCCGCGGCGCGGTCCGCCGGCGACAAGATCGCCGGCGCCACCAAAAGCAGTAGAATGAGCAAAACACTCGGGCCCCAATTCCTTCTGGAGGTCGCCCATGAAGATGTGGATTCGGATCATCGCTCTATTGGCGGTGTCGGCCGCGGCACTGGTCGCGCAAAATTTGGCCGGGACCTGGCAAGGCACGCTGCAGGTGCCGCAAGCGCCGGGCGGACAACTGCGAACGGTCTTGAAGATCTCGAGGGCCGATGACGAAAGCCTGAAGGGCACTTTCTACAGCATCGATCAGCCCGGCCGGGGCTTACCCATAGGCGCAGTCACTCAGCAGGGCCCATCCGTGAAGATTACGATTCCCGGTATCGGCGGCACCTTCGAAGGAAAATTGAGCGCCGATGGGAACTCGATCGCGGGCACCTGGAGCCAGGGACAACCCAAGCCGCTGACACTGAATCTGGTGCGCGCGACGCCCGAGACGGCGTGGACGATTCCCGAGCCGCCGCCTCCGCCGAAACCCATGGCGCCGGATGCAAATCCGGTCTTCGAGGTCGCCACCATCAAGCCAAGCGACCCGAACCGCCCGGGCAAAGCGTTTCAGATCAGAGGCCGTGAGCTCCTGACTCTCAACACGACCGTGACCGACATCATTACGTTTATCTATGGCGTTCACCCGCGGCAGATCTCGGGCGGCCCCTCGTGGATGGATTCAGAGAAGTTCGATATCAACGCGAAACCCGACGGCGAAGGCCAGCCGAATCTCGACCAATACAAAACGATGGTTAAGAAACTTCTGGCGGACCGTTTTAAGCTGGCGTTCCACCATGACAAAAAGGAACTCACGGTTTACGCAATCACGGTGGCGAGGGGCGGCCCCAAGCTCACCAAGAGCGAAGGCAATCCGAACGGGCCGCCGGCGTTGTTCTTTCGGGGGCTGGGCGTTTTGCCCGCCCGGAACGCGAACATGGAAGAATTCGCCGGGGTAATGCAAGGGGCCGTGCTCGACCGCCCGGTGGTCGATCAGACCGGCCTTACCGGCAAGTTCGATTTCACGCTGCAATGGACGCCCGATGAGACGCAGTTCGCGGCCCTGCGAGGCGGGGGTCCGCCGCCTCCGCAGCCACCTTCCGATACCGCCGATGCACGTCCCGACCTGTTCACGGCGATGCAGCAGCAGCTCGGCTTGAAGCTGGAATCGACCCGCGCGCCCGCCGACGTGCTGGTGATCGATCACGTGGAAAAGCCATCGGAGAACTAAGTGCCCCGGGGCCCGATTGCGATTCTGACGCTCGCCGTGGTCGCACCGCTTGCGGCGCAATGGCTGAACCACGCAACGCCGGGCATCCCGCGCCTGCCGGATGGAAAGCCGAATCTCGCTGCGCCGACGCCGCGCGCAGCCGACGGCAAGCCCGACCTCTCGGGCGTGTGGAACAAAATCTCGCCGAAATACGCGCGCAATGTCGCGGCAGACTTGAAGCCGGGAGACGTGCAGCCCTGGGCGGAGAAGTTGGTCGAGGAACGCAAAGAAAACCTCAGCCGCGATTACATGAATGTCATTTGCGTGCCGCTCGGCCCGGGGTACATCACGGATGCCGATAGCTTCGGCGCGGAGATGATCAAGATCGTCCAGACCCCTACGCTGATCATCATGCTCAACCCGGATCTCACCTACCGCCAGATCTTCATGGACGGCCGCACCCTGGAAGCAGCGCCCAACCCGAGCTGGATGGGATACTCGGTGGGGCATTGGGACGGCGACACGCTGGTGGTGGAGAGCAATGGATACAATGACCGAACGTGGCTCGATCATGATGGCCACCCGCACACCGGCGCGCTGCGAATCACCGAACGCTACCGGCGCCGAAACCTCGGAAATCTCGATGTCGAAGTGACGCTCACGGATCCGAGCATTTACTCCAAGCCGTGGACTGTCGCGGTGCGCGCCGAACTGGCCGCCGACACCGACCTGCTCGAGTGGGTGTGCAACGAGAAAGGCAGCGAGTTGCAGCACTGGGTGGGGAAGGCCTCGGACGAAAAAAAGGCCGGGGTGAAAGTCGCCCCCGAAGTGCTGTCCAAGTACGTGGGCACGTACGAGGAGCAGCCGAAGTATTGGCGAACCGTGCCGCGCGTCGTTCAGATTACGGTCACCGGCGACGAGTTGTTCGCCGACATGGACGGGCGCGGCAAAGTCGCCTTAACGCCGCAATCGGAGGCTGAGTTCTCCGGCTTGTATGGGCTGGGCGTGGAGTTCCGGAACAATGCTTCGGGCGCTGCTCCGGATCTATACGTGAAGCACGTCTCAGGCGACTACCGGTTCGCTCGCAAGAAATAGCTCCACAACGTCCGCGTATCATTCCCGACTCCGCCACTATCAATTCGGATACTCTCTCGGCTGGCAAATTCGGCGATAACTTCGGCTCGACTCCCCGGCTACTGAAGTTTTCCTCAGCAAATCAATCACATCGATAGCTCGCGAAAAGCGTGTGACGAACGCGCGCAGAATGGCATCGGTATTGCGTTTAGGTGGGCTCGAGAGGAGTACCAAACATGGCATTCGACGCGTTTCTGAAAATTGACGGAATTCCTGGTGAGAGCACCGATGACAAGCACAAGGATTGGATTGAGATCCTTTCCTTCAACCATGGCCTGGCGCAGCCGTCCTCGGCGACCGCGAGTTCGGCGGGCGGCGGGACGACGGAAAGAGTGAATGTCAGCGATTTTTCGCTGGTGAAGCATCTGGACAAGGCGTCGCCGAAGCTTCACGAACTCTGCTGCACCGGCAAGCACCTCGCCAACGTCACGGTGGAACTGTGCCGGGCTGGTGGCGACAAACTGAAGTACATGGAAATCAAGATGGAGCAGGTGATCATTTCCGGCGTGCAGCAGGGCGGATCTTCGAAGGGCGGCGATGCTCTTCCGACCGAGGCGGTCAGCTTCAACTTCGGGAAGATCAAGTGGACCTACACACAGCAGAAGCGGACGGACGGCAGCGGCGGCGGCAACGTCACGGGCGGCTGGGATCTCACAGCGAACAAGGTGAATGCGTAGCACAGGTTTGGCGCTTCGCAAAGAAGACAAGGCTTTCGACCTCCGCGCCGAAGACTTGGTCCGCCTCAAGAAGGCAAAGGCCAGCGATGCGGCGTTAAAGGTGATGCTCGATCCAGAGTCGGCGGCGACGGTCGCACCGCCCGCGGCAGCCGTGGCGCCGGCCGATCCGAACGGCCCGACGGCGCCGCATGGTTCGGGCATCGATCTAAATGCCAAGGATGATGAGGAAAGGCTCAACTGATTCGGTTGTAGAGAGCCGCTTATCGGAGGAACGACTGAATCGACTGCCCGGCGCGAAGCAATCGTTGCGACCGGGAAATCGTCCGCGAGGGGCGGCTGCTCGCTAACAAGGGGCCGCCCCACTGCAGCAAGGTAGTAGCAAACTTCTCGGAGTCAGGCCCGATCCCGCTGGACCTCATGGACCGAAGACCAGCCAGCCATTTAACAACCCCAGAATCGGCCCCCTGTGCCCTCTCATCGACTCTCCCTAAGCTGAAAAAAAGGTTTGACAGGGCCTGACAACTGTGTATACTCAGTATGTACAGTATGAACGGCGCATTCGTCATCTCGCAATCCGACAAGCGGCCGATCTACCTGCAAATCATGGAGCAGATGAAACAGCGGATCGCGGTGGGCGACTGGAAAGAAGGCCAGGCGATTCCGTCGATCCGACAACTCGCGGTGGATCTAGAAGTTAGCGTGATTACCGTGAAGCGGGCCTATCTCGAGCTCGAGCGCGAAGGCGTCATCGTGACGCAGCAGGGGAAGGGGTCGCATGTGGCCTCGACCCCCGGTTTGGGAGCCAAGCTGCGCGAACAGGAACTGGAACAGCACCTGGAGCAGGCCATGCGGATTGCGGCGATGCTCGGAATCCAGCCCAAGGAACTGGAAGAGAAGCTGCGTGAAGCCGGCGACCGTTTCTCGGGAAATGGGAATGGAAATGGAAAGCTATGAGCGACCTTGCCATTGAGCTGAGCGGAGTGGGGAAGAAGTACAAGTACTTCTCGCTCGACAGCATTCATCTGAAAGTTCCGAAGGGGCAGATCATGGGCCTGATCGGGCCGAATGGCGCGGGCAAGTCGACCACCATTCGGATCATGCTGGGACTGGTCCATCAGGATTCGGGCGAGGTGCGCGTACTGGGGCGCAGCATGCCGGCCGAACAAGTGGCGGCCAAATGGGATATCGGGTTCGCCTCGGAAGATATGCGGCTCTACGAATCGATGACATTGGGCTGGCACATCAGCTTTATGCAGCGGATCTATCCGAACTGGGACGCGGCGTACGCGCAAGTGCTGCTGAAGCGGTTTGGCCTCAGAGCCGAACAAAAGATCAAGGGGCTGTCGCACGGGCAGCGCGTGAAGGCGACGTTGCTGCTTGTGCTGGCGCGGAAGCCGCAGTTGCTGGTTTTAGATGAACCGACGACGGGCCTGGACCCCGTGGCGCGCCACGAAATCCTGCGGGAGTTGACCGCGGTGATGGCGGAGGACGGCCGCAGCATCCTGTTTTCGTCGCACAACACGCATGACGTAGAGCAGATCTCGGATCAGATTACGTTCATCGATCGCGGCCGGATCATCGATTCGATGGACAAAGAGATGTACCTGGACCGCTGGCGGCGGTTGCGGCTGGAAGTGCCGCACGGAGTGGAACTGCCGGCGCTTCCCGGGATTATCGGGATCAAGCGGGACGGCAGTCTGGCCGTAGCGACGGCCAACGCCTACGTTCCGGATCTGGCGCATGCCTACGAGAGCACGGGTGCGCGCGTTCAGAGGATCGAGAGCATGACGCTGGAGGAAATTTTCGTGGCGAATGTCGAACATAGCCGCGAGGAGGTGGAAGCATGAGGGGCTCGGTGGTGGGGCAATTGATCTGGAAGGACTGGCAGTTGGGGCGGATGTCAATCCTGATCACCATCGTGTGGGGCGCGGCAGCTCTCGCCATCGTGCCGTGGGGCGGCCAGAACAACCGAGTGGTCGGGGGCGTCCTCTTTTTCATACCGTTGATCTTGATCGCGCACATGCTGCCGCTCATGGGGATTGGGAGCGAACGAAAGAAACAGAACCTGGCTTTCCTGATGAGTCTTCCCGTTTCCTTCATCCAGTACACGACGTCAAAGCTCATTTCAAGCCTAGTGATCTTCCTGATCCCGTGGGTGACGATGGTGAGCGCGGCCGTGTTGCTGGTTGAGGTCCGCGGCGTGGTTCCGCGCGGCAGCATTCCAGTACTGCTGATCCTGGCGCTGATGCCGTTTCTCGGCTTCTGCCTGATTACGGGCGCGGCCCTGGTCGGCGAGACGGAAGGATGGGGCATCGCGGCGAATGTCTTTTGCAGCTCGACCTACGGCCTGGCGTGGTTCTTCATGACCCAGGTTCCGAGCCTGATGGTGCCCGCGCAGGGTCGAGTGCCGGTTTGGAATTCAACGGAGTTATCGATTCTGGCCGGTGAAATTGCTGTTGGCGTGTTGCTGTTGGGGCTGACGTATTTTCTCCAATCGCGGAAGCGCGATTTCGTGTAAACCCGGTCTTACAAAGGCCGCTTGATCACAAGAAAGGAACTGGTATGCGATACGTGTGTCTGTGGGCTCTGGCGTTGCCGCTGTTATCAACTCTCGATCGACCCGCGGCCTCCATCGCGCTGAGCGATGAGAGGATCCCGAGCCGGGCCGAAGGGCTTGGTCCCGCGGATCTTTTTGCGGTGGTCGGAAATATCGCGGCTGCCAACGGCGCGGACGCTGATGCAGTCGCGGCGTTTGCCGAAACCTGTAAAGTCGACCGCGCTTTGCGGGACGCAAGCATCGGCTGCCGGCGATGGAAATTTCAGACCGGAGTCGGGCCCTGCCTCCTGACAGGAGTCACGTTGGCGGGCAAGTCGGAGGGTTGGGGAATCGCGGCCAACGTGTCTTGCGGATCTTCACATGGTTTGGCTGCGTACTTCATAAGTCGGAATCCACGGGTTGTGCCCAGTTCCCACGAGATTCGCGGGTAACAAGAAAGGAAAATATGCGATACGTCTGTTTGTTTGCCCTGACTCTGCCGCTGTTGTCCGCTCAAGACGGCGCGGCCATTTACAAAGAGCGCTGCGGGTCGTGCCACGATGCGCCGGCCGAGCGCATTCCGTCGCTCGCCACGATCAAGGCCATGAGCGGCGAGGCGATCTACGTGGCGCTCACCAACGGCGCGATGAAGAGCCGCGCGGAAGGCCTCTCGACGGCGGAAATCTTCGCGCTGATCGGGTACATCGGGCCAACCGGTGGCTCGCAGGCGGCGCCGGCCGCTATAACGCCGACTTGCACCGATACGGCCACGTTCAAGCTAGACGCGAACGCACCGCAGTGGAACGGCTGGAGCCCGAGTTTGACGAACTCGCGCTTCCAGAATGCGGCGGCCGCCGGTCTGAGTGCGGCCGATGTTCCCAAGCTGAAGCTGAAATGGGCGTTCAACCTCGGCGCGGTCACGATGGTGCGGTCGCAGCCTGTGATTGTAGGCGGGCGTGTGTTCGTCGCTTCGCAATCCGGTGTGGTCTATTCGCTGGATGCCGCGAGTGGCTGCACGCGATGGGGTTTTCAAGTCAGTCCGGGACTGCGATCCGGTGTGGCGGTGGGCGAGGCGAACGGCGCGCCCGCGGTGTTTTTCAGCGACGGCGGCGCCACCATGTATGCGCTGAATGCTCAAACCGGAGCATTGATTTGGAAGGTGAGGCCGGTCGATCACTTTGCCACCACCGCCACTGCGACGCCGCGTTACTACAAGGGCGTGGTTTATCAGCCCTACGCCTCGTTCGAGGAGGCGCTGGGACCCGATCCAAAGTTCGGCTGCTGCACATTTCGCGGCAGTGTGGCCGCGCTTGACGCCGCGACGGGCAAAAAGCTCTGGCAGACGTTCACAATTTCGGAAAGCGCAAAGCCCACGCGGAAGAATCCGGCGGGGACGCAGCAGTACGGGCCGTCGGGTGCGGCCGTCTGGTCGAGCCCAACGATAGATGAAGCGCTCGGCGCGCTTTATGTCGCCACCGGAGACAACTATTCCGATCCGCCGACCGCTACGAGCGATGCCGTCCTCGCGATGGATCTGAAAACGGGAGAGCTGCTGTGGTCGCGGCAATTGACCGAGAAGGACGCCTTCAATACAGGTTGCAGCATGCCGCAACGGACCAACTGTCCGGAAGCGAATGGGCCTGATTTCGATTTTGGACAACCGCCGATTCTGGTCTCCCTGGGCGGAGGCAAACGAGCTTTGGTGATTGGCCAAAAGTCAGGGTTGGCGCATGCGATCGATCCCGATCAAAAGGGCAAGATCCTGTGGCAAACGCGAGCGGGGCAAGGCAGTTCACTGGGCGGCAGCCAATGGGGGTCGGCGGCGGACGGAAAAAACGTGTACGTCGCGATCTCGGATGTCGGAATCGGCGGCGTGGCCGATCCCAAATCGCCCCAGGGCTTCCGGCTCACGCTCGATCCAAGAAAGGGCGGCGGCTTGCACGCGCTGGATCTGCAGACGGGCAGGATCGCGTGGAGCGCCAAACCGACCGCGGCGTGCGCCGTAGACCGCTCCGATTGTTCGCCGGCGCAGTCAGCTGCGGTCACGGCGATACCGGGCGTGGTTTTCTCCGGAGCCGTCGACGGACACTTGCGGGCCTACTCGGCGTCTACCGGCGAGATCCTTTGGGACACAGACACCGCGCGTGAGTTCGAGGCTGTAAACGGCAAGGCGGCGAAAGGCGGGTCGATGGATGCTGCCGGTCCGGCAGTGGTCAGCGGCATGGTCTTCGTGAACTCCGGCTACAACCAATGGGGCGGGATGCCGGGAAACGCGTTGCTGGTTTACTCGGTGAACGGGAAGTAAGGAGATTCGAAATGAACAACGATTGCTTGGCGGAACTGGCTGCGGTCCACAAGAGTTACGGAAAAACTGTGGCGCTCGACGGTCTCGACCTACAAGTACGGCAAGGGGAACTCCTGGCGGTCCTCGGGCCCAACGGGGCCGGAAAAACTACGGCGATCTCCTTGATGCTGGGATTGCAGCGGCCGGATGCCGGAGCTGTGCGTCTCTTCGGACGCTCCCCGGAGTCTTTTGAGAACCGGCGGCAGGTGGGGGTCATGATGCAGGAAGTGGTTCTCGCTCCGGAGTTGCGCGTCCGCGAGCACATCGATCTGGTGGCGAGTTATTATCCGGCCGCGCTCTCGCCGGATGCCGTGCTGGAGATGACGCGGACCACGGCGCTGCAGAATCGTCCGTACGGGAAGCTTTCGGGAGGGCAGAAGCGGCAAGCGCAATTCGCCATGGCGGTTTGCGGCCGCCCCAAGCTTCTGTTTCTCGATGAGCCCACCGCGGGACTCGATATCCAGGCCCGGGAAATGATGTGGGCGACGCTCCGTCATCTGGTCGATGAGGGAGTCTCGATCGTGCTCACCACCCATTATCTGGAAGAGGCCGAAGCTTTGGCCGACCGGGTGGCGGTGGTCAACAAAGGCCGTATGATTGCTGCCGGCAGCGTGAACGAAATGCGAGCGCTGGTGGCGCGCAAGCATGTCACCTGTTCGACGGTCTTGACTGCAGAAGAAGTCCAGCGCTGGCCGGAAGTGGAGACTGCCAGCCGCGACCGGCAGGGCCTGCGCATCGTGGCGGGAAATGCCGAAGCCGTCGTGCGGCGACTGCTGGCCGCGGATGCGGACCTACAGGACCTGGAAATCCGGCGTGCCGGGCTGGCCGAAGCGTTTACCGAACTCACTCAGGAGGCTGCTTAACATGAGTACCAATTCTCTGGCCCTCAGCAAAGACTGGACGACGAGCGATGCCATGACGGATGGCCGGCTGTGGCGCGCGTATCTGACGGAAGCCAAATACGAATCGATCCGCATGCTCCGGGCGCCGGCTTTCGGCGTGCCGATGCTTGTGTTACCGGTGATTTTTTACCTGTTCTTCGGAGTGGTGATCGCGGGCGGAGTCAAGGACCCGAGGATCACCACGGGCCTCTTCTCGGGCTTTGCGGTGCTCGGGGTGATGGGACCGGCAATGTTCGGCTTTGGGGCGGTGCTGGCGATGGAGCGAGATCAAGGGCTGCTACGGCTCAAGCGCGCGCTGCCCATGCCGCCGGCGGCAAACCTGCTGGCGCGAATGCTAATGGCCTTGTTGTTCGGCACGCTCGTGACGTCCGCCATGGTGGCTTGCGGCCGGGGTTTGGGACACGTGCCGATGAACGCCGGCCAAAGCCTGCGGTTCGCAGCGATCACGATTGCCGGTACGCTGCCGTTCTGCGGGATCGGGCTGTTTCTCGGCACGATGGTGAAAGGTCAGGCGGCGCCCGCCATTGCGAATCTGGTGTATCTGGCAATGGCCTATCTGGGCGGCCTGTGGTTTCCGCTGCCGAAAAGTGTGCAGTGGATCGCCCTCTTCTCGCCGGCGTTTCACCTGAATCAGTTGTCGCTTGGCGGGGCGGGAGCCGCTAACCTGGGCTCCCCGATCGTGCACATCGCCGTGCTGGCCGGCGTAACGCTGGTCTTCACGACGCTCGCGGTGCGCCGGTTGGCGCGCCTCGGCTAGTCCCGCTGATACGCCTCTTGCAGGCCGCGCACATCGATCTTGACCATCTGGAGCATGGCTTGCATCACGCGGTTGGCTTTCTTCGGGTCGGGATCGTTCATCAGTTTGCCGAGGGCGGCGGGGATGATCTGCCAGGATATGCCGTACTTGTCGGTGAGCCAGCCGCACTGCATGGGTTTGCCGCCTTCCACGAGCTTGTCCCATAGGGCGTCGACTTCTTCTTGAGTCTCGCAGTTGACGAACAGGGAAATGGCCGGCGTGAAGGTGAACTGGGGACCGCCGTTGAGGGCGACGAACTCCTGTCCTTCGATTTGGAACGCCACGGTCATCACCGTGCCTTTAGGCCGGGGAGCGGAATCGCCGAATCGTTTGACGCTTCCGATTTTCGAGTTCTTGAAAATCGACGTATAGAATTTCGCGGCTTCCTCGGCCTGCGTATCAAACCATAAAAACGGAACGATCTTTTGCATGTAGTTCTCCTAATTGCGCGCGGGAAGGAGCGCGCGCAGGCGCTCGTCCCGCAGAAAGAGGCCCAGCCAGACCAGCATGCCGAGCACGACCGGCAGGATCCATGTGGGTTGGTCGACCCGCACGTTGGTGGCGGTTGCACCGCCCAGCACGCCGGTGAGGAGAATCGCGCCGAGCACGCGCGTGGACGGCAACAGATAGACCAGCGTACAAACGAGCTCGATGACTCCGACGGTGGCTATCAGGGATGCGGGGTATCCGTACTGCTGGAACCCCTGGATCAGCTCGGGCGACGGAAACAATTTCACGATCGCGGCAAACAGCATGAAGAGCACGATTAGCCCGCTGACGATGCGGCCGGTCCAAAGCATCTTTCTTGAGTTTAGAGTTTGCATGATTCCTCCTAATGGTTTTGAGTCCGGCCGCCAACCCCTGGCTGGCGCCGCCTAAATCGCCGCGGCTTGGCGCCGTATGGGCGAATCGGGAACGGTCGCGCGAGCGGCCGCTGATTTCGAAAACGGGATGAGCGCGCGCAAACGCGCTTCTCTCCCGTAGAGTCCACCCCACATAAAAATGCCGATGTACACCGGGAAGAGCGTTTCTCCGAACAGCGAACTTCCCACGCGCAGGTGTGTCGCGACGGCGCCACCGAGATAACCGGTCAACAGGATTGCGCCGAGAATGGAAGTGCGCGGATACGCGTAGAGACCGGTACAAACCAGCTCGACGATGGCGAGTGTGACGGCTAGACCAATTGGCCACCCGAGGCGCGCGAACGCGTCGACCACGGGAGGGACCTTCGTCATATGGAGGACACTATCCATCAGCATGAACAAAATCACGATGCCGGAAAGGATGCGTCCGGCTAAGAGCATTTTCTTCGCTTCCATTTTTCGCTCCTTCGCTCAGCGCGATTTGGGACAGTTGACCATCCAGGGAATGCCAAAGCGGTCGACCAGCATCCCGAAGCGCGCGGCCCAGAAGGTTTCCTGGATCGGCATCTGCACCTGGCCGTTTTCGGCGAGCGCGCCGAAGACGCGGTCGGCTTCGGCTGGATCGGTGGCGTGCAGGGCCACGGCAAAGCCTGCGGGCTTCTGATAGCGGTTGGGCGGAGCGTCAGCGCCCATCAAGAGCTGGCCGCCGATCTTCAGCTCGGCATGCATAATCTTCTTGCGCCATTCCGGCGGAACGTGTTCGCCTGCCGGCGTGCCTTCGTGCGGCACCATGGTCTCGATTTTGCCGCCGAGATGCTTCTGATAAAAGGCGAAGGCTTCCTCGCATTGACCGTTGAAATTCAAATGCGCGTTCAGTTGCATTGTCTCCTCCTTCAGTGAGTCGAACGAGCCGTGGTCACATCGACACCGCTGCCGGCCGGCAAGCCGGTGATTTCCAGCACCGGCCGGATTTCCACCGTGCCCCAGCGTCCGGCCGGAATCTCGCCCGCAATCTCGCCCGCAATCTCGATCGCCAGGTCGAGGTTCTCGGCTTCGATCAGGAAGAAACCGCCCAATTGCTCGCGGGTCTCGGCGAACGGACCGTCGGTGACGAGGCGGCGCCCATCGCGAATGCGGACGCTAGTGGCAGTCGAGGTAGGATGCAGCGGAGCGGCCGCCAAATACCTGCCGCTCTCGTGAAGTTGGCGCGCATAAGCGGCGGAATCGCCGTAACACTGTTCGCGCTCGGCTTCGCTCAGCCCGTTTTCGTCCTGGTAAATCAACAACATGTACTTCACTTTTGTTCCCCTCCGTAGGTTTATCGAGCAGCGCCGCGCCCGATCGACAGGCCGGCGGGCAAAAATTCTTACAATCGGGTATGCCCGTGGATGCCGCGAGTGCCGTTGAAGCATTGTATCGCTCGGACTGGGGCCGTATCGTCGCCACGCTGATCGGGATGTTCGGCGATTTTGATCTGGCCGAAGAATACGCCCAGGAAGCTTTCGCGGCCGCGCTCAATCAGTGGCCGGAGGCCGGTGTGCCCGAATCGCCGCGGGCCTGGATCGTGCAGACGGCCCGCCACAAGGCCATCGACCGGTTGCGGCGGCAGACGCTGTTCGCCGAAAAGATCCAACCAGAACTCGCGCGAGACGCGGTTCAGGCGGTTGAAGAGATCGAACCGGGCGCGGCCGATATTCCCGATGAACGCCTGCGGCTGATTTTTACTTGTTGCCACCCGGCGCTGGCGCCCGAGTCTCAGGTGGCGCTGACGCTTCGGACCCTCTGCGGGCTTGAAACGGAAGAGATTGCCCGGGCGTTTCTGGTTCCGACCACCACCATGGCGCAGCGGCTGGTGCGAGCGAAACGCAAAATCCGCGACGCGCGGATTCCTTACGAAGTCCCCGATGCGCGCCACATTTCCGAGCGGCTCGATGCCGTGCTCACCGTCATTTATCTGGTCTTCAACGAAGGATATGCGGCGACACGCGGTGAGCGCCTGATCAGGACCGATCTTTGTGCCGAAGCTATCCGGTTCGCGCGGCTGGTCAGGAGCCTGCTCGGGTCTGGCGCGGGAGCCTCGCTGGCTGAACCCGCGGGTTTGCTCGCGTTGATGCTGCTTCACGATGCGCGTCGAGACTCGCGGACCAATGATGCCGGGGATATTATTCTGCTCGAGGACCAGGACCGCGGCCGGTGGCACCGGGATCAGATCGCGGAAGCCTTGCCGTTGGTCGCAGAGGCGCTTCGCCCGGGGGTGGGCCCTTACGGGCTGCAGGCCGCCATCGCAGCGGAACATTGCAAGGCGCCGAGCGCGGAAGACACCAACTGGCGGGCCATCGCCCGGCTGTACCTGGAATTGGAGCGCATACAACCCTCACCGGTGGTGAAATTGAATCGCGCGGTGGCTGTGGCGATGGCGGAAGGGCCGCAGTCGGGTCTGGCGATCCTCGATGCGCTTGCGGCATCCGGCGATCTCGACCACTTTCATCTCTTCCACGCCGCCCGCGCCGATCTGTTCCGCCGGATGGGCGCTCGTGAGCAGGCGGCGCAGAATTATTCGCGCGCGCTGGAGCTGGTCACAAACGAAAGCGAGCGCCGCTACCTGGAGCGCCGGTTGGGTGAAGTGGCGCCGCTCTGAACAGGCGTCTCCCATGGGCTCTGGAGCGATTCGGGCCGGGCGGCAATTGCCGAACGTTGACTCGCCCGGTTGAATCAGCAACAATGTCTTTCAATTGCGGGTTGGAATCGAGTTACGATCGCTGACGGCCTTCCTCTGCTTTGCAGCGCGACTATGGTGCCAGCCCGAAGTGGTCTCTCACGATGCGCCAGTGACTTTCAGCAGCCGGGTGAATCTGGTTTCGGTGCCGGTGGTGGTTCGCGACCGAGACGGCCGGGCGATTGGAAATTTACAAAAGGAGGACTTCCGGCTCTTCGACAAAGGCAAACCGCAAGTCATCAGCAAATTCTCCCTGGAGGCGGCGACCAAGCTTTCGGCTGAGGTCCAGCCCGCAGCCACCGCTTCGACTGCTCCGCGAGACCAGTTACCGCCGACAGCGCCTTCTAACGCCATTCTTCCCGAGCGCTACGTCGCTTATCTCATCGATGACATTCATTTGCAGCGCGGTGATCTGCTGCAAACCCGCCGGGCGCTGAATCGTCACCTGGATGAATCGCTCGAGCCTTCGGCGCGCGCCGCCATCTTCACCACCAGCGGCCAGGTGCTTGCCGAGTTCACCGCCGATCGCGAAAGGCTGCACGAGGCGGTGGACCGGGTTCAGCCCTGGACCAGCGGCCCCGATCCGCAGCAGGACTGCCCGTCGATCAGCTATTCGGTTGCCGATTACCTGGTGAACAAAGTGTTGTACCTGGACGGCCACCTGTTTACCGACCAGCAACTGCTGCAAATGACGGCGAGCGACCACGTCCTGAACGCGGCGTTCTCCGAGTCGTTGGCGTGTATGGGCGCGTGCAGCGCCGACTGCCCGCTCCTGGCGATGACCAATCTGAAGGTGGCCGCGCGCCGAGTACTGACCTTTGGAGATCATGAGACTGACAGCGCGTTGGGGGCGTTGCGCGACGTCATTCGCAAACTCTCTGTCATGCCGGGGAACCGGAACCTGGTCCTGGTGTCGCCGGGTTTCCTGCTCACCCGCGATCATCGGCAGGCCGAGTACGATCTGCTCGACCGCGCCATTCGCGCGAACATTACCGTCAATACCATTGACATGCGAGGAATGTTCACGACCATACCGGGGGGCGATGCGAGCCAAGCGAATTCATACCGCACCTCCGCCGGAGCCACTTATCTCGGCGAGTTCGACCGCCAGGCGGCTACCGACGCGGACGACGTTCTCGGGGAGCTCGCGGACGGCACCGGCGGCACATTTTTTCATAATGACAATCAATTAAAGGAAGGCCTGAATCGATTGGCGGCGCGGCCGGAATACGTCTACGTGCTGGGATTCTCGCCCCAGGATCTAAGATATGACGGCAGTTATCACGGGCTGAAGGTGACGCTGAAGGAATCGACCGGCCTGATTCTGCAGGCTCGGCGCGGCTATTGGGCGCCGCATCGCGCGGTTGATCCTGGCGAGGCCGCGCACGAGGAACTGCTCGATGCCGTTTTTTCGCGGGATGAGATTCGCGATATTCCCATTGATGTTGAAACCGGGTTCTTCAAATCCGGCGATGAAAAGGCCGAACTGACGGTGATCGCGCGTGTTTCCGCCGAGACCGTGCGCTTTCAAAAAGCGGGTGAACGGAACAATGATACGCTGACCGTCGTGGCTGGGCTGTTCGATTCCAACGGGAACTACATTTCCGGCATCCAGCGCGTCATTGAGATGCACCTGCGCGATCAGACCCTGGTCAGTCTGCAGAATTCCGGCATTAGCGTGAAGCAGAATTTCAACGTTGCACCGGGCCGCTACATCGTTCGGCTGGTGGTGCGTGATGCCGAAGGCCATGACATGGCTGCTCGAAATGCGAGTGTGGATATTCCATGAAGCCCGGTAATCTGGTTCTGGCAGCCGCGCTCGGCGGCGGTCTCCTGGGCGCGCAGCCGAACCCGGTCATTCAGACCGAAACCAGGGCGGTGCTAGTGGATGCCATCGTCACGGCGAAGAATGGATCGTACGTCCGCGATTTGACGGCCATAGATTTTCGCATCTGGCAGGACAACCAGGAGCAAACCATCAAAAGCTTCGCCTTGGAAAGCGCTTCGACAGCGTCGCAACCGCGGGCGCTGGTGCTGTTCTTCGACGAAACCAGCATGGAGATGCGCGACCAGGTTGTGGTCCGGCAAGCGGCTTCGCGTTTCATCGATGCCGAAAGCGGACCGAACCGGCGCATGGCAGTTGTCATTTACAACGGTGCGCTGCGGGTGGCGCAGACCTTCACGGATAATGCCGGCCGCCTGAAGGACGCCCTGCCGGCGCCGGAGTCGAATGTAAGTCAGGCTGAGAGTAGCTCGCCTCGCCGGCAACAAGCCTCTGGGCCCGTGAACAGCGCCAGCGGCGACTTAGGCGCTCGCAACATGCTGCGTTCGCTTCGCGATCTCGGCAACAGCCTGGCGGTTCTGCCCGGCCGCAAGATTCTCGTTCTGTTCGGCGGGCCGGTGACGGGCTCCTCGACCCAAAGGTCTGAGGCCCGAGACGTAATCGATACCTATAATCGCGCGGGCGTGGCGATTTATCCTGTGGACGTCCGGCCGGTTTTCGCCCAATCGGATATAGATCAGACGCCGCCCGCGCTGCCGGCCGATCGGGCGCGAGCTTCGGGGCGCGGGAGGTTTCCGCCCGTTCAGGCCCACGGCGATGCGGCAGACGATCTCGGCGTTACATCGGATACCGGCGCCGGATCCCAGCAGTTTTTATACGGACTGGCCGGTGAGACCGGCGGCTTCATCGTTCGCAATTCCAACGACCTCTTATCGGAGCTGCAGCGCATTGCCGGCGAGCAGGAGGAGTATTACGCGCTCACCTACACGCCTCCCGAATCGAAAGAGGGGACTTGCCACACGCTTCGCGTGAAAGTGGATCGCGGTGGGACTACCATCCGTGCGCGCCGCAGTTATTGCACGTCGAAGCCGCAGGATCTGTTGACGGGCACGGTCGCCGGCAAAGATCTGGAACGGCGGGCTGCCGGATCGGAGCTGGGAAACCTCGCTGCGTCCATGACGCTGCCGTACGTGTATGTCGCTCCCAATCGGGCGCAGGTGCATCTGGCCATGGAAATCGCCCCGGGGGCCGTGAAGTTTGAAAACCAGAAAAGCAAGCTCCGCGCGGAGATCAATCTTTTGGGGATCGCCGCCACTGCGGACGGCGAGGTGCGTGCACGCTTCAGCGACGTCCTGACTCTCAACTTCGAGAACACAGGGCAACTGGATAGCCTCAAGGCGAAGCCGATTCACTACGAGAAGCAGTTTCCGATCGCTCCCGGGCAGTACAAATTCACTCTGACGTTCGGCCAGGGTGCGAGTTTCGGAAGGTTGGAATTACCGCTGGATGTCGATCCGTGGCAGGGAGCCGAACTGGCATTGAGCAGCGTGGTGTTGAGCCGCGAAACCCGGGCGGCGCCGGCTGATCTGGGCCTCGGGCTGGGGGTCGCGGAGCGGGACCCACTGGTGGCCGAGGGTACTGAGATCGTTCCCTTTGGCTCGAATCGATTTTCGCGATCGGAACCCGCGCTCTTTTACTTCGAAGTGTATGGCGCCGATTCCGGCTCGGTGCGGGTCCGGGTGCGGCTGCTGAGTCAAACCGGAATCGCGGAGTGGAATTCGGGTCTGATGAAACTGCCCGCTCCTGCCGATTCGAACAACTCCTCGAAGGTATCGGGTGCTTCGCTGTTGCCGATCACGTCACTCGCCGCCGGGACTTATCAGCTCGAGGTGACGGCGGAAGGCCCATCCGGCAAACAAGTCGTGCGATCCGTTACGCTCGAAATCAAGTAAGTCCGATCAATATCCGTAGGAATATGGTGCATAGCAGGCCGGATCGGGATGCCAATATCCCCACGCATCGTAGTATCCGCAGCCACTGTAGTAGCCGGGAGCATACGCGTACGGCGCACCGTAGCCAAAGTACAATCCGCCGCCGTACCCGCCATAGCCACGATAACCGCGGCCGTAATAGCCCCGGCCGCCGTAATAGCCACGCCCGGTACCATAATAGCCGCGCGTGCCGCCGCCGTAATAACCGCGAGCGCCACTGCCATACGCACGACCGCCGCTAAATCCGCGGGCCCCGCCGCTGAATCCGCGGCTTCCTCCGCTAAATGCATGGCCGCCGCCGAAGCCGCCACCATGTCCGCCTCCCCCTCGGGCGGCTAAAGCAGCCGTTGGTACCCCCAAGGTCAACAGCGCACTCAGGACGAAGACCGCAACCTGCAACTTTCGTCTCATAGCACCCCTCCAAAGTATTGGACGTGTCAGCACGAGCACGGGTTCTGGTAGTTCCCTACCGTAAATATAGTAGGTACGGCCGTCGACCCGGAGGTCGCGGCCGGCGGCCTTAGTTCTTTTCCTGCTTCGCCGCGTTGAGTATCGCGTTTAACGCAGTCGCATTCTTGGATTCGGGCGCCGACGTCTTGAACGAGCGGATATAGGTGTAGATGTCCTTGGCGTCCTTATCGGGTAAGGAACTCGCGCTGAAATTCGGCATCGAAGTCGACGGAGTCACCGGCGCGACATTCGCTCGCCCGCGGAGGAATGTCAAGAAGTCCTGCTCAGTTGAGAGGTGACCCCATCGGCCGACGAAGGGGCGTGCTCCGGTCTCGCCGTTATAACCGTGGCAGGCATAGCAGCCGTACTTGTAATACAGCCCTTTCCCCGCGGTGGCGTTGCCGCTCACCGGGCTGGTGGGTGCGGGAACGATCTTGGCCGGCCCTCCTCCACCACGTTCCTGAGCTGTTATCGCGCTGGCCGCGAACAGCACGACCCCGACTGCGGAGATCATCTTCGAATTCTTCGTCATCGGGGTATCCTTAGCGCGGCTGGGTGATCACGTCGATCATATATGGCTCGCCGCGCTTGGCCGAGGCCACCCCGCGCTTCAACGCCGCCGACAGCTTCGTGGGATCGCTGATCGGGCCCTCGCTCGCCATACCGTAGCCAGCCGCCATCTTCGCATAGTCGATGAACGGATCGCGGAGCGTGCTGCCGATGTCGGCCCGCTCGGCGCCGCGCCCGCGCACGCCCGCCATGTATTCGATAAACATGTATTCCTGGTGCCACGCGCGGTTGTTGTGCATCACGCTCAGCATCGGCAGCTTGTGGTGCACGGCCGTCCACAACACGCCCGGCGCGTAGTTGAGATCGCCATCGGTCTGAACATTGACCACAATTCGATTGCGCGCCTTGGCTGCGAGTGCCGCGCCTACCGAGGCCGGCGCGCCGTAGCCCATGCCGCCCGCGCCCTGGCCGCCCAGGTAACTATACGGTTTGTTGTGATCCCAAAGCTGCACGTTGTGGCCGCCGGAGAAATTACTCGGGGACGCCAGGCACCAATCCTCATTCATGATCAGAGGCCACAGTTCGGCGTAAATGCGGGCCGTGCAGATCGGGCTCGCGTTCCAGCCGGCCTTCTTTGCCTCGATCGCCTGTTCCAACGCAGTGACGTGGGCGTCGTGGTTGGCGCGTTCGTGTTTGGCTGTGCGTTGCTGGATGCGCGATTTCTGATCGGCGGTGATCTGCTGTTTCACCTGCTCGATGATGAGCGGCAGACTGGCCTCGGCATCGGCTTCGAGGTGCGTGCCGGCCGGCGCGCGGCCGCGTCCACCTCGATTGCCGCCACCGAATCCGCCGCCGTTCAGTCCCGCGAACCCGATGTTTTCTTTGTCGCGCGTGCCAGCGACTTTCGCGAGCGTCGGACCTTCGATGTAAACCTGCGCCGCGGCTGCTTCGAGCCCGAGCGTGTAGTCGTAATTCGTGTCCGCGCCCGGGCCGCACAGCGGATGCCGCTGCGGGAAGCTCATCGGTCCGTTCGTGGCGGTCGTGCTGGTGCAGGCGCCCACCAATTCGGCCAATTCGACGGACTGCTTCACGCCTTCCGGCGTTCGCAGCCGACCCACCGCAATCCTCGGATTCTGCGCCGAGAGCAGCGCCTTGGCGATCTCACGGGCGTGGGTCGCGTCGATGGTCGTGAACTGCGGCGGCTGGTAAGCCGGCACTTTCAGGTTGGGAACGTTCTCTTTTTGGATGTCGGAGCTGAGTACCACCAGCGTCGGCCCCATCGGCGGCGTGATCGCTTCGTTGTAGGCGCGCTGCAGCGCGACCAGGGACTCCTCGACCGTCTTCGGCTCGGCGTCCCATTTCGTGTAGCTTCGGACGATGCCCGCCATATCGTGCGCTGTGTGCGCCGGAATGAAATCCGGATCGTTGCCGGCGATCATCAGCACCGGCACGCGATCGTAGTAGGCCTGGTAGATCGACATCGCCGCGTGCTGAATCCCGATGGTGCCGTGCAGAACAGCGAGCATCGGCTTGCCTTCCGCCTTGGCGTAGCCGTGCGCCATCGTGACCGCTGACTCTTCATGCAGCGCTGTGATCCACTCCGGCATGCGGTTGGGCGGATTGCCGTAATTGATGAACGATTCCTGGAGGCCTTCAAAACTCGATCCCGGATTGGCAGCTGCGTACTCGATACCGAGTTCTTTTACGGTCTGGACCATGAGATCGGAGCCCGGCCGCGTGATCGCCCGCGCCGTCGCGGGTGGCCGGACGTTTCCTGCATCGCGGGCAATTTGCGCATCGGTGGGACTGGGCGCGCCGCCGGCAGGAGTCGCGCTACCGTTCCTTTGTTCCTGTCCCTCCACGGCCGGTGTGGTGGTCACCAGCGCGGCGGCTCCCGTCGCAGCGCTCTTCAGAAAGCCGCGCCGGCCGACCGCCGTTTTTTGTGATTTCGCCATGGTTCCTCTCTTTATAGGTCGCTGGTAGCTCATGATATCAGTGTTGGCGCACTTGCGGCTCGGCCGCCGCCGAGCCGGAGTACGGATCGAATAAACTCACTCTCTGGGAATCAGCAGGAGGTTTGGTCGGGGCGGGGCGATTTGAACGCCCGACCCCCTGCGCCCAAGGCAGGTGCGCTACCAGGCTGCGCTACGCCCCGACAGTTGAAGCTCTCTTGATTTTAAACTACTTCTTGCTTGTCTAACCATCCCGAAACTGAAACCGTATCAAAGAGTGACCACCGCGTCCCTGAGAGCGCGCTTCAGGCGATCAGGAAGGGGGTGTAGGGCAATCTCGGTTGGGGATTGGTCGACGCCCGTGCGCGGGCAGCTGAGTTGAGCAAATGGAGGGGGCCTTCCGACGCAGCAAGAAACTAGCCTTTTGCTGATCCTTCGTCATTTTGCTGCTCGTGCGTCGAGGTTTAGTGTTGGGCCTTGTTTCCTTTCAATAGATTACTAGTGGACCCCTGGCTGCACACTCTCTTGCGTCAGCGTTCAACGAAAACGAAAGGAGAACGACAATGAAGCAAGAACGGATCCACTTCCATCAGACAACTACGTTGACGCCCGAGCAGTACATCGCCGGCCTCACTGACTTCGGCCCCGGCCGTTCGAAGATCTTCGGCAATAGTGCCGACGAGTATCTCAAGGTGCATCAGCTCAGCCGTACGGAGGCCGATGTCACGGAAGGGTCGGGTGGCATTTGGGAACGCCTCCATTATGATTGGTCCAACCCCAACCACGTCGTGCTCACGACGACAGACTCCAACACGTGGGGCGGCGCGTCCGGCCACACCTACAAGTTCACGCGAAATCCCAACGGCGCGACCGACATTGACGTGGACGTCGTCCGGGAAGGCAAGAACTTCAAGGGATGGGTGCTCGGCTTCGTACTCAGGACCATCGGCAAAAGCGTGCTGGAAAAGGCGTTTGAAAACTCCGTGAAGGCGATCGAAGCACGGAACGGTGTGACCAGTGAGCCAGCCGCATTAAGAACCATGTAGTCTTCACCGCCCGCCAAACGGCTACAATTTCGGTGCCCCGAATCCGCTCATGCACGCCTTCTATTGATTCGGGCAAGCGGGCAACCGTGGTGAGTGCGAGAGAACGGGAGTTGAAAAAGCAGGCTAATCGTAGCGTTTCTGGGCAATCCGCCGAGCGATACTTGCTCCGTGGCCCCTCTTGCACCGCGCATTTGCGCGGTCAAGAGACTCCGATGTTGTTGACAGGAAACGGCGGGGTTGCAGTCCCACCGCGCAAGTTGCGCGGTGGGACAGACGCGCCCTCCCGCAACCTCCACGGCGCCCGCGAAATCGGAGTTGGGCCCGTTGGGAGTACGTTGCGAATGCTGGCTTCGGGACCGACAGGGCCCGCGCCGCACAGAATCGCTCGCCCCGGGCTACGTGGAGCGCGCACCTCACTGAAAATCTCGGGCATTCTCCGACGTCGCCCCGCCGACATTTCGTCGTCTCCAGTGCCTGTTGCAGACAAGGCTTCGACAGTTCGACACTGACGATCCGCGGCACGCTTCGAACAAACTCTTCCCGCTCAATTGCATAGGACGGGCGGTCCGGTTGGTGGGTTGCCTGCAATGGCAGCAGCAAGCGTAAGGAGACGACTATGAATATCAACCGTCCAATCTGGCTTTCAATCACAATCGCGATTCTTTCTGCAACAGCGTTGCTGGCCGAGGTAAAGAGCGACTACGATCGGAACGCGGATTTCAGCCGCTATAAGACCTATTCATGGAACAACGTCCACACACAGAATGCGCTTTGGGTCGATCGAATCAAAGCGGCCGTCGATTCGGCACTCGTGGCGAAAGGCTGGACGGAAGTGGAATCGGGCGGCGATGTTTCGATCATGGCCATGGAGATGACGAAGGATCACCAAACTCTCAACACCTACTACGACAATTTCGGCGGCGGCTGGGGCTGGCGTTGGGGAGGAGGGCTTGGAAACGATTTCGGGACATCCACGACAACTGAACAAACCTACGAGGTCGGAACGCTGGTGGTCGACCTGTTTGATACGAACAGGAAGAAACTCATCTGGCGCGGCTCGGCCAGCGATACCC
>Ga0335079_10000776_pt1 | contig 36296 bp, 28 predicted proteins | sample Lox_Sample_33_FD_206719 | JGI IMG/M metagenome (GOLD analysis project Ga0335079, IMG submission 206719) | Soil microbial communities from Loxahatchee National Wildlife Refuge, Florida, United States - Lox_Sample_3.3 | ecosystem: Environmental > Terrestrial > Soil > Wetlands | place: USA...
AAGTCCGCCTCCGCGCCGTGCGGCTCGACCAGCACCCACTGAAGCCCGAGGCGCTCGCCGGCCGGCGTGAGGGTGAAGTTCCGGCGCACGTCGACCGCGCCGGACAAGAGCAGCGCGGGGGTAGCCGACAGCGCGGCGTCGACCGGCTTCACGGTCACCTGGTCGAGGTCGCGGTCGAAGAACCACAGATTGCGGCCGTCGCAGACCATGAGCTGGCCGCCGGTGCCGGCACCGCTGCCGGACTGCGGATGGATGTCCCAGCTGAACTTGCCGGGCCGCTGCACGATGATCGTACCGGTCGCACGATCGATCTCGTGCCCCTGGCCGTCGGCGAGCGTCTGCAGAAAGCTGGCACGCAGCGTCTTCAGGTGATCCAGGTACGCATCGAGCTGCGTCGGCTGCGACTGCGCAGGCGCCGCTTGCGTGGACGTGGCCGGTGCGGCGGCAGGCGCTGTGGCGGGCGGGTCGGCCGCGGCCGCCGCGGCCACTGCCCATGCCAGCACCAGCGCGAAACCGATCACGCCTGAGCGATCTGCCATCGGGTCAATCCTCCGGGGGTGCCGGCGCCAGCACGTCGCGTGCGCCGTTGGCCTGCAGCGGCCCGACGAGCCCGGCGAGCTCCATCGCCTCGAGCAGCCGCGCCGCGCGGTTGTAGCCGATCTTGAGGCGCCGCTGCACGTAGGAGATGGACGGCTTGCGCTCGGTCGTCACGATGCGCACCGCCTCGTCGTAGAGCGGATCCTGCTCGGCATCGCCCTCGCCACCCGCGCCATCGCCCTCGCCCTCCTCCCCGGAGATCCCCGGAATGGGCCCGCGCGGCCCCGACAGCACCTCCTCGATATAGTTGGGCGGCGTCTGAGACTTGAGCGCGTCGACCACGCGGTGTACTTCCTGATCCGAGACGAACGCGCCATGTACGCGCGTCGGCATCGAGGTGCCCGGCGGCAGATACAGCATGTCGCCATGCCCGAGCAGCGTCTCGGCGCCCATCTGGTCGAGGATGGTGCGCGAGTCGACCCTGGCGGAGACCTGGAAGGCGATGCGGCAGGGAATATTCGCCTTGATGAGGCCCGTGATCACGTCCACCGAGGGCCGCTGCGTCGCCAGCACCAGGTGAATTCCCGAGGCGCGCGCCTTCTGCGCCAGGCGCGTGATGAGCTCCTCGACCTTCTTGCCGACGATCATCATGAGATCGGCGAACTCATCGACGATCACCACGATGTACGGCAGCGGCGTCAGATCGAGGATCTGAGTCTGATCGATGGTCGGATCATTGGCGGCCCGCGCCATCATCACCGGGTCGCGGATCGGCTTGCCGGCGTCGATGGCATCGCGCACGCGGCGGTTGAAGCCGGCGATGTTGCGCACCCCGAGCGCCGCCATCAGCTGGTGCCGCCGGTCCATCTCGACGACGCCCCAGCGCAGCGCGTTCGAGGCCTGCTTCATGTCGGTGACCACCGGCGCCAGCAGGTGCGGGATGCCCTCGTACACCGAGAGCTCGAGCATCTTCGGGTCGATCATGATGAGGCGCACGTGCTCGGCGGTGGACTTATAAAGGAGCGACAGCACCATCGCGTTGAGCGCCACCGACTTGCCCGAGCCGGTGGTTCCCGCGATCAGCAGGTGCGGCATGCGCGTGAGGTCCGCGACCACCGGCTGGCCGCCGATGTCCTTGCCGAGGGCCAACGCCAGCGGCGAGTGCATCTCGTCGTAGGCCCGCGAGCGGATGATCTCCCCGAGAGTCACGATCTCGCGCTTCTCGTTGGCGATCTCGAGCCCCATGACACTCTTGCCCGGAATCACCTCCACGACGCGCACCGACAGCACCGAGAGCGCCCGCGCCAGATCCTTGGAGAGCGCCGTGATCTGGCTCGCCTTGACCCCCGGCGCCGGCCGCAGCTCGAAGCGCGTCACCACCGGACCGGGCTGCACCGCCACCACCTCGGCGTCGATGCCGAAGTCCTTGAGCTTCATCTCCACCAGGCGCGACAGCGCCTCGAGCGCCTCGGCCGAGTAGAGCGGCTCGCGCGCCGGCGGATCGTCGAGGAGCTTGAGCGGCGGCAGCTCGTTGGCCTTCGGCGGATCGAACAGCGGCACCTGGCGCTCGCGCTCGACGCGCGCGCTCTTCTCGACCGCCGGCAGCGGCGGCTCGATGCGCGGCGGCGCGCGCGTCGCCGACTTCTTCTGCTCGGTCTCGACCGCCTCCTTGCGCGCCTGACGCCGCTCGCGTCCCTCGGCCACATCCTTGCGCGCGGCGAGATGTGCGCGCAGCCAGCCGATGCCCGCCCAGGTGAGGCCGCCGATCCGGTCCATCACCGCGAGCCACGACACGTGGAAGGCCACCGACAGGCCCGCCATCCAGGCGGCGATCAGGACGAGCGTCGCGCCGAGAAAATCCAGCCAGGCCGCCAGGCCCTTGCCCACCAGACCCCCGACCACGCCGCCCGCCGTCTGCCGCAGCACGCCTGCTTCCCAGTGGAGCGTCGTCAGGCCGCAGCTCGCCGCGAGCAGCAGCACGAAGCCGGCCACGCGCACCGCGGTGTTGACGCGCGAGACGCTGGCGCCCTGCACCCGGCGCTGCAGCCCCCAGGCGGCGATCGCGAGCACTGCCGGCAGCAGGAACGCGGGCCAGCCAAACAGGAAGAACAGTACGTCGCTCATCCAGGCGCCGCCGACGCCGATGCGGTTGTGGATCGGCGCGGCGTTGCCGGTATAAGAGAACCCCGGGTCGTCGGGGCTGTAGCTCGCCAAGGCCACGAACAGCGTGAGCGCGACGATCGCGAGCGCGATCACCGCGCTCTCGCGCAGGGCGCGGGACACCGCCGCGGTGAGGCGCGAGCCGTTGCGTGCCTGGACCTGGGTCTCAGCCAATCTTCACTGCCTGGTCTTAAGATAGACGGCCCGCATTATAGGGCTTGGTACCATGCACCGATGGCAGAGATGACCTACACGAAGAGCCGGCACAGCCGCTTGATTATCCTGGGCTCGGGACCGGCGGGTTACAGCGCCGCGGTGTACGCCGCGCGCGCCAACCGCTCACCGCTCCTCATCACCGGCATGGCGCCGGGCGGGCAGCTCATGACCACCACCGACGTCGACAACTGGCCGGGCGACGTCGAGGGGCTGCAGGGACCGGCGCTGATGGAGCGCATGCGGCGTCACGCCGAGCGCTTCGCCACCGAGATCGTGAGCGACCATCTGGTCTCGGTCGATCTCGCAGCGCGCCCGCTGAGCCTGGTGGGCGAGGCGGCGCGCTACAGCTGCGATGCGCTCATCATCGCGACCGGCGCGAGCGCCCGTTACCTGGGTCTCCCCTCGGAGGAGCAGTTCCGCGGCCGCGGGGTCTCGGCCTGCGCCACCTGCGACGGCTTCTTCTTCCGCGGGCAGCGCGTCGCGGTGGTCGGCGGCGGCAATACCGCGGTCGAGGAGGCGCTGTATCTGTCACACATCGCCCATCACGTGACGCTCGTGCACCGGCGCGACAAGCTGCGCGCCGAGAAGATCCTGCAGGATCGGCTGTTCCGCGAGGTGCAGGCCGGCAAGATGTCGCTGATCTGGAACCACGGCGTCGATGAGGTGCTCGGCAACGCGCAGGGCGTGAACGGCGTGCGCCTGCGGGCCCTCCCCGGCGGCGCGACGCAGACGCTCGATATCACGGGGCTGTTCGTCGCCATCGGCCACACGCCCAACACGGCGCTCTTCGAGGGGCAGCTCGCCATGCGCGGCGGCTACATCAGCGTGAAGAGCGGGCTCGACGGAGATGCGACGGCGACCAGCGTCCCCGGGGTGTTCGCCGCCGGTGACGTGGCCGACCATGTCTACCGCCAGGCGGTGACTTCCGCGGGCTCCGGCTGCATGGCCGCGCTCGATGCCGACCGCTACCTCGAGACCCTCGACGCACGCAGCCATGCCTAGCGGCCCCGACCCGCCATGACCGCTGCCCGGATCGAGTTCTGCGCCAGCATCGATCAGCTCGACCCGGGTGAGTGGAACGCGCTCACCGGCGGGACCTATCCCTTCGCGCGCCACGAGTTTCTCGCCGCGCTCGAGCATGGCGGATGTGTCGGTCCCGGCACCGGGTGGCAGCCGCACTACCTGGCGATGCGCGACGCCAGGGGCCTCGCCGCTGCCGCCGCCACTTATCTCAAGACCCACTCGTATGGGGAATTCGTGTTCGACTTCGGCTGGGCGCAGGCCTACGAGCGGCTCGGGCGCCGCTACTACCCGAAGCTCACCCTCGCCGTTCCCTTCACGCCCGCGACCGGCCCGCGCCTCCTGGTGCGCCCGGGACTCGACCGCTCGGGCATCGCCGGTGAGCTGCTGGCGGCGCTCGAGCGCGACACCGTAGCCCGCAACGTATCGGGCGTGCACGCGCTGTTCCTCGATGAGCCCGCGCGCGCCGCCTGCGCAGCGCGCGGCTGGCTGCTGCGGCGCGACTGCCAGTTCCACTGGACCAACCGCGGCTACGCGAGCTTCGAAGACTACCTCGAGTCCTTCACCGCCGAGAAACGCAAGAAGGCGCGGCGCGAGCGCCGGCGCGTGGCCGAGAGCGGCGTGCGCTTCGAGACGCGCTTCGGCGGCGAGCTCGATGCGCCGCTCCTCGAGCGCATCTACGCGCTGCACCGTGACACCTTCCTGCGCCACGGGCACGAGCCGTATCTCACGCCGGAGTTCTTCGCCGAGATCGCACGGCGACTGCCGGAATCGCTCCTGGTGAAGCTCGCCCTGCACGGGCGCGACGTGGTGGCGGTGGCGATTTTCTTCTGGAGTGAGGAGGCGCTCTACGGCCGCTACTGGGGCGCGGCGGCCGATTTCCACAGCCTGCACTTCGAGGCCTGCTATCACCAGGGGATCGAGTTCTGCATCCAGCGCGGCATCCCGCGCTTCGAGCCGGGCACGCAGGGCGAGCACAAGGTGAGCCGCGGTTTCGAGCCACAGCTCACCTGGTCGGCGCACTTCATCGCCGACCGGCAGTTCCGCGCCGCCATCGCCCAATACCTCGAGCGCGAAGGCGCGGCGGTCGAGAGCTACGCGCTCGAAGTCCAGGAGCACGTTCCCTACCGCGGGCGGCGCGGCGCCCGGCAGCGTGCATGAAGACCGTCACCTGGATCTCGGCCCACGATGCGCCCGAGTGGTTTCCGCCCCCCGAGCAGGCCCTCGAGGATCCCCCGGGGCTGCTCGCCGCGGGCGGCGATCTCTCCCCCGAGCGGCTGCTCGCCGCCTACCGGCGCGGCATCTTTCCCTGGTACTCCCCCGGTCAGCCGGTGCTGTGGTGGTCGCCCGACCCGCGCGCGGTGCTGTTCCCCGAGGAGTTTCACTGCACCCGCAGCCTCGCCAAGACGCTGCGCAACGCCGGCTTCAGCACCTCGATCGACCGCGACTTCGTGGCGGTGATCGACGGCTGCGCCGCGCCGCGCCTGGCGAGCCCTGGCACCTGGATCACCTCCGAGATGCGCACTGCGTATCTGACGCTGCACCGCTTAGGCGTCGCCCACAGCGTCGAGGCCTGGCGCGATGGAGCGCTTGCCGGCGGGCTCTACGGCGTGCGCCTCGGGGGCGCCTTCTTCGGGGAATCCATGTTCAGCGCCGTGCGCGACGCCTCCAAGGTGGCGCTGGCCCATCTGGTGGCGGTGTGCCTGCGCAACAGCATCGCCGTGATCGACTGCCAGCTCTACTCGCGCCACCTCGGCAGTCTCGGCGCCCGCACCATCCCGCGCGCCGCATTCCAGCGGCTGCTGCGCGAGCAGGTGGGCCTGCCGTCGGCGCCGCTCGCTTAAGTCGAGCCCGCCGGGCAAATTGCCTTACCAGCGGCCTTTGTGCTCCAATTCGCGCCCCCCGCAGTCGTTAAGGGCCCCATGTCCAAAGAAGATGCGATCCAGATGGAAGGCGAGGTCGTCGAGACCCTGCCCAACACGACTTTCCGGGTGAAGCTGAAGAACGGCCACGTCGTCACCGCGCATATCTCGGGCAAGATGCGCAAAAACTACATCCGCATCCTGACCGGAGATGCGGTGACGGTGGAAATGACCCCCTACGACCTCACCAAGGGCCGCATCATCTATCGTGGGCGATAGCGACTAGCGCCGCTGTAGGAATGTCCCTTGGCGAATAGTTAGGCAACTGCCTAACTATCCGATTTCGGACCATCACGCGCTGGGACGGCGCCGCCTTTTCAGGCGGTAACCACCGGCACCTGCGCCGGCTCGCAATGCAGGACGAGCTCCGACCCATCCTCGCTCACCGACACCCGCACGTGTCCGCCGCTCGCGAGGCGGCCGAACAGCAGCTCCTCGGCCAGCGGCCGCTTGATGTGCTCCTGGATGGTGCGCGCCATCGGACGTGCACCCATCTTCGGGTCGTAACCCTTACTGGCCACCCAGCGCCGCGCCGCATCGTCGAGTGAGATGGTCACGCCCTTCTGCTCGAGCTGCGCTTCGACCTCGAGGATCAGCTTGTCGACCACGCGCTCGATCGTGGGGGCATCGAGCGAGGCGAACTGGATGACGGCGTCGAGCCGGTTGCGGAACTCGGGGCTGAAGATGCGGCGGATCGCCTCCATGCCATCACTCGCGTTGTCGGCGTTGGTGAAGCCGATCGAGGGGCGCGCCATCTCCTGAGCACCGGCGTTGGTCGTCATGACGATGATGACGTGACGGAAGTCGGCCTTCCTGCCGTTGTTGTCGGTGAGCGTGCCGTGATCCATCACCTGCAGCAGCAGGTTGAACACGTCCGGATGCGCCTTCTCGACCTCATCGAGCAGCAGCACGCAGTGCGGGTGCTTGGCGATCGCCTCGGTGAGCAGTCCTCCCTGGTCGAAGCCGACGTAGCCCGGCGGCGCGCCGATCAGGCGTGAGACCGTGTGCCGCTCCATGTACTCGGACATGTCGAACCGCAGGAACTCGACGCCCATCGCGATGGCGAGCTGGCGCGTGACTTCGGTCTTGCCGACGCCGGTGGGGCCGGCGAACAGGAAGTTGCCGACGGGCTTGCGTGCCTCGCCGAGGCCCGAGCGCGCCATCTTGATCGCGGCACCGAGTGCCTCGATCGCCTTGTCCTGGCCGAAGATCACCAGCTTCAGGTTGCGCTCGAGGTTCCTGAGGATCTCCTTGTCGGAGATCGAGACGCTCTTGGCCGGGATGCGCGCCATGCGCGCCACCACGTCCTCGATGTGCTTCACCCCGACCACCGGCTCGCGCTCGGCGACCGGCTTCAACCGCGCACGCGCCCCGGCCTCGTCGACCACGTCGATGGCCTTGTCGGGCAGATGCCGCTCGTTGATGTGGCGCGCGGCCAGCTCCGCCGCGGCCCGCAGCGCGTCGTCGGCATAGGTGATGCCGTGATGCTCTTCGAAGCGCGGCTTGAGGCCGAACAGAATGTCGATGGTCTCGGCCACCGACGGCTCGACCACGTCGATCTTCTGGAAGCGCCGGGCAAGGGCGTGGTCCTTCTCGAAGATGCCACGGTACTCGCTGTAGGTGGTCGAGCCGATGCAGCGGATCTCACCGTTGGAGAGCACCGGCTTGATGAGGTTGGAGGCGTCCATCACTCCGCCCGAGGCGGCGCCGGCGCCGATCACGGTGTGGATCTCGTCGATGAACAGCACCGCACCGGGAAGCTTCTTCAGCTCGGTGATCACGCCCTTCAAGCGCTTCTCGAAATCGCCGCGGTACTTGGTGCCGGCGATGAGCGCACCCATGTCGAGCGCGAAGATGGTGCAGTCCGCGAGCACCTCGGGCACCTTGCCCTCGACGATGAGGCGCGCCAGGCCCTCGGCGATCGCGGTCTTGCCGACGCCGGCCTCGCCGACGTACAGCGGGTTGTTCTTGCGGCGGCGGCACAGGATCTCGATGGTGCGCTCCACCTCGAGCTTGCGCCCGATGAGGGGGTCGATGCGCCCCTCCTGCGCCAGACGGTTGAGGTTGGTGGTGTATTTCTCGAGCGCGCTGCCGCCCTCGCCGTCGCGCTCGGCGTCGGCTGAGCCCTCCTCCTTCTCGGTCTTCTCCTCGGCGATCTTCGAGAGCCCGTGCGAGATGTAGTTGACGACGTCGAGGCGCGTGACGTGCTGGCGGTTGAGCAGAAACACCGCATGGCTCTGCTTCTCGCTGAAGATGGCGACCAGCACGTTGGTCACCCCGACCTCTTTCTTGCCGCTCGACTGCACGTGGAACAGCGCGCGCTGCAGCACGCGCTGGAAGCCGAGCGTCGGCTGTACCTCGCGCTCCTCGCCCTCCTCGAGGCGCGGCGTCGACTGGTCGATGTGCTCCTTGACCTCCTGGCGGAGCTTGGCGAAGTCCACCCCGCAGGCACGCAGCACCTCACGCACCTTGGGGGTGTCGAGTATGGCGAGCAGCAGATGCTCGACCGTCAGGTACTCGTGGCGGGCCTCGCGTGCCTGGTGGAACGCGTCGTTGAGGCAGTATTCCAGTTCGTTCGACAGCACTTTAAGCCGAGCCTTTCAGTGTCCGCTGCGTCCGTTCAAGCCTCTTCCAGAGTGCACATCAGGGGATGCTGATGATCCCGGGCGTAGGTCGTCACCTGCGCCACCTTAGTTTCTGCGATCTCGTAAGTGAAGACCCCGCAGACGCCCTTACCCTTGGTATGAACCTCGAGCATGATCCGGGTGGCATTCGGACGGTTCAGGCCGAAGAACTTTTCCAGCACATCGACCACAAACTCCATGGGGGTGTAATCGTCATTGAGCAGAACTACCCGGTACAGCGGCGGTTGCTTGACCTCCGGTTGCGCCTCTTCTACGGCAATGCCGGAGTCGGGACGGACCGGATGCTGCTCGGGCATGGCGTTCTTTATAGGGGTCGTCAAACGGCAACACAAGAGCCGGACAATGTCACGTGCTTACTCCTGCAGAAACAATTGCTTGAGAGCACAAGCAGCGGGCCCGTATGATTGTACGGATTGGCCGCGGGCGCCCCTGCGCGGCGGGGTGCTCCGCCATGTGCGAGGAGTCTTGCTAACCTCCGTTAAGCTCATGCTTTTGGCCCCATGAACGCCGCATCCTGGCTCGAAGGTCTGCCTGCGTCCGAGCGCTGGCGCGCGCTGTTGCGCACCGAGGCGCCGCGCCTTGCCACCTGGGTGCTGGCGCTCGCGCTCGGCGTCCAGGCGGCCTTCATCGTCACCGATCTCGGCGGCGCCGGGCGCGCATCGCGCGGCGCCGTGGCGCCGCCACGGCCGTTCCAGCAGCGTGTCACCGACGTCGCGGCGATCACCAACGCACACCTGTTCGGCGCGGCGCCCGTGCCCAGGCAGAGCGACGCCAACGCCCCGGAGACGAGCATGCCGCTGGTGCTCACCGGAATCATCGCCGGCAATGATCCACAGAACGGCCTGGCAATCCTGGGACCGAACGCACAGACCGCCAAAGTGCATGCGGTTGGCGACACCGTTCCCGGCGGCGCGCGGCTGCATTCGGTGTACACCGACCGCGTGATCATCGACCGCAACGGCCAGCTCGAGTCCCTGGTCCTGCCCCGCCAGGTGAGCGGCACAGCTCCTGCTCCCTCGGCCGCCTCGCTCCCGACGCAGAGTCCGGTGGTCGAGCGCATGCGCCGGGCGCTCACCGAACAGCCGGGGCTGATCGCCGACCTGCTGCGGCCCCAGGCGGTCATGGACGGAGACAAGGTGAAGGGCTTCCGCGTCTACCCGGGACGCAATCGGCTGGCCTTTGCGCGACTCGGACTGCGCCCCGGGGACGAGGTCATCGCCATCAACGGTACGCCGCTCGATGACCAGGACCGCGGCCAGGCCATCCTCAATACGCTCAGCACCTCGCCCGAGGCGCGGGTCACCGTGATCCGCAACAACCAGCAGCAGGACCTGACGCTGAACATCGCCCAGGTTGCGCAGGAAGCGGAGGCCGCGACCGGACTGCAACCGGGATCGCCGGGCGCGGGGCCCGCGGCGCCGACGCCGGAGCAGCCGAACACGCCGGAAGGCAACCAGCCCCAGTAGGCGGGGCGCGCACTCTCGGAAGGGGATAACAACAGTGATACGCCTTCGCTCGATCGCCCCGTGTGCGCTCGCCCTCCTGCTCTCGGGCTCACTCGTCTGCGCGCAGCAGTCCGAGCGCATCACGCCGAATTTCAAGGACGCCGACATCACCCAGGTCGCCGAGGCGGTCGCCGCCGCCACCGGCAAGAATTTCATCATCGACCCGCGGGTGCGCGCGCAGGTGACCATGCTGTCCTCGACTGCCATGTCGCCGCCGGCGTTCTACGAGGCGTTCCTGTCGATCCTGCAGGTGTACGGCTTCATCGCGGTGCCCCAGGGCAACATCGTGAAGATCATGCCGGACACCAACGCCAAGACGAGCCCGTCGATCGATCTCCCCGATCACGTGAGCGCGACCTCGGACGAGATCGTGACGCAGGTGCTCGACGTCAAGAACGTGAGCGCCGCGCAGCTGGTGCCGATCCTGCGGCCGATGGTGCCGCAGTACGGCTCGCTGGTCGCCTACCCCGCCGGCAACATCCTGGTGATCACCGACCATGCCAGCAACGTCAACCGCATGATCCGCATCATCCGCCGCATCGATCAGGTCGGGAATCAGGATCCGGAGATCGTACCGCTCACCAACGCTTCGGCCGCCGAGATCGTGCGTGTGGTCAACTCGCTCTACCAGGGCAACGCCGCCGAGGGCAGCACCGTCAAGGTGGTGGCGGACGAGCGCTCCAACACCGTGCTGATCAGCGGCCAGGAGGCGCAGCGGCTGCGCATCCGCGCCCTCATCGCGCATCTCGACACGCCGCTCGGCGGCGGCGGCGACACGCGCGTGCGCTATCTGCACTATGCCAATGCCGAGAAGCTCGCGCCAAAGCTCAAGGAGCAGATCACCGGCATCGCGCAGGCCGCCGCAGGCCCGGCCGGCACCGCCGGCGCCGCCGCCAACCCCGCGGCGGCCGCGGAGAAGAACGCCATGGTGTGGGCGGACCCGACCAACAACGCGCTGGTGATCACCGCGCCGCCGAAGATCATGCGCGCGGTCATGGACATCATCGACAAGCTCGACATCCGCCGCCCGCAGGTGCTGGTCGAGGCGATCATCGCCGACATCAACTTCGACAAGGACGCCGAGCTCGGCGTCAACTGGGCGGCCTACATCAACGGCAACAACGTGCCGGTCGGCGCCTTCGTGAGCCCGGTCGGCGGCACCAGCATCGTCGACCTGGCGACCGCGGCGACGAATCCCGCCAACCTCAGCACCACGCTGCTGCAGGGCACGACGCTCGGCATCGGCCGCATCGGCGGCAGCAACGGCACCAACTTCGCCGCGATCCTGCGCGCGATCCGCGCCGACACCAACGACAACGTGATCTCGACCCCCTCGGCGCTCACCATGGACAATCAGGAGACGGAGCTCAAGGTGGCACAGGAGGTGCCGTTCATCACCGGCCAGTACACCGCCAACAACACGGCGGTGGTCGGCGGCGCCGTCAATCCCTTCCAGACGATTCAGCGCGAGGAAGTCGGCACCATCCTCAAGATCACGCCGACCATCTCGCCCGAGGGCTCGGCGGTGATGCTCAAGATCTCGATCGAGAGCTCGACCATCGGCCAGAAGCCCGCGGGCGCGGTCGATCTGGTCACCAACAAGCGCACCGTCAGCACCACGGTGATGATCGACGACGGCGGCATCGTGGTGCTCGGCGGCCTCACCGAGAACACCACCACCAAGGGCGAGAACCGCGTACCCTTCCTCGGCAACATCCCGATCATCGGCTACCTGTTCAAGACTCGTAACGAGGAGTCGACCAAGAACAACCTGATGATCTTCATCCGGCCGAAGATCCTGCGCGACGCCGCCCAGGCGGCCTTCGAGACGGATCTCAAGTACAACTACATGCTCGATCAGGAGAAGGAGATGAACAAGGCGGGGCATGAGGCGATTCCGATGCTGCCCGGTGTGTCTCGCGGCGCCCTGCCGCCGCTGCCTCCGGGCGGCTCGGCGCCCGCTCCACGGCCGCAGGTGAGTCCACCGCCGGCGAATCAGGCGCCCGCGCCGAATAATCCGCCGATCACGATGCCACCGCCCGGCCCGGCGGTCGCGCCCGGCACGGCCGCGCCGGAGACTCCGGCCGCAACGCCGGCCGATCAGCCGCCTCCGAAGCAATGAGCGCAGTCACTGCATGAACGCGGTCACTCCCGGCGAGACGCACGCGGGCGCCACGGCCTCCGACAGCCGGCGGCTGTCGTTCGCGTTCGCCAAGCGCCACGGCGTGCTGGTGCGGGGCATCGTCGAGGGGGTCGCGGACTGTGTCTGCCGCGACAACGCCTCACCGCTCGCGCTCGCCGAGGTGCGCCGTTACCTGCGCCGCCCGATGAAGCTCGAGCGGGTACCGGAAGAGGAGTTCGACCTGCTGCTGCGGCGCGCGTACGAGGCAGGCTCGGACGCCATGCAGGCGGTCGAAGGCCTCGATGAGACCACCGATCTCGCCCATCTCGCCCAGGAGTTGCCCGAGCAGGCCGACCTGCTCGACAGCGAGGACGATGCACCGGTCATCCGGCTGATCAACGCCGTGTTCACCCAGGCGGTGAAGGAGAACGCCTCCGACATCCACATCGAGCCGTTCGAGAACCGCCTGGTGATCCGCTTCCGCGTCGACGGCGTGCTGCGCGAAGTGCTGCAGTTGAAGCGTGCCGTGGCGGCGCCGGTCGTGTCACGCCTCAAGGTGATGTCGAAGCTGGATATCGCCGAGAAGCGCCTGCCGCAGGACGGCCGCATCGGCCTGCGCATCGCCGGACGCGCGGTCGACGTGCGCGTCTCCACCATCCCCGCGGGTCACGGCGAGCGTGTCGTGCTGCGACTGCTCGACAAGCAGGCCGGCAAGCTCGACCTGGGCTCGCTCGGCATGGACGCGCGCACCCAGGCGGCGATGGACGAGCTGATCCACAAGCCCCACGGCATCATTCTGGTCACCGGCCCGACCGGCTCAGGCAAGACGACGACGCTGTACGCCGCGCTCGAGCGACTGAACGACAACACCCAGAACATCATGACCGTCGAGGACCCGATCGAGTACTACATCGACGGCATCGGCCAGACCCAGGTCAACACCAAGGTCGAGATGACCTTCGCGCGCGGCCTGCGCGCGATCCTGCGCCAGGACCCGGACGTGGTGCTGATCGGCGAGATCCGCGACCTCGAGACCGCGCAGATCGCAGTGCAGGCGAGCCTCACCGGCCACCTGGTGCTCTCGACGCTCCACACCAACACCGCCGCCGGCGCCATCACGCGCCTGCGCGACATGGGCATCGAGCCGTTCCTGCTGTCCTCGAGTCTGATCGGCGTGCTGGCGCAGCGCCTGGTGCGGGTGCTGAATCCCGATACCAAGCAGCCCTTCAAGGCGGGCGAGCGCGAGCGGCGGCTGCTCAACCTGGGTCCCACCGACCCCTCCCCCACGCTCTACCGGCCGGGCCGCGACTCGGGCGGCGGCTATCGCGGCCGCACCGGCATCTACGAGCTCATCGTCGTCGACGATGCCATGCGCGACATGATCCATGACGGCAAGTCGGAGCACGAGATAGAGCGCCACGCGCGTCTCAGCACGCCCTCCATCCGTGACGACGGCCGCGCGCGTGTGCTGCGCGGTGATACCACCCTCGAGGAAATCCTGCGGGTCACGCGCGAGGATTGATGGGAGCGTTCGAATATACGGCGCTCGATCCTGCCGGCAAGGAGCACAAGGGCATCCTCGAAGGCGACACCCCGCGCCACATCCGCCAGCTGCTGCGCGAGCAGAGCCTGCTGCCCGTAACCGTCGGCGAAGTCGCCCAGAAGGAAGCGAAAGCCCAGCGTTCCTTCAGTCTGATCCGGCGTGTCTCACCGACCGACCTCGCCCTCTTCACCCGCCAGCTGGCGACGCTGGTGCGCGCCGGGCTGCCGCTCGAGGAATCGCTGCTGGCCGTCTCGCAGCAGACCGAGAAGCCGCGCGTGCAGAGCATCGTGCTCGGGGTGCGCGACCGCGTCATGGAGGGCCACACGCTCGCCGACGGTTTTGCGGAATTTCCGCGGGTGTTCCCCGAGATCTACCGCGCCACGGTCGCGGCCGGCGAGCAGTCCGGTCACCTCGACAACGTGCTCGAGCGGCTCGCCGACTACACCGAGAGCCGCGAGCAGCTCCGCCAGAAAGTGCTGGCGGCGCTGCTCTATCCGATCGTCCTGACGATCATGTGCTTTACGATCGTCTCGGGCCTGCTGGTGTTCGTGGTGCCCAAGGTGGTCGCGGTGTTCGAGTCCGCCAAGGGCAAGCTCCCCCTGATCACCCGGGCGCTGATCGCCACCAGTGACTTCCTGCGCCAATACGGGCTCTATCTCGCCATCGCCCTGGCGGTGGCGGTCTGGCTGTTCCGGCGCTGGCAGCGCGATCCGGCCGCCAAGCGCCGCGTGCAGCGGTTTCTCCTCAGGGTGCCGATCGTCGGCAAGCTGTCGCGCGGCTTCAACACCGCGCGCTTCACCCGCACTTTCAGCATCCTGTCGGCGAGCGCGGTGCCGGTGCTGGAAGCGCTGCGTATCGCCGGCGAGGTCGTGACCAACCTGCCGATGCGGGATGCGGTGGCGGATGCTGCAGCGCGGGTCCGCGAAGGTGCGCCGATCGGGCGCTCGCTCGCGGTGAGCCGCATGTTTCCGCCGATGACCATCCACCTGATCTCGAGCGGCGAGTCGAGCGGGGAGCTCGAAGGCATGCTGGAGCGCGCCGCCATCAGCCAGGAGCGCGAGCTCGATGCCCTGCTCGCCGCCATGGTGGGCCTGCTCGGGCCGTTGCTCATCATTCTGATGGGTCTGTTCGTCATGGGCATCGTTTTTGCAATGCTGCTGCCCATCTTCGAGATGAATAACCTGATCCATTGACGCGTCCGGGCCCGGCCGGCGGCCGCCGGGGGGCTCATATCGGACACGGGTCACAAAATCGGTATCCGCGACATTGCAGTTGCAAGGGGATCTGATTTAAGTTCGCGCCGTCAATTCCTGCCGGACAGCCGTCCCGCATGAGCGAGAAGCCGGAATCGGACGAATTCGAGGACGAAGAAGCCGACGAGCCCGTCATCGGCGACGGTGACGTCGACCTCGATCAGGTCATCAAGGACCTCGACCTTGCCAAGCGCCGCGGCCAGAAGGCCGGCGACCCCGCGTGGCGGCGCCTCGAGCGGCTGCTCGAGGAAAAGCACACCGCCGAGCTCACCAGCGACTTCGAGGACTACGAGATCGGCGAGGACGGCGAGAGTCCGCGCAAGGGCCGGCGCAAGCCGCGCAACTGATTTCAGCCCCCCGCGGCGGTACGCGCCGGGTGGGTGCCCGCAGCCCCGCCCTCCACGGTTCCTCCCGGCGCTGCGCCGGCGCGCAGGCGCTCGAGGAACGCCGCCGGCGTCAGCGCCCGGCTGAGGAGGTATCCCTGTACCAGGTCACACCCGCTGTCGCGCAGGAACTCGAGCTGCGCCGGCGTCTCGACGCCTTCGGCCACGATCTTCAGATTGAGGTTGTGACCTAGGCCGATGATCGCGCGCACGATCGCCGCATCGTCCGTATCGACGGTGATGTCGTTGACGAAGGCGCGGTCGACCTTGAGCGTGTCGAGCGCGAAGCGCTTGAGGTAATTGAGCGAGCAGTAGCCGGTACCGAAGTCGTCGATGGCGAGCGCGAAGCCGAATTCCTTGAGCGCCTGCAGCGAGCGCTGCCCGCTCTCGACGTCCTGCATCAGGACGCCCTCGGTGAGCTCCAGCTCGAACAGCGATGCCGGCAGGTGTGCCGCCTCGACCACGCCCGAGAGCCGCAGCAGCACGTCCTGACGCATGAAGTCACGGCCCGAGACGTTGACCGCGATCGGCGGCACGGCGAGCTTGTGCCCGCGCCACTTCCCGAGGTCGCGGCACACCTGCTGCAGCGCCCAGCGGCCGATTTCCCCGATCAGCCCGGTCTCCTCGGCGACCGCGACGAAATCGGCGGTCGGAATCTGCCCGCGCTGCGGATGGAACCAGCGCAGCAGCGCCTCCGCCCCCGCGAGCTTCAGGCTCCGGCCCTCGTACTGCGGCTGGTAGTGCACCTCGAGCTGTTCGGCCTCGTACGCCCGGCGCAGCTCCATCTCGAGCGACAGCCGCTTGACGGCGCGGTTATTGAGCGCGTGGGTGTAGACGCGTGCCTGGTTGCGGCCGCTCGCCTTGGCCTCGTACATGGCGGTGTCGGCGTGCTTGAGGAGGGTCTGGGTGTCCGAGCCGTGCTCGGGGTAGAGCGCGATGCCGATGCTCGGCGTCACCACCAGCTCGTAGCTCTGCTGGACGAAGGGGGTGGCGAGCGCCGCCTGCGCCTGCTGCGCCACCTTCTCGGCCGAGCCGAGACCGGTCGGTCCGGTCAGCACCATGATGAACTCATCCCCGCCGACGCGCGCCAGGCGGCCGGCGGCGCCCGCGCTGGTGAGCGCGTTGCCGAGCCTGGCGGCGACCTGCCGCAGCAGCGCATCGCCCGTCTCGTGCCCGAGCGTGTCGTTGATGCGTTTGAACTGATCGAGATCCACGAAAAGCAGGGCCACGTTCTGTCCGGCCCCCGCCGCCTCGGCGAGCGCCTCCGACAGGTACTCGCTGATCCATTCGCGATTCGGCAACCCGGTGAGCCCGTCGAAGTATGCGAGGCGGTGGATGTGCGCTTCCGTCTGCTTGCGCTGCGTCACGTCGCGTACGATCGCGAGCGCCTGCCCGCCCGGATTCGGCAGGTAGCGGCATTCGAAATGACGCGCCTCGCCTGCGCGCGGCACGGAGAACTCGAAAGCCGCCGGAACCCCGCGCAGGGTCGACTCGAGGCACTCCATGGCGCGCGGCCGCTCCGTGGGCGGGACCAGATCATCGAGGCGCGGCGCGGCGCCGGCCGGCAGCGCGAGGCCCTTGATCGGGGAGTAGCAGTGGTTGATGAGTCCCGCGGCGTCCACCAGGAAGATGCCGTCCGGAATCGCCTTGAGGAGCGCGGAGTTCTTCTGCTCCGAGAAGCGCAGCGCCTCGACGGTGCGCGCGCCACGCAGGACGTAACGGATGCGGTGCGCGAGCAGCGCCCAGTTGATCGGCTTGACGACGAAGTCGGTCGCGCCGGCGTCGTAGGCCAGATTGATCGACGTCGGGTCGTCGAAGCCCGTCACCATGACGATCGGCACGTCGCGCCCGTTCGGCAGCGCGCGGATGTTGCTGCAGGCCTGGTAGCCGTTGCCATCCGGCATCTCGACGTCGAGCAGCAGCAGCTGCGGCATCTCGCGCAGGCAGGCCGCGAGCGCCGCATCGCCGCTGCCGACCGTCTCGACCGTGAAGCCGGCGTTCTCCAGCATCGCGGCCGCGATGTCGCGCAGCATGCCGTCATCGTCGGCGACCAGAATCCTCCCGGCAGCGGCAGCGCTCAAGCGGATCTCCGCAGCTCGGTGTGCAGCTCGGCGCTGACGCGGCCGTACAGTTCGCGCGCCGCCACGAACAGATCGCGCGCGGCGAGCATGTCGCCGCCGAGCGCACAACGTTCGAGCTCCCGGCAGACTTCCACCAGAGCGAGTGCCCCGACGTTGCCGTTGCAGGAACGCCAGGCGTGCGCCGCGCGCGCCAGGGCGCCGCGCTCGCCGGCCTCGATGGCCTGCCCGAGAGCCGCGAGCAGGCGCTCTGAATTGACAACGTAGGCTCCGGCCACGCGGTCGAGGACCGGCTCGGCGCCGCGCGGCGGGAGCGTGCGCAGTGCCTCGAGAGTAGCGCGATCGAGAAGGAGCTCCGCCGCCGGATCCACCGCGGTCCGCGCCCCGGCCGGCGCTTGCGCAAGCCAGCGGCCGAGCACGGTCCGCAGGGCCTCGCGGGTGAAGGGTTTGGCCAGATAATCGTCCATTCCGGCGGCGAGACAGGCGGCGCGCCCTTCGGCCGTGGCGTCGGCGGTGAGCGCGATCACGGGCAGACGCTGTCCCGGGCTCTCGCGGCGGCGCAGCTCGGAGGTCGCCGAGAAGCCGTCCATCACCGGCATCTCACAATCCATCAGCACCGCATCGAACGGCTCGCCTGCCAGGCGCGCCAGCGCCTCCCGGCCGTTCGCCGCCGTCTCGCTCTCGACGCCGATTGCGGCGAGCATGCCTTGCGCCACCGCGAGGTTGATCTCCTGGTCCTCGACGACCAGAACCCGGCCTCTCAGGTTCACTACCCGCGGCTCGGCCCGTTGCTCTGTTTGCTCCGCGCCGCCCTGCTCCCCGGGCCTGCCTCCGGTGAGCACCGTGCGCAGCTGCCGCAGGCGCAGCGGCTTGGTGAGCTCGGCGTCGAACCACGCATTGCGCTCGCCGCCGGCCGCCACGGGCTTCAGGCTCGTGAAGCTGACCAGACGCACCACGCGCGGCCGGTTGGCGCCCGCGGCGGAGAGCTCGCGCAGCACGGCCTGCGCATCGCCATCGGGCAGCGGGTCATCGAGAATTACCGCCTCATAGGCTGCACCGCGCAGCTCCATCAGCGCCATCTCGAAAGAGGCGGCGAGCGTGGCGCGGGCTCCCCAGGCGCGCAGCGCGTTGGCGATCAGCACGCGCGCCGCCGCATTGTCATCGGCCACCAGCACCCGCATGCCGTCGAGGCGCGCTGCCGCGGCGGCGCGCGCAGGCTGCGCGGCGGCGAGCGGCAGGGTCAGCTCGAAGGAAAAGGTCGCACCCGCCCCGGGCACGCTCGCGAGCGCGAGCCTGCCGCCCATCAGCTCGACGATCTGCCGCGAGATGGCGAGCCCGAGGCCGGTACCGCCGAAGCGGCGTGTCGTCGAAGCGTCCTCCTGGGCGAACTCCTCGAAGATCCTGGCCTGATTGGCGGGCGCGATGCCGATACCGGTATCGGCCACCTCGATGCGTACCCGCAGCGCACCGCCGTCGGTCTGCGCCGGCGAGACGAGCGGCACGAGTCGGAAGGTGACTTCGCCGCGCTCGGTGAACTTCACCGCATTGCCGCCCAGATTGAGCAGCACCTGGCTCAGCCGCACCGCGTCGAAGGTCACGCGCGGCAGCGGCTCGAGGGGCGCGTCGATCAGGAGCTCGATGCCCTTGCCGGCGGCGCGCGGCGCCAGCACCTCGGCGGTCTGCTCGATGAGATCGAGGAGCTCGCCGTCGGTCGGATCGAGCTGTAGGCGCCCCGCCTCGACCTTTGAGAGATCGAGCACGTCGTCGACGATCGCGAGCAGCGAATCGGCCGAGCGATGGATGCCCTCGGCAAAGCGCCGCTGTGCCGCATCGAGCCGGGTGTCGAGCAGCAGGCTCGTCATGCCGAGCACGCCGTTCATGGGGGTGCGCAGCTCGTGGCTCATGCGCGCCACGAACTCGCTCTTGGCGCGCGACAGCACCTGCAGCTGCGCGTTGCGCTCCTGCAGCTCGTGCGTGCGCTGCTGCACCGTTTCCTCGAGCCGGCGGCTGTAGAGCAAGGCGCGCCGCCGCTCGGCGCTCTGCAGCCGCCACAGCCAGGCTGCGAGGCCGAGCGCGATCAGCAGGTACCCCGCGCGGGCTGCATTGGTGTTCCAGGGGGCCGGCTTGACGTGCACCGGAATCGCGAGCACCGCATCACTCCAGGCATCGTCTGCGTTGGCGGCACGCACACGCAGCACATAGTCGCCGGCGCCGAGGTTGGTGTAGGTCGCGCGGTGCGCCGTGCCGGCGTCGATCCAGTCGGAGTCGAAGCCGTCGAGGCGGTAGGAATAGTGGTTGTTGGCCGGCGAGGCGAAATCGAGCGCCCCGAACTCGAAGGTCACGAGCTTATCGTCATAGCTGAGCACCAGCGGCCGCCCCGGACCCGGCAGATCCCGCTCCGCCAGCGGCCGGTTGAGGCGCGCGGCGCCGCTCAGCACCACGCGCGGCGGCGGCGCCGCGAAATCGACCGCGTTGGGCGCAAAGGCGTTGAAGCCGTTGCCGCCGCCAAAGTACAGATTGCCTTCGCGATCCTGATAGTGGGCGTTGATGTTGAAATCCTCGCCCTGAACACCCTGCCACTCGTGGTACACCTTGGCGGTACGGGCATGCGGGTCGAAGCGCACCAGGCCGTCGTTGGTGCTGAGCCACAACCGGTCGACGCCGTCGGATTCGATGCCGTAGATCGCGCGATACGGAATTACGCTGGTGTAGTTCTCGAAGTGCACCGCCTGCGGCGCCGCTGACCGGCCGACTACCCGGTCGAGGCCGCCGGTCGAGGTCCCGACCCATACGTCGCCGCGCTGATCGACGTGCAGGGCATAGACCGCGTCGTCGGACAGACTGGACGGATCGCGATCGTCGCGGCGGTAGTGATGGAAGCGGCCGCTCGCGCGATCGAGGAGATTCAGACCCCCGCCCTCCGAGGTGCCGACCCACAGGTTCCCGAGCGTATCCTCGACGATGGCACTCGCGTGTCCGTCGCTCAGCGCGTTATCGCCCGTGCCGACCGGATAGCGCTTCAGCCGCCCGCTGCCCGGGTCGATGCTCGCGATACCGCCGCCGTAGGTTCCCACCCAGATCGTGCCGAGCCGATCCTGATAGAGCGTCATGATCCCGTCGGCCGGCAGCGTCTTCGGATCGCCGGCCACTGCGCGCCATACCCTGACGATCCCGGTGACGAGATCGACCTGGTTGAGGCCGCCGGTCATCGTGCCGACCCAGAGCGTCCCGTCGCGGTCATAGAGCACCGCCTGGATCCGGTCGTCGCTCAGTCGCAAGGGGCCGCTGTCGTGCCGGTAGCGGCGCTCCGTGCCGGTGCGCGTGTCGATCTCGACCAGTCCCGCGCCAATCGTGCCGACCCACACTCTTGCGGCGCCGTCGTCGGCAAAGCTGCTCACGTCGGTGTCGCTGAAGGCGGCGCTGCGGTAGTGGCCCAGTGACCAGCTGCCAGGACTCCAGTGACTCGCGCCTCCCGAGCGTGTGCCCACCCAGAGCACGCCACCCCGGTCCTGGTAGAGCGCCATGACGTAGCTGTCGCGCAGGCTCTGCGGATTGCCCGGATCACTGCCGTAGTGCACGAAGGTCTGCGTCGCGCGGTCAAACAGGTTGAGCCCGGCGACCGTCGCGACCCACAGCCGCTGCGCATTGTCTTCGAGGATCGCGAACACCTGGTCATGGCTCAACGAGCCCGGGCTGGCGGAGTCGTGGCGAAAGACAGTTACACGGCCCGTCCCGGGCTCGAGACGATCGAGTCCACCGTGCTTCGTCCCGACCCATAACGCGCCGCTGTGGTCCTCGCGGATGACGCGCACCTGCAGATCCGAGAGTCCTCCGCCGCCCGCCGACACTCCGTAGTTGATGAAGCCGCCCGTGGCGGGATCGTAACGGCTGAGGCCCCCGTCGCCCCCCACCCAGACCCGGCCGGCGTGATCGGCGTAGAGCGCATATACGGCATCCGAGGGAAGCGAGTGCGAGTCGCCGTCCCGGTGGCGGAAGTGACGGGCGGCGCCGGTGGCCGGATCGAGCCGGTCGAGACCGCTGTCGTACGTGCCGGCCCAGATGGCGCCGTCGCGGTCGATGAGGAGCGTGCGCACCTGGTCGCTCGCGAGCGAATCGGCTCGCGAGGAATCGTGCCTGAAGATCTGGAACTGATCGGTGCGACGCTCCCAGCGCGCGACGCCGCCGCCCTTGGTCGCGAGCCAGAGGTCCGTATGCGAGTCCTCGGCGATCGTCCAGACGTAATCGCTCGCGAGTGCGTGAGCGTTGCCGCGCTCGCGCCGGTAGACACGGATGCTGTTGCCATCGTAGCGATCGAGCCCGCTCTCGGTGGCGAGCCAGAGATAGCCCTGCGAGTCCTGAAGGATGCCCTCCACGGTGCTCTGCGAGAGCCCGTCGCGCATCGTAAGGTGCTCGAAGTACATCGGCCGCACGGCCGGAACGGGCACCGCAGCGCGCGCAGCCGGGCCGGATGCGCCCAGCGCCAGCACTGCGGCGGCGGCAGCGATGAGATGACGGCGATGCATGAGACCCTCGGGTGCGCCCCCCGACCGGGCGCGTAACCGCCTACTGCTGATTCGGCAGATCGACCCCGGTGTAGGCACTGCTCCAGGGATAGCCGCTGCTCCAGGGATAGCCGCTGCTCCAGGTGTAGCCGCTGCTCCAGGTGTAGCCGCTGCTCCAGGTGTAGCCGCTGCTCCAGGTGTAGCCGCTGCTCCAGGTGTAGCCGCTCGCGGATGAGTAACTGCCGTTCCACAGCAGTCCGTCGCCGATCTCCGCGACGTCCCACAGCAGGCTGCCGAGGACCGGACCGACGAGCGGTACCTGCGAGGCAGTCGTGCCGAGGGTCCCCACCAGTCCGAAGACGCCGCCGAGAAGTCCCGACGAGCCGGACGTGGCGCCGCCGGTGGTCGCCGTGATGTAGTACTCACCGGTCGAGGGGTTGTAGTTGGCGCGTCCACCGTAGTGCTGCCAGCCGAGCAGATCGGCCGCGACGTTCAGTCCCTGATTGGCGCAGCCCCTGGCAGTGCCATACGCGGCATCGTATGCGTTTACGAGTCCCGCGCCCTGCTGGAAGACCGTGTAGGCGAGCGTGCCGTCGGCGTTCACCGCCGGGTGTGCACCGGACATCAGGCGGCATTTGACGTCGTCCGGCCCGAGCGAGGGGCTCACGTTCAGCATCAGCGCCACGACGCCGCTGGTGACCGCCGCCGCCATCGAGGTACCGGACAGGGTGAAGTCGTCATACGGCAGCGTGACCCATTGCGGAAACTCCTGGGCCAGGGTGCCATCGTTGGGCGCGTAGGCGAGGATGTGACCGCCCATCGCCACCACCTCGGGCTTGACGAAGCCTTCGTACGTCGGACCGGCCGACGAGAACGAGGTGAGCCTGTACTGGCTCGGCTGCAGCGGGTGATAGCTGTCGGTCACCGCACCGACCGTGATCACGTAGGGTACGTTGCCCGGCACGCCGATGGTCATCGGCGAGGGGCCGAAGTTGCCGGCCGCCACCACCACGACGATGCCTGCGTTCCAGGCCGTCATCACCGCCTGGTTGAGCGGGTCCTGCCAGTAGAACGAGTGCGGCGGCGCGCTCAGCGAGAGATTCATCACGCGGATGTTGTAACGGGTCTTCTGGGCGATGACCCACTGGATGCCCGCGATCACGCTCGAGTAGCTGCCCACTCCGTTGGCATCGAGCACGCGCACCGCCACCAGGTTCACCCCGGGCGCCACGCCCTGGAAATTGCCGGTGGTCGCGACGCCGCTGCTGGCGATGATCGAGGCGACGTGCGTGCCGTGCCCGTAACCGTCGTTGGCGTTGGTATTGTTGGCTGCGGCCAGGGAGGTGGCCGCGCTCAGCAGCCCTCCGGTTGGCTGCGCGCTGGCCGCCAGTACGTCGTACTGCGCAACGATGCGGCTCGCGAGCTGACCGGGAGCACTCTGATCCGGTCCGTGCCGACTCCACAGACCCGAGTCGACCACCGCCACGGTGACGCCGGTTCCGACCGTGCCGCCGACCTGCAGCTGCTGCGCCCCTATCTCGCTCGGGTAGTAGGTCTCCGGCAGCGTGCCCATCGAGCTCGCCTGCACCTGCGCGTCGTCATAGACCTCGAGGAGGGGCACGGAAGCGCGGCGCAGCGCGGCGAGCTCGTGCTGGTCGAGCAGTGCGCTGACTGCGCGGATCACCGACAGCTCGGCGCGCACCTTGCCGCCGGCCTGGGTGACCACCCTGCCCGCCTCGGCGGCGCTGCGCGCCTGCACGATGTAGGCATGAGGGGCACCGTCCGCCGCGCCGTGCGCGAGCACCACTGCCGCAGGACGCACAGCGTCACCGCCTGACAGGACCACGAGGGACAGTATTCCCGTGACCGCGCCGGCGAGCGCCGGCAAACCCTTGAACTTCACCTTCATCGAATCGCTCCTCATTCGATCTTGGTGTTGGAGCATCCCTTCTACGCTTTCATGTTTTACTCGATGGGGGTGTCGCAGGACAGTGACACGGCAGCCGCAAAGTGCGACTCAGTTCTCAGGACTCGCATGATGATGTTATGTCGAGCGTGGTCCGGTCGACATAACTCCGGGCGTGTCAGCGCGCACTGACGTGTGCGCACCGGGCACCGCCGGCCGCTGCGCCAGCGTAAGAACCCGCGTGAGCTAGGGTCCGGTCGCCGCCAGAGCCCGCTTGCGCACCGCTGCGAATTCATCGCCCGGCATCAGTGTCAGCGCACTGGTGGGCAATACCAGCCGCGCGAATCCATGGCTGAATGGCATCGGTGTCTCCCTACGGCGCGCACGCCGGTCCACTGCAATGCAGAGTGACGTAGACCTCGGCCAGCGTGCGCCAGGCACCGTCCTTCTTGACCCAATGCGCGAGATATTCGCCGCTCATCACCGAGCCGCTCTTCGCGTCGCGCCAAATGCCCTGCCATTTCCCGCGCTCGGACGCCCGATCGCCGCTGTCGGAGACCGTGACTTCGTCGGGCGTCCGGATGTATGTGACGAGACTCGGATCGGCAAAGCCCTTGACGAAATAGTCGTGCACCACCGATTTGCCGATGTGGCCGCCGCTGACACCGCCTACCAGAATGAAGTCGTCGGTGGTGTGGCGCAGAACGCGGTCGACGTCGTGAGCCAGCAGGCCGGCATTCGAATCGGCCCGGAGAGACAGGATGGCCCCGACATCGCCCTCGCCCGCGATTGCGCTGCCGAGACCGCAGGTGGCCGCGAGCAGAAGAGCGAAATATTTGCAGCGCATATCGTCTCCAGCTGCTGTTTTGACGTGACTATAAGGCGCGCCTCAGTGAAAGTCCCGCGAGCGCGTCGTGAGCTGTCCGAGGAGCGCCGTGCGGTCGATGAGCCGCCGGGCGATCACGTGCATGACGCCGTCCTGATGCTGCAGCTCGCCGTGCACCTCGAGCAGACGTGACTCGATGAGCGGACGACGCTGCTGGTTGCCTACCCGCTCCCACACGATCACGTTCACCTGACCGCTCTCGTCCTCGAGCGTGACGAAAGTGACGCCGCTTGCGGTGGCGGGGCGCTGGCGCATGAGCACGATCCCCGCGGTTCGCACCGCGGCGCCGTTCGCTGCGCCGCCGAGCTCGCTCGCGGTCATGAGCGACTCCGCCCGCAGCCGCTCACGCAACAATGCCAGCGGATGCCGTCCGAGCGTGAGTCCGACCGAGGCGTAGTCGGCCACGATCTCCTCGCCTTCGCCGGGCCTCTCGAGCAGCGGCCGGCCTTCCGCGAATTCCTCACCTCGTGCCGCAGCCGCTGTGAGCGGCAGCGGCCGCTCGGTGCCGGCGACCTCCCAGAACGCCAGATGCCGGTTGCCGCTCAGCGAGGCGAACGCCCCGGCCGCGGCGAGAGCCTCGAGATCGCCGCGATCGAGCCCGGCGCGTGCGGCAAGCTCCGGCACGCTGACGAAGGGCCGCAGGGCGCGCGCGGCGATCAGGCGCTCGGCACCGGCCTGCGGCAGCGATTTCACCAGCCGTAGCCCCAGGCGGAGTGCAGGCTCGCCGTCGGCGCGCCGCTCGAGCGTCGAGTCCCAGAGCGAGGCGCCGACATCCACGGGGCGCACCTCGACGCCGTGGGCGCGCACATCGCGCACCAGCTGCGCCGGGGCATAGAAGCCCATCGGCTGGCTGTTGAGCAGCGCGCAGGTGAAGGCCGCCGGCTCGTAACACTTGAGCCAGGCCGAGTCGTAGACCAGGAGCGCGAAGCTCAGGCTGTGACTCTCGGGGAAGCCGAACTCGCCGAAGCCCAGCATCTGCTGGTAGATGCGCTGCGCGAATTCTTCCGAATAACCTTTCGCGTGCATGCCCCGCAGCAGCCGCTCACGGAATGGATCGAGTCCTCCGGTTCTCTTCCAGGCCCCCATCGCCCGGCGCAGCGCATCCGCCTCCCCGGGCGTGAAGCCCGCGGCCACGATCGCGATATGCATCACCTGCTCCTGGAAGAGCGGCACGCCGAGCGTGCGATGGAGCACCGCGCGCACCTCCTCGCCCGGATACTCGATCGGCTCCATCCCGCAGCGGCGCCGCAGGTAGGGATGAACCATGTCGCCCTGGATCGGCCCGGGGCGCACGATCGCGACCTCGATGACCAGGTCGTAATAGTTGCGCGGCTTGAGGCGCGGCAGCATCGCCATCTGCGCGCGCGACTCGATCTGGAACACGCCGATGGTGTCGGCGCGGCAGATCATGTCGTAGACGCGCGGATCCTCGGCCGGCAGCTCGCCGAGCGCGTGGCGCGTGCCGCGGTAGCCGTTCACCAGCGCGAACGCGCGCTTCAGTGCCGTCAGCATGCCGAGCGCCAGCAGATCCACCTTGAGGAGACCCAGGTCGTTGAGGTCGTCCTTGTCCCACTGCACCACGGTGCGCTCGGGCATGGCGGCGTTCTCGACCGGCACCAGCTCCTCGAGCAGCCCCTGCGCGATCACGAAGCCGCCGACGTGCTGCGAGAGGTGGCGCGGGAAGCCCGGGAAGGCCGTGAGCTCGGCGGCGAGCGGCAGCAGGCGAGCGAGCAAGGCACCGTCGACCTCGAGCCCGGCGGCGCGCACGCGTTCGGGCATTGCGATGCTGCCGTCCCACCATTGCATGACGCCGGCGAGGCGGCCGCACTCATCCGGCGTGAGCCCGAACACCTTGCCGAGATCGCGCAGCGCGCTGCGCGGCCGGTACGTGATGACGGTCGCCGCGAGCGCCGCGCGCTCGCGGCCGTACTTGTTATAGACGTACTGCAGCACCTCCTCGCGCCGCTCGTGCTCGAAGTCGATATCGATATCGGGCGGCTCGTTGCGCTCGCGCGAGATGAAGCGCTCGAACAGCAGCGCCGCCCCGCGCTGCGGGTCCACCGAGGTGACGCCGAGGCAATAGCACACGCGCGAGTTGGCGGCCGACCCCCTGCCCTGGCACAGGATCCCTCTGGAGCGCGCGAAGGCCACGACGTCGTAGACGGTGAGGAAGTACGGCTCGTAGCCGAGCTCGCTGATCAGGGCGAGCTCGTGCTCGATGGCGTTGCGCTCGGTCGCGGGAATCCCGCCGGGCCAGCGCCGCCCGGCGCCCTCGTAGGTCAGGCGCCGCAGGTAGCCCGCCGGGGTCTCGCCCGGCGGGACGATCTCGCGCGGATACTCGTAACGCAGCTCATCGAGCGAGAAGTGGCAGCCGTCGGCGAGCTCCGCCGCCGCCTCGAGGAGCTTCGGCGGGTAGAGCCGCGCGAGCCGCTCGGGCTCGCGCAGGTAGCGCTCGCCGTTCGCATAAAGCTTCGAGCCGGCTTCCGCGACGGTTGAATTGAGGCGGATCGCGGTGAGCGCGTCCTGCAGGCGGCGGCGTGCGCGCACGTGCATGTGCACATCGCCGCTCGCGAGCAGCGGGACGCCGAGCCCGGCGCCGAGTGAGCTGAGCCGCGCGAGGCGCGCGCCGTCTTCCCCGCCGCGCAGCAGCTCGACTGCGATCCGCAGCTTCCTGGGAAAGCGCTCCGCGAGCCAGCGGGCCTCCCCGGCTTCGATCCGCGCTCCCGGCAGCCACAGGATGAAGCAGCCTTCGGGAGTGGCCGCCTCGAGGTCGGCGCGGGTGAGAGTGTATTGACCCTTCACCGCTGCGCGCCGCGCGCGCGTGATGAGCCGGCAGAGCCGGCCGTAGCCGCCGCGGTCGATGGCGAGCGCGGCGAGCTTCAGCCCGCACACGAGCCGCAGCTCGGCGCCGACGATGAGCTTCAGGCTGCGGTTCCGGGCCGCCATGTGCGCGCGCACCACTCCGGCCACCGAGCATTCGTCGGTGAGCGCGAGCGCCGAATAGCCGAGCGCGTCCGCCCGCTCCACCAGCTCGTGCGGGTGCGAGGCACCGCGCAGGAAAGTGAAGTTCGACAGACAGTGCAGTTCCGCGTAACGGGGCAACGCCATCGCTCACCCGAACACCCCGTGCAGATACCAGCCGTGCGGAGCCTCCCGCTCGCGGAACACCCACAGCAGTACGCCCTGGTGGTCCGCGGCGGTGTAGTAATCGCGCGCGATCTCCTCGCCATCCCACCAGCCGGTCTCGATGCGCTCCGGCTCGCCGATGAGAAGCAGTGGACCGCGACGCCGCGGCAGCCCGTCCTCGACCGGCAGCGGCTGCGGCGCCGGCAGCAGCCACAGAGGCCGGCGGTGTGAGCACGGCGGCTCGTGGCCCGGCGGCGCGCGCGAGCCTCCGCTGATCGCCGGCGGAGCGGTCTTTTCCCAGGCCTTCTCCGGCCGGTGACCCTCGCGCAGCGTCAGGCCATGGATCGCCTGCTCTCCCAACCGGGCGCGCAGGCGCTCGATCAGCCCGGACGCCTCACTCGAGAGGCCACCGCCGTGCTCGCCGGGCTGCCAGAGATGCAGGCAATCGGGCCGCTGCGGCACGAGGGCCCCGCTACGCAGCTCGCAGTCACGCACCGGCTCCGGCAGTGGGAGCACGGCGAGGCGCTCCCCGAGGAGCTCGGCCAGGCGGTGCGCATCCGCCGCCGGCGCCGCGAGCCGCAGGAGGCGGCGCGTCGGCGGCGAGTGCCGGTGCCCGAGCCGGCACTCGAGCTCGAGCACGCCGCACTGGCGCGCCCTGAGGAACGTGCCGAGCTCGGCGAGCAGCGGTGCGAGCGCGGCGAGGATCGCCCCGGTGTTTTCCAGCTCGCAGGTGAGCCGGCGGCGGCGGCGGAAACGCAGGGGCACACGAAAAGCATCGCGCAGCTCGGGAATGCGCCCGGTGAGCGCATCGAGCGCGGCGAGCTGCGCGGCGCCGAAGCGGCGCGCGAAGCCGCTGCGTGGCAGCCGCAGGGCCGCGCCGATGGTGCGCACGCCGGAGCGCGCGAGGCGCTCGAGAATATCCTCGGGCCAGCGCAGCGCCGCGAGCGACAGCGGCGCCAGTTGTCCGATGAGCGCGCTCATGTCGAGAACTGCCTGCGACCGGCCCGCCCGGGCCAGCGCCAGTGCCGCGCGCGGCGTGGGCGCGAGCGCCACGATCGACGGCATACCGAGACGCCGGCACTCGTCCGTGACCGCGAGCTTGAGGCCCGCGGCGCCCGCGAACAGATGCAGGCTCCCCTTCACTTCGAGCAGCAGGCCGTCCGGTGGCTCGAGGCTCACGCGCGGCGTGTAGCGTTCGGCGCGCAGCGCGAGCCGCTGCAGCGTCGTCGCCGGCACGGATGTGGGCAGATGCACGCCGGCCCACAACTCGCGCGGGGCGAGTGCACGCAATGACACGACACGTGCTGCAGGCGCCGTGAGGCGCGGCTGCGCCTCCTCGGGCCGCGTGCCGGCAGCCTCATCAGCGGCCCGCTCGCCGGGTATCGGCAGCAAGGCCATCTTCAGACCTGCGGGCGCCCGGGTGCGCCGGGAGGCCAGACGAGCTCGATCGTGCCGCGATCCGCGCCGCGGCTCTTCAGAAGAGTGACGCGCACGCCCGAGGCGAGCGGCGTGAGGGCGAGGCGCAGCACCGCCGGCGATGCCTCACGTGCGGCGCGGCATGGGCGAAACAACACCCCCATCGTCCGGCCGCGCTCGGCGGCGAGCTGCAGGCGGCGCAGCTCGCGCGGCTTCGGCTGCCTTTCCCAGGCGAGCGCTGCATCGCAGGCACCCGAGCCGAGCACCTGCTCGAAAGCCCAAAGCGGACGCGCACCCCCGACCACCGCGATGCGATCGAGCACGAGACTCGCGGCGGCGAGCGCCGGAGCGAACGGCATCAGGGGCGGCGCGACCCACACGCACCAACGCGCCGCCGTGGCGCGCGTCAGCGCCGCGAGCGCGGGCAACAGCAGGTACAGCTCACCGCTGCCGAAGCTTGGAGTGAGAATCTCGATCAGTCCGCTGCGGGGCCAGCCACCACCCGGCAGCCGCTCATCGAGCGCCGCAAAACCACTCGGCAGCACCTCGAGGCGTGCGGCACTGCGGCCGCGCCAGATCGCCGGGTGCTCGAGCAGCCGAGCAAGCTTCGGACCATCCATAAGCGCATGAGGTCACATCAATCCGCTTGCGCGTCCCCGGCGCACCACTCCCACCACGACGCCTTCGATGAGCAGGGGCTGCTCTTTGAGATCCACCCTGATCGGCTCGAAATCGGAGTTCTCGGGCAGCAGCCACACGATGGAGCCTTCCTGGCGGTAGCGCTTCACGGTGACCTCGTTCTCCAGGCGTGCCACCACGATCTGGCGGCTGCGGACTTCGGAGGTACGGTGCACCGCGACCAGGTCGCCATCGAGGATGCCGGCATCTTTCATGCTCATGCCGGTGACCTTCAGGAGGTAATGCGGCCGCGGCTGGAACACTTCCGGATCGATCGCGAGCCGCGCCTCGAAGTTCTCTTCGGCGTAGATCGGCTTGCCGGCGGCCACCCGCCCGATGAGCGGCAGCCCTATCTGCTCCCGGATCGTGTCCTTCAGCTGGATGCCACGGGAGGTGCCGGGCACGAGAGCGATGACACCCTTGCGGGCGAGCGCCCGCAGATGCTCTTCGGCGGCATTGGCCGAACGGAAGCCGAGCTCCTCGGCAATCTCCGCCCGCGTAGGCGGCATGCCGGTCTCGGCGATGAACCGCTGAACGAGGCGCAGGATCTGTGTCTGACGGGGGGTAAGGTCGGACATCTTGGGTGTGCCTGTTTATATATACAGTAGCTGTAATTATATCCATATCCGCCTCTTGGGCAAGTCCTGCCGGGTCCCCCGCAGCGCCTCCGCGCTGACTGCCGTTTCGCGATAGTTAGGCACTCATCTGACTATCCGCAAAAGAGCTCACACGCAGCTCCTCACTCCGGCCAAGTCATCGGTCACGTCAGCGTCTCGCACCGAAGAGACGCGCGCTGCGCGCCGTAAATGCACAGCACGAGAACGAACCCAAGCGGAATCAGTGTGATTACAAATTCTTAAGGAACACTCTGACATCCGACATCAACAACACGCGCCGCGCGCTGCGCCGCGGGCACATCGCGCGCGCTAATGACTGCAATTCCGCTGCAAGAATCATTCAGTCACCGTTCAGCGACCCGCGAGAATCGCTGCAATGACAGCGCGTGTCGCTGTCGCGAAGCGAAGACATTCGCGGTCTCCGTAGTTGCATTCCAACGGCAAATTTGATGCAGTGGCGCGCGGCGAAGACGGCGGAACTTGCCCACCGGAGTCGCATCGGTTATCAAGGCATCCCGAATCAACAACCCAAAGGGGACTTGTATGAAGTGCGCGAGCATTGTGAAAGCTGCGGCTGCCGCGGCGCTGGTGGTGGGAATGGCCGGTTGTACGGATCTGAAGCCCATCCAGGCACAGATTGACGATCTCAAGGCTCAGGTGGCGAAGGCTCAGAGCGACGTGGCGGGTGCGAAGAGCGCAGCTGACGCAGCCAACAGCGCGGCCTCCTCGGCCGGACAGGCTGCCAGTGGCGCGCAGAGCACTGCCAACCAGGCGCTGGCTGCAGCCCATGCCAGTCAGTCGTGCTGCGATGCGACGAACGAGAAGATCGACCGGATGTTCAAGCGGTCGGTATCGAAGTAAGCGAAGACTCTCGAACGATGAAAAACGCCGCGCAATGCGCGGCGTTTTTTTTGGACGCCCTCGAATCCTCGGCTAGTAACGCACCAGGGCGGACCCCCAGGTAAACCCCCCGCCGAATGCTTCGAGCAGCAGCAGGTGGCCGCGCTTGATCCGGCCGTCGCGCACGGCGACGTCGAGTGCGAGCGGCACCGAGGCTGCGGAGGTGTTGCCGTGCTCCTGTACGGTGACGATGACGCGCTCCATCGGCATGTCGAGCTTGCGCGCGGTCGCCTGGATGATGCGGATGTTGGCCTGATGCGGCACCAGCCAGTCGAGCGCCCCGCGGTCGAGGCCGTTCGCCGCCAGCGTCTCATCGACCGCCTGCCCGAGCTTGGTCACGGCGACCTTGAAGACCTCGTTCCCCGCCATCGCGATCGTGAGCTTGGCGCCGAAACCCTTGGAAACGCCGCCGGCGCAGTACAGCAGGTCCTTGTAATGACCGTCGGCGTGCAGATGCGTCGACAGTACTCCGGGCTCGCTCGAGGGCTCGAGCACCACCGCGCCCGCGCCGTCGGCGAACAGTACGGCCGTGGAGCGATCGTTCCAGTCGGTGATCCGCGAGAGCGTCTCCGCACCGATCACCAGCGCGCGCTTCGCCTCGCCGCAGCGCACGTACTTGTCGGCGATCGAGAGCGCATACATGAAGCCTGCGCACGCGGTCTCGACGCTGAAGGCCGGGACGTTGCGGCAGCCGAGGCGCGCCTGCAGCAGCACCCCGCAGTTGGGAAATACCAGGTCGGGCGTGGTGGTGCCGAAGGCGATGAAATCGACGTCGCCGGGCGCGACACCGGCGGCGTCGAGCGCGCGCCGGGCCGCGAACTCGGCGAGATCGACCGTGGTCTCGCCGTCGGCCGCGATGTGGCGCCGCTCGATGCCGGTGCGGGTGCGGATCCACTCATCGCTCGTGTCGACCATCTTCTCGAGGTCGAAGTTGGTGACGACCTTCTCGGGCAGGTGCGAGCCGGTGCCGGTGATACGCGAATGAATCAAGCTGCGGCCCCTTGCGCGTTGAGCGCCTGCGCGATGTGTCCGGTCAGCCCGCGGCGCGCCGCCAGCGCCGCCGTGCCGATGGCGCGGGAGAAGGCGAGACCGTCGGCGCTGCCGTGACTCTTTACCACGATCCCGGTCAGCCCGACCATGCAGGCGCCGTTGTAACGCCGCGGGTCGAGGCCGGCGGCCGCCCGGCGCAGCACCGGACGGGCGATCGCGCCGGCGACGCGGTCGAGGAACGAGGCCTGGAATTCCTGGCGCAGGCGATCGGCGATCAGTCCCGCGACGCCTTCCATGGTCTTGAGCGCCACGTTACCGGTGAAGCCGTCGGTCACGACGACATCGACGTCGCCCGAGAAGATGTCGTCGCCCTCGACGAAGCCGACGTAGTTCAGGCCGCTGCCGCCCAGAAGCGCATGCGCCGCCTGCACCACCTCGTGCCCTTTCATGTCCTCCTCGCCGATGTTGAGCAGTCCGATGCGGGGGTTGACGACGCCGTACACGTCCCGGGCGATGATCGCACCCATGGCGGCGAACTGGCGCAGCTGCTCGGGCGTCGCCTTGGTGTTGGCGCCGAGATCGAGCATGTGGGTGTGGCCGTGGGCTGCGGGGATCGTGGAGATGATCGCAGCGCGCTCGACGCTCGGCAGCGTCTTCAGCACGAAGTGCGCGATCGCGGTGAGCGCCCCGGTGTTGCCGGCGCTGACGCAAGCGCTCGCGCTGCCCGCGCGCACCAGCTCGATCGCCACCCGCATCGAGGAATCCTTCTTGTGGCGGATGGCCTCGCGCGGCTTCTCCTCCATGGTCACGACCTGCGAGGCGGCGGCCACCGCGATGCGCGCGCGCACCGCGTCCGGCTGCGAATCGAGCGCCGCGGAGATCAGCTCGGGATCGCCGACCAGCGTCACGCGCAGCTCCGCATCGTCCGCGAGCGCGCGCAGCGCCCCCGCCACATACTCGCGCGGCTCATGATCGCCGCTCATCACGTCGATCGCGATCGGCAGCATTGACGGGGACTATTCCTTCTCTTCGGTCTCGGCCGGCTTCTCGATGACGCGGCGGCCCCGGTAGAAGCCGTCGGGAGTAATGCGGTGCCGCAGATGGGTCTCGCCCGACTGCGGATCGGTCGACAACGCCGGCTTCGCGAGACCATCGTGCGAGCGGTGCATGCCGCGTCGCGAGGGTGTCTTGCGGCTCTTTTGAACAGCCATTGGATCAGCTCCTGATTCGATTCACTCTAACGCTTTAACAGGTCCGCAAGCCGCGCGAACGGCTTGTGCATATCTTGCGCCTGCTCCCCGGCGGCGGTCTCCGTCGGCGATGCGGCACACGGCTCGCCCTCACCGTGCAGCGCCACGATGGGCAGTGTCAGCAGCAGCTCTTCCGTGACGAGCTCACCGATGCTGATTCGGCCGCCGGGGGCGAGCACCGGCTCGAGCTCCGCCGGAACGCGGGCGACGTCGGCTTCGGATGCGACCAGGGCAACCTTGACGAGCCTCTCGATGGGTACGCTCATCGGCTGCATGCATCGCTGGCACTCGAGCGTTGCCGCCCCACGCACCGTAAGCTCCGCCACGGGAAGCCCCTGTGTCCGGGTGAAGCGCGCACGCCCGGCGACGCTCCCTGCGACTCCCGCGGCCACGCCGGGCAGCTCCGCAAGCGGAAGGGCAAAGTCGACCTCGGCTCCGCCGTCTGCCAGCCGGTCCACTTCGAGCGGCCTCGACCAGGGCTCCGACATGGGGCGCGTATAATAGGTATCGAGTCCTCCCAAGTCAAAGCCGGATTTGGGGCTAAGCCATTGTTTCTCGAAGACGATTCACACGTCTGAGCAGAGCGCGTGCCGCAACTGATTCTCGCCTCGACCTCCTCCTGGCGCCGTGAGCTTCTGGCGCGCCTGGCGGTCGACTTCGAAGTCGTGCCGCCCGGACTCCCCGAGGAGCATCTCCCCGGGGAATCCCCCGCGGATCGGGCGCTGCGGCTCGCCACCGCCAAAGCCCGGGCGGTGAGCGCGCGCTACCCGCAAGCCCTGGTGCTCGGCAGCGACCAGGTGGGGGCCGCGGGCGGTGAGGTCCTCGACAAGCCGGGCGATGCCCGGCGCTGCCGCGAGCAACTGCAGCGACTCTCCGGTCACACCGCCTATTTCTACACGGCCTGCGTGCTGCTCGGCGCGCGCGCGGGGCTGCACCTCGCGCACGTCGACACGACCACGGTCGCATTCCGAAAGCTGTCCGCCGGCGAGATCGACCGCTACGTCGCGCGTGAGCAGCCGTTCGATTGTGCCGGCGGCTTTCGCGCCGAGGCTTTGGGTATCGTGCTCTTCGATTGCATCGAAAGCCAGGATCCGACCGCCCTCATCGGCCTGCCGCTCATCTGGCTCGCGGGCGCGCTGCGCGCCGCGGGCTTTCAGTTGCCGTAGCCTTGCGTCCCGGGGCGGCGGCGAGCCTCTCGAGCACCGCGCTGAGCTCCGCCGGCAGCGGCGTGTTGATGCTGAACTCGCCGCCCTGCGGCCAGGCGAAACTCACGCTCGAGGCGTGCAGGAACATGCGCGTGAGTCCGAGGGCGCGCAGCTCGCGGTTGAAGCCCGCATCACCGTATTTGCCATCGCCCGCCACCGGGTGGCCGGCGTGCGCGGCGTGCACGCGGATCTGATGCGTGCGTCCGGTATCGAGAGTGACCTCGACCAGCGTCGCCACCCGCCCGAAGAACTGCACCGGCCGGAAGCGGCTCGTCGAAGGCTTGCCTGCAGGATCGGCCCGCACGGTGCGCTCGCCGCCGACGCGCGTGTCGGTGCGCAGCGGCACGTCGATGCGCTTGTCGCCGAGGTCCCACTTGCCCTTGAGGAGCGCCAGATACCGCTTCTCGAAACCGTCCTCGCGCAACAGAGCGTGCAGCGTCCGCAGCGTAGCGGTATCCCGCGCCACCAGGAGACAGCCGCTGGTGTCGCGGTCGAGCCGATGCACGAGCTCGAGGGATTCCTCGGGCCGGAGTATCCGCAGCGCCTCGATGACCCCGGAGCTCACCCCGCTGCCGCCATGCACCGCGACCCCGGCCGGCTTGTCGAGCACCAGGAGCCGCGTATCCTCGTGGATGACCGCGTCGCGGATGCGCGCGAGCAGGTCGGCTCCGGGTGCGCCGGGCTCGGCAGTGGGCAGCACCCGCACCGGCGGCAGCCGGATCCGGTCCTGGGCCTTGAGGCGCGTCTCGGGGCCGGCGCGGCGGCCGTTCACCCGGACCTCGCCCTTGCGGATGACGCGATAGAGGCGGCTGCGGGGTACGTCCCCGAGGCGCTTGCGGACGAAATTATCGAGCCGTTGGCCTGCCTCCTCCGCCGTCACTTCCAGGTGCTGTACCTTGGTGCGGATTTCCTGGCTGTCATGCTCCGGCAAGCTACCCTCGACGTAAGGCATTGTTTCTACAACGGTCTGTCGAGTATACTCTCGCGCGTCGTCCGCGATGCGGACGCACCAATGGCTTGGCTGGCCTGAGCCGCCGAGTCCTTTTAGTTGGACCTCCTTAAATCGAGGCCATCGCATTGGGCCGACAAGATCGCGCCACCTGCGTCGAAACTCTCGAATCGAGAACTTCCGCAGATGGGGCCGTCGGTTGAGTTCACCGAAGGTTTCCTCCGCCCCGCCTCCTTGAAAGAGGCGGGCAAGAACATGAACAACGAGAGTCACACTCCCTTAGTTGTTGCTGGGAAACTTCGCTGCCGCGGACCTCGAGTCCCGCGGCCTCCCGTCGCGTGCTTGCCGGCCCTTCAACGCACAAGTAGGGCACATGAAGAGAATGTTAGTGAATGCAACTCAGGAAGAGGAGTTGCGCGTCGCTCTGGTTGATGGACAGAAGCTGTTTGACCTGAGTATCGAGTTACCTTCCCGCGAGCAGAAAAAA
>Ga0335079_10000778_pt1 | contig 36271 bp, 38 predicted proteins | sample Lox_Sample_33_FD_206719 | JGI IMG/M metagenome (GOLD analysis project Ga0335079, IMG submission 206719) | Soil microbial communities from Loxahatchee National Wildlife Refuge, Florida, United States - Lox_Sample_3.3 | ecosystem: Environmental > Terrestrial > Soil > Wetlands | place: USA...
ATCTCGTGGTGAAGGAAGCGCGCGGCTCCGGCGGTTACGGCATGCTGATCGGGCCGCATGCGAGCCGCGCCGAGCTGGAAGCTTTCGCCGCCAAGCTCAGGACGCGACCGGCCGACTACATAGCGCAGCCGACCCTGGCGCTCTCGACCTGCCCGACCCTGGTGCAAGGGGCGATCCAGCCGCGCCACGTCGATTTGAGGCCCTTCGTGCTGAGCGGCCGGGAGATTCGCATCGTGCCGGGCGGCCTTACGCGAGTGGCATTGCGCGAGGGGTCGCTGGTGGTCAACTCAAGCCAAGGCGGCGGAACCAAGGACACTTGGGTGCTGGAGAAATGAGTCGATGCTGAGCCGCACCGCCGACAGCCTCTACTGGCTCGCGCGCTACATGGAGCGCGCCGAGAACGTGGCGCGCACGGTGCTGGTCGGACACCGCATGTCCAGCGTCGCACTCTCGCTCGGGAGCGGCGGCAACGAGTGGATCTCGACCCTGATCGCGACGGGATGCGACGCCGGGTATTTCTCGAAATATGCCGAAGCCAAGAGCGACTCGGTGCTCGATTATCTCGTGCGCGACAGCGAGAATCCCTCGAGCATCCTCTCCTGCATCGAGACGGCGCGGCGCAACGCCCGCGCGGTGCGCACGGCCCTCACCGTCGACATGTGGGACGCGCTCAACGACACTTGGCTGCGCGCCCGCGAGCTGATCGCCGATACCGCGAGCGCCGACAACGTCATCGACGTTCTCGACTGGGTGAAGGAACGCTCGCAGCTCTTCAACGGCGCCTACGCCAGCACCATGCTGCGCAACGACGCCTACTATTTCACGCGACTCGGCACATTCATCGAGCGCGCCGACAACACCGCCCGCATTCTCGACGTCAAGTATTTTGTTCTGCTGCCCCAGGACGAAGGGGTCGGTGGCGCGCTCGACTACTATCAATGGCAGGCAATTCTGCGCTCGGTTTCGGCGCTGCGCGCTTACCACTGGGTCTACCAGGAGCGGCTGAAGCCTTGGCTCGTGGCCGAATTGCTCATCCTTCGACCGGAGATGCCGCGGTCGCTGCTTTCCTGTTATGAGCAAATGGCGCGCCATCTCGATCTGCTCGCGGAGAGCCACGGCGGCAGGCGCGGCGAATGCCATCGTCTTTGCGGCGAGATGTACGCGAAGTTGCGCTTCGGGCGAATCCGCGACATCTTCCAAACCGGCTTGCACGAGTTTCTCACCGACTTCATCGACCGAACAATGCTGCTGGGCACCGAGATCGCTAACTTCTATCTGAGCTGATCGCCGCCGCATCATGCGACTTCGTGTGCGGCATCAGACGACCTATCGGTACGAGACGCCGATCCCCTACGCCATCCAGACGCTGCGGCTGACGCCGCGGCCCTATGACGGCCTTGCGGTAATCTCCTGGCGTGTCTCCGGCGAGACGCGTCGCCCGCTTCCGTCCTTCATCGACGGACTCGGCAACGTCGTGCATTGTCACTCGCTCAACCGGCTGCATCGCACCTCTTCGATCACGGTGGAGGGCGAGGTCGAAACGCAGGAAGCCGACGGCATCGTGGCGGGCGCAGAAGAACCTATGCCACCGCTGTTCTTCCTGCGCAGGACGCCGCTCACCGAACCCGATCCGGCGATCGCCGCGCTTGCCTCGGCGATCCCGGATTCGCTGTCGCCGCTCGATCGTCTGATGCGGCTCATGAGCGACGTGCGCGACCGCGTCGATTACCGGCTCGGTGTCACGCACGTCGCCACGACGGCCGCGGAAGTGCTGCGCGCGGGCGCCGGTGTCTGCCAAGACCATGCACACCTCTTTATCGCGGCGGCGCGGCTCCTCGGACACCCCGCCCGCTACGTGAGCGGTTACCTCTGGACCGGAACCAACGGCGCCTATGAGGCGAGTCACGCCTGGGCCGAGGCCCATGTGGAGAGAATCGGCTGGGTCGGCTTCGATCCCGCAAATCGTACACGCCCCACGGAAGCCTATCTGCGCACTGCCGTCGGCCTCGACTATTGGGCCGCCGCCCCCGTGCGCGGGGTGCGCCGCGGCGACACCCAAGAGGCACTCACGGTCAGCGTTCAGGTGGATCAGAGCGCCGCCGAGCAATAGGACCGCGAGCCCTGCTCGCTCAGGCCACTTGCGCGGGTGGATCACTGGTGCAAACGTAATGGAGCAGCGGAGAGCGGCGATTGCATAAGGGGGGCCCATGAGATCGAACCGCCTTACCACCATCATCTTGATCGGCATGGTGCTCGGCATCCTCACCGGATATGCCTGCAACACGCTCTGGCCTGATCCGGCGACCGCCGCGTCGATCGCCGGTTACATCTCGCTGATGACGGACATCTTCCTGCGCCTCATCAAGATGATCATCGCGCCTCTGGTGTTCACGACCTTGGTGGTCGGAGTGGCGCATCTCGGCGAGCCCAAGGCCATTGGCCGGATCGGCGGCAAGGCGATGGTTTGGTTCGTCTCCGCGTCGCTGGTCTCGTTGCTGCTGGGGATGGTGCTCGTCAACATCATGCGCCCCGGCGACAACCTCAACCTTCCGCTTCCCGACGCCGGCGCGTCCACCAATCTCAAGGTCGCCTCGCTCTCGTTGAAGGAGTTCATCGCGCATCTGGTGCCCAAGAGCGCGGTTGAGGCGATGGCCAACAACGAAATTCTGCAAATCGTCGTTTTCTCGTTGTTCTTTGGCGTTGCTGCCGCGGCGGTCGGCGAGCGCGCCAAGCCGATGGTCGATTTGATCGACGCGGCATCGCAGGTGATCCTCAAGATCACCGGCTACATCATGGGGCTGGCGCCGCTCGCGGTGTTCGCGGCGATGGCCGCGACGGTCGCGACGCAAGGTCTCGGAATCCTCATAACGTATGGCAAGTTCATGGCCGAATTCTATTTGGGCCTCGTCGTACTCTGGGGACTCCTGATCGTCGTCGGCTTTCTGTTCCTCGGCCGAAGAATTTTCCGGTTGATCACGCTTATCCGCGAGCCATTCCTGCTCGCTTTCAGCACGGCCAGCAGCGAGGCGGCTTATCCCGTCACCATGGCGCAGCTCGAAAAGCTGCCGGTCAGCAAGAAGATCATCAGCTTTGTGCTGCCGATGGGATATTCGTTCAATCTGGACGGCTCGATGATGTACTGCACCTTCGCGACGCTGTTTATCGCGCAGGCCTACAACATCCAGATGAGCGTCGCGCAGCAGGTAACGATGCTGCTGGTGCTGATGTTGACCAGCAAGGGCATGGCGGGCGTTCCCCGCGCGTCGCTGGTGGTGATCGCCGCGACGCTCGTAAGCTTCAACCTGCCGGAGGCAGGGTTGCTGCTCGTCATCGGCATCGATCAGTTCCTCGACATGGGGCGCTCCGCGACCAACGTCATCGGCAACAGCCTCGCAACGGCCGTCGTTGCGAAATGGGAGGGTGAGGAGCCCGCCCCCATACCAGAGGGCGAACTCCAGCCGCGACCCGCGTGATCGCGGCGATGCGCGCGCATCGGACTTGGCGATGCCGGCCGCCGATCGCCGCGCTTTGCTTCGCGCTGGTCTTCGCCCCATCGAACGGCACGCGATCGCAGGAGCTCGCCGGTACTCTCAAGCATGTGCACGATACCGGGTCGATCACCCTCGGATACCGCGCCAGCTCGATCCCCTTCTCCTACGTTGACACCCACGGCGTGCCGATCGGTTACTCGATCGATTTGTGCAATGAAATCGTCGATGACGTTTCGAACGCGCTCGGGATCGAGGTGACGGTCAAGTACAAGGAGGTCACCGCCGAGAACCGGATTGCCACGCTGCTCGCCGGCGATATCGATCTCGAATGCGGTTCGACCACCGCCAATTTCGAGCGCAAAAAGCAGGTCGCCTTTTCCCCGGTTTTCTTCGTGAGCGGCACAAAGCTTCTGGTCCGCAAGGATTCGGGGATCGCGTCATACCTCGACCTGCGCGACAAAACCGTGGTGGTGACTTCGGGAACCACCAACGAAGCGGCAGTCAGGACGATCTCCGACAAGCAGAAGCTCGGGATCAAGCTGCTGATCGGCAAGGACCATGCGGAGTCCTTCGCGATCCTCTCGGGGGGACGTGTTGACGCCTTCGCCACGGACGACGTTCTGCTATATGGGCTGGTCGCCACGACCAAGACCGGCGGCGACTACATGGTGGTCGGCGACTATCTTTCGTACGATCCCTACGGCCTCATGTTCCGCAAGGGCGATCCCGATTTTGCCGAGATCGTCGATCGCACTTTCGCGCGACTGGCCGAGGACCGCGAAATCGTGCAGCTCTACAACAAATGGTTCCTGAAGCGGCTGCCCAGCGGAGAGCGTTTGAACCTGCCGATCAGCCCCCAGCTTGAAGAGTTCTTCCGGGTGCTCGGCGTTCCCGATTGAGGCGCCCACGCTGGGCAGCGCCCCCTGAAGGCGCTATGGTTTTGCAATGGAACATGCGCTTCCGGTCTTGATCGTTATCGCCATGCTCGCGACCTTGGGCGTGTTGGGGCTCGGGCTGGTCAATCTCGCGCGCGGCGGCAGCGCACGGCGCTCCAACAAGCTGATGCAGTTCCGCGTCCTGCTGCAGGGTCTGGCGCTGTTGCTGTTCTTCGTATTCATGTGGCTGTTCCGGCACTGAGCGGCGGCGCCCAATGGTGAAGCTCACCCGCATTTACACGCGCGGCGGCGACCGGGGCGAGACCTCGCTGGTCGACGGCAGCCGGGTCAAGAAGAATGCGCCACGCATCGAGGCGATCGGCGCGGTCGATGAAGCCAATGCGGCGATCGGCCTGGCTAGGCTTCACACCCGCGCGAGCAACACAACCGCCAGCGCCGATGCAATGTTGGGCCGCGTCCAGAACGAGCTGTTCGACCTGGGCGCCGATCTGGCGACGCCCAGGCCCGCGCAAGGCGACGACAAGGCGCTACGCATCACCGCGGGGCAGGTGGAACGTCTCGAGCATGAGATAGATCTCTTGAACGCCGAGCTGCAGCCGCTTCAGTCCTTCATCTTGCCGGGCGGCAACGAGATCGGCACCGCGCTGCATCTCGCGCGCACCATCGTGCGCCGGGCGGAGCGCCTCGCGATCGCGCTCGCGGCTCAGGAATGGGTCAACCCCGAGGCGCTGAAATACTTGAACCGCCTCTCCGACCATCTTTTCGTCCTGTCGCGCCACGCCAACGATCGCGGCCGATCGGACGTACTCTGGCAACCCGGCGCCACGCGCTAGCGCCTTCAGGCCGCCCGCACGGCAACGATCCGAATGGCCCCGCGAGGCGTCCGCACCTCGCCTTGCCCTCCATGGTTGCGCCGGTGCACGAGGGGCTTGCCATAGCCTTTCGCACATGCACAATTCCGCGCCATTCGCGTCCGGGAGCGGCGCTCAGACAAGGTTTTTCCCATGAAGGTGCTGGTCGCGGTTAAGCGGGTCATCGACTACAACGTCAAAATCCGCGTCAAGGCGGACAAGACCGGGGTCGAGACCGCCAACGTCAAGATGTCGATGAATCCCTTCGACGAGATCGGCGTCGAGGAGGCGATACGGCTACGCGAGAAGGGGGTCGCGACCGAGGTGGTCGCGGTCTCGATTGGTCCGCAAGCCGCGCAGGAAACGATCCGCACCGCCCTTGCCATGGGCGCCGACCGCGGCATCCATGTCCTGACCGAGCAGGAACTGCAACCCTTGGCGGTGGCGAAGCTGCTCAGAGCCGTGATCGCGAAGGAACAGCCGCAGCTCGCGATCCTCGGCAAACAAGCGATCGATGACGACTGCAACCAGACCGGCCAGATGCTGTCGGCGCTGCTGGGCTGGGCGCAGGGGACCTTCGCCTCGAAGATCACGATCACGGATGGCAAGGCCGAGGTGACGCGCGAGGTGGACGGCGGGCTCGAGACGGTGACGTTGAAACTGCCGGCGGTGATCACCACCGATCTGCGCCTCAACGAGCCGCGCTATGCCTCCCTTCCCAACATCATGAAGGCGAAGAAGAAGCCAATCGAGCAGGTAACGCCGGAAGCGCTGGGCGTCGATCCGAGCCCTCGCCTCGTCACGCTCAAGGTGGAGGAACCGCCGAAGCGCCAAGGCGGCCGGAAGGTGGCCTCGGTCGCTGAGCTGGTCGAGAAGCTGCACAACGAAGCACGGGTGATCTGATGTCCATCCTTGTCCTGGCCGAGCACGACAACCGGAGCATCAAGCCCGCGACCCTGAACGCGGTCGCCGCGGCGCAAGCGATCGGCGGCGATATCCATTTGCTGGTGGCGGGCGCCGAGGCGAAGGGTGCGGCGGAAGCGGCGGCGAAGATCGCGCATGTGGCCAAGGTCCTGCTGGCGGAACATCCGAGCCTGGCGCATCCCGTGGCCGAGGATCTGGCGCCGCTGATCGTGAAGCTGGCACCCGGCTATTCTCATATCCTCGCACCCGCCACGACCTTCGGGAAAAACGTGATGCCGCGCGTGGCGGCGCTTCTGGACGTGGCGCAAATCTCCGACATCACCGCGGTGGTGGCGCCCGACACCTTTGTGCGACCGATCTACGCCGGGAACGCGCTGGCGACAGTGCAGTCGAAGGACAAGATCAAGGTGATCACGGTGCGCGGCACGGCCTTTCCGGCGGTGGCAAACGAAGGCAGCAACGCTGCGATCGAAACGATTGCGGTCGATCCGTCGACCGGCCTTTCTCAGTTCGAGAAGCAGGAGCTTTCGAAGTCTGAGCGGCCCGAGCTGACGGCGGCGCGGATCGTGATTTCCGGCGGTCGCGGCATGCAATCCGGAGACAATTTTCCGATGCTGGAGCGCATCGCCGACAAGCTGCACGCCGCTGTGGGTGCGTCCCGCGCCGCGGTCGACGCGGGCTTCGTTCCGAACGACTACCAGGTGGGACAGACCGGCAAGATCGTCGCGCCGGAACTTTACATCGCCGTCGGCATTTCAGGCGCGATCCAGCACCTCGCGGGCATGAAGGACTCCAAGGTGATCGTCGCCATCAATAAGGACGAAGAAGCGCCAATCTTCCAGGTTGCCGACTACGGTCTGGTCGCCGATCTGTTCAAAGTTCTGCCCGAGCTCGAAGCCGAGCTCGATCGCCAACTGAAGTAGGACCGCGCGGCTGCATGGCCGGAGGTATCATATGATGAAGTCCATCGGCATCATTGGCGCAGGGCAAATGGGGAGCGGCATCGCTCACGTCTGCGCGCTCGCGGGTTACGAGGTACGACTCGTCGATTTGGACGGCCCTGCGATCGAACGCGGGCGCGCCGCAATCGAAGGCAACCTCACCCGACAAGTGGCGCGCGGGAAGGTAAGCGAGGAGAACCGGCGTGCGGCGCTCGCGCGCATCCGCACCGGCACCGACTATGGCGAGTTTAGCGGCTGCGACATCGTGATCGAGGCGGCGGTCGAAAAAGAGGCGGTAAAGCGCGACATCTTCAAGGCGCTGATCCCCAACCTCAAGCCCGATGCGCTAATCGCCACCAATACCTCCTCGATCTCGATCACGCGGCTTGCCGCGGCAACCGACCGACCGACCAAATTCATCGGCATGCATTTCATGAACCCGGTGCCGGTGATGGCGCTGGTTGAGCTGATCCGCGGCATCGCGACCGACAACCCGACCTTCGAGGCGGTGCGCGATTTGGCGCTCAAGCTGGGAAAGACGCCGGTTGCGGCCGAAGACTTCCCGGCTTTCATTGTGAACCGCATTCTGCTGCCGATGATCAACGAGGCCGTCTATACGCTCTACGAAGGGGTGGGATCGGTCGAGGCGATCGACGTGGCCATGCGCCTGGGCGCCAATCACCCCATGGGTCCGCTGGAGCTCGCCGACTTCATCGGCCTCGACACCTGCCTTTCAGTGATGCAAGTGCTGTACGAAGGACTGGCCGACTCCAAATACCGCCCCTGCCCGCTGCTGGTGAAATATGTCGAAGCGGGTTGGCTCGGGCGAAAGGCTGGCCGCGGATTCTATGACTATCGCGGCGAGAAGCCGGTACCCACAAGGTGAGTGCTTCCGAATCGACCCTTGAATTTCAGATTGATGACAATGGTCTATGGGTTGTCTTGAGCTTGGCAGCACGGTGCAGGCTATGGCAGAATCGACCATCATGACGTGGCCTCAACCGAGCGAGATGTGCTGATGTCGGCGAGCCCCGAGCGTTGCCCCGCCCTGGTGCTCAATGCCGATTTTCGGCCGCTGAGTTATTTCCCGCTGTCGCTCTGGTCCTGGCAGGATGCGGTCAAAGCCGTGTTTCTCGACCGTGTCAACATCATCTCCGAATACGACACGGTGGTACGCAGCCCGAATTTCGAAATGCGGCTGCCGAGCGTGATCTCGCTTAAGGAATATATCGCGACCTCGCGCCGTCCGGCCTTCACGCGGTTCAACGTGTTCCTGCGCGACCGCTTTACCTGTCAGTACTGCGGCGAGCCGCGCCCGTCCCACGATCTCACCTTCGACCACCTGGTGCCACGCTCGCGCGGCGGGCGGACGACTTGGTCGAACGTGGTGACGGCCTGCTCCACCTGCAATCTGCGCAAGGGCAACCGCATCCCCGAGGAGAGCGGCATGGCCCCGCTGGCTCCCCCTTCGCAGCCGAGCACGCTCGCGCTGCAGGAAAACGGGCGCGGCTTCCCGCCCAATTTCCTGCACCATAGCTGGCGCGACTTCCTCTACTGGGATACCGAGCTGGATCCGGCGTAGGAATTGGGGCGAAGCCGGTCCTTTGTTTCCTCGTCATCCCGGCCGAGCGCGGCGCGAGCCGGGACCCGGAAACACTCGTCACCGAACCCGCGAAAAGCAAGAAGCCGGGCCGAGCCCGGCTTCTGCGTCGCCGTTGGGCCTCAGCCCCGTGGTCACTGCGGCAAAATGTACTTGAGGCTGAACCAGGTCATGAAGAGATGCGCGTCCTTGGGGGCGCCCGCCGCCACGAACCACGGCGAGCGCGTCACGTAAGAGCCCTGCAAGGTCGTCTGAACCGTACCGTACTGCTGATTGCTCCACCAGTTCTGCACCCAGTCGAGGCTGCCTTCCTGGATCGCGCGATTGTTGCTGTTCGCGGAATTTGGTCCGCCAAACCCCACGAAGGTGTTGGGCCTGGCACCCGGGGTCGTATCCAGGGCGAAATTGTTCTGGAAGTAGGTGCCGCCGTAATAGGCCGCCAAAACGGTGCCCTCCAGCGGCTTGAACTCCAGGCCGCCGATACCGCCAAGGGCTGTCACGTCGGATAACATGATGTCGTTTGCGGCGGCATTTGGCAGCGCCACCAGGTCGGGCCCCATGCCGAAGAGGTAGCGGCCGACACCGGGACCGCCGAGCACGTTTGCGACAATCGCAAAATTGGGCGCCACTGATGCATTGACCGCCGCGAACCCGCCGCCGCCGACCGCCGTGTGATGATCGAATGTGGCGCCCACTATGATCGGAAGGGCGTCAACGCGGAACACCGAGATCAGCCCACCAGCCTCCGCATGGAAGTTCCAGGGGCCGCCGGGGTTGCTGTCGAAGGAACCCTTGAAGATGAAATCCGGCAGCAAGTTGGGGACGCTCGATGAGGTCGCTGAGTCGATTTGGCCCGAAAGTTGCGCGTTGAAGGCGGTGGGGAACGTGATCTCACCCTGGCCGCCGAATTGGTCGGGATTCTGCGCCTCCAAGGCGAAGGCCCAATTGTCGTTGGGATGGTAGATGCCGCGGATGGCGGCGGCACGGGTCCAGGGCAGACCCACCTGGTAGTTGAAGTCTTGGTTATAGGTCGTGAAGATGCTGGCATCGTACGTATCGACGCCGTAGCGGTTTGGCGTCTGCAATCCCCAGACCTGACCCGCCAACAACGCCCAATCGCCGCGCCTGACCTCTGCCCACCCCTCTCTCAACCGCACCGTGTAGCTGCTGCTGGAGACGTTGATGTTGTTGGCGTCGTTGCCGAGGAAGTCCATGGAGACGAAGGCCAGGACGTCGTTTTCGCCCATCCGGTCATGCACCTTCAGGTTCAGCTCGGAACCCGCCGCTGTCTGCTTCCATTCGGTATTGTGACCTGCAACCGTGTTGCTGAAGGGAATGGCGAAGAAGTTGGTGCCCAGGTTTCCGGTGTTGGTGGTGCGGAAGATGGTGGTGAAATCCATGAATCCGCCCGGCGTGAACTCGGCGCCGCCGATGCGGAAGGAGAGCGGCGATTCGCGCTTTTCCACATCAGTATAAGGAGCGTCATTGGCGGTCTGGATCGGATTGGCCGCGGCGCTCCGGTCAGGAAGCGGTTGTACTTGAGCGGACTTTCGCGGCCCAGCAGCCGGCTGCGCGGTCGTCGCGGGTGCCGCGGTCAAGGTAGGTGCCGGCTGTGCCAGAGCGATTGGCGTCGCGGGAGCCGCCGATACAGCAGCGGGAGGGGCCGCGTACGTCGAGGCGGGCTCCGCGCCCATGGTCTTCACGTCCTGCGCGGTGAGCACGCCTTTGCTCTGCAGCAGTTGCGTCAGGAGGGTCCGCTGCTGGTCCGGCGGCGACGCGGTGATGTGCTCTGCCTCGCCCCTGGCGATAACCCCCTTCTTGACCAGTACATCGAGCAACGGGTCCCTCGTTTGCGCCTGCGCGAACGAGGACAGAGCAGTACCGGCAAGCAGCACCATCGAGCACGCGGCCAGCCAACGCAATCTACGGGTAGCATATGTCATACGAATCCCCCAAAAGTAGCAGCTTCCTGTAAGTGTCTTTTGTGGACACTACACATCTATTGATTGCTACTCTCGGAAGGTGCCGCAGGGAAAGCGACTTGGCAAGCATAAACCTCTAGCAGCGAGCGGCTTGGGACGCATTCCTTCAAGGTGTGATAGGAAAGATACAAAAAATTGGGCAGCAGGCCACCCATGGAGCACTTATTGCGAGTGCACGATGACCTCGCCGGCTTGATAGGGGTCGGCTCGCACCACGGGGCGCAAATTTCCTGGTGTCGCCTCCACGCTGGAAGCTCTATGACAGGCTGACTGCAATCGGCGGTGGTTCACTTGCGCTCATTCCTGCGGCGAACGCCGTTCTACGGCACCTTCAAGCGCCTCGGGCACTATCCCGACTATTGGTATTGGACGCTGCGCGGGAGGCCGGTCCGGTCGCCGCATTTGCTGAAGCAGCGGACGGTTCGAGACTATGCGCGCCAGCATGGCCTTCGCATTTTCGTCGAGACCGGGACCTACTACGGCGAGATGATCGAGGCGATGAAGTCTCGCGTCGGGCGGATCTATTCGATCGAATACGACCCCGCGCTCGCGGCGCGCGCACGGCGCAAATTCGCGGCCTCGCAACACGTGGAAATTCTGCAAGGCGACAGCGCGGCGCTCATTCCGGTGGTATTGGCGCGGCTCGAGGAACCCGCGCTCTTCTGGCTCGACGCCGGCTATTACGGCTGGGCCGACGTCAAGGGAGACACGTCGCGCCTCGAGACAGAGTTGAACGCGATCCTCGGCCACGGGATCCGAGGCCACGTGATCCTGCTCGACGACGCACGCGGTCTCGACGGCCGAAACGGAGCGCCCACTGTCGAAGAGCTCAAGCGACGCATCGAGTCACGTTTCCCCGGCAGAAGGGTCTCGGTCGGCCGCGATATCCTGCGGATCACCTAGTGTGGCGGATTTGAAGTTCCTCCGATCACCGCCGGCCGCTCGGAGAGGAACTTCAAATCCGAAGGCCGCACTAGCAATCAATGAGCTGCTGGTATCCCGATGATTCCGAGGTTCGCATCTGAGCTTGGCCGTTTGGTCATGCGAACTTCGGAATCGGGACACCAGCCAACAGCCGTCATCGCAGCCATATCAGGTCGATCACCCGATCAACCGAACGCAGCGCCGCCGCATCGATCGGTTCCGGCCGTTCGCCCGCGTCAAGCACATGGGGCTTGAAGCCCGCACCCACGAGCGAGCGGATCATGCCCTCGGTCGAAAGCTCGCCCGCGCGGCTGCGTTCCGGCGAAAACTCGAGCACGACCAACGCGGTGCGCGTCAGGGTCTCGCTCGCGCCCGCGATCACCGCGGGCTCGTAGCCTTCGACGTCGATTTTGAGCAAGGCCACCGGTCGCGCGCCGAAGCCGAGAAGCTCCAGCGCCCGGTCCAATTCGATCACCGGTACGAGACGAGAGCCGAGGCCCCGATCCGCGATCAGCGAATGGCGCCCGAGGTTCGACGGCTTGTAGCGATAGAGCGGAGCAATGCCGCTTTTGGCACCGACCGCGGTCGTGTTTGCGATCACCTTCTCGATCCCGTTGGCGGCCAGGTTGCGATCGAGCAGGAAGGCGTTGAAAAGGTCGGGCTCGAACGCGATCACGCTCCCGACCGCCGGGAACTGCGCGGCATGGAGCGCATGCCACCCGAAATTGGCGCCGACATCGACGACGATGCCCGCAGATGCCGCTTCCAGTTGGGTCGCGATGAATCGGGTCAGCGCCGGTTCGTGCTCGCCATATTTGGCGACATGGCGCCCGACCGCGTCGCGCCTGTGCACGAAGAATGCGAGGCGCGAGCGCTTTGCGCGCACGCGAATGACCGACCGCCATGGCACAAGCCAAGCCGCAAAAAAGGCGAGCACTCGAAGGCTGCCGGAGAAGCGCATTACTCGCGGCCGGCGCGCGTGCGCCACAGCTCGAAATGGATCGCCTCGGTGCAAAAGGCATAAACGGCGCCAGTCGCCGCATGGATGAAACCGAGGCGGCCACAAAGGAACCAGCGATGCAGGAGGTAGAGCCGCAGAAAATAGGCGGCGGGATTGAGAATCAGCCGCAGCAGGCTTGGCGGCCTTCCCGCGTTGACCCGTTGCGTCGCCTTGAGCCGTGCGTAGATCAGCTCCTTGCGCAACTGGTCCTCGAACGAAAGCCGCTTCTCGTGTTCGATCACGCCCTGACGACAGTCGCGCACCTTGCCGTCGACGATAATGTGTTCGTGCACGAGCGTATCGAGGTCATAACGCGCGCGTCCGCGCCGCGTGAGGCGCAGCACCGGCTTCGGATAAACACCTGCGGATACCGGGCCCACGCCAAAGACGGAGACCGGTCGCCGCCTCAAACGCCAGGCCGCGATGCTCTGATCGACGCTGATCAGCCGCGCGAGCTCCCTTTGCAGCCGCGCATCCAGTCGTTCATCGGCGTCGAGGCCGAGGCACCAAGGCTCGCTCGCCTGGTCCATGGCGAATTGTTTCTGCGCAGCGTAACCGGGCCAATCCCGCTTGATCAGCCGGATCGGCAATCCCGACCGGGCGAGCTCGTCGACTATGGCCAGAGTGCCGTCCGTCGAGCCCGAATCGACGACGATGATCTGGGCGCAGGATGCGAGGCTTTCGAGACACTGCACGATGTCCCGTTCCTCGTTCTTGCAGATCACATAGGCCGAAATCGGCAGCTTCGTCGGCGCTGCGGGGACCTCGGCGATCGGCTCAGCGACGGCCATCCACTCAGCGGTCGCGCTCCGGCGCGAGCATCGCGCGCGGCGCCGCATCCAGTACCGCCCCAGCGTGCGGGGATTGCGCGGTTCCGCTCCGCCAGAGCGAACGGTAGACTGCGATATAGGCTTCTGCCTCGCGCTCGACGCTGAACTCCTCAACCGCCCGCCGCCGCGCGGCATTTCCCATCGCCGCACGGAGAGCCGCGTCGCTCATCAACCGCTCGATCGACGCCACCAGCGTATCGAGTCGATCGGGCTCCAGCAGCAAACCGGTTTTGCAGTCCAGGACGATCGAGGGCGCGGCGCCAACCCGCGTCGCCACCACCGGTGTGCCGCACGCCGCCGCCTCCAATGGAACCAGGCCGAAGCCCTCATATCGTTGCGGCGAAACACAGATCGAGACCGCCGCCAACAGCCCCGGCAGTTCCGCCGCCGGACGCTCGCCGAGAAAAATAATCCTTCGCTCGAGGCCCGCCTGCTCGATCCGCCGCTTCAGCCTCGCCACGAATGCGGCCTCGCCGGGCTTGGTCAGCCCCACTATGATACCGGTGAAGTCGGGATGGCGTGGCAGCAGCTCCAGCAGCGCCTCGACGAAGACATCGGTGCCCTTCTGCCGCCTGACGCGGCCGAAAATCCCGATGCCATACCGGCCGCCGAGGCCGAGGCTCGCCCATTGCGCCTCGCGATCCTCCGCCGGACGATAAATCTCGCAATCGACGCCATGCGGTATCAGCGCACTCGGCCGGCGCAGATATGACTGCGCTTCGGGCGAGGTCGCGATCACGGCGTCCGCGTATTTGATCATCCAGTGGCTCAGCGGCGAGAACGGGCGCTGGCGTGCCGCGTGAAAGACAATCCGGAGCGGCTGCCGCAGCACGGAGCGCATGAACATGCCCACGGCCAATTCGCTGTTGCGGCGCGCGTGCCAAACTCGATAGGGCGCGCCCTCGGGTCGCCCGAAGCTCCGAAACAGGACACCGAGCGCGGAGCGATCGGCGCGGAGCGGTCCCGCCGCGAGCCCGATCAGGTCGGCGCCAACCGCCGCGCGCAAGTGCGGCAGCGTCGCCTGGATCACCGAGGTCACCCCGGAATGACGGATGCCATAGTTGGGCACCAGCACGAGCGCCGGACCGCGGCCCTTCTGTTCTCGCGCGTTACCGCCTTCCACGGATCGCCTCGCACCACCTTAAGAATTGAGCCCCTGCCCTTACTACCAGCTTCCGCTCGGCTGCTCCAGGGGTGGACGCCAATCCGATCACAGCGATAGCCGAAAATATCAATGATTCCAACGGACCAGCTTCCTCATCGCGGCTGAGCCGGCCAATTGCCGCCTAATAGTCGTCCAAGCGCTGCCAATTCACGCGCGAACTCGGGCTTGTGTAGCGTATTTGCGGGCCGCCGGACTCATGAGTGGCGGTAAGGTCCTGATCGAGCCCGCGCTGGTAAGCGGACTGGCCGCCGCTGTTGGGAACATCGCCAACGTCGACACACCCCGCCAACAGGCAGAAAGCCGCGAACGCTAAACCGGTCAGCAGGCTCTTCGACATTACGGCTCCTCCCCCCAAAACATTGGCTGCCGACCCACGCTTGCCAAGCGGCGGCATTCCACGATAGCGTTTTCCGCATGGCAAGGCTCGTTCAACTGCGGCTTCCGGGGCGAATTACGCTCCCGATCCTCCCCGAGGATCGGGCTGCCGTCATTCGTGCCCGCCGAGCCCAGGAGTCCCGCCATGCTGCGCCCCGCTGCGACCGCTTCGCCCCCCGAGACTGAATCCACCGCCTGCTTTTCCGTGCACGCCGCCGCAAACCCCGGCATCATGCCGCGCGTGCTGGAGCTGTTTGCCAAGCGCGGCTTGGTGCCGTCTTCCTGGACGAGCCGCGTCGGTCCGGAGCAGGATTTGACCATCGACATTCAGATGCGCCGCATGGAGGGTGAGCTCATGGACTATGTGGCGGCCTGTATGCGTCAGATCGTCGGCGTCGAGGTAGTGCTGGTGTCGGTGAAGCGGCAGAGGGCCTCGATGCCGTCATGAGCCTGATGCGCCACATCCGTGCCTGCAACACATTCGAGCCCGGCCGTTTCGTGCCGCTCTCTCTGGGAACTGCGCGCATCGGCACGGTACGGCGCGACAATGCGGAGCTGCTGAAGCGCTTTCCCCACCTTTTCCGCGTGGAAGAAACCGGGGTGACTCTGCTTGCGACCGGAGGCACCCAAGGCATCAGCGCCGGGCTCGATGCGGCGATCGATGCGCTGGCGCAGGAACATCGCGTGGTCAAATGGCGCAACGAGGTGTTCGCGGTGAGCGAGCGCTGGGGGGATGCGCCGCTCTTCGGGGTCGACCGCGGCGCCGTGAGCTTCTTCGGCGTCCGGGCCTACGGCGTGCACCTGAACGGCTATTGGCGAGACGGGGGACGTCTTTGGCTCTGGATCGGACGGCGCGCCAAGGACAAGCTGGTGGCGCCCGACAAGCTGGACAATCTCGTCGCCGGCGGCATCGGCAGCGGGCTCTCCGATTGGGAGACGCTGGTGAAGGAGGCCGAGGAAGAGGCTTCGATCCCGCACGCGATGGTTGAGCGTGCCTGCGCCACGAGTGCGGTTTCCTACAAAATGGAGGTGAGGCACGGGCTGCGCGACGACGTGCTGTTCATCTTCGATCTCGAGACACCGCGTGATTTCGTGCCGGTGAACCACGACGGCGAGATCGTGGAGTTTTTTCCGATGGCTGCGCGCGAAGCGCTGGAGCGCGTGCGCGACACCGACGATTTTAAATTCAACGTCAACCTTGTCATCATCGACTTTGCGCTCCGCCACGGCCTGCTTACGCCCGCGGATAGCGAGTACCTGGCCTTGATCGCGGGGCTGCGGATGGGCGGCGAGTGACCGAATTTCAGTGACACGAATTCGGTGACGGTCACTTTATCCGATCGAATGCACCGGCGCTGAAATCTCGGGCTCAATCCCAACGATTGGCGTTCTTCGGGAAGCCGGGGCGCTGTACCCGCACGACGCAGAAGCGTTGGCCGGTGGGCGCCTGCATCACCACCCAGCGCTTCACGCGATCGACCACCGAGGCGCCTAGCTTCTCGAGGCGCGAGACTTCGGCGGGAATGTCATCAGTCTCGATGTCGATGTGAACGCGGCTCTCATGTTCCACGCGCTGGATTTCCACGATGGGCTCATCGGGCGGGGTCTCCAGCATGCGGTAATTGCCGCGGCTGTTCGGATGATTGGGGTCGACGGCGCGACCCAGTGCCTCGGCCCAGAAGCGCGCTGCTTCGTCAACGTCGGAGGTCTTGCAGTCGATCAGGACGGCGCAGAAGCGGGAGTGGTGCATGACGGTGCCTCTCGTTCATACGCATTGAACTCACATGAGAAACAAATTCGCGGCGAGAGTCCACGGTGAGTGACCGGAACACTCACCAGCGAGGCGCGTGTGGCTCGGCGATTTCCTTCTCCGTGCCTCGCTCTTTCGTGGTCAAACTTGCGCGCGCCTAAAAAAGCGCGGGACTTCTGTCACCGCAATCCCCGCTCTATCTACATGGGCAGCGTCAGCTCTCCAGAGGATTGCCCCGAGATGGATCGACGAAGGTTGCTCGCAAATGTCGCGGCGACGGCGATCATGTGGGTCGTCCGTGCGGCTTGGGCTGCACCTGCCACTCCCGGCGGCTTTCGTCGCGTTCGTCCTTCGGATCCCGCTTGGCCAAGCGGAGAGGCCTGGGAAAAGCTCAGGCAGGATGTCGGCGGCCGATTGATCAAAGTCGAGCCGCTCCTTGGAGCGTGCACGGACCGCGCCGATAGCGCTCCCTGCCGAGCGAGGCTCGGGGAACTCAAGAACCCCTACTTTGTGGGCGATCAACCCGCGGGAACGCAAACCGTCGGCTGGCTGGACGCCTGGATGTCGGCGCCGAGCGTTTACGCCGTCGCGGCGACGAGCACCGCCGACATTGTCGCCGCGGTCAATTTCGCGCGCGACCGCAAACTGCGGCTCGTCGTCAAGGGCGGCGGCCACAGCTATCAGGGAACTTCGGACGCAGCCGATTCATTGCTGATCTGGACGCGGGCGATGACCGGCATTTCGCTCCACGACGCGTTCGTCGCCGAGGGCTGCGCCGGCACGCAGGCGCCCCAACCCGCGGTCACTATCGAAGCCGGCGCCATATGGATGCACGTATACGACGCCGTGACGACGAAGGCCGGCCGCTATGTTCAGGGCGGCGGCTGCGCGACGGTTGGTGTCGCAGGCCTGATTCAGAGCGGAGGCTTCGGCAGCTTCTCGAAAAATTTCGGAACCGCGGCCGGCGGATTGCTCGAAGCAGAAATCGTCACGGCGGACGGCACCGTGCGAATCGCCAACGCGTGCACGAATCCCGATCTTTTTTGGGGCATCAAAGGCGGCGGCGGCGGGAGTCTTGGCGTTGTCACCAAGCTCACGCTCAGAACGCGCGAGCTTCCAAGCGTTCTCGGCAGAGTGACCATGAAAATCGGCGCTGCCTCCGACATGGCATTCCGCCGCCTGATCGATCGATTTCTTAGCTTCTACAGGGACGTTCTGCTGAACCCGCACTGGGGCGAGAGCGTCGCGTTCGGCAGGGACAATACGCTCGAAATCGCAATGGCGTTTCAAGGGCTCGATCAGCAACAGGCTGAAGCCGCCTGGCGGCCGTTCATCGATTGGATCGCCGCATCCCCGAGGGATTTCGCGGTCGCGGCGCCGTTCGCGGCCGATGCGTATCCGGCCCGAGATTATTGGAGCGCCGACTATGTGAAAAAGAACAAACCCGATCGCGGGTCGTTCGACCAGCGTCAGGGCGCACCCGAGGACAATATGTGGTTTGCCGAGCAGGACACCGAGCTCGGCGTGTTCATCCACGGCTACCGATCCCTGTGGTTGCCCGCAGCGTTGCTCGAGGGGGATCGACGCAAGCGTCTGGTCGCATCCCTTTTTGCTGCAACCCGGCATTGGGGCGTAGGATTGCATTTCAACAAAGGACTCGCCGGAACCAATGCCGGCGACGTGGCGGCTGCGAGAGACACGGCGATGAATCCGGCCGTGCTCACCGCATTTGCTTTGGCGATCATCGCCGGTGGGGATGCGCCGGCCTATGCAGACCTTTTGCACGGGCCGCGCGATCTCGTGGCGGCGCGGCGCAACGCCGCAGACATTGGGAAAGCCGGCGATGCGCTACGACGAGCCGTACCGAATGCCGGCTCGTACGTGTCCGAAAGCGACTATTTTGACCGCGACTGGCAACACGCCTTCTGGGGCTCAAACTATCCGCGGTTGCTGGTGGTCAAGAGGAAATTCGATCCGGCGGGGCTGTTTTTCGTTCATCACGGTGTCGGCAGCGAAGAATGGAGTGCCGACGGCTTCACCCGCCTTTCGTAACTGCCTTTCGTAACTGCCCCGGCGAAGCGGTCAAAGTTCTGTCCGTTCACGACATCGCCATCGCGCGCACTTGTTTGGGCGAGCGGCCGGCGGCGCGGAGTGCCCGGATGCTGAGCGCGTGGTCGCGTTTCGCCAGTCGCAATCCGGCGGCGTTCGTCAGCAGCTTGTGGTGCCAATAGCGCGGCGCTTCATAACCCAAGAGCGCCTGCAACACGCGCTGAACATGGGTAGCGGGCAACAGGTCCCGCGCCCTCGTCACCAAGGTGACGCCCTGCGCTGCGTCATCATGGGTGACCGCCAGATGGTAGCTCGGGCCGCCGTCCTTCCGCGCCATCACGATATCGCCGTTGAGCAGCGGATCGACTAAGACGCGGCCGGCGTCGTGATCCTCGAATATCAGCGCCCCTACCCGTTGTGCCGCTTCCGCCGCATCGAGCCGGAGCGCGTGGCTCTCGCCGGCCGCAATCCGCGCGCGCCGTTCCGCCTCTGACAAGATTCGACAGGTCCCGGGATAGAGCGGTCCCTCCGGTCCCTGAGGGGCACCCGCCGAAGCCGCGATTTCCGCCTGCACCGAGGCGCGGGTGCAGAAACACGGATAGAGCAGCCTTTCCGCGCTGAGGCGATCGAGCACCGCTTGGTACTCCAGCAGATGCTCGGATTGCCGGCGCACCTCTCGGTCCCACTCGACGCCGAGCCAGGCCAAGTCTTCGAACAAGGCATCGACAAATTCGGCGCGGCAGCGCGCTCGATCCGTGTCCTCGATGCGCAAGAGGAAGCGCCCACCCGCTTCCCGCGCGCGCTCCCAGGCGAAGAGCGCGGCATAGGCGCTGCCGAGGTGGATCAGTCCGGTCGGGCTCGGCGCGAAGCGGGTGATGATTGGGGTCATGATATCTCGACGAATCATAGTGCCGGGGGAACGTCATTGCGAGCGCTGCACTCGCGATGGCGGTTAAGGGCGTGACAAGGGCGCTGGCCTCGTCTATGCCTCGCTCCGAATTTTTCTGGAGAGATCGCCCATGCTGCTCCGCCTCGATGGTCCGCGCCATCCGCCGCAGTCCGGCGGCAAGCCCAAGGCACTCGTCGTGCTGCTGCACGGTCTCGGGGCCGACGGCAACGACCTGATCGGGCTCGCGCCCTACTGGGCGCCGCTGCTGCCCGATGCCGAATTCCTGTCGCCGCACGCGCCTTATCCCTGCGACATGGCTCCCTATGGCCGGCAATGGTTCAGTCTGCAGGACCGTTCGCCGGAGATGATTCTAGCCGGTGTGCGCGCGACGGCACCGATCCTCGATGCATTCCTCGACGACGCCCTAAAGACCCGAGGCCTTCAGCCCGCGCAAATGGCGCTGGTCGGATTCTCCCAAGGCACGATGATGGCGCTTCATGTGGGGCTGCGGCGCGAGCAGGCGATGGCGGGCATCGTCGGATATTCGGGCGCGCTCAGGACCGGCGACACACTCGCAAACGAAATGCGGGTCAAGCCGCCGATCCTGCTGGTGCATGGCGAAGCCGATCCCGTGGTGCCGTTCGAGGCGTTGGGTGCCGCGGAGCGGGCGCTTCGCGCGCTCGGCGTTTCAGTCGAGACATTGGCTCGGCCCGGTCTCGGCCACAGCATCGACGAGGCGGGGCTGCACGCGGGCGGCGCATTCCTCAATCGGGTGCTGGCACAGGCTTGAATGCCCAAAGGAAAAGGAGATTAGGGGATGACTTAGTGATGGGGATGGACACGTGACAGTCGGTGATCCACCGACGGCAGCAGTTATCGACAAGGAACAGGGGGATGAGGGGATGATTTGGTGATGGGGAGATGGGAGCGTGACTGTCGATGATCCGCTAACGGCGGCCATCATCGACGCCGTCATCAAGGTTCACAAGGAGCTTGCACCGGGGTTCGGAGAAGCGATCTACCGCCGTGCACTACTCATCGAATTGCGCAAGCGAGAGATGACTGTCGGCACTGAAGTCGAGGTCGATGTCACCTATGACGGCCAGATTGTTGGTCAAGATCGGATCGATTTACTCGTGGAGAGGCGGGTCATCGTGGAACTTAAGGCGATCGAGAAACTGGCGGCCGTCCACTATGCGCAGGTGCGATCTTACCTTCACGCTACACGTCTCCCTGTAGCCCTTCTCGTGAACTTTGCGACCGAAAAGGCCGATTACCGACGGATCGAACGGGATTAGCTCCCCTCATCCACTACTTATCCCCACATCTCCTTCAGACTTCGGTGCCGACGCCTCGCCATCCATGTCTCTTCTAGGTGCGAGAACCTCTCGTGGATGACCGGGACAAGCCCGATCATGACGAACCTTGGGCCTACCCCGATCCCCCCACTCAGCGCTGCGCGCTTTGCTGCCCCGGTACTTCGGGCTTCAGCAGCCGGTCGATCAGCCGCCGCGCCGCCGGACCGTCCCATTCCGCAGGCCCGACGAAGCGGCCGACCTCGCGCCCGTCGCGGTCGATAAGGATGGTCGAGGGGAGTGCATCGACCCCGAAGGCATGCGATACGTCGCTCTTGCCGTCCAAATAGATCGGCAGCCGCGTAAATCGGTGCCGCTCGATAAAGGGACCCACAATCTCCTCGCCACGGCGATCCTCGGAAATTGCGAGCACGTTGAGCGTCGTGCCGCGCTCGACCGCAAGCCGTTCGAGCGATGGCATCTCGCGCACGCAGGGAGCGCACCAGGTGGCCCACAAATTGATCAGCACCGGCTTGCCCTTGAGGTCCGACAGGTGCAGCACGGTTCCGTCCCGCGCCGTCACCGTGATCGCCGGCGCTGGCCGCGGCGGATCGGTCGGGCTAAACTCGCCCAATCCCATGCCCTCGGCACGGCCGTCGCTGGCGACGTCGGCTGTGATCGGGAAGGTCAGGAGCACTAGTACAATGAGCGCGCGGGCGACTTTCATGTATTCCCACTCTCAGCTCGGGCCGGGGGCCGCGCGGCGGTGACCGAGCAGCATCAGCACGATGGCAACCTGGCGCGGGGCGGCCGGTTCGCGGCCGGCCCCGCCGCCGTCATGGAGCGCATTAATGTCTCGATCGGCTTCGACCGCCGGCTCTATGCCCAGGACATCGCCGGCTCGCTCGCCCATGCGGCGATGCTCGTTCGGCAAAACATCCTCAGCCCTGAAGATGGCGCGCTCATCGCACGGGGTCTAGAGCAAATCCGCGCCGAGATCGAGAGCGGCAAATTCCCGTTCCGGACCGAGCATGAAGACATCCATTTCAACGTCGAGGTGCGTCTCAGGGAGCTAATCGGTGAGGCCGCCGGGCGGCTGCACACCGCGCGCTCGCGCAACGATCAGGTCGCGACCGACGTCAAGCTTTGGGTGCGCGACGCGATCGATCGCATCGACCCCGCCATGCGCGATCTGCAGCAAGCCTTGATCGACAAAGCGGAGGAGCACGCGGCAACGGTGATGCCGGGCTTCACCCACCTGCAGGTGGCGCAGCCCGTGACGTTCGGACATCACCTCCTCGCCTATGTGGAGATGATAGGGCGCGACCGCGGCCGGCTGGCCGACGCGCGCCGCCGCCTCAACGAGTCGCCGCTTGGCTCGGCGGCGCTTGCCGGCACCTCGTTCCCGATCGACCGCGATGCGACCTCCGTGGCGCTCGGTTTCGACCGGCCCACTGCGAATTCTCTCGACGGCGTTTCCGATCGCGATTTCGCGATCGAATTCCTTTCCGCGCTGGCGCTCGCGGGAATGCACCTTTCGCGGCTTGCCGAAGAGATCATCCTGTGGATGAGCGAGCCGTTCCGCTTCATCGCGCTTTCCGACGCCTTCACCACCGGCAGCTCGATCATGCCGCAAAAGCGCAACGCCGACGCCGCGGAGCTGGTGCGCGGCAAGACCGGCCGGCTCAACGGCGCGCTGCTCGCGCTGCTGACGATGATGAAGGGGCTGCCGCTTGCCTACGGCAAGGACATGCAGGAAGACAAGGAGCCGCTGTTCGAAGCCGCGGACACGATCGAACTCTGCCTTGCTGCAAACGCCGGCATGGTGCGCGACATGACCATCAATGCCGAGGCGATGCGCCGCGTTGCCGCCAGCGGCTACAGCACGGCGACCGACCTCGCGGACTGGATCGTGCGGCGGCTCGGACTGCCGTTCCGTGACGCACACTATATTGCCGGGCGCCTGGTACGGCGCGCCGAGGAACTCCGGTGCGATCTGGCCGATTTGCCGCTCGGCGAAATGCAGACGGTGGAGCCGCGCATCACCGCTGATGTGTTTTCGGTGCTCACGGTCGAGCGGTCGGCCGAGAGCCGGACCAGCTTCGGCGGTACCGCGCCCGCCAACGTGCGGCGCGCCGCGGCGGCGGCACGGGCGCGCTTCCTCGGATGATGCGAATTCGCACTCTCCTGCTGCTGGTGGTGCTGGCGGGATTGCTGGCGCCGCTCGCGGGCTGCGGCCGGAAAAATCCTCCCGAGCCTCCCGAAGGCGTGCCGCAGAACTTCCCAAGAACCTATCCGCACGAGGAATCATGAGCGACGCCGTCGCTGCGATGGGCCCTGCCTTCGCCTATCGATCGGGCGAGCTTCACGCGGAGAGCGTACCGGTCCGCCGTATCGCCGACGCGGTCGGTACGCCGTTTTATTGCTACTCGAGTGCCGCCATTGCCACGACCTATCGGCGCTTCGCCGCTGCCTTCGAAGGCAGCGGCACGCAAATTCACTATGCACTCAAGGCGAATTCGAATCAGGCGGTGATCCGGACGTTGGCCCGGCTTGGCGCCGGTGCCGACGTCGTCTCCGAAGGGGAATTGCGCCGAGCGCTCGCCGCGGGGATACCGCCGAGCCGCATCATTTTTTCCGGCGTCGGCAAGACCGAAACCGAGCTTGCCTATGCGCTCTCTCGCGAAATCCATCAAATCAACGTGGAGTCGCTGGCGGAGCTGGAACTGCTGAGCCGGGTTGCGAGCGGGCTGGGCAATGTCGCCACCATATCGCTGCGCATCAACCCGGACGTGGACGCCAAGACACATGCCAAAATCTCCACCGGCAAGCGCGAGAACAAGTTCGGCATCGATATCGATCAAGCGGCCGCCGCCTACCGCCGCGCAACCACTCTGCCGGGCCTGAAGCCGGTCGGATTGGCCGTGCATATCGGCTCGCAGATCACGGAGCTTGCCCCTCTCGAAGCCGCGTTTCGGCGGATGATCGCGCTGGCAGTCGAGCTTCGAGAGGCCCGCCTCTCCGTGGAACGTCTCGATTTCGGGGGTGGGCTCGGCGTCCATTACCACGCGGAGCGGCCGTTGATGGCCGAGGATTATGCCGCACTCATCGAGCGGCTCGCCGGCAATCTCGGCTTCTCCCTCGCCTGCGAGCCCGGCCGTGTCCTAGTGGCAAACGCCGGTGCGCTGATCGCGCGGGTTATCTATATAAAGCCTGGAACAACCAAGAGTTTCGTCGTTCAAGACGCCGCCATGAATGATCTTATCCGGCCCCCGCTCTATGAGGCCTGGCACGAGATCGTACCGGTGCGTGCGCCCGCCTCGGATCATCGGGTGGTCGTCGACGTAGTGGGACCGGTCTGCGAAACCGGGGATACCTTTGCTGTGGCTCGGGAAATGCCGCCGGTTGCGGCGGGCGATCTGCTCGCGATCTTGTCAGCAGGCGCCTATGGTGCGGTAATGAGTTCGAGCTACAATACACGTCTGTTGGTGCCGGAAGTGTTGGTTAGCGGCGGCGAGTTCGCCGTGGTCCGGCCCCGGCCCAGCTATGACGAGCTGCTCGGCCAGGATCGCATTCCGCCTTGGCTTTCAGGCTCGTAGCGAACACCCTGGGGCGCGCGCAGGCGCTCCAGCGTGATCCAGGACCCGGGAATGCAGATGAGAGGGCGTTTGATGCCCGAGACCACCTCGCGACCCGCCACACCCCCGCTCCAAATGGGGCGGCACCCGATCAGTGGCCTCAAGCTGCGTTTGCGCCTTGCTCGCGCGGCACTGTTTTGGGAGCGGAGTTGGCCCGAATTCGCGACCGCATTGGGGGTCGTCGGCGTGTTCGCGGCGGCGGCGCTGTTCGATTTGCCGGCGATGGTTCCGGGATGGCTGCATGCAGCGGGCCTTGCCGTGCTCGCCCTCCTGTTCGCGGCGGCACTCTGGCGCGCGATTCGCGCAGCCCGTGTTCCCGAGACATCGGAAGGCCGGCGGCGGCTCGAAACCGCAAGCGGGCTCGACCATCGTCCGCTGACCGCGCTCACTGACCGGCTGGCGGGCGGCGCCAGCGATCCGGTCGCGGTTGCGCTCTGGGCGGCGCATCGCGCGCGCATGGCCGGGCGCGTGCGAAAATTGCGCATCGGGATGCCGCTTGCAGGGCTGCTGCGGCGCGATCCTTTTGGGCTGCGCGTGGTTTTGACGATGGCGCTGTTGGTGGGGGTGCTCGACGCCGGTGGCGACACCGGAGACCGACTGCTGCGCGCACTCGTGCCGGACCTGAGCTTCACGCCGGGCGCCGCCGAAGTGACGAGCCTCGATATCTGGGTGACGCCGCCCGACTACACCGGAGAACCGCCGCTGTTCCTGCAGCGCAACGCCGCGATCAAAGACCCGATCGCGATCCCGACCGGCAGCACGGTACTGGCGCAGGTGCAGGGCGGACGCGAGCCGCCGCGCATCGAGGTCGGCGGCAAGGCCAGCGACTTCGCCCGTATCGACAGCAAGAACTTCAAGGGCAGCGCCACTTTGACCGAGGGCGACAAGCTCGAGGTCACGCAGAGCGGCCGCACGCTCGGCTCGTGGCCGATCCGGATCATCCCGAACGAGCCGCCCACCATCAGCTTCGCAAGCCCGCCGCAGAAGACCACGCACAACGCGGTGCGGCTCGAGTATCGCGCGACGGACGCATACGGCGTCGACAGCGCCAAGGCGGTTATCCGCCGCGTCGGCGGCAACGACGACGAAACGCTCGAGCTCGACCTGCCGCTGCCGGGCCTGCACCTCAAGGAGGCGCACGATTCGAGCTTCTATGACCTGACGCCGCATCCCTGGGCGGGTCTCCCGGTGCAGATTCATCTCGAAGCCCGCAACACTCCGGGACTGGTCGGCAAGAGCGAGGAGGTGACGTTCACGCTGCCGGAGCGCATCTTCCACAACCCCTTCGCACGCGCGCTCATCGAGCAGCGGCGCGAACTCACCGTGCATCCGCAGGACCGCGACGTCGTTTCCGAGACGCTCTCGGACCTGTCGCAGCAACCGGGCTTTTTCGAAGACGACAAAGTGGTTTTCCTGGGCTTGCGCATCGCGTCGCTTCGCCTCAGGCATGAAGACCCCAAAACCGCAATTCCGACGGTGCAGGGGTTGCTGTGGGATTTGGCGCTGCGCCTCGAAGACGGCCACGAGACCATGGCGCAGCGCGACCTGCGCGACCTGATGCAGCAGTTGCAGAACGCGCTCGCGAACAATGCTCCCGATGACGAAATCGAGCGCCTGACCAAGCAGCTCAAGGACGCGATCGACCGGTATCTGAAAGCGCTCGCCGAGAACATGCAAAAGCAGAATCCCGACGGCAAGGAAATGCAGCCGATCGATCCGTCGCGGCTGATGACCGATCGCGACCTGCAGCGCATGCTCGACCGAGCGCGTGACCTCGCGCGCTCCGGCGCCAAGGATGCGGCGCGCGATCTCCTGTCGCAGCTCCAGAACATGCTGGAGAACCTACGCACGGCGCAGCCGCGGCAGATGCTGGGCCAAGGCAACGAAGCGATGCGCGACCTGCAGCAATTGATGAATCGCGAGCAGCAGTTGCTCGATCGCACATATCGCCAATCGCGCCAGGCGCAGCGCGGCCAACCGCGGCCGGGGAATGGTGACGCCGCGGAGCAGGAGGCGATCCGCCGCAGGCTCGGCGAGGTGATGCGCGAGTTGGGCGACCAAGGGCAAGATGCGCCGCAGTCGCTGGGCCGCGCCGATCGCTCCATGGGCGATGCGTCGCAAGCGCTCGAGCGCGGCGCACCCGGCGAAGCGGTCGGCCCCGAGACCGACGCGCTGGACGCGTTGCAACAGGCGACCAAGGAGATCATCGATCAGATGACCAGCGCCTTCGGCGGCACCGGCGATTCGGGTCTGCCCGACGGCATGCTTCCGAACGCCGATCGCGACCCGCTCGGACGCCCGACCGGCGACAGCGCCGAGGGCACCTACTCCGACGGCCGCCTCAGGATGGGCGAGAGCAAGGACGACAGCTTCGGCACCGAGCGAGCCAAGCAGATTCTGGACGAGCTGCGCCGGCGCTCCGGCGATACCGGACGGCCCGAGACAGAGCGCGAATATATCGAGCGGCTGCTGCAGCGTTTCTGAGGTCGGGGGCTGTCGCCGGCGCTTCTACGCCAACTCTTCCGCGACGGCGGCACAGATTTCGTCGAGGGTGAAAGGCTTCGCGATCACGCGGTGTATGAGCGCCTCGAGATTATGCGCGCGCTTTTGTTCGCTTGCGTAGCCGGTCATCAGCAGGATGCGCATCTGCGGATAGTCCTTGCTGGCCTTGAGCGCGAGCGCGATGCCGTCGAGGCCGGGCATCACGATATCGGTGAGGAGGAGGTCGTAGCTCCCTTCCTGAAGCGCCGCCAGCGCTGCAAGGCCATCGCCGACCGCGACAGTCTCGTGACCGGCATGGGTGAGAGCGCGCACAACGAAGGTCAGCACGGTCTTCTCATCCTCGGCGATCAGGATTCTAGCCATCGCCTCGATGCGCGCCGCCGCGCGGCTTATGGATGCTCTTCGTCGACAAAACTCACGCGCATGTCGGTTGCGGTTTCATTGGGCCGCTCGACACTGGTGCTGAAGGGGACGCTGGCGCCCGGCAGCAGGCGGTCGGTACTGGCCGAAAACGTCCACGTCTGGACCACGCGCTGGCCCGCATCCTTGAGCTCGACTTTGAGCGGGGGTACCGCCAGCGCAACGGTGGCGGAGTTGACCACTTCGCCCTCAATGACGAGTCGCGGCACTCCATTCTGCTCGTCCCGCCGCGGCTTTAAGTGCTCGATGACCAGACCATCGGCCGGTGGCGGTTTTTCGAGTCCCAATGCCACGTAGAGTCTGAGCGCGGGCGGCCAGAACGCAATGACATCTTCCCGCTTCCAGACCGCCCCGCCCGCTAGAGCGGCGATCACCAGCAGCAACAATAGCCAGCCCACCGCGATCATCGGACTGCGGCGGCGCCGAACCTCGGGTTCGCGCTCCGATTCCCCGGCGACCGCATCCTGATGCAGCCGAGGCGGTTGCTCGACAAACTCCTCCTGCAGTGGGGCTGTTCGGCGCGGCAACTCCGGGGCAACCGCGGGAGCGGGCTCGGGCAGGACGGCAGGTGCCGGAGCGGCTTCCGCCGAGACGAGCTCCTCGGCGGGTGCTTGATGCCACGTGTGCGAGCAATGAGCGCAGCGCACCGTGCGGCCGCTGGGGCCAAGCGCCCGCGCATCCACCTGATAGTTGGTGGCGCAAATCGGGCAGCGAACAATCATGCGCAGCCAGCATCCCACATGGCCCCCCTTATAGGACCCGCTCGGCGGCCGCGCAAGGACGGGAGCGCGAGACATGGCCCGGCGCGAGTCGGGCGAGGCGGTGACGCAGCTTTACGGGGGACCGGGGCCCATGCGATTCTCGCGCGCGAGGCAGACCGGTTCGAGAAAGAGGCTCTTTGATCAGTTTCGAGAAAGTTGCCATGCGGTACGGCGCGGGACCGGAGATACTGCGCGACATCACCATGAGCCTGGATGCCGGCTCGTTCCATTTCTTGACCGGTGCCAGCGGCGCCGGGAAGACCAGCCTGTTGCGGCTGATGTACCTGGCGGAACGCCCGACCCGCGGCATCATCTCGCTCTTCGGGCGTGATGTCGCCCGCACGCCGCGGCACGAGATGCCGGCGCTGCGCCGCAAGATCGGCGTCGTGTTCCAAGACTTCCGATTGATCGATCACCTCTCGGCCTTCGACAACGTGGCGTTGCCCTTGCGCGTGGCCGGGGCACGGGAGGCGCAAGTACGGGAGCACGTGACCGAGCTGCTGACCTGGGTCGGTCTCGCCGACCAGCTTCACGCCAACCCCGCGACCCTTTCGGGCGGCCAGCAGCAGCGCGTCGCGATCGCCCGCGCGGTGATCGGGCGCCCGCGCGTGCTGCTTGCGGACGAGCCGACCGGCAACGTCGACGAGGACTTGGCGCTCCGCCTGATGCGGCTCTTCGAGGAGCTGAACAGGCTCGGCACGACCTTGGTGATCGCGACCCACAGCGAACGTCTGGTGGAGCGGTTCAACCAGCCGCGCCTGCATTTGGCAGCCGGAGCGCTGACCATCGAACGCTGGCCCAAGGGGCGCTTACTCTGATGGTGCATCGCGATTTGGACCTGCCGCTGCGGAGCGATGGCTCGGGACGTTTTCTCCCGTGGACGGTGGCCCTTATGGTCTATCTGGCAAGCCTGGCGTTGGCGCTGCTGTTGGTGGTGCATCAGTTGGTCGAGCGTTGGGACGTGGGCTTAAGCGGCACCATGACGGTGGAGCTCCCGCCGACGCTGAACGGCAACCGCGACGACGGCTCGCTCGCACTGGCGCTTGGCGTGCTTCGCAACACCCCGGGCGTGCTGCATGCCGAACCGCTCGATAGGGCGCGGGTGGCGGCCCTGCTGGCTCCTTGGCTCGGCAGCGACTTCGATGCCGGCGAGCTGCCGCTTCCGCGTCTCATAGACCTGCGCGTCGATCCCGCCGCCGGTGTCGACACGGCGGCGCTCGGAGCGCGCGTCGCGGCGGCGGTGCCCGGGGCGCAGCTCGACGATCATCGCCGCTGGATCGAGCGCGTACTGCGCTTGGCGCTCGCGATCGAGGTAGTGGCGGCCCTGGTGGTGCTGCTGGTGGGGTGCGCCGCGGCGCTTGCAGTCGTGTTTGCAACCCGCGCCGGTCTCGCGGTGCATCAGAGCATCGTCGAGGTCCTGCATTTGATCGGAGCGCCCGACACTTACATCGCTCGGCAATTCGCGCGTCACGCGCTGCGCCTCAGCATCGGCGGCGGGATGCTCGGCCTGTTGCTCGCGGCACTGACGCTGCTGGGTCTTGGCGCGGCTGCGCAGGAGGCGGGTGTACTCGACAGCGCGGTGCGGCTCTTCCCCCCGCTGCAAGCCCCGCCGGCCTGGTGGGCGATTCTATTGTTGTTGCCGATCGGCGCGGGTGCGCTCGCGATGGCGACCGCACGCCTCACGGTGTTGCGCACGCTGGCGCGGATGCCGTGAGGCTTTTCTCCGCAAGCATCGGCAATAGAGCCGCAACCGCGCGGCGGCGGCGGCGCGGGCTCCTGGGCGGTCTCTTGTTAGCCATGGCCGTGGCGTGGTGCGGCGGTCTGGTGTGGTTCGCCGACACGATACCTGACGCCGACCAGGATCAGGCGGATGCGACCGACGCAATCGTGGTGCTGACCGGCGGCAGCCAGCGTCTGAAAAGCGGCCTGCAATTGCTCGCGGAAGGCAAGGGCAAGAAGCTGTTCGTCTCCGGCGTTTACCGCAGCACCGACGTGGCGGCGCTGCTGCGCACCGCGCAGCAACGCCCAGACGCCTTGCAGTGCTGCATCGTACTCGGCCACGAGGCCGACAATACGCTGGGCAACGCCGTCGAGACCGCGCTCTGGATGAGCCATGAGGATTACCGCTCCCTGCGGCTCGTCACCGCCAACTACCATATGCGTCGTGCCCTGCTGGAGTTTTCGCGGGCGATGCCCGAGATTCGGATCGTGCCGCATCCGGTCTTTCCCGAGGGCGTGAAACGCGAGCATTGGTGGGCGTGGCGCGGGACGCTCGGGCTCATCGTCGGCGAATACGACAAGTATTTGGCGGCGTTGGCGCGCCCGTTCCTCCCCTTCGAGCTGCCGGGCGAGGAGGCACTTCCGTGATTCTGGCGCGCTCGATGCTGTTCAACCTCGCCTTCTATTGCTGGACCGCGTTGCTGGGCATTCTATCGCTGCCGATGGTGCTGGCGCCCCGCCGCGCGGTCATGCGGTTCGGCACCTGGTGGTCTCTGACAGTGTTGTGGCTTGCACGCGCGATCGCCGGCATCGACTATGAATTTCGCGGCGCGGGCCTGATCCCCAGCGGCTCCGTCATCATCGCCATGAAGCATCAATCGGCGTGGGACACCCTCGCCGTGCCGGTTCTGATCGGCGACCCCGCGATCGTGCTCAAGCGCGAGCTGCTGTGGATTCCCCTCTATGGCTGGTACGCCTGCCGCGCCGGCATGATCGCGGTGGATCGCGGCGCCGGCGCGAGCGCACTCAGGTCGATGGTGCAACGCGCTCGCGCCATCGCGGAGAGCGGTCGACCGATCGTGATCTTCCCCGAAGGCACGCGCGTTGCCGTGGGGGTCACGCGGCCCTATCACCCCGGCGTCGCCGCGCTTTATTCGCAGCTCCAGTTGCCGGTGGTGCCGATTGCCGTGACCTCGGGTCTCTGCTGGCCGCGCCGCAGTTTTCTCAAGCGACCGGGCCGCATTCTGGTCGAGGCGCTTCCACCGCTACCGCCGGGGATCGAGCGGCGCGCGTTCTTGAACGCATTGCAAGCCGCGATCGAGACCGCGACCGAGCGGCTGGTGGCCGAGGCGAAAGGTAAGACCCAAGGCCGAGTGCTCGAGCGTCATTGATGCGCTTTCGCGCTTCTTCCACCTTGACATCCTCGTATTATATCATTATTGATATAAATGAAGCCAATTGCCTTTCTGAGTAGCGCACTTTCCGACCTTCGAGCATTTTCAGCGGTCGCTCGGCAGGAGGCCGGCTACCAACTGGAGCGCGTGCAACGCGGAATGGCGGAGATGCGATGACGGTACGTACTTTTCCCAGCGTATGGGATGCCCTGGAAGATGTTCCCATCAAGGCGGAGAACATGAAGCTCCGCGCCAGCCTTATGATAGCAATCGGCGCCGTCGTATCGGCGTGGCACGTATCCCAAACTGAGGCGGCACGGCGTCTTGGCTTGACGCAGCCTCGCTTGAACGATCTGCTGTCCGGCCGCATCAGCAAGTTTAGCCTCGATGCGTTAGTCGCGATCGCGGCTCGCGCTGGCCTCGCCGTGCGCATGCGAATTACCAAAGCGGCTTGACGCCCCGCGACGTGATCGCGGAGCGCACGCCTCCACCCAGGCGCCGGTCTCGTGTGCGGCGATTTTGGTTTGCAGGGCGACAGCGAGCGGCGATAGCATCCGCGCCAAACCAGGGAGGCCGGTGATGCCAACCGTTCGACCGCTTGCCGAGCGCGACTTGCCGGAGGCGCAACGCATCGTGCGAACCGCGTTCGGCACGTATTTCGGCGCGCCGGATCTCGACAGTTTCTGGACCGATTTCGATTATGTTTACGGCCGCCACGGCGCCGAGCACACCGCGTCGTTCGCGATCGACGAGGGCGGGCGGCTGGCGGGATCGAATTTCGCGACACGCTGGGGCAGCGTCGGCTTTTTCGGACCGCTGTCGACCCGGCCGGACTTGTGGAACCGCGGCTTTGCCCAGCCGCTTGTCGCTGCTGCGTCCGACGCGTTCGACCGCTGGCGGCTGCGCCATGCAGGTCTTTGCACCTTTCCGCAGAGCACGAAACACATCCATCTCTATCAGAAATTCGGATTTTATCCGCGGTTCTTGAGCGCGATCATGTCGACACCGGCGGGATCGGGCGAGCCGTTACCCGCGGGATCGCGGTATTCGAGCCACGGCGCCGGCGAACGGCGTGACATCGAAGCTCAATGCGCGGACGTGACGGGGACGCTCTATGAGGGGCTCGACCTCGCGGGAGAAATTCGCACGGCCACCGCTCGCCGGCTGGGAGACACGCTGTTGCTGTGGGAGGGGCCAAGCCGCCTTGCGGGGTTTGCGGTCTGTCACTGGGGGCCAGCAAGCGAGGCCGGTGCGGATCGGCTCTACATCAAGTTCGGCGCCGTGAGGACGGGTGCGAGTGCCTTCAATCAGTTCTCCCGATTGCTCGATGGCGCGGCCGCCCTCGCGCGCGAAGCGAGTCAGCAGTCGGTTGTTGCCGGCGTCAGTCTCGCGCGCGAGGAAGCCTATCGGCTTATGTGCGCGCGCGGCTTTCGCAGCCAAATGCAAGTTGTCACCTTGCACCGGCCAAACGAGCCCGGCTACAGCCGGCCCGGCGCTTTCGCGATCGACGACTGGAGATAGACAGAGATAGAGACACCGAGACAGCGGGGGCATACATGTTCGAGGGCTTCACACGCACCGAAATCAAGACCGAAGGCGCCCGCATTCATCTGCGCCACGGCGGCAAGGGACCGCCACTGCTGTTGCTGCACGGCAACCCCCTGAGCCACGTCTCGTGGCACAAGATGGCCGGCGACCTCGCGCGCCATTTCCACGTGGTGGCTTCCGACCTTCGCGGCTACGGCGACAGCGTCGGACCCGAGGACGGCGGTCCCAACCACATCAACTACTCATTCCGCGCCATGGCACAGGACCAGATCGAGGTGATGGAGAATCTCGGCTATCGTGAGTTCTTCGTCGCCGGACATGATCGCGGCGCGCGCACGACGCACCGCATGTGCCTCGATCATCCCCAGCTCGTGAAGCGCGCAGCGGTGATCGACATCCTGCCGAGCCGGCACATCTGGCATCACACATCCAAGGACTGGGCGCTCAAGTCATGGCATTGGCCGTTCATGGCGCAGCCTTACGATTTTCCCGAGCGGATGATGGCGGCGGTGCCCGCGCAATGGTACATGGAGAAGAAACTGTCGAAGCCAGGCATCGGCTTGGGATTCTTCGACCCACAGGCCTTCGCCGAATACGTCCGCTGCTTCAATTGGAAGACGATCCGCGGCTCCTGCGAGGATTACCGCGCTTGCGTCACCTGCGATCTCGAGATGGACGACGCGGACTTCGCCGCGGGGCGCAAGGTGCAGTGCCCGCTGTTGGTGATCTGGGGGGCAAGGAGCCACACCGGCACCGTCCACGGCGATGTGCTGCGCGTCTGGAAGGACTATGCCGTCAATGCCAGCGGCGGGCCGATCGAGTGCGGTCATTATGTCCCTGAAGAAGCACCGGAGCAGACCCGCGACTGGCTGCTCCGGCATTTCCAATAGCGCCGTACCCCTGGGAATCAGGGCTTCATCAACTTGCCTTTGTCACCGGATTGGAACGTGAAGGTGTCGGCTCCGGCGTTGACGCCGTTCCAAGCTGGAGGCGACGCCAGGGACAAGAACCACATCCCCTGAAAATTTGCGCTCGGATCGAGTTGTCCCGTCCAGACCGTGGTCGAACCGCATCCCAGCCAATTCACCGAGACACTGATTGCAGTGCCGGAGCCATGGGCGAGCCAACCCGTCATGGCCTGCGGGGTGCCGACGTCGCAGCTTCCGGACGCATTGTTGGTGTAGGTGCCGGTGATCGCGCCGGTGTTTGAGTCGAAGTTCGTGACGACCAGGAGTGAACCGCGCTGGTTCGTCCAGGTCCAAAGTGCCTGCGCATGTGCGGGACTTGCCGCAAGGACGCAAAACAATCCCAACCCCACACACAAGATGACGTTCGCACGCTTCAGCATCGGTTTCTCCAATCGTCGGTGGTTTAATCGGAAACTCTATATAAGAGCAAATCATGACTTAACACTATCAAACCGTGTGACTCAAGAGGACATGGAGAAAGAGAACAAAAGGGGATAAAATTTCCCCGGTCCCGCCGAGAGTGAAGCAATCGAATGCCCAGCGTTTCAGCCATCTCCCAGCAAATCTGGGACATGAAGTACCGCCTCAAATCGCCGGAGGGGGCCGCGGTCGACAAGACGATCGAGGACACTTGGCGGCGCATTGCGCGTGCACTCGCCGAACCCGAGCGCGATCCCGGGCTTTGGATCGAGCGCTTTTACGAGGCGCTCAGCGACTTCAAGTTTCTGCCGGCGGGACGCGTCGTTGCGGGGGCCGGCACCAAGCGGAATGTGACGCTCTTCAACTGCTTCGTCATGGGCACGATCCCCGACGACATGTCGGGCATCTTCACCCACTTGCGCGAGGCGGCGCTCACCATGCAGCAAGGAGGCGGTATCGGCTACGACTTCTCGACGCTGCGGCCCAAGGGTGCGCCGGTCAAGGGCGTGGGTGCCGATGCGTCGGGCCCGCTCAGCTTCATGGATGTCTGGGATGCGATGTGCCGCACCATCATGAGTGCGGGCTACCGCCGCGGCGCGATGATGGCGACGCTGCGCTGCGACCATCCGGATATTGAGGCGTTTATCGAAGCGAAGCGCGAGCCCGGACGGCTGCGCATGTTCAACCTCTCGGTGCTCGTCACCGACGCCTTCATGCAGGCGGTGAAGGAGGATTCGCCCTGGGAGCTCAAATTCGGCGGCACCACCTTCAAGGTGCTGCCGGCGCGCGAGCTTTGGAACAAGATCATGCGCGCGACGTACAGCTATGCCGAACCGGGCGTGATCTTCATCGACCGCATCAATCGCCGCAATAACCTTTACTACTGCGAGACAATCAGCGCGACCAACCCGTGCGGCGAACAACCTCTCCCCCCGTATGGCGCATGCCTTCTGGGTTCGATCAATCTCGCAAGCCTCGTGCTCGATCCTTTCACGCCGGAGGCGCGTCTCGATTTCGAGCGGCTGGAGGCGCTGGTGCCAGTCGCGGTCCGGATGCTCGACAACGTGATCGACATCTCGCGGTTCCCGCTGGAACCGCAGGCCGAGGAGGCGCGTGCCAAGCGCCGTATCGGCCTCGGCGTGACCGGACTCGCCGACGCGCTCATCCTCTGCAATCTCCGCTACGGCTCGGCCGAGGCCGTCAGCGCCACGGAAGCCTGGCTCGAGGCAATCGAGCGGAGCGCCTATCTCGCCTCGGCGGCGCTCGCCGCCGAGAAGGGGTCATTTCCGCTTTTCGACAAGGAGAAATATCTCGCGAGCGAGACGGTACGGAGCCTCGATCCCGACGTGCAGGAAGCAATTCGGCGGGACGGCATCCGCAACTCCCTCATCACCTCGGTCGCACCGACCGGGACGATCTCGATTCTCGCCGACAATGTATCCTCCGGCGTCGAGCCGGTGTTCAGCTTCCGCTATACGCGCAGCGTGTTGATGCCCGACGGCGTGCACAAGGATGAGGAGGTCTCCGACCACGCCTACCGCCTCTATCGGCGTCTCAAGGGCGAGAATGCCCCGCTGCTCCCGGCCTTCGTCGACGTCGAGACGCTGTCGCCGAGCGACCACGTGGTGATGCAGGCGGCGGTGCAGAAATACGTCGACAGCTCGATCTCGAAGACCATCAACGTCCCCGCCGATTTTCCGTTCGAGACTTTCAAGGACGTCTACCTGCAGGCCTACGAGCTCGGTTGCAAGGGTTGCACCACCTATCGGCCGAACGAGATCACGGGCGCGGTGCTCGAAGCAAAGCCCGCAGCCGCCACCGGAGGAGAGATCGGGCTCCAGGCCGAGCTGCCGCTGCCGCAACCGCAACCCAAATCGGCGGATGTGTACGAGGCCGGCGGCATCGTCTATATGACGCAGCCGCTGAGCCGGCCCGAGGC
>Ga0335079_10000780_pt1 | contig 36248 bp, 30 predicted proteins | sample Lox_Sample_33_FD_206719 | JGI IMG/M metagenome (GOLD analysis project Ga0335079, IMG submission 206719) | Soil microbial communities from Loxahatchee National Wildlife Refuge, Florida, United States - Lox_Sample_3.3 | ecosystem: Environmental > Terrestrial > Soil > Wetlands | place: USA...
TGTCCTTCGAATTGCGCGGTATGCCGAAGATTCAGCAGCGAAGCGAATCCGTCGAAGAGTCGCCCGGCGCTGGTCGTGCGCGGGGAATTGATCTCTTTCACCAGCATCCTGCGCAGCACCTGCAGCTCGTCACCCGAAAAAATACGACTTGGCAAAAAGCCGTCACGCAAAGCCTCCTCGCCGAAGACCTCGTAAAGCAGTGCCAGCGCACACCGTCTCGGCTCACGCACCGCTTTTTCCGCGCCCGGCAGCAGAAAAGGCCTCAAGTGCGCAACGCGCTGGAAGTCCTCGTTGCTTACGCGGAGAAACTCGCCGCCCCACACCGTGCCGTCCGGACCAAAACCACTTCCGTCCCAAGCGATACCCAGCGCTGGAGGCCGCAAATGGTTTTCCGCCATGCACGAAAGGATGTGCGCATAGTGGTGTTGCACCGCAATCTGTTGCAAAGGACTGCTGCGCGCGTGCTGCGTGGAAAGATAGCCGGGGTGCATGTCGCAGGCGATCGCGGCTGGACTCAGTTCGTAAAGCTTTTCAAACGCGCCGATGACTGACCGGAATGCATCGTGAGCGGTTTCATTTTCCAGGTCTCCGATGTGCTGGCTTAGGAAGACTTGCGAATGCACGGACGCCGCAATGGTGTTCTTCTGATGAGCGCCCACCGCAAGGATGCTGGGCAACTCACGATCGAGGCTCACCGGCAATGGCGCGAAGCCTCTGGCGCGCCGCATCACCGCTTCCCGTCCCCCTATCTCACGAACCACAGAGTCGTCCACATGCCGTAAAATGGGCCGGTTGTGCACGAGGAAGAGGTCGGCGATGCCGCGCAGGCGCCGCACAGCTTCGTGCTCCTCGATGCAGATCGGCTCTTCCGAGAGGTTGCCGCTAGTGGCGACGATGGGAAATCCCAGCTCGCGCATCAGCAAGTGATGCAGCGGAGTGTAGGGCAACATCACGCCGAGATATGGATTGCCAGGCGCGATCGACGGCGCCAGTCCGTCGTCCACGCTCCGCCTTTTGAGCAAAACGATGGGTGATTCTGGCGCGCGCAGCAGTCGCCGCTCGACCTGCGTCGCTTCGCAGCAACTCAGGATGGCATCGTAGTCAGGGAACATTAGCGCAAAAGGCTTTTCCTCTCGGTGCTTCCGGCTGCGAAGGTTCCGCACCGTCCCGTCGCTGCGCGCATCCACCATTAAATGGAATCCGCCAAGCCCTTTCACCGCGACGATCTGCCCGGCGCGCAGGGCCGCTGCTGCGCCCAGCAATGCTTCGTGCTTCTGCTGGTGGCAGTGGCCCGCTGCATCCCAGAGCTCAAGTTGTGGTCCGCATTGCGGGCAGGCGTTCGGTTGCGCCTGGAAACGACGGTTGGCAGGATCGAGATACTCGCTTGCGCATTCCTCGCACATCGCAAATCTCTTCATCGTCGTACGAGGGCGGTCATACGGTAGGGACTCGATAATCGTGAAGCGTGGGCCGCAATTGGTGCAGTTCGTGAAGGGATACTGATACCGGCGGTTCGCCGAATCAAAGAGTTCGCGCAGGCATTCTGGACAAGTCGCGATGTCGGGAAGAATCAACGCCGTTTTTTCCCCGCCGGTGCTTTCCCGGATCTCGAAAGCGGAAAAGCCGACGGGCTCGTGGTAAATCGCTTCCAAACTCTGAATGCACGCGATCGGTGGCTTCTCGGCTTCCAGCCGCTTCAGGAATTGCTTTATCACGCTCTCGTCCGCCTCGGCCTCTACAAAGACCCCTCCGGCCGAATTCATCACGCAACCCCCTACGCCGAGCTCCTGTGCCAGACGGAAAACGAATGGACGGAAGCCCACACCCTGAACCGCGCCACGAATCACAACGCGAACTCGCGACAGTTTGACTTGCTTCGGCACGGTCTGCTGAAGGAGGTCTTGCACGAAAGTGGCTTTCGCTGACATGGTAAACCAAAGCGCCATGCTAGAGCTGCCACCAAACGAACTCTGTGACTCCGGTCACCGAATCGAGCTGCCGGGACCGCGTCAGGTCCTTGGGCGCAACTGGCTAAGCAGCTTTTGAATGGGAAAGTCTGTTGCGCACAGTTAGCACTGGACAATGCGCCTTGGCGATTACGTTATACGGGATACTGGAGGCGCCATCATCAGCTGAGGAGCTCTTCCGTTCAGCACTCATCACGATCAAGTCTGCGGAGGTTTCCCGGGCCAGCGCCAGAATCTCTTTCGCGACCCTTCCGAAGCTTGCCCGGCATTCTGCCTTGCTCCAGTTGTCCGCCCCTGGCGGCACCAATTGCTCCAGCCGGTCGACGGAGAATACGGGTTGCTCCTCCGGTCCCGCTTGCTTCCGTGTCTTGGTCTCCTGAATCACGTGTAGCATAGTGACCCGCGCGCCGTGTTCTTGGGCGAGAGCGAATGCATAGGTGGCCGTTCCTTCCGTCTCTGGCCCGAAGTCTGTTGCGAAGAGGATATTCCTGAGCCCTACGTCACCGGCCTCGGTGCTCTTGACCACCCGTGGCCCGACGGTCATCACGGCGCAATCCGCCAGTTGAAAGACCTCCTCCGCCACGGCACCCATGGACGCCTTGTTGATTCTTGTCCGGGAGTGTGTCCCGGTGACGATGAGATCAATCTCATGCTTTTCGATCAGATGTTCCAGGACTGGCCAGACGCTTCCTCTCTCCAGGAGCACCTCGTGAGGAATCGCACGAAGCTTTCCGGAGACCAGGATGGCCGCCATGCCGTGCTCGGCAGCCTGCCAGGTTGCGTCGGGCCCGGTTTGGGCAGGGAACTTCTCGGCATCCGGCACGGACTCCGGAGGAACCACGTGTGCCAGGTAGATCTGTGCATCGCAGCGCCGGGCCAGCGCCAGCGCGTAATCCAGGGCTAGGTCAGATGCGGGAGAGAAGTCGGTGGCCGCTAGAATCTTCGTCACTGTAAGCCGTTTGTCAGCCTGTGCTGCGGACTTCGGCTCTATCGCCTGGGCCACAAAACCTCCCTCGTGAAGATTGTTGCGGTGCACCGGCTTCCGGCTTCTCCACACAGATACAACACAGACGATGCACGCTCGGTTCCAAAATGCAGCCACCTATCATTAAGAAAACAGGACACATGTTGGCACTGAGGGAATCGAACCTGCTCCTACTGCGCGCAATCGCACACCTTGTTGCGTTGGCGCACTCTTTGGGCTCCCGTCCTCACCAAGCTGGCCTGCAGGTCGTCGGCTGCCCGAGATTGCGTGATTTTCTTCAGATTCCTGTAGTCGGTCGGAGCGGAAGAATCTAGAAATGCAGCCTGTCTCTCATCCAGGAGCATCCAGTCAGTGAAACGGGTAGTTTGTCCTCTGACGGCCACCGTCAGGATGGCTCCTTTTGGGGGCTGTGGCAGAGAAACGCTCGAGACCAGGAACTCACATCCTACGCTTCTGTCGGCTCCGCCAGTTCATCGTCGTCGGCATTGCCCAGCCCGAATTTTTTCATCTTATAGCGCAGGGCATACCGGCTGATGTCTAGCAGCTTCGCTGCTTTCATCTGGTTTCCTTGGGCCTGCTTGAGCGCTAGTTCCACGAGGGCGTGTTCCACTTCCTCGAGAGAGGTTCCGCCTTTCGGGATGAAAAGTGGAGGCATCTGTCGTTTGTTCGCTCCGTGTCCTGATTCCTTACCATCCGAAGCACTAGCCTCCATGGCCGTGGTCCCGGCGAAGGAAGTGCCACTCGTTCCGTTAGCTACGGAGAAGGGAAGATCGTCGGGCTTGAGCAGCGCCCCTTCTTCCAGAATCATGGCCCTCTCCATCGCGTTTTTCAGTTCTCGTACGTTCCCGGGCCATTCGTAGTTCATGAGCAGCCGCCGCGCTTCCTCCGTCAGGCCTTGTACCGACTTCCGAAACCTCTTGTTGTAGTGCGCCAGAAAAAACTCCACGAGGAAAGGAATGTCCTCTTTCCTGTCACGCAACGGCGGGAGAAAAACAGAGATAATCGCCAACCGATAATAGAGGTCTTCCCGGAAATGCGCCTCGCGGACGGCGCGCTCCAAGTCACGGTTGGACGCCGCAATTACGCGCACATCCACCTGCATGTCGCGCACGCCGCCAACCCGGCGAATGACTTGATCCTCCAAAACACGCAGAAGCTTTGCCTGCAGCGGTGGAGTCAATTCGCCGATTTCGTCCAGCAGCAGTGTTCCGCCATCGGCAAGTTCAAAGAGGCCTTTCTTCATCGCCCTGGCGTCCGTGAAGGCACCCTTCTCGTGGCCGAAAAGCTCCGCTTCCATCAGCGTCTCTGGGATTGCCGAACAGTTGACCGCCACAAACGGCTTGTCTCTGCGGTTACTCTGATAGTGGATTGCTTTCGCGACGAGATCTTTGCCCGTTCCGCTTTCGCCCTGAATAAGGATCGTGCTGGCTTCGCTGGTTGCGATCTTGTTTACGAACTTCATCAGCTCGGTCATTTTTCGGGATGTCCCGATCACGTCGTGGTAACCCCCTTGCCGCCGAACCTCGTCGCGCAAGGCCTCTACTTCCGTCAGGAGCGCGCCGGACTTCAGCGCGTTTTGCAGGGTCACCGCCAGCTCTTCAAAATGTATCGGTTTGCTGATGAAGTCGTACGCGCCGAGCCGCAGCGCGGCTTTCACGTCGTCCAACTGCGGGTCCGCAGTGATCATGATGACACTGTAGGTTTCCCCCGCCTCTTTGATCTTCTCCAGGATTTCAATGCCACTTCCGTCTGGCAGATGCACGTCGAGCAAAACGGCATCCGGCGATTCGCTCTGCAGCAGCCGCATGGCCTCTTCTGCCGTTCCCGCTTCAATGCTTTGATACCCGTATTCGGCGCACTTCTGCGTCAGCGCCCAGCGCACCAGCTTTTCATCGTCCACGATGAGAATTTTCTTTTTTGGCATTGCGAGTACTCTATCATCCCGCTTCAAGGCGGCGAAAGCTGCGTGCCCAGCCTTTCGATCGGCAGCCAAACGTCGAATTGCGTACCCTGTCCCTGGATGCTTGTGACTTCGATTCGCCCTCCATGCGCTTCGACGATTCCCTTGGCGAGCGGCAGACCGAGCCCGGTCCCCTCGCTCCGTGTGGTAAAGAAGGGCTTGAATATGTTGGGCAGCTCTTCTGGGGAAATCCCCCGGCCGGTATCCGCCACGCGCACTACTGCGTTTTGGCCTTCGTGCCGAGCCCGGACCTCCACGCTTCCCTTACCAGAAAGAGCTTGAATCGCGTTCAACAGAAGATTCAGGAGCACTTCCTGAATTTGCCCGGGGTCGTGCGTCACATTCGGCAAGTCTTCGTTGGGAATGAACAAGATATCGATGGGCTTGGCACGTGTTTGCTGCCGGGCCATCAAAACAGCTTGCTCAACGGTCAGATTCAGGTCTGCCAAGTGAAAGTTCGGCGGACGCGGGCGAGCGTACGCCAGCAAGTTCGTCAGAATCTCCTGGATGTGTTGAATCTCGTTTCGGACTTCCCCCAATACGGACCTGCTCGCGCTTCCCGCGGGCAACTCCGTGCCCATTACCTCGACCACGCCAGCGATTCCCGCAAGCGGATTTCTTATTTCATGCGCCAGACCCGCCGCCAATTCTCCTATGGTCGCCAAATGCTCGGCGCGCCGCATTTCGCTTTGGTGCAAACGTTCAAGCTCAATTTGATTGTCGCTCAGCTGCTGCACCATGTCGTTAAACTGCTTGCCGAGCTGCCCAACATCATCATCACGCTTTGCAAACTGCACTCGCGCCGTGAAATCTCCCTCGCGCACGCGGCGGATCGTATCCTTCAGTTCCGCCAGAGGCCTCTCAATCAATACCAGCAGGACAGATAGCAGCACGAAACAGATCATCACTGCGCCGGACGCTGCCACCACCAAGATCCAATGGCCGTTCGGGATATTCTGCGTGAACAGCACGCCCTCGAAGGCCAGGATCCCGCCGACCAACACGCCGAGGATAGGGATCATCGCCTTTATTTGCCATCGCAGAGCGGTAGCCTGGCGTACGATTCGCTGCTGTCCCATGCTTGTATCAGACCAGATTCGTCCCGAATTCTGCAAGAATCCCTCCAAGGAGTTGCCTGGTAGGGAAGGATCCAGAAGCAGCTAGAGGGCCCCGCTGATTGGCCCGCTGCTATACGCCAGGGACGAATCAAGTTGGGCATACCTTCTGAAGTGCCGCCGGCAACTGGAGCAAGCGCTCTCTTTATTTTCTATGCGGACTGGCGATCTTGCTCATTCTAAAATGCGGAGGAGTCATCGTTTTTTCATGGTTGCCGCGCCAAGTTGCGAATGGGCATGGTTGTGACAAACAAGACTGCAGGAATTCGTGGCCCTCGAGTAGGACACCGGAGTGGTTCCGTTTGGCGCGACGACCTTGATATCAAAATTCACCAGCCGCTCCCCGGAAAGACTCCCGCTCACGCTGCCCATCCCGTGCGCTGTATGGCAGGTCGAGCAAGAGAAGCCGTCATTTATGTGTCGGGCGTGTTCGCTGAAGCTGGTATTCGCGGCAACCTTCCCCAGGTCGTGACACTTTCCGCAAAGCGCATACGGCCCATTGACGCTGAGGTCCGGATTCGGAAAAAGATTGGTGACGAGTTGCCCCGGCGCAGTCGCCTGGCTGAATTCGTAGCGGCGCTCCAGGATGTGTGTCCACTTCGATCCGTGCGGGCCGTTCGGCCCCGTGCCGCCGAACTCGCGGTTGTCGTCGCTGTTGTGGCAGTCGGTGCACAGAATCTGGGTCCCCATGCTCCGTCCTTGCGTGACCCCGTCGAGATTCAACATATTTGTCAGCAGACTTGGTTGCGGAAGTGGGCTGGTGCGCACATGCGTCACGGGATGGCTCGAGCTACTGCTGAGTGCAAATTGGGGAATGACGCTAAGGAAATCGCCTGCTGCAACGGCGCGTGCCGGGAGATATCCAAATACGGGATTCACAGCCTTCCCTGAGCTGGTGCCATGGCAGCGCAGGCAATTCTCATACTGATTGACGGATGGATTGACGGCACTCAAGCCATCGGATGCGCTGACCCCCCTGATCCCGTTCTGGGAAGCGCGCGTCAAGGGCGGCAGCGCAAACGTCGCTGCTTGCTTTGAGTTGTGCGCGCTGTGGCAGTCCACGCAAGTCGCATGGCGATTGTTGTTGAGGACCACGCTTTCGCCGGCGTCGTGCGTACTGGCCCCGCCAGGAAACGGATGGCCGGTCTTCGCAAACTCGGCGAAGACATTCGGTATCCCCGGCGACATATTTGATCCGCCGCCGTGGCAGGCCAGACAGTCCTGCTCATTGGGACCCCGCAGCAGTCGCGCGGCGCCGGCCGCATTGTGCGGCACATGGCACGAGATGCAAGCGTTCTGCCCCACGCTCGGATAGCTTCCCACGTTGGCCTGCACGATGGTCTTATTCGTCGCCGTCGCGTGAACGCTCGTCGCCCATCCTGCAAGATGATTCACCTGTCCGCTCATCGTACGGTTCGGATCGTGGCAGGCGAGGCAAAGTTGCCCGTTCGAACTGTCGCGCACCAAGAAATTTTGCGAGATCTTGTCTTTGGCTTGTACATGTGGATCGTGGCACGAAGTGCACTCGACGTTCCCCCGGATCAATTTCACGGCTCCCGCCGGATCGGCAGTCTTGCCTTGCGCAACAAGAGAGGCGGCGAGGTCCACGGAGTCCTTCAGTGGCAGCACCAGGCTGAAGGGATGCGAGCTTTGCAGATTTGTTCCAAACACGTCCTTGGAAGACATGGACCCCGTCATGGAGACCGCGCCGTACACCACCGTTTGTCCCGGCGCCACCGTGCCGTCATGGCAGCTCAGGCACAAGCTGCTGTCGCCTCCCAAGGGCGGTTGTGCGTTCCCGGTTTGCGGGGAAGTTGTGCTGGTGTACGGGGTGTAGGTCTGACCAGAGAGTGTTTGATTCCACAGCGGCGCATTGCCGATTCCGGAGTGCGGCGCATGACAATACGTGCAGGAGCCCGACCGCGCGCCCGTTATCGGTGATTTGCTTCCGTTGCTCAGGTCATGTACTCCAATCACTTCGCCGGTAACCTGCGCTCGAGAAGTCGCCGCGGCCAGGAGCACCGCCGGCAAGACCAGGAGTCTTAGCCTCATGGGCTTCCTCCTGTCGCGCTTTGCCTCGGCAACCCGAAGTAATGGAAGACCTGCACGCGGCGGTTCGCGGAGTCTGCGACGTAAATGCGATCTTGATGGTCGATAAACAGCCCCGCGGGCAACAGGAACTGTCCGGCGGCGCTTCCGCGTTGCCCGAAGTAGTAGAGCAGTTGACCCTGGCGATTGAACACCTGCACCATGCCCCAAAGGCCGTCCACCACGTAGAGATCGCCCTCGGAATCAATCCCGATGCCCTTCGGGCGAAACATCGCACCAGTCGAGTCTCCGATTTTTCCGATCGCATACCGGAATGTTCCGGAGCGATCCAGCACCTGAACACGGAAATTCATGGCATCCACGACAATCAAATCGGGACCATCCAAACGGAGCTCCGTTGGAAAATTGAACTCACCTTCTCCCGAACCGGCCTTCCCGATGGTCTGGAGCACGCTTCCTTGCATGTCCATGACATAGATCTTGTTGCGAAGCGTGTCGGTGACATAGATTCGGTGAGCAGTGGAATCTATGGCTATTCCGGTGGGGCGCTTGAAGAAACCTTCGCCGTACTTCAAGCTGCCGATGGTGTGGCTGAAATTGCCTTTAGCATCGAATACGAAAATCTTCCCGGTCTCGGAATCCGTGACATAGATATTGTCGCTGGTATCCACGGCGACACACTGAGGTGCAACGAGCGACTCTGTCCCCTTTTCTCGCCGCGACAGAAACTTGTACTTTTTCTGTCCAAAATCGAAAACGTGAACTCCCAAAGCTCCGGGATCTGTAACAATAATCCGCCCTCGCGAATCCGTCACGATGCTGTAAGGCCGCACCAGCGAATGAAACTCCGGTTCGCCTGCCACCACATCCAGCATCTTTCTCCAAAATTCCCTCTTTGGCCGCACCTCCCGCTCCCAATTGAAGTTGCGTTCGTAGGTTAGCTTCCGTCCGCCTTCGAGCAACAGGTCCGAAACCTCTGGCGCTGCCGGTTTTTTCTTGGAGTTCTGGCTCTTGCCTGCTGGAACTAGCGTGAGAACAAGGAGGGCAGCAGCCGTAGCTCGCAATGTGTACCGAGGCGCCCAGCTTAGAAGAAATTGAACCAACGCGACACTCCCAAGTAATACGATGATATCGCAGCCGGTCCCGTTGGCGATGCACTGAACCCCTGTGACAGATTGGCGTAGCCGCCGGTCAGAAACATCTTGCGGAACTGGTACTGGAGAAACAGATTCATTTGCTTGCTGTTGTTCCAGGAACCGATTCCCGCGTTCGTGGTGTTGCTGGTCGCTTTCGAATAACTGGCCCCGATGGTCAGCCGCCGGAAAGGCGAACTCCCTAGGCCGGCGGAATAGCTGTGCCCTCCGTAGAAAACCAACAGCGCAGGCAAGGGAACCGGAGTCGTTCCCGGTGGGGCCACCAAGCCGCCTCCCGTCGGAACCGCTATGCCCGTTGAGGTAGCGTACCCGCCATTTGCCGTGATCCAGTGGCCCCAGCCAATTCCCGTGGTTACACTTTCGCTGCGGCTTGTGGTTCCCGGGATCTCTGTGAAGCCGGTGTGGGAAGCGCCCGCCCCCGCGTTCCAGGAGAATCTTCCGAACCGCCTCCGTATCTGACCGGAGTAGTTGTAGAAAGAGGTCGTGTAGCTGACTAGCAGAGTCTGCACGTTTTGCGCGTAACTGAAAGAGCCGCCCACCACCCAGCCACCGAGTTCCCGGTTGTAGTTGATCGTGCTGGTCAAGCCAAGCGTGTCGGCGTGGTTCGAATCGTCGATGCGGTTGTCCGTGGCAAATACGGACCCGTTCAAACTCCCGCCCAGCAATGCATGGGTATAGATCAATCCTCCACCAAAAGAAGTCTCTCCGAAACTCTCTCCCAGGAAGTATTGGTCTCTCCGTTCGACGTCGGCTTGCGCTTGCAGGCTTCCCGAGATGAGGTAGCTGGCCACCCCGAGCGTGTCCATCGAGTGCGAACCTTCGTTCGTGCTGATCGGAGGGGCGACAATTCCGGAAGGCGCCAGCGCCTGGTACAGCGAGCCCGTCAAATTATCCGAGTAACTTGAGCTGGCCGAGAGGTGCAATTTCTGCGTGGGCTGTACCCCCGCCGTAAGGGTGATCAAATCCACCGTTCCGTTGTAATCGTATCCGTTGTCTTGCGTGCCAAAAGTCGTCCTGCTGAAACTGGCCGATGCCCCGCCGCTCCAGGGCAGCGGGTGCGAGACGCTGAAGCCATAACCATCGGAGCTGGAGTTTACCGTCAGGGGCTGCGTTTGATTCGTGAACAACTGAGGAATATCTGAGTGCGATACGCCATTCTGATAGTACGCGCTCATGGAGAAGTGGTCGATCACATATCCAGAGTGCAGCGTAAACGAGTGAAACCCAGTGTTGCCATTGTCATTCGTTCCGTAGATCGAGTACTGGTTGCCTCCATTCTGGAAGGCGAAGGAGAGGCTTGGAACGCCCGGCACCTGTTCCGACCAATTGATGCCGAAGGTGTCGCTGTTTCCGTGCGTGGTGTAGTTGGGCAGCCCCGGAAGTGCAAAGTTCCCCTCGCTGTCGTACGCCTTCGAGTAACTAATCGATCCCGGAAACTCACTGCCGCCGAAAATTGAGCTGTTGAAGTTGAAGCCGGTGCTCTGCGTAATGGACTGAAAATTGGAATTCGCCTGCGACTGATTGTAGTACGGCGAAAAATTGAAGGACAGAAAACTGGGGCTATAGTAGTCGCCGGAAAGCGTTCCCGTCCCACCAAATCCCAGGTTGCGAGTCGAGCCCGTTTGATTTCCGTACGTTGCTGAATATCCCGCCGAGACCGTCCCGTTCATGTTCATGCTGGCGTCACCAACCTGGACCTGTCCAGAGGCTCGTTGGGCCAACAAGAGCATCATCCCGGCAGCCAGATAGCTCGTCATTCGGCCAGTTATTCTCACGGGCTCTCAACCTTCCCGCTTCCTTTAAAGCACTTCCACTTTCGCCTTGCCCCGCAATCGCTTGTCGAGTGCAGTGCGGAGCTGCTCGGTCTTCTTCGCTTCCAGTTGCCTCTTTAGCTTGTCCTTGATCTGGATAAAGCTCATTTTTCCCGCCACCACGTGTTGATTCAGCCGCACGATCGTATAGGCCTGCTCGATCTGGAGAATGTCGCTGACCTGGCCTGGCTGCATCGCGAGCAGTGCCTGCACTATGGCGGGTGCCAGTTTTTCGCTCGCCACGAATTTGTGGTCTCCCATCATCACGCGGTAGTCGTCATCCGAAATCTTTTCGGCGAGCAACCCAAACTCTTCGTAACTCTTCGTCTCTTTCGCCTGTCGCAGCGCGTCTTCGGCTCGCTTGCGGCCTTCCTTCAGCTGACCGGGAGTCGCGTTCGGCGGCGGCAGGATCGAGATCGTTTGGAAAGAGAAGGAGTCCGGGTACTGAAATGGCGCGGGGTTCTGGTCGTAGTATCCCTTCGCTTCGGCTGTTGTTACCACTGACTTTTCCCCCACCTCGATTCGCAAAAGTGCATCAATCAGCAACGAACGGCGGATTTTTTCTCGAACCAACTGCGCGGAGCCGTTAAATTCACTCTTGACGAAATCCTGATATTGCTCGGGAGTGGTAAACTGTTTCTGGAAGTCCGTCTCTGCTTTCTGCAGTCTCGATGGGCTCACGCTCATGTTCCGGCGCAGCGCTTCCTGATAAACCAACTCCTCGAAAATAATCATCTGCAGCGCGCCGCTTCGAATCTGCCCTTCCATCTCCTGCGGAAATCCTCCGTTGTGCTGCCGCGCATACGGGAAGATCGAATACATCTCGCGCAGCAGATCGCGATCCGTCAGGACTGCGCCGTTGACGCGGGCAACTGGCCTGCCCGTCGGTTGCGCGTTGGCATGCGTAGCCACCGCCGTCGCGCCGTGGGAACCCGCGACCTGTGCTTGCGCGGGCAGCATTGCCGCCAGAACCATCCCGCAGATCGTGATTGCTCGTTTCATGACTCCTCCCTGCAACGGCCCTTGGAAAGAGGGGAGAGATTGCTCTCTCCCCTTGTTGAGGTCAGAAGATGGTCACGGCTGTGCCGTTATTCATCTCGTTCGATTCACCGCCATGGCACTGACGGCAGAACTGTGCGTTCTGATTCGAGCCCACGGTTGTGCTGCCCGGATTGTACGGCGCACGGATGAAGAACATGGTCTGGTAGTAGCCTGGAGTCAGACCGCTATTGGCAGCCGAGACTTTCACCACGTTCATGAGGTGCTGGTTGTGGCAGGTCGTGCACACCACTACCGGCTGGTTGTTGTAGACGCCCGGCGACACAAAGAAGCCGTAGTTCGTCACGAACTTCGAGGACTTCGCTCCGGTCATTTGCACCTTGCCGGCCGCGCTGATAGTGCAATCCCAGTCGTAGGTGCCGCCGCAGGTCATCACGGCGTTCAGTCCTACGGGGTGATCGTTGAGGTAGTTGCCTACGGTCGAGCCGTCGTTGCCGAGCAGCGTCGGGATCTTGTTGTAGGTTCCATAGGTTGGAGGCAGCGTCTCATAGACCTGGTTCTTCATCATGGCGCCCCTCGCATAGTTGCCGTCATGGCAGCTAAGGCAGGTCAGCAAGCCGCCGACGTCTGGTGTACCGGCGTTCATGCTGGTCGGAAGCGTCTCGGGGTAACTCCCATGCTCGGATTGGCCAAAGGTAAGCGTCTGGCCGTACAAGGAACCTACGTCCTGGCCCCATAACGCGATGTTGCCGGAAGTAGGATCTGCGGTTTTGGCGTTTCCGTTGCCGTATGCGCCGCTGTGCGGAGCATGGCACGCGGCACAGCCACGTCCATAGTTTAGGTGGGCGCCGAGCACGTCGGTCGACGGCGAGTAGGTCTGCGCCGCCGCAAAGTTCGCCGCGGCCAGGGCCACAATTAGGACAAACAACATCTTTTTCATTACTTAAACCTCCTGTAGGTATTACGAAGCTTCACTTTCTACTGCCCTGGTGACAGTTCTTTGAACCGGGGCCCGGCAAGCCGGCTATGCTCATCTTTGTCTTGGCTCTTTGGAGGCAGCCGAGACTCCCTCTCCGCTTGCGGCACCGCAGTTCCTTGTTGTTTATTTGGTCCACCACCTTTCTCCGGCGTCGAATCAGCGGCTTTCGGCACCGTTTTCTCACGCTCTGCCTCGCGGCGAGCTTTTTCCGCCGCAGCTTCGTCATCGGTCACGTACCGGAACATTTGCATGCGACCCGGATACTGCTCCGTCGTGAACACCCGGTTTTGCTTATCGATGGCGATTCCGACCAGCGCTTCAAACTGCCCGGGGTAATGTCCGTGCCCCCCGAGGTAAGTCAAAAGCTGGCCTTCGCGGTTGAAAACCTGCACTCGGTCTTGGTAGGCGTCCGCGATCCAGATGTGCCCGTCGCCGTCCACGGCAATGCCTTTGGGCCGCGCCAGGTAACCTGGTCCGTCTCCATGCTTCCCGAATTGACTGAGAAAATTTCCGTCCGCGTCGAAGATCTCCACGCGGTTGTTCATCGTGTCCGTCACGTAGACGTTGCCTTCTTTGTCCAACGCGACGTTGGAGGGCGCCCCGAAGTCTCCGGGCGTCGTTAGCCAGTGGTTCTTTCCACCGGTTCCGATTCTGCGCAGCAGCTTCAGCGTATCCGCGTCGAACACCAGCACCTGGTCTTGCTGCGTATCCACCACGTAGAGAAAGCGGTTTTGCGTATCAATCGCCAGCCCGACCGGATCCACAAGCCCTTCGTTAATCTGGCCTATGACTTGGTGTTTGGAATCGAAGATCAGCACGCGGCTCATCTTTCCGTCGGAGACAAACAGGCGGTCGTCGTCATCAATCGCTATCCCATTCACCAGCCCAAAGTGCGCTTCGTAGCCGTTGCGAATGAGCTGCACGTCTCGCGTTTCTGTGTTGAAAATGAAGACCGCGCCCACCTTTTGGTCGGCTACGTAGACGAGTCCCTTGGAATCGATCGCGATTCCGTAGGGGCCGATCAGTTGAAAAGGGAAGTCCTTGAGATTGAACTTCTCGCTGTCCGGCTGCGCCCCGGCCAAGCGGTCCATCCAGCTCGCCTTTTTCTTTTTCGGTTGCGGCGTGTGATCGATCTTCACTCCTGCGTAGTAGTTCAAGTACCGGACGCGCGCGATGGATGGCGGACTCGGCCAGACCAGCTTCGACGTGTCGATCTGCACCGTCTGCGCCGGCTTCTGATCCGAACTCTGGTCGCCCTTCTTCTTTTTCTTCTGGTCGCCACCGGCGTTTGCCGGCAGCGCCATGCTCAGCGCCAGCAGCAATGCCATCGTGGCTGCCGCGTACCTGCCTATCGAAGTCGTCGTCGTTTGCTTCATCGCCCTGCTCCGCATCACTTGCTCATATCGATCCGGTTTTTGTGGCATGTGTCGCAGAAAGCCATGTTGTTTTCCTGGTCCTTGACCAAAAGCCCGCTCTTTGCCGAAGCGTGCGGCTGATGGCACGTCAGGCAACTCAGCTGGAAGCGGACTTTGGTGGCGTCTTTCGGATCGGGAACGTCAGAAACCGGATGGCCCTCGACCGGGTGGCCAAATCCGAATCGCAGCGGTAGGATTGGCACTCGGTTTTTCTTGTAGTAGTCGTCCGGCAGCTTCACCGTGCCGTTAAAGATGGTGAACAGATGCTCGGCTTGCAGTTTCTGCGGCTGCGCATCCGGTCCATGGCACTCCAGGCAGAGCGCATTGCCTTCCGCACGCAGCAGTTTCGGCCGGTCGCCGCCATGCGGTTCATGGCACGTGGCGCACCCTTGCTGGAACGCCGGCTGATGCAAAACGTGCTTCTTGCCTTCCTCGGCCTGCTCCGTGTGGCAGTTCAAGCACGCGCTGACGGGGTCCGGCTTTATGAACCCTGGTGATTTGCCGGCATGTGGATTATGGCAATCCGTGCAGTCTCCCAGGGCTCCGGGATGCTGTACCTTCGCGTTCTCGATTTTCGTGGCCTGGTCGGCGTGGCACGTGACGCACAATTCCTTCGGGCTTGCCTGTGTCAGAACGACTTTTCCGTCTTTTGCTGGTGCGTGGCAGGTCTCACATTGTTTGTCGGCAAAAGGCGGGTGCACGAACTTCTGCAGCAATTTCGGCTGTTCAGATTGATGCGGATCGTGGCAGGACAGGCAATCCGCTTTCTCGAACGGTTGATTCTGGTGCGCTGTGATTAGTGCGGCATCTTTCGCATCGTGACAGTCCAGGCACAACGCGGGCGCCGCTTTCGTCAGGTGATAGCGAAATTCCCGTTCAGGACCTGGGCCTGTCTTGTGCGTGACGTGGCACGTGTCGCAGCCACTCTCGAGCGCCAGGTGCCGGCTGCCTTTCTCAGGTACGTCAAGTCCCGTGCGGTGACAGCCCATACATAGGTTGGTCTTCTCGTCGCCCGATGTCGGTTTCAACAGTTGGTATTTGTTATCCGACGTGTGGGGATCGTGGCACTTCAGGCAGTCACGAACAGCTGGAGGGTGGACCGGGCCTTTAATCTCCGCTGCGTTCTTGTCCGCGTGACAGGTAAAACACACGCCCACCGGAGTTGTCGCCACCAGCGTTACGCGCGTGACGTTGCGGTTCACCCGCACTTCATGGCAAACATTGCAGCCCAGCGCGATCGCCGAGTGCACCGCTTTGCCTTTCGCCTTGTTCTCGTGGCATTCGATACACTTCGAAGGGTCCGTGTTCTTGTCGAGGGGAACCGGATGGACGTCGGCGAGTGCGGAGCAGGCCGCGACGAGCACCAGTGCTGCTGCCAAAACCATCCAGTGCGCTGATGCACACGATACGCGAGCGCGCCGTTTGAGAGGGATATGCGTCATGGCGACCTGCTATGTCTTTATGCAGAACACGGCCCGTATCGACATGAAACTGCGCCCCAGCGCAAAAATCAGTTAAACAATTGAATATACATGGGTTAGCGCTTCGCCGAATCCGTGCCACCGTGGAACGACTTCCGCTTCGCGGTTTCAGATTGGGCTTTACCCCACAGGTAGGTGTGCTAAATCACTCAGAACCTCGCGAATCCGCGAAGATCGCACCCTGTACCACAGTCTGCGTAAAGAATGGACGCGCAACCTACAGCGCGGTGGAAACGGAGGTGCCCGCCGCGGCAAATACGGTGGCCATTTCCGATTGCGCGAACGAGAGGAAACACTGCACTACGACCGGGTCAAATTGCGTCCCGCTGGCCTCGATGAGGCGCCGCACGGCTTCTTCGTACGGCAACCCCGTGCGATAAGGCCGCGAAGACACCATGGCATCAAAAGCGTCGATCACCGAAACGATTCGGGAGACGATAGGAATTTCCGTTTCGCGCAGACCAGCCGGATAGCCCTTGCCGTCGAAGGCTTCATGGTGGTGCAGAATATCGAGCGCGGCGCGTTCGAATCCCGGAAGCATCCGCAGCACCGCCCAGCCATACTCGGGATGCTTCTTCATCAGCGCGTATTCTTCCTGGTCCAGCTTCCCAGGCTTCCGCAGGATCGCATCGGGAATTCCGACTTTCCCGATGTCGTGGAGCAGCGCCGCCACTTCCAAGTTCTGCAGTTGCGATTCTTCCAGGCCCAGCTCTTGCCCCACGCGCATGCCCCACTCCGCCAGGCGCGTACTGTGCACTCCCGTATTCAGGTCCTTCAGATCAAGCAGCTGATTGAAGGCGCAGATCACCGAGCGGCGTAGCGCGGTGACCTGCCCCTCGACTTCTTTGATGCGCAGAGCATCCGGCATCGAATGCGCGGTTGCTGTCATGGGTTTGCCGAGAGCTCCTCGGATGTCCGGCGCCGTTACCAGCGCCACCCCGAGCTAGAGGAGGTCAGCGCGGAAAGGGCCTGATAAACATCCAGGCGCCCGTGGTTCAGGTTCGGCGTCAATTGAATGGCATGGGAAAGCGCACTCGACGCCGACGACTGATTCACCGTATTCCCCGTGCTCAACATCAACGCCGCCGTGCCCGCCGCCAATGGGCAGCTGAAGGAAGTCCCCGACGCGCTGGCATACGTTCCGCCCGGATACGTGCTCATCACGTACTCTCCGGGGGCCGCAATCCACACGTCGGTATCGCCATAGTTCGAGAAGGAGGAAAGCGTGTCGCTATTGGAGGTCGAAGCAATGCCCATCACTCTGCCGCTCAGGGCTGCGGGGTAGACCGCTGCGCTCGTGCTTTCATTTCCCGCCGACGCCACCAGTACGACGCCGTTCTGATTCGCGTACGAAGTCGCTTGGCTCAGAGCCTGCGACGGCGTCGAAATGTCGAAGCTCATGTTCACTACATTCGCTCCGTGCTGCACCGCGTAGTACAGCGCCGCAACGATGTTCGAGAGATAGCCCGTGCCGCTGGACGTAAACGCCTTCAGAGGCAGAATCTTGGCCTTGGGCGCGACCAGATGCACCAACCCCGACGTCATCGTTCCGTGGCCAAACGCCGAATACGGTCCGCCATCCAGGATGGCCGCCGAAGACTGATCGAGAATCGCCGCGCTTGACTGCTGCACAAGCACCGGCCCTTGTTCCTGCGAGGAATCATCCGCAATGCCATTCTGCAGTTGCGGCACGTCCAGCCATTCGGAAGCGCCCGGCTGGTTGCGTGTAAAGTCGTATCCCGGCAGCAGCACCGGGTAGAGCACGGGATGCGTCGTGTCCACTCCGGTGTCAATCACCGCGACGATCCCGGAGCCACTTACGCCAAAGCCCTGTTGTGCATCGCTCAGGCGAATAAGTTGCGTTGCCGGCTGCGCCACGTACCCGTGCCAGACCACTGTTCCGTAATAGTTGACCGGCGTCGTGTCACTGAGTTCCGCGGGGAAGTTTGCGATGGGTTGCTGCGGAATCGGGAGCAGCCGGTCTGGCTCGATGCTTTGAATCCCCAGCAGAGCCTCCAGAAGATTAACCGTGCCGTTGAGTAAGTTGGAGACCAGATTCGCGGTCGTGGTCACCAGAAATGTCTGCCCAACCGAACCGTCCAGGGCGCCTTGCACCTGACATCCCGCGGATAGGCAAAGATTCAATACCGAGGAAAGTCCGCCGGTTGTCCGCACTAGGTAGCGGTTTTGTGCTGCGGCCGGGCTTATGCCTGCCGTGAGCATGACGATCAACAGTCCGATGATCTGCAGGGTGCGTTTCATGAGCATGGGGTCCCTTCTAAGCTTCTGTTTTGGAACACTCCTCCATCGGCTTCAAGGGTTACGCCAAGTCTGGCGAAACGCTGCTCTCAGTCCAATGGTACGGATGTGACGCTGGTCATAGCTGCCAGAACTACTTCTCTGAGGTACCTTCGTACCATCAGGGAAAACCTGTATTTTTTGCGCAGGGTAATTGCCGGTCATGACTTGCCTCCCGGTAGCCGGTCCAACGCATTGCGCAACGAAATTACAATGGCTTGTTCTCCCGCCCCCGGAAGCGTTAGCTCCAGGTCGCCGGAGTTCTCAATCTCGCCGCGAAACTCCCCGAACTCATTCGTCATCGTGTGCACCACGAATCCGCGGCGATTCGAAAGTGTGACCGGCACTTTGTTCCCCACCGCCTCCGGGCGGCTGACATTCAGGATTTGGCCGGTAATCATCAGGCGATTGCCCTCCGGCTTCGCTTCCACTTGAATGTCCACTTGATAGGGATCAGCGCGGTAGAGCATTTGCCTCATTCCTGTCCCGGCCGAACGCGCCCCGGCCAGCGCCGGCTGTAGAGAGCTGTCGTAGAGCAGCTCGGCTATGCGGCTCGCTCCCCGGCGCTTGCCAGCCAGAGCGGACGCCGCATACGCCGCTTTCACGATGCGCACGCTCGCCGTGGGAGGCTCGTAATTGCGCTCGAGAGCTGCAGTGTTGCGAACCTTTTGCCACAGTCCGACCGCCTCCTTGCATCGCTCGCAACCGGTTTCCAAGTGCTTTTGCATCACCGCCTGCCTGCTGTTGGAAGCCACCTGGTTCACGAAATCGATCCACTCCTCTGTCGTAAAGTGCTTCATCTCCATTCCCCCTTACCTCGTACCTTGTTCGGATCTTCCGCTCCCCAGCGGAGAGTGCTTTTGCGGCACTCGTGGAATAAGGGCAGCTTGGCTTGGAAAAAATATAGGTGTCGCGAAACTTAGTTAAGGCTCGTATTTTCAGTGAGTTTGCCGATGAGGACAAAGGGGGCCCAGAAGTAGGGGTGGGGATTTTGCTCGCGAAGCTCCTTCATCGCCGCTTGCAGCGACTTGGGCATGTCTCCGCTCTCGATGTAATGTCTGTAGAAGGCCTGCATCAGACTTGCCGTGCTCTCGTCGTGCACATCCCACAGCGAAAGCAGCAGTGATGTCGCTCCCGCGCACAGCAGGCCGCGCTGAAGCCCCAGGAGCTCATCTCCTGCCGAGACAAAGTTCATTCCCGTGGCGCAGCCACTCAGCGTCACCAGCTTCGCCGGCAAGCGAATCTGGTAGAGATCGTACAGGTTCAAATAACCATCACCCATGCGGATGCCGGAGAACATCGGATTGTCCTGCCGATAGTTCCCGTGCGTCGCAATATGCAGCAGCCCACTGGACGCTCCTCGCTGTCGCAGCACATTGGCGGTCGCCTGGGCGCCGATGAATACCTCGGGGCGGGGAAGGAGTTTTGCGACCGATTGCACTTCCGAGAGAATTTCCGGTGCGCGTTCGTCAGGAATCCCCATGATCAGCGAGTTGCGCATATCGCTCGCGCGTTTCTCTTGGCAGAGCGCAAAGACGGTCGCGCTGGGCGCATAGGAAATCGTGTACCCGTCGCTAAGATATTCCTCGCCGCTTCGCAGCGCGTGAAAGGGCAGAAAGTGCAACGCCCCGTGCGGCACAAACACCAGGTGCCTTGCGGTCAAATCTCCCCGTAGCGGCTCGATGAGCTCCTTGTAGAGCGCGGCCAAGTGCCCTTGCGTAGCGCGCAGCAACGGCTGTTCGAAGCGATGTGTGTACGCCGCTCCCATACGGAATTTCGAAAGCTGGAACCGCAACAAATGCAGGAAGTGCAGAACGCGCGACACGATACTGACGGGGAGGATCTTGATGGCGTCGCGTGTAACGATCGCCGCCAGCAGCCGGTCACCGGTCGAATAGTATTCCACCAGCGCGGAATCCGCCGGCAGAGCTGCCTGCACTCGTTCCAGCGAAACGTCCGCGGAGGTCTGCAGCGTGGCATTCTCCCGTTCGTTCGCAGGGAGTTCCCGCAGTGTGCGCAGTAGCTCGTTTTCCCGCGAAATGGCCTTTTCCTGCAGTTGTGCAAGCCGCTTGGCAGATTGCTCTTCCGTCTGCAGTTGCTCGACCTCGATGCGGTGGTAATACCAATTCAGCTCTTCGCGCAAATCGCGAATGCGCCGGACGAATTCACTTTGCCCCGCGTCCCCGAGCGGGGCGTTTTGCCCGCTTTGAAAAATCATTTCGCTCATGCTGCGGGATTTCGCCGCCTCGATGTGCGCAAAGGCCTCGCCCGCCGGCGTCCCTTCCGTTGGCGCGTCGCTCACGTGCAACTCCACCAGCGCCTCGTACACTTGCAAGCGGTTCTTCACGAAGGAAATCTTCAATTCTTCCGAGTGGATGCGGCTGCGCAGCGCCTCCAGCGATTTGCGGGCTTCTTGATAAGCCGCCAAGGCCACACTGCGCTCCCCGCGCCTCGATGCCAGCTGTCCCTTAAGAAAGAAAGCCTGGTACGCGTGCACCGGAGCCTGAATTTTCTCGATTCGTGCCATTGCCGCATCGATTTCTGCTTCCGCGACGTCGCTTTCTCCAACCTGCATGGCAATGCGCGCCAGCAGCAGCCGTGCCAGCGCCGCTTTGCCGTGCAGCACGCCTTGCTCGAAGAACGTAGCCGCCCCCGCGCACAGTCTCCGCGCTTCGAAATAGCGCCCTTCGTGAAAGAGAAGCAGGGCCTGGTATAAGTCCAGCAGCCACGGCCAGACCAGATTCTTCTCGCGCAGGAAGATACCGCGGGACTTCCCGAAAAGATCGAGCGCCTGCACCGCTTTGCCCATCTGCCCATAGGCGATGGCTTCATTGGCCATCGTTTTTGCGGTTTCATAACCCATCCCGAGCTTTTCAAAGCGCAGCATTCCTTCGTGCGCCATCTCCCGCGCTTCTTCGCTCAGGTTCAATTCCAGATAGATTTCCGAAAGGTCCAGATAGCAAAGCGCCACGTGATAGGCGTCTCCGGTCACTTCGCAGGAGCGCCGTGTGGCCAGCAGCATCTCAATGGCGCGGCTGTATTCGCCGCGGAAGTAATAAAGATAGGCGATGTTGTAGTCGGCTTGGTCGCGCAACAGCGGCATTCCGTATTGCTCGGACAGATTGCGGGACTTCTGGTAGCATTCCAGCGAGCGCGGGAAATCGTTCAAGCTGATCAAGCACATCGCCATGTTGTGCAACGTAATGGCGACGCGTTCCCAGTCCTTGCATTCCGAGAGCGTTTTGTAGGCTTGGTCGTAGTGCGCAATGGCCTCTGCGAAGCGGTCTTGCCGGTGAAGGATATTTCCGACATTGTTTTCGAGGCTGGCAATGCGGCGCGTTTCGCCGAGTTGCGTGAAGATTTCCCGGGCCCGTTCGGCGGCTTGGAAGGCGCGTTCGTACTCTCCGAGCAGAATCAGCGGCTGGATCGAGCTGCTCAGTGTCAGCCCGGCTTCCTTCACATTGCCAACCGACTCATAAAGCCCCAGTGCCTTCTCGTGGTGCTCGATGGCGGTACGATTGTCCCCGGAGGCATACAACGCATTCGCTTTGGCGCGCAACGCCAGCGCCTGCGCTTCTTTTCTCCGCAACCGCGCGGCGATGAGCAGCGCCCCATCCGCAAGGTGCAGCGCTTCTTTTGTGTCCACACGGATTTTCTCGAGCACCAGGTCGGCGAGTTGCTTCACCGCCTCCACCCGCACCAGCCCTTTGTGTTGCGAAAGAAACTTGCGGCGGAGTGCCTCGGTTTCCAGTTGCCCCAGTTCCGATAGGAGCTCCTCTTGCGATGGTTTTTGCGCCGTCTCCTGCATTACTCGAATCCCATTTCGTCGAGGCTGCGCCGCAGCCGCTCCATACATTTCTGCCGCGTGAACCCGATCGAGCCCAACGCCAGGCCCAGTTCCACAGCCACTTCGGCATACGGTCGCGGCGGAGTCTCCAGAAAGAGCAGTTCCACCAGCCGTCGGCATTGCGCCGTGAGCCCAGTCAGCGCCTCGCGCAACATTTGTTCTTCCTGTGTTTGCTGCACCAATGCGTCGGCGATTGCCGGTGACGTTGGCTCCGGCAAATCCGTGTCGGCGTCCCGGCTGACCAGCCGCTGCTGTTGCTGCTTCCACCGGTAACACTGATGGTGCGCTACCTGCATCAGCCATTTCGGGAGCGCTCGCGGTTCGCGCAACTCGGGCAGCCGCGTCAGCAACTCCATGCACGTGCCCTGAAACACGTCCGCGGCTTCCTGCGCTGGCAGGCCGTACTTCACCGGAATCGAATAAATGAGTGCCTTATATTTGTCGATCAACAAAGACCAGGCTTGTTCGTTGCCCGCCAGACATTCTTTGACAAGTCGCGCGTCATCCCAAGCAGCGGAAGCTTTTTTCGGCTTCTTGGCCATCACCGGGGTCATTGCGCGGCCCGCTCCGTACCGCTCCGCCAGTAAAGCTGCTCCACGTTCCAGAGGATGTATGGCTCCAGAACCGCCGGCCGGAAGTGGCCTACGGAATTCTTCGCTCCCGCCAGAATGTGCGGGCTGGCCAGGAAAATCATCGGCTGATTTTCGGCGAGGATTTCCTGCACGCGGTCATACACCTTCTTTCGTTGCTCGTAACTCGACGTCTCGAGCTGCTCTTCCATCAGCCGGTCGATTTCCGCCTCCCACGCTGTTTGCGGATGCGCCTGCGAAGGATTCCACAGATGTGTGCCGCCGCTCGAAAGCCATACGTTCATGTCCGAATTCGGGTCGGCGTCGAAGCTGGCCAGTCCGAAAAGGGACGCCTCGTATTCCTTGGTTTGCGTCACCCGGTCGATCAAGGAGCGAAATTCCAGCGGCGTTACCTGCACGCGCATGCCAAGCTGCTTCAAATCATCCTGAATCAGTGTTGCCATCTTGGTGCGCTCGGCGCTCGAAGAGCTGGTCAAAATCGAAAACTCGACAGGCTGGCCCTCGCTATCCACCAGTGCCGCGTCGTCCTCCGCTTTGCCGGACGAAGAAAACCCCGCTTCCTTGAGTAGCTGCCGTGCGCGCTCAAGAGAGCGCTGCGGATGGGGCAGGGAAGCGTCCACCCAGCGACGATCCCCCGGGGTGACCGGTCCCCAGAGCGCTGCGCCGCGGCCCTGATACACCAGCCGGACGATGGCGTCGCGATCAATCGCTGCCGACACCGCTTGCCGGAACTTCACCTCGCGAAACCATTTCTGCTTGCGCCGGATTTCTGGCGGAACCTGTTCGCCGAGGTCATTGAGATTAAAAAACAAAAAATTGTATTCGAGCCCGGGACCGGCATCGGCCATCGTGTACCCGCGTTGCTGCCGCGCCAGCACGGCGAAGTTTTCCGCCCCCAGGCGGCTGATCGCGTCCGTCTCACCGGATTGAAACCGCAACACCTGCGCGTCCGCGTTGGGCACGAAGAGAAAGTCCAGTTCTTCCAGATACGGCAGCCGATTCCCCTTCGCGTCCTGTTTCCAGTAATATGGATTGCGTTCCAGCACCAAGCGCTGTCCTGGTACGTACTCCTTCAAGCGAAACGGGCCAAGTCCTGCCCACTCTTTTGCCGGCGTCGCGAGCGTCCAGGTTTGGGCCAGCTTGCCTTCTGTATACGGCTTCTCCAGTAAGTGCCGCGGCAGGATCGCGAACCCATCGAAAAGCCGCTCTCCCGCGCCGTAGGGCTGCGGCAACTGAAAGACAACCGTCCAGGCATTCTCCTTGCGTACCGTGATCGGCTTGCCGCCGAGGATGAGTAAGTCCCGTTGCGGGGCGTGCACGTTTTCGTCCAAATAAACGCGGAAGGAAAACAGCACGTCATCCGCATCCACCGGCTGACCGTCGGAAAATCGCAATCCCTTTCGCAGAATGAGGGTGTACTGCAGGTGGTCGGCCGATACTCTCCAGGATTTTGCCAGCGCAGGTTCTGTCAGTTGTGTCGCGCGATTGATGTGCACGAGGTCAGCTTGCATCGCGCCGAGAATCACTTCTCGCGAAGAAGCGTCTGTGGCGGTCACTGGATTCAGCGTCTTGGGCTCGGCGCGCAAAGAGAGCACCAGGCGTCCGCCGCCTTGTCCTGTTTGGCCCGGAACGGTGAGCAATTCTTCTGCAACTGTTGTTTGGGGCGGAACTGTGGAACTGCGTGCTTCGGCGCGTTGGTAGGTTGCCGGAAGAATCGCTAGGCTAAGGCAAGACAGCAGCAGGAATACACTTTGCCTCTTCACTCCGGTCTCCCAAGACTCACCTCTGGTATCTTGTACGGGTTGTCGCGCTCCTGCAACGCGCTCGCAAGACCCAGGTATCCAAGAAAGAAAGGCACAATCGCCAAAGCCGGAAGGTACATCCACCAGTAGGAGGCCAGCACGCTGTATTGCTGCAGGTTCGCCAGCAAATTCCCCCAGCTGGGCACGGGCTCGGGCACGCCCAAGCCGAGGAACGAGAGCGTCATCTCCGCGAGCACAAATTGCGGCACCAGAATCGCCGCCTGCGTCAGAAGTACATTGGACGTCGCCGGCAAGATATGGCGGCGCAGTAAATATCCATCCGAGGCGCCAAAGCCGCGAGCGGCGCGCACGAAGTCCCGCTCGCGCGCGCTCAACACCATGCCTCGCACCAGCCGCGCCGGCCTCGCCCAGCCCACCGCGCCGATGACCAGAATCACCAGCAGAAACGCTTCCAGCGGACTCACGGCTAGCGGCAGAAACGCGCGCAATCCCAGCAAGAGATAGAGCCAGGGCAGCACCGCAAACAGTTCTGCAAGACGCATCAGCACGGCGTCGCGCCACCCGCCGTAGTAACCCGCCGTCGTTCCTACGCATGCCCCGACCAGCAGCGTCAAGCTTGCGCCCAGAAGTCCTGCAAGTAGCGAGATTTGTCCCCCGTAGAGGATTCGCGAGAGTTGGTCTCTCCCAAATGCATCGCTGCCCAGCAGATAGATTCGGCCGGACTCAGCTCCGAACAAGTGTACGCGGCACGGCACCAAGCCAAACAAGTGGTATCGCGGTCCGCTGGTGAAAAATTGCAGCGAAACGGGCTTCGTCCTGTCTTCCTGCCATTCCCCAAACGAGTCTCCCCGCGCCTGATAACCGTAAAAGAAGGGGCGCAGGCGCAAGTGCCCTTGTGCGTCAACCAGATGCAGCCGCGGCGGCGGCAGGTAAGCGCTGTCTCGATCCTGCGTTTCGGGGCTATACGGCGCAAAGAAGCCGGCGCACGCGATGACGCCGTGTAACAAGGCCAGCGCGACGACACAAAATGAGAGTTGCAGGCCCCCCCTGTTTTTTATAAGTGTTGCATCTAAATGACTTAGCGGAGCTGTGGAGGGTGCCCGAGGATCTGCGGCGGATTGGCTGACGCCCGGCGGTCTCATCGGCTGGTGGCCTCCGCGCGGATTCTCGGGTCCGCCCAGTACAGCAGCAGGTCCGCAAGGAAGTTCCCGCCTACCAAGAAAAATGTGGACAGCAGGACGCCCCCGATGACCACGTACACATCCCGTGCCAGGATGGCTTCGAGCAGCAACGGTCCCATCCCCGGCCAACTCATCACTACTTCGACCACGAGGGAGCCGCTCAACAAAGCGCCCACACTGAAACCGAACAGCGAAATGAGTGGATTCGCCGCCGCTCGCAGCGCGTAGCGATACAGAAGTCTGCGACGCGGAATGCCGTGCCCCTCCGCCGCGCGCAGAAAGGGCGCGCCCAGCACCTCGGCAATCGCCGATCGCACATGCCGGACGAGAACGGGCAACGAAGAGAGCACTAGCGCCGCGACCGGCAACGCCATGTGCGCGGCGACGTCGCGGAATTTCTGCAGCAGCGATAATTTCTCAAAGCCGAGGGACACCATTCCGCCAGTCGGAAACCATCCGCTGCGGACGGCCAGGATGAGCAGGCCCAAGGCAAGAACAAGGTCGGGCAGGATCAGCAGCGCAGCGGTGAGGCCCGAGACGGCGCGGTCCGGCCAGCGCCTGGCAGAAGCCGCGCTCCAGATTCCCAGCGGGAGAGCGATAGCCCATGCGAGCAACGTAGCGATTACCGTCAGCAACAGCGTATTTTTCGCTCGGGCCCACAACAGCGTCGCCACCGGCGCGTTGTAAGCGAACGAAAATCCCATCTCGCCGTGAAGCAGCGAGTTGACCCAGCGGGCGTAACGCACGGGAAGGGGCCGATCGAGTTGGTATTCGGCACGCAACGCAGCTACAGACTCGCGCGAGATCTGCGGGTTCAGCTGCATCTCGTCGAAATAGCTGCCGGGCGCGAGCGCAGAAAAGAGAAATGTGAGGACCGACACTCCGAAGAGAAGCAAGGTCGCGTGCCCGAGGCGGCGAAGAAAATAGCGCATCACACTTCCAGCGCCACGCCCGGCGAGGTTTTGGAGCCTGTCGCTGCGGCCATCAGTTGTTGCGTCACGGCGTGTTTCGGTGCGCGCAAGACCGTCCCAGCTTCGCCGATCTCCACCAGCCTTCCACCATTCAGCACGGCAATCTGGTCCGCCAGATGTCCGGCCACCGCAACATCATGAGTAATGAGCAAATACGTCAGGGCCAGCGAAGACTGCAGCTCCAAAAGCAAATTGATAATCTGCGCCTGCACTGAGCAATCCAGGGCGGAAAGGGCCTCATCCAGAATCAAGAGTTTCGGATCGAGCGCGAGCGCGCGAGCTATCGCAATGCGTTGCCGCTGCCCCCCGCTGAATTCGTCCGGTCTCTGATGCGCCTTTTCTCCGGGAATGCCCACGCGCTCGAGGAGTGCAAGCGCCCGCTCTTGCCTTTCGCGCCTGTCGCATCGTCTTTGCAGAATAAAAGGTTCACTGACAATCTCCAGTACGCTCCAACGGGGGTTCAACGAGTTGGCGGGATCCTGAAATACCAGTTGGATCTGTGGCCGAATCATGCGCAGTTCTCTTTCTTCCAACGACGTGATGTCCCGCCTTTCGAACCAGATTTTTCCGGAACTCGGCGGCTCCAAACAAGCGATACACAAAGCCAGCGTGCTTTTCCCGGAGCCTGATTCGCCCACGATCGCCAAAGTCGTTCGCGGAGAAACCGAAAAGGAAACCCCGCAGAGCGCGGCCACTTCTCCCTGCGAGCCCTGGAGGCTTCCACGCACGTACCGCTTCTCGATGTTTTCTACCCGAAGCAGCGGCTGATTTTCTGCCTTGGCGCTCAACTTCCGCCTCCGTACTTGAAGCACGAAACCGCGTGACCTTCTCCGGCCACAATTTGTGCGGGCTCACTCGCGTTGCAAACGTCCATTCTTTCGGCGCATCGCGGTTCGAAGCGGCACCCGTGCAGCAGCCGCATCAAGTTGGGCGGCTCGCCGGCGATCACCGGCAGCTTGCTCTTCCGAAATGCAAGCTGCGCGCCGGCCTGCGACGGCGCGCACTGCAACAACGCCTTCGTGTAGGGGTGCCGCGGAGCCGAGAGCACGCTCGCCGCCGGTCCCACTTCCGCAACGCGACCCGCATACAGAACCAGGACGCGATCCGCAATCTGTGCCAGGACTTCAGGCTTATGCGTAATGAAAATGAGAGCAAGCCCGATATGGGCTTTGAGCGTCCCGAAAAGCCCCAGAATCTCCTGTTGTGTCGAAGCGTCCAGCGATGCCGTTGGCTCATCGGCAATCAGCAGCGCCGGATCGCAGGCGGTTGCCTGCGCCAAGAGCACGCGTTGCCGCTGCCCTCCGCTCAATTGATGGGGGTACGAATCAGCGATGCGCTCAGCGTCCTTCGGGAATAATCTCGCAAGAACTTCCAGGGTCTTTTTTCGCAGCGCGGCGCGGTCCATCGAATGATGCGCGCCGATAACGCCGCTGACTTGCTGGCCCGCGCGAATCGCTGGGTGAAGCGCCATGGACGGGTCTTGAAACATCAGGCCGATTCGTCCACCGCGGATTTTCTCCAGTTCGCGCCGCCCTGTTTTGAGAAGATCCTGTCCCTCGAACTGCACCGCGCCGCCCGAGACTCTTCCGTTCGCAGGAAGCAGACGCAGCAGCGCCACCGCCAACGTGCTCTTTCCCGAACCTGACTCTCCCAGCACGCCCAACGTCTCTCCGGCGCGAACTTCGAAGCTCACGTCCGCGAGCGCGGGGCACTCCCCACCCGCGGCCGGCCGGTATGCGACATGCAGGCTCTGAACCTCGAGAAGGGGCTTCATAAGCAGAGCGGGAAGCGGTCGTTCCTGCTTCCTCATCCATATTCGTGCAAGGGATGGAGGCGAACAAGCTACAGCTCCGCCGTTTCGCTCGAATGGTAATCAGGCGGAGTAGGTGCGCGGCGGTTCGCCGCGCCCTCGACATCCAATGAAGCTGCAGATAGCTGCGCCTGGCGGTGTGTTCAGCGACGCTGGACGAGCGGCTTTACTGTTGCACCCGCGCTGAGGCCACGCAGCTGTCCCGGCATCCGTCGCGCCACTTTGCGCCACACATATAAAGGGTAGGCAGGGCACAAAAAAATATAGCCCGGCAAAACGCTGAGTTTATTGTTTGTGAGCCATCCTTGTGGGCACGTATGGATGGCTGGCGCGTCGCACGACCGAGGCTTCCTCGCGCTGAAAGCTCTCACAGAAAGTTTGCAAGCCTGCTGCTATCCGCGGTGATTTGCTTCGGGTCGGTCGCAACAATTTCCGGCAGGCCGGCGTACGCCGTAATTTTTCCAGTGATGCAGATGCGCTTCCCGCGGTAATCCTCTTCGGGTTTTCCGAATTTGCTGCGATGCTCGCCCCAAATCACCACCGTAAAAATCTGATTGGGATAGGACTTGTCGAGGTTCAAGAACGTGGCTTCGCCGTTTGACGTGGAGGAATAACGGGCGCTCACCACCTCGCCGCAGACTGTGGCGAGCTCTCCGTAATGCTCTTTCGCTTCGGTCGTCGTGAGCTTCTGCTGTGCCCGCGCCGAACTGGCACACGTGCCGACCAAGAGCAAGGTGATCAGCAAATGGTGGCGAAGCAATTTGGCCATACCATACTCCTCAGTCTGGATCGACAAAGCGGCTAAGGTGCCGGGGCTTTTCTCCAGATTCGGGCCAATCCAGTGGGATGAGAAGAGCTTCCCGCCAGCGGCGTGCTCAGACGGACACGTTCCTTTTACAAAACTTCGCCTTCATAGCGCGCCGCAGCGGTTTCGCTTCAATTTCAGAGATGTTCACGCCACAGGCAGCGGCGCGCATTCTCCGCTGGCGATAGACGAGCCTGGCGGGCCTGCAAAACGACCGGTCTTTGTGCGCGGAGCCTCTGCAACGACAGCAGGTAGCGGTCCTGACAGGACCATAATGGATCAGGACGGAATGTGCCGGTTCTCTAAAACCGGACCCTGCGCGCTACCTTGCACGGAAGTACTGTAAGCTCAGAAGCAGACGCTACGCGTCAGCCGCGCCATGGTTGTCATGCTTCTCGGGTGTGGTCTTCGGCGGTCCGAACTCTTGTCCGTGGCTGTGAAGACCATGCCGCATCGTCAAGCACCATGGTCAGGGAGTTCCGCAAAGAAAATTAGTGGGGGAAAGCTGTAGGGGCCTCACTTTTTTCTTTTCGCCACTTTCGCGCGCGTGCCCGCCGGGGCTTTGTTCTTCAATTTGATCTGATTGTAGTCAATGGCGGCGCGGACGAGATTTTTTAAGGCCCGCTCATTCATCTTATCGCCTTCGAACAGATCGATGGCTCGCCAGGCGTTGCCCTTGAGTCCCGCATTGAAGAGCCTGTCAGGATCTGGGAGTCGCGCCCCGTGGGCAAAGGTAAGCTTCACCTTATCTTTGTGGGCGTTGCCGACCGCGATGATTCCGTCGCGAGACCACACCGGGCTACCCATCCACTTCCATTCCTCGATGATCTCCGGATCGGCCGCAAGGATGCTCCTACGGAGGCTGGCGAGCGTTTCGCCGCGCCAGTCTGTGAGTTTTGCGATCAGCTCGTCAATGCGTTGTGATGGATTCATGAGATTTATGCCTCCAATTCTTGCACGCGGTGCTTAACGTAGGCTATCTTTGAGCCCGCGGCGGCTTCGCTATGTTGAACATTTCGGCTCCCTGTTTTGTCGTCGACGACTTGGGCGCAACGCTTGCATTCTATCAATCCAAGCTGGGGTTCGACGTTCTTTATAAGGGTGGTGCTGAAGGAGACGGAGACGACTTCTTCGCCATCATGGGACGCGACCGAGCCATGTTCATGTTCAAGGCCATCACACCCGAGGTCCATCCGCAGCCGAATTGTTCGCGCCACGTATGGGCTCGCTGGGATGCCTACATCGGCACAGATGATCCCGACTCACTGTATGCGGAGTTTGTAGGCAGGGAGGTTCCCGTGCATCGGGAACTGGCCAATACGAGCGATGGACTCAGGGCCTTCGAGATCACTGACAACAGCGGATACGTGCTCTGTTTCGGGCGCCCCGTTGACAAGTAAGCCCAGCATCGTAAGGTCATCAACTTTTGGCCGTGCAGAAACAGAGATTGTTGCCGTCCGGATCAGTCACCGCAAACTCGCGTAGTCCCGACAGCTAATCAAAGCGGTGTGAATTGGAGACTTATTCGGACTCGGTGGAATAATCAGCCGCGATGAAACACCCAGCGGATCCCGGAGGAATACTTGGCCGCCACGCACTGGCACTGCGAGCGGCGCTCTTGCAGCCTTTTCTCCGTCTAAATTTTGTGACCCTCTGGGTCCGGGATCAGGAGCGGAGCCGGCAGTTCTTCGTGGAAAAGCTAAGTTTCGAGACGATTGTGGACATGCCAACTCCCGAGGGTAGCAGGTGGATCGTTGTCGCTCCGCCGGCTGCGGGTTGGCTCCCTGGAACGGCGGGCGCAGGCCTGTCCGGGATCGCCCTCTGTGTTCCACCCGAAGGATCCGCGGAGAGCCAACGCATCGGCCAAAACACCGGATTTAGCTTTCTTACCGAAGACGTGCGCAGCGTGTTCCAAGCATGGTCGAGACGCGGAGTCCGTTTCCCGCTCCTACCGACGGAACCTTCATGGGGAGCTGGCCAGGCACGTTACGCGCTTTTTGAGGATGTGGACGGAAACAGTTTCTCTCTCATTGAGTTCGATGAGGCGACGCGCAGCCTGGAAGCAGAGCGCCGCGCCGAGGCCGCCCGGTTGGAGGCGGAGCGCCAAGCCACGCACGACTTGGCAATCGCCAAGCAAGTCCAGACCCGTCTGTTTCCGCAACACCAGCCGCTGATTCGAACGCTTGCCTATGCGGGGATTTGCCAACCGGCGCGGACCGTCGGTGGAGACTATTACGACTTTCTTGATCTCGGTAGCGGAAAGCTCGGCCTGGTTTTAGCGGACATAGCCGGCAAAGGCATGGGAGCCGCTCTGCTCATGGCCAATCTCCAAGCAGCTGTGCGCAGCCAATGCGCGACCGCTTGGGAACAGCCCGAGCGATTTCTGCGGTCGGTCAATCAGTTGCTCTACGAAAACACGGCCGCAGGGGATTACGCTACTCTCTTCTTCGCGAAATACGACGATGCCACGCGCAGGCTGCGCTACGCGAATTGCGGCCATCCGCCCGCCTTGCTCTTACGTGGCGACGGCCGTTTGGAGCGACTCGAGGCAACCTGCACGGTGGTTGGTCTGTTTGAGAACTGGGATTGCCCGATGGAAGAACGGCAACTGGCTCCCGGCGACGCCGTCCTGCTTTACACCGATGGTGTTACGGAAGCTCGGAACGGTGAGGGAGAGGAATTTGGCGAAGAGCGTCTATTGGAAGCCGCACGCCAACATCGTGAACTGTCTCCGCCGGATTTGCTGGTTGCACTTGCAGATCGGCCTCGAAGATTCAGCCCTCTGGAACAGTCCGACGATATCACTTTGATCGCGGCCAGGTGCACGTGAGGTCAGCGCACGTTTAGCCGGTGCCTCGTGCGCCGCGCCACTTGGCGGCATAGGGCAGCACGAACAAGTATAGGCCGGTGACAAATTGCAAGGCGAGCGGGACCACCGCCAGGAAGCCCACCCAGGCCGTGTACTTCTTCTGCGCTATGGCGGCAATGTTGATGATGACCCCGGCCGTGAAGGCCATCGACAGCCAGCGGTGCGTCAGCCGCATCCATTTGTTCCAGCTCAATGGGACCTCCCCTGAATTTGGCGCATTCTTTTGCGATCCACTTCGCCTCACGACTTATTGAGGCGCCTTCGGCGGCCAGTTGGGGGGTTCCGCGCCGAATTGTTTGGCGTACTCCGCGACCAGCCGGTGCCAAGCGCCCATCTTCATGGCGTCGCCGCCAGCGAGGCGGCCGATGGGGGTTCCGCTGAGGAGGCGATCCAAAACGTCGAAAGCAATGTGCCAGCCCGCGGCGCCCCACGAGATGAAGCGGCGATCGATGTTGGACCACAGCGTCAGCCGCGTGCCGCCGCCAATCGCTTCGAGTTCCCAGCGGTTGTCGCCGTACTCCAGCACCTTGGGAGCGTCGGCTCGCGTCACTTTTGTTTCGAGCGGCGTGGGTGTTCCCACCCAGGTGAGTTTCACCGTTCCAACAGCACCCAGGTTCCCATCGACCTCAAAGGGCGCCCACTCGCGCAGCTGCGCCGGGTCGGTGAGCGCCTCCCAGACTTTTTCCGGCGGGTGACGCAGTTCCCGGACGAGAATCAGAGTCCATTTCGGTCCGTCCATCTTGCGTACCTGCGCCAGGTTGGCCGGACCCGGTGTGTATTGCGCCAGATCGCCCATCTTCTTCTCCTTGTCGCCTGCCGTCGTGGTGTCCTCTGTGCTGAAAGGCTGCCCTACCAGCGTGCCAGCTGGGTGAGCTGAATGAGGTTACCGCAAGTGTCCTTCAGCATCGTAATGGTCGCACCGGTCACGTCGGTCGGCGGCATCGTGAACTCGGCGCCGCGCGCCTTGATGCGCTCGTAGTCGCCCTTGACGTCGTCGGTGAAGAAATTGGCCGCGGGCTGGCTTTGTTGAAAGATCGCCTGCTGGTACGCTTTGGCCGCCGGGTTGTCGTTCAGCGCCAGCTGCAACTGCGCGCCGTCCGGCTCTTCGCTTGAACCTACCGTCAGCCAGCGATATGGGCCGTTGCTGAAATCGGCCTTCTTGGCAAAACCCAGCACCTCGGTATAGAAGCGCAGGGCCTTGTTCTGATCGTCCACGTATACGCTGGTCAGTTTGATTTTCATGTTGTTTCTCCTGTGCGGTTCGCGGTTCGCACCGCGTCCTTTTTTCCGGGTTTTCCTTTGCGTCGGTGTTGATTTTGTGGCCCGTTCCATGCGGTCGAGATGCCGTTCGAGTGCGTCTACATGCGCCGACCAGAACCGGCGAAACTGTGCCAGCCAGTCCTCCAGTTCCTCAAATGGTCCAGGTTTCAGCCGGTACAGACGGCGCTGTGCATCCACGGTGGACTCCACGAAACCGGCGTCGCGCAGCACCCGCAGGTGCTTCGAGACGGTCGGCTGCGGCATACCCAGCTGCCGCTCGATCTCGCCTACCGATTGTTGCGAGGAGACCAGCAGGCTCAAGATCGCGCGGCGGTTTGGCTCCGCAATGATTTCGAACACCGATTCCATGCTCTTTATATACGTCACAGAGCATATACGTGTCAAGGCATATTGAAACAGGGGAATTGGGCTCGGATATCTTGCCACAGTCTTCTTATCTGCCCAGTCTAGAACCTAAGCAGTGAATGGCACGGACGCTAACAGAAACCACGCGGGATAGAATGGCGGGGACGACGGGACTCGAACCCGCGGCCTCTGCCGTGACAGTCTAGGCATAAACGTATTATCAGCGACTTACATTCTCGGCGGGGGCTGCCAAGTCGCTGAAAAGGACTGTAGGAACCATTCCCTGTGGGTAAATTTGTGGGTAAGAGTTTTTCGGTCGCTCGCCCTCATGGATGCACGTGCCGACACCGCCCGGAAATTTAGCATCCGCCTTATTGAGGGTTGATCTCAGCGGCTTTCATGATACGCGCTGCGGTTTCGCTTTCTCTCAGCACAAAGTGCGCGAACTCAGGTTGTGTCAAACTCATCGGGTCTGCCCCATGCTTCGCCAGTTGGTCGCGCAACTCCGGGACAGCCAAAGCGCTAGCAATGTCCTTCCCCAGCGTTTCCACGACCGGGGCAGGGGTGCCAGAACGTACCCATATTCCATACCAAATCGGATAGTCGAAGCCGGGTACACCAGCTTCCGCAATCGTCGGTACTTCCGGCAGTAAGGATGACCGCTTCTTAGTGGTCACGCCAAGCGCATAGAGCTTGCCCGCACGTATATCGGCTAAAGCGAGTGGGATGGGGGCTATCATGTAGGCACTGCGCCCTGCGACCGTGCTGGCGATCACGTTAGTGATTGCATCGCCCGGTTCGGGCGGCACATGCACCCCTTTAATCCCCGCCTCCAGATTGAATTTCTCCACCCCCACATAGCTACCAGTGCCCACGCCAGTGGAACCAAACGCAAGCTGACCCGGCCTCGCTTGTGCCTTGGCAATTAGTTCGCGAACGGTCGTGATGCCGGACGATTTGCATGCGACTAGTACGTAGGGTTGGCTCGTGAGCGGAGCAACCGGGATGAAGTCCTTCAATGGATCATACGGCAGGTTGTTCACGAATGCCGCACTGTATGCCTGTGCGCTGGTGTTCACGAGTAATGTGTAACCGTCGGCTGGCGATTTTGCGACAAGGGCAGGAGCGTCCGTGCTTCCAGCACCCGGATGATTTTCGACCGTCACGGGCTGACCCCATATCTCCGAGAGCCTCGGACTGAGGATGCGAGCGATCACGTCAACCCCGCCGCCAGCGCCGAACGGCTCGATCATGCGCACGGGTTTAGTTGGGTACTCTTGCGCGAACATCGCGGCACACGTGAACGAAAGAAAAAACAGCGGCAGAAGGAGTCGCATACACCAACCTTTACATATTCACCGCGACAACGTGCTCCTTTCTTGAACGGATAGCGGCCACGACCCTTACCCCAATCGCGGTGACAGCGACAAGAACAATCGGCATGTAGAAAACGGGTTCCTTTATTGCGTGTCGCGTGAAGCTGACCGTGAAGAGACTTATCAGATAGTAGTGCGCCAGCGCCTCAAAACGTAATGACCAGAATGTGAGATGGCGAAGCAGAACGCCAGCAGCCAGAGCATAGATCAGCAGGAACCCGACCGTGAACGGGATGGGCATGATCCCTTTCAAAACGTTTTCTCGTCCTATTGCAGCCGTTAGGGCGAGAATGAACGCAAGATGCACCGTGTGTGATCCCGCAAAGCCCAAGGTAAAACCATCTTTGTTTGCCTTCAGCCAGCGTGTAGCGGCAGCAGGCATTAGACGGTAAAGTGCGTCACCCAGAAAAGCGCCGAGGAACAGGACAAACGAGATACGCGCTGTCGCTCGGATCGCCACGCGAATTGTCGTCTCGTCCATCATGGACTGCTGCCGTTTGCCGCAAAAGATACGCCCAGAGCTTGGTGCCGTCAATCTCCAGCGTTGCGTTGAAGTGGAAGCACCATTCACTAACTGCTTTGAAAGAATTGGCGGGGACGACGAGACTCGAACTCGCGACCTCTGCCGTGACAGAGTGGGAACATCAAGTACTTCCGACAACTTACAAGGCTGTTGGGGACTGCCAAGTACTTGATAATACCCACAAAACGAACGCATTTCGGGTTGACGGAGGAAATCGGGACAGGAAATCGGGACGGAAATCGGGACAGACGGAACGTTTCCGCCCTTTTACGGCAGAATTTACAGCTTCACATGCTCCGTGAGAATTTGAAAGGAAATGGCGGGGACGACGAGACTCGAACTCGCGACCTCTGCCGTGACAGACGGTCAATCATCCACTGGCGTACGCAGAATCAGCAGGTTAGGCGTGCAGTAGTAGGCATTGATCGGCGATATTCGGGACTGTCTGGGATGGTTTGTGCAACGGTTTGTGCAACGAGTTCAAAATAAACCTGCGAATCTTCGAATAGGGAAGTAGTCGATTGCCCGCGTGTCAAAACCCGCCTGGCCGAGTCGGAACGCGAAACTCAGCATGTGAGCGTTCCCACACACCATTAGTGCCCTCTCAAAGGCTGTCGCCTCTATCCGTTGTAACCATAATTTTCCCCACCCTTCGTGCGTTGGTATCAATTGCC
>Ga0335079_10000781_pt1 | contig 36226 bp, 32 predicted proteins | sample Lox_Sample_33_FD_206719 | JGI IMG/M metagenome (GOLD analysis project Ga0335079, IMG submission 206719) | Soil microbial communities from Loxahatchee National Wildlife Refuge, Florida, United States - Lox_Sample_3.3 | ecosystem: Environmental > Terrestrial > Soil > Wetlands | place: USA...
GCCATCCGGATCTGAAGGCGCTGCAGAACAATATCGACGCGGAATATGACGGCGGATTCCTGAAGTCGAAGATCGACGTCGCGCAGTACGCCGATCTGAGCCTCGTGGACGAGGCGGCGAAGCGCTTGAAATAGGATCTTACCCGCCCGGGATGGTGCCTGGCGGAAGCGTCATGCAGTAGTTGGCGATGTCGAGGGCGCGCGTGAACCACACGCGCTCCCGGCGCTTGTGCTCGACGCAATGCTTCAAAGCGAGCCGCAGCGGGCGCAGCCGAAAGGGCTGGCCGACGATGAAGCCGTGCAGCGATACGGCCATCACAAGCGGCTGCTCGTCCGATTGCTCCAGCATCTCCTCGAATTGATCGACGATCATGTCCGCGAACTCGCGCCCCGAATGGTCGCGGTTGACGTTGGCGCCCATGTCGTTGAGCTCGAAGGGATAGGGCACGGACAGGAGCGGTCCGGCGCGCGTCTTCATCCAGATCGGCTGGTCGTCGACCGGCCAGTCGAGATTGTGCGTGTAGCCCGCCTCCTTGAGGAGATCGGGCGTGGCGCCCGTCTCGGCCGCGCCCGGCCCCATCCAGCCCAGTGGCCGCACGCCCAAATGCTGCGCGATCGTCTCGCTCGTCTCGGCAATGATGCGCGCCTCGTCAGCCTCCCAGAGCCCGACGAGCTCCTCGGCATTGGTGCGGCCGTGGCCCACGACATCATCGCCGCGCGCCTTGATGCGGGCGATGATCTCGGGATAGTGAAGGCAGACAAGGCTGTTGAGCAAGATCGTCGCCGGCAGCTTCAACTGATCGAGCATACGGAAGATGCGGAACACGCCGACGCGCACGCCATAGTCGCGCCAGGCGTAGTTGCGCGTCGTCTGCGGCCCGCCACGGTTCGTGGGATCGGCACCCCGCCCGGCGCGGAAGGCGAAATGCTCGATGTTGATGGCGACGTAGAAAGCGAGACGCTTGCCGTCCGGCCAATCATACGGTCGACGCTTCTCAATCGCGGAATAATCGTAGCGGCTGTGCGAAGGCAGGCTCAGCATGGCGTCTCCTCCCGCGCCCGAGCATACTGGGAGAAAAGCCGGGGAGCCTAGAGGCATGGCCGTCAACTCGATCCGCATCTTCTATGTGAGGCGCATCTTCCATCCGATCTTCGCCGAAATCATCGCGAAGAGGCCGCAGATCACGCTCGACATGATCGAGAATGACGCGAGCGACGAGGCTGCGGCGCCCATCCTGGCCGGCGCACACATCTACTCGGTGAGCTCGGCGCGCGATGAGCTCAATCCGAAATTCTACGTCACGTCCGAGCTTCTGACGAAGACGCCCGCCCTCCTTCTCGTCTCGACCACGGGCGCGGGGTTCGACACCGTCAAACTCAAGGATTGCACCGCGGCCGGGATCGCCGTCGTCAACCAGTCGGGCGGCAACCGCGAGGCGGTGGCCGAGCACGTGCTCGCGCTTATGATCTCGCTCTCGAAGCGCATCGGCGAGACCGACCGTGTCATGCGCCGCGACCGGCGCATGGACCGCAATCTCTATATGGGCCACGACATTCTCGGCAAGTCGATCGGCGTCATCGGGCTCGGCAATGTCGGAGGCCGCATCGCAGAACTCGCCCGCGGCCTCTTTGCGATGCGGGTCTTGGCCTACGATCCCTATCTCGATGCCGCCGCGATCGCGGCAAAGGGCGCGGAGAAGGTTGGCCTTGACGAGCTTTTGAGCAGCGTCGATTTCGTCTCGGTCAACTGCCCCTTGACCGACGAGACGCGCGGCATGATTGGCGCGCCGCAATACGCGCTGATGCAGAAGCACGCCTTCTTCATCACCACCGCGCGCGGCAGCATTCACGACGAGACGGCGCTCGCCGCGGCGCTCAAGGAGAAGCGCATTGCCGGCGCCGGGCTTGATGTCTGGGCGAAGGAGCCGCCCGACACGGACCATCCGCTCCTCGCTTTTGACAACGTGATCGCAAGCCCGCACAGCGCCGGCGTTACGGCGGAGGCGCGCGAGACCATGGGCCGAATCGCCGCCGAGCAGATACTGGCGACGCTCGACGGCAAGCGACCGCCGCGCCTTCTCAACCCTGAAGTCTGGCCGCATTTCTGCGCCCGGTTCGCGGAAACTTTCGGGTTCCGCCCGGAAAGTTGAAGCGCCGGGACAGGCGCGCAACCCCAAATCCGCGCGCCTAGCCGACCGCGCGGGTGGGGCGTTTTCAGGGGACCTCGCCCGTCGGGAGCGTCCCCATGACAAGGTTGGTTCTGTCATCGCTCGTCGTTGCCGCTGTTTTCGCGGCACAACCCGCTTTTGCGATCGACAGCGAAGGAGGTTATTTCGTGCGCGGCATCGGCAACGAGCCATGCAGCGTCTACGAGTCCGCGCGCCGCTCGCACAGGGACGCGGAGTTCGAGGACTGGCTTGCCGGCTATGAGAGCGCCTTCAACCGCTGGACCTCGGACGTGTGGGACATCGAGACCAACGGCAACTTCGGTAACTCGCTGCAGTGGCTCGATTACTACTGCTCCGTCCATCCGGTCGACAGTTTTGGCATCGCGGCGCAGAATCTCACCATCTACCTCTACCCCGCGCGCCAGCACCAAGGCGCGTCGGCGGCGCTGCCGCAAGGCGGCGCCGGCGCCACGCGTCCACCGCGCTAGCTTTCGTCGAGGAAAAGCTGCACCTCGCGGAAGAGCTGTAGCCGGTTCTTCTCGATCAGCAGGAGGTGCGTGCCCTCGCCGATCTCGACGAGGCGCTTTTGCGGTGCGCGCGAAAGCTTGGCGAAGATCGCTTCCGCCATCGAGAGCGGCAGGAGCCCGTCCCATTCGCCGTGGACGATGAGCGTGGGTGCTGCGATCTCTGCCGGATCGTAATAGGGCTTGCCCGAGGCCCAATGGGCCCGGCTGTCGTGCGGCGCGCCGTTGGGAGTGCGCACGACGGGCGGGCTCTGTCGCGCCCCTTCGGGGTCGGTCGCGAGCGCCGCGTCCTTCCACGCCGCGAACCAGCCCGCCGGCAGAAGGCTGTCGCGCTTCTCCTCGGGCGCGCCGGTCTGTAGGTTCACCCGCGCCTCCTCGACCGTCCAAGTGGCATAGGCGCCGAGCGGACGCTCGTCAGCCGGACGCCGCTGCCTGAGCCACACAGGCGCGAACAGCACAAGCTTGCTCACGGCCTCCGGGTGCCGCGCAGCGTAGGCGGCGACGATCACCGTGCCCCACGACCAGCCCATGATGGCCAGCCGCGCGATGCCGCGCCGGCGGCGGATGAAATCCGCCGCGGCGCCGAAATCCCTAAGCGCCACGTCAGTCGTGACGATGGGCGGATTGGCGTCGGCTGGCGCGCGCATCTCGGACGGCCGGCTCGAGCGGCCATAGCCGCGCAGATCGACCATGAACACGTCCCAGCCGCGCGCGGCGAGATAATCCATCCACGAATAGCCGTCGAGCGCGAGGTCGAACGTGGCTTCGGCCGCTTGCGACGTGCCGTGGACGTAAAGGAGCGTTCTCTCGGGGCTCCGGTGTTCCGCGCTCTTGGGCCGCTTGTTGCGGAGGAACAGCTCGATTCCGTCCGTATCGGACGGAATACGGAAATCTTCGGCGACGATCTCATAGGGCATGCGTGCGTTCCCTCCTCATTTCCGCTTGGCGAGCGCGTCGCGACGCGATAGATGATGCGCTATTGAGCCACGGCGGAGGCACCATGGCTATGGACCAGCAGGACGAGCGGAAACCAGAGGAAAACGAGGCGCCGGAGAGCGGACAGGGCGCGATCCGTAGCGCCTATCTCGCGCGGCAGGGACGCGACACGGGCGCGAGCGGCGGCGGCGAGACCGTCACCGCCACGGTGCGAGGCGTCTTCGTCAGCCGGCAGACGCGGCGGCACGACGACGCCGTAAAGGGGAGCGAGGACAGCGGCGCCGGGGTACTGCGCAGCATCTATGCCGCGCGGGCCGAGACCGTGGTGGCGACGCCGCGCCGAGCCGCGCGCCCCGCGCCGGCGCGAAAGGCGAAGGCCAAGAAGGCGCCCCCGGCCCGCAAGGCGCGAGTGGTCCGCAAGGCGCGCGTCGCGAAGGCAAAGTCCGCGCCCCGCGCAAAGTCGCGCGGCCGCGCCGCGGCAAAGGGACGTCGGGCGCGGAAGGCGGCCCGTCGCCGTTGAGCTTCGCCAATCCTGCCTCCCGATGGGCTATGCTGCGGCCCCCGGGGAGGAATCGATGCCGTATGTCCGCGCCTTCGTGGTCGTGGTGCTGGTGGCGCTCGCCGGAACGGGCGGCGCCCTCGTCGTCCTCAACCTCAAGACCGCGAGCCCGCGCCTGATGGGCGCGGGTATTGCCGCCGTGGTGGTCGGGGTCATCGGCGGCGCGCTGGCGCTCGGCCGCTCGTTCGAGCATATCGAACGTACCGCAGAGTTACGGCAGCGATTCGGCACACCGCCGCGCGAGCACGAGCTCAGGTAACGGCGGCGAAGCCGCCGTCGACGGTGAGGATGACACCGGTCACGCCGGTGCTGCCGGCAACGAGGCTCATCACGGCCGCGGCCACGTCATCAGCCGTGACGCAGCGACGGAGCGGGGTCTGCTTGGCGCGGCGATCCATGAGCTTCGAATAATTGTCGCCGAGCATCCGCTCCATCCATTCGCCTTCCATCCAGCCTGGCGCCACGCCGTTGACGCGGATGCCGTCGGGTCCGAGCGCCCCGGCCAAGGCCTTGGTCATGGTCCAAAGCGCGCCCTTGCTCGTGGAATAGGGAAGCGGCTGGGGCCCGGGTCGGGCGCCCACGATGCTGTTGGTCATGATGATGTGCGCGTTGTCCGATTGGCGCAGCAAGGGCGCCGCATGTTTCGTCACGAGAAACACGCCTTTGACGTTGACGGCAAAGACGCGGTCCCAATCCTCGGCCGACACTTTCTCGAAATCGCGCGCGAGCGGTGTGATGCTGGTGCCGGCGTTGTTGCACAGGACGTCGAGCCGGCCGAACCTCTCCTTGAGCTTCTGCAGCATGGCGACGACCGCCGCCTCGTCGGCGACATCGCCCTGAAGCAGGAGCGTCGCGGCGCCCGCCCGCTCACATTCCTCGGCGGTCTTCTTCGCCTCGCCGGCGCTGCGGCTGTAGTTGATTGCGACGTCATAGCCGCTCTTGGCAAGCGCCACAGCCTCGGCGCGGCCAATTCCGGTCGATGCGCCGGTGACCAGCGCTACCCGCTTTCCCGTGCTCACGCGCGCCTCTCGTGCAGATTGTGCGCGCGATCTTGCCGGATCGCTTGGCCCCGCGCAACCGGCCGCGCCCTCAGGGGAAGATCACCCCGACCATCAGCATGTCGACGCTTTTGCCGCTGCCCGACAACGGCAGGACAAGGACCTCGCAATCGACCACGCCATTCTCGTAGGTCTCGCGCTCGCGTATCTCGACGATCGGCATACGCGTTTCGATGGCGCGTTGGAAATGGTCGCGCATCTTGACCCTGAGGAGGGGTGAGGGGATCTCGTCGAGCGTCTTTCCCGTCATCTCGTAGCCGACGCGCCGGGCGATCGAGGTGCCATGAAGGCGACACCGGAAGCGCAGCGGGTAGTACGCCACCTCGAACAGCGCAAGCCGTCCGAGCATGTATTTGAGATCGAGCACGTCGAAATCGGCACGCGCGGGCAGGTCGCGGCCGTTGCGGCGCGCCTCCCAGTCGTCGCGGAGGCGGCGAAGATCGGGGCTGCGGATCTCGCTCACGGTCTTTCTCGCCTGCCACGATAATGTGACAGGCATTTACGACTGATTTACGGCCCCTCGGAGCCGCTGGCGATAGGGCATTGAACCTCGGGGGAAAAGCCGCGTTCGGGCTCTGGGAAGGAAGGCACCCCATGACCGAAATCAGCAAGTGTCTCAATGCCAAGGCAATCGCTCTTGGCCGGCTCGCGGTCGAAGCCACGACGGCAGCCGGCAGCGGACATCCGACCACGGCGCTCTCTCTTGCGCACATCACCGCCGTGCTGATGTACCGCGTCATGCGCTGGGACCCGAAGGAGCCCGGACATCGCGGGGCCGACCGGCTCGTATTGTCGGAAGGCCACGCCGTACCGATCATCTATGCGGCCTGCGCCGATCTTGGCGTCACGATCGCGCCCGATGGGGCGCGCCGCGCGATGACGCACGAAGACCTGATGGCGCTCCGGGACATCGCGAGCCCGATCGACGGCCATCCCAATCCGGCGCTCGGCTTTCCGTTCTTCGACGCGGCGACGGGCTCGCTCGGGCAAGGACTGTCGGTCGCCGCCGGCCTCGGCCTCGCCGCGCGGCTCGACGGCCTCGATAAGCGCATCTATTGCATCATCGGCGACGGCGAGGCGCGCGAAGGTCAGATCTGGGAAGCGATGGACTTCATTGCGGATCAGGGCCTCGCGAATGTCGTCGCGATCTTCAACTGCAACGCGCTCGGGCAAAGCGACTTCGTCGCCGCGGCACAGGACTCGGGTCATCTCGAGAAAAAGGCCGCGGCCTTCGGCTGGAAGACGACCGTCGTCAACGGCCACGATGCGGCGGCGATCGAAGCCGCGGTCGCGACGCGCGCAGAGGCGCCGCTCGCCGTTATCGCGCGCACCGTCAAAGGCTGGGGCGTGCCGAACCTCGAGGGTACAGGCCATCACGGCACCCCCGTGAAGAAGGAGGACCTTGCCGCCGTGCTCGCCGAACTCGATGCACGGGCTCGCGAGCTGGGCGTCGACGGGATCGACGCCAACGAGATGGCGCGGGCGCTTGCAATCACGCCGCCCCCGGCAGCACCGCGTCTGCCGCCGGCACGCGCGGCGGCGGAATTCTCGGCGGCGCTGGCGAGCGACACGGCGCTCGCGAAATCGGTCCGCGACAAGAAGACGCTGTCGCCGCGGCGCGCCTATGGCATGGCGCTGAAGGCGCTCGGCGACGCCGATCCTTCAGTCGTGGCGCTCGACGGCGATGTCAAGAATTCCACCTACGCCGAGACCTTTGCCGCGGCACACCCGGCGCGCTACTTCGAAGGCCGGATCGCCGAGCAGAACATGGTGTCGGCCGCCGCGGGACTTGCCGCCGCGGGCAAGACCGCCTTCGTCAGCACTTTCGGCCGCTTCATGGAACGCGCGTTCGACCAGACGGAGATGGCCGTCATCGGCGGGCTTCCGGTGAAGCTCGTCGGGACGCATGTCGGCGTCACGCTCGCCGCCGACGGACCGAGCCAGATGGCGCTTGCGGACGTCGCCTTCATGCGCGCGCTCGCCCATGCGCGGGACGCCAAGGGCCGCCGTGCCATGACGGTGCTGACGCCAGCCGATGCGCAAAGCGCCTACGCGCTCGTGCTTGCCATGGCGGAACATGACGGCGCGGCCTATCTGCGCGCAGTGCGTGCCGACTTACCACTCCTCTATCGCGACGGCGACAAATTCCCGCTGGGCGAGGCCAGGATCCTGCGCCGCGCATCGGGCCCGCGCCGCTCGATCGTGCTCGCCGCTTCGGGCTACATGGTGCATGCCTGCCTCGAGGCCGCCGACGCGCTTGAACGAAGCGGCATCAGCGCCGGCATCGTCGATGCCTATTGCCTGCCGTTCGACCCGGCACCGGTGTTCCAGATGGCCAGGCGCGCCGGCTCCGCCGTGCTTGCGGTCGAGGACAATTACGTCGGCGGCATCGCCAGCGAGCTTGCGGAAGCGGCGGCAGAGGCGGGTGCCGGCGTCACCGTCACGAGCCTCGCGGTGCGCCGCATTCCGAAGAGCGGACGCACGGCCGACGACGTGCTTGCCTACGTTCGCCTCTCGGTCGAGGACATCGTCATTGCCGCGGAGCGTCTGGCACGGCCGATCCACGCATCGGCAGACGCGTGACGCGCGCCTCGGCCTCATTGCCCGGCAGCGCGCGCCACACCCGATCGTCCCACAGCCGAATGCCGCCGGTGAGCCCCGCGTCGTTGCCGGCGAGGCGGACATTCTCCGGCAGCCTCACCGTTACATGCGCGGAGTTGCCTCCGCCGAGATAAAGCACGTCGTAATTGACGAGGCGTGCGACGATCGCCACCACCTTGCTCACGCGGCGGTTCCACCGCTTCGATCCGATCTTCTTGCGCGCCGCCTCGCCCACATAGTCGTTGTACGTCTTGCGGCCGCGAATTGGATGATGCGCGAGCTCAAGGTGCGGCGCGAGCTGCCCTCCGTTGAACAAGGCACTGCCGACGCCCGTGCCGAGCGTCAGCACCAGCTCGAGCCCATGCCCCGGCACAATGCCGAGCCCTTGCACCTCGGCGTCGTTCAGAATGCGCGCCGGCTTGCCGAAGCGGCGCTGCAGATCGTCGGCGAACCGGCGGCCACGCCATTTCTTGGTACCGAAATGCGGCGCGGTGATGATACGCCCGCCGCGCACCACGCCAGGAAATCCGAGCGATATGCGTTCGTAGCCGGGCAGATGCTCGGCCATGCGCGCGATCGCCTCGAGCAGCGCCGCGGGCCGGCACGGATAGGGCGTCGGCGTGCGCACCCGCTCACCGCACATGCGTCCCGAGCCATCGACAAGCGACAGCTTCACGCCCGTGCCGCCGACATCGACCGCAAGTGTCAAAGGGTTCGAGCTCATCGCGCGATCACCTCGACGGCATGTTCACGCCCAACGACGACTTCGCTGGCGAGCCCGACAAAGAGCCCGCACTCGATCACGCCGGCGATCGAATTGAGGCGCGTTTCGAGCGCACGTGGATCGAGGATGCCGTCGAAGGTGCAGTCGGCGATCACGTGTCCGCCATCGGTCACGAACGGGCGCGTGCCCCCGTAGCGCAGGCGCGCGGCGGCGCCCACATTCGCAAGCCGTACCAGCGTCGCGGCGGCGCCCCATGGCTCGATCTCGACGGGGACGATCGTGCCAGGCCCGAGCCGGTCGACAAGCTTCGTCTCATCCACGGCGACGACCATGCGCCGGCTTGCGAGCGCCACGATCTTCTCGCGCAGGAGCGACCCGCCGCCACCCTTCACGAGAACGAGGCTCGCCCGCTCGACCTGATCGGCGCCGTCAATATCAATGTCGACAGGACGATCGGTGAGCCCAACGAGCGCGAGGCCGAGCCGGCGCGCGAGGTTGGCAGTGCGCTCCGAGGTCGGAACGCAAACGATGCGCAGACCCTGCGCAACACGGCGCGCCAAGGCCTCGATCACGAATGCCGCGGTCGTGCCGCTGCCGAGTCCGACGGTCATCCCGTCCGCGACCTCGGCCGCGGCGCGCTCAGCTGCCGCGCGTTTCAATGTCTCCGTGGTCATTCCTCCGCCAGCGGGCGCCAGCGCCGACCGTCGCGCGCCATGAGCGCCTCGCCTTCAGGCGGTCCTTCGCTTCCGGCCTCGTATGAGGCAAGCCCATCCGACCTGCGGTCGGCCCACTGATCGAGGATCGGCTGCACCGCGCGCCAGCCGCCTTCAATGGTGTCGGCGCGCTGGAACAGCATGGGATCGCCGATGAGCGCGTCATAGAGCAGCGTCTCGTAGCCAGTGCTCGGCTCGGCGTTGAAGTAATCCTTGTACTCGAAGCGCATCGCTACCCCACCCTCGCGCACGCTCGGACCGGGGACTTTCGCGTTGAAGCGGAGGACGACGCCTTCCTCCGGCTGAATCTTGAGGATCATGTCATTGGGTGTCAGGCGCTCGACGGGCGTGTCGCGGAAGAGCGCGAAGGGCGCCTTCTTGAACTCGACAACCACCTCGCTGCGGCGACGCGCGAGCGCCTTGCCGGTGCGCAGATAGAACGGCACGCCCGCCCAGCGCCAATTGTCGATCATGAGCTTCATGGCGACGTAGGTTTCGGCCGTCGAGTGAGGCGCCACGTCGGGTGCATCGCGATAGGCCGGAAGCCGACGCCCGCCAGCCGCGCCCGCATCGTACTGCGCGCGCACGACGTTGCGCACCGCATCCTCGGCGCTGAAGGTATGGAGCGCCTGTGCCACCTTCGCCTTCTCCGTGTGGACGGCATCAGCGGCAAAGCACGCCGGCGGCTCCATCGCGGTCAAGGTCAGAAGTTGGAAGAGATGGTTCGTAACCATATCGCGCAGCGCTCCGGTCTGGTCGTAGAAGCGCGCGCGATGCTCGACGCCGAGCGTCTCGGCCACCGTGATCTGCACGTGGTCGATATGGTCGCGGTTCCACAGCGGTTCAAACAGGCCGTTGGCAAAACGCAACACCAGAATGTTCTGTACCGTCTCTTTGCCGAGATAATGATCGATGCGATAGATCTGCTGCTCGCTCATCGCGGCGAGAAGCTGACGGTTGAGATTCTGGGCCGAGGCGAGGTCGCGCCCGAACGGCTTCTCGATGACGACGCGGCGGAAGCGGCCGTCGCTTTCTCCGAGGAGTCGTGCCGCCGCAAGGCCGCGCACCACGGGGACAAAGGCACTGGGCGGAATCGCGAGATAGAAGAGCACGTTCTCGCCGATGTGATGTTCGGCGGAGAGCTTCGTCAGAAGGGCGGCAAGGCGCGCATAGGTCTCGCCGTCGCCGAGATCGCCCGAGAGAAAGTGGCTGTGCCGCGCTAGCCAGCGTCCGTCTTCGCGCCGAAGATCGCCGCCGCGATAGGCCGCGACGCCCTCCTCGACGACGGCGCGGAAGCCCTCGTCCTTTAGGTCCGCGCGCGCGACGCCGACGAGCGCGAAGCGGTCGGAGAGGAGGCCGCCGCGGCGCAAATGGCAAAGCGACGGCACGAGGAGGCGTTTCGTCAGATCGCCCGACGCGCCGAAGATGACCATCGCCGCAGGCGGCGCGGGCGTCCCTCCCGCAGCGGCAGTCACGGACGCGGCGGCGGCCTCAGCCACGCTTCGTCCCCGGCTCGACATGGCCGCCGAACTGCTTGCGCATCGCCGAGAGGAGCTTGTCGCCGAATGTGTGCTCCTCGCGCGAGCGGAAGCGCGCGAAGAGCGCGCGAGCGAGCGTGTCGGCGGGCACCGCCTCCTCGACCGCGGCCAGCACAGTCCAACGCCCCTCGCCCGAATCCTCGACAATTCCCGAGAATGCCGCAAGTTGCGGGTCCTCGGCCAATGCCGCGGCGGTGAGATCGAGGAGCCAGGACGAGACGACGCTGCCGCGACGCCATACCTCGGCGATGTCGGCGAGATCGAGGTCGAAACGCTGTGCCGCCGGCAATTTCTCGGAAGCCGCGTGGCGCAGGATTTCGAACCCCTCGGCATAGGCTTGCATCAGGCCGTATTCGATGCCGTTGTGGATCATCTTCACGAAATGGCCGGAGCCCGCCGGCCCGCAATGGAGATAACCCTGTTCGACGCGGCGGTCGCGACCCTCGCGGCCTTGCGTGCGCGGGATATCTCCCGCGCCCGGCGCCAGCGCGGCGAAGATCGGATCGAGCCGCGCCACCGCCTCTTTGTCGCCGCCAATCATCATGCAATAGCCGCGCTCGAGCCCCCACACGCCGCCGCTCGTGCCAACATCGAGATAGTGGATGCCCTGCCCGGAGAGGTGTTGGGCGCGGCGGATGTCGTCCTTATAGAAGCTGTTGCCGCCGTCGATGACAATGTCGCCGCGCGACATCACCTGCGCCAGCTCGGCGATTGCCTGCTCGGTCGGCTCGCCGGCCGGCAGCATGACCCACACCGCGCGCGGGGCCGCGAGCGACTTCACAAGATCGGCCAGACTCTTCGCGCCCTTGGCGCTGTCAGCGAGCGCGTTGATCGCCGCGGGGTCGCGGTCGAACACGACGGCGCGATGCCCCTTGCGCTCGAGACGCCGGACGATGTTGCCCCCCATGCGCCCCAGTCCAACGACTCCGATCTCCATGTTCCGTCCTTTCGCAAAATTCAGCCGAGGCAGCGGCGCAGCGCGGCCTCGAGCGCAGCGAGACCGTCGCCGACATTCGTGCCGAGGTCGATCCGCAGCGCGCGCCGCCCACGCTCGGCCAGGACATCGAGATCGCCCTGGGCTTGTGCCGCTTCGACCACGCCGAACCCGTATTTCTGGCCCGGCACGGCGGGGTCCTGCGCGTGCGCGCAGGTGATTTGCAGGAAGACGCCGCTGTTGGGGCCGCCCTTGTAGGCCTGGCCGGTCGAATGGAGGAAGCGCGGACCAAACCCGACGCAGGTCGCAACGCGCTTCCGGGCGCGCACGAGCGAGCGGATCGTTCTCAGTATCGCGATGTTGGGTGGGCTGCGCTCGATATAGGCGAGGAACGCGCAATAGTCGCCAGCACCGAGCCGCGCGAGATGGACGCCAAGCCAATCGGCGAGTGTCTTGCCGCCGCGCGCGGCGTCCGCGAGCTGCCTCGCGTTCCGCGCATCGGCGAACAGCTTTATTCCACCCTCGCTGAAGAGCGGCCGCTCGTCCGGCAGCTTCCCGCTCTTTTCGTATGCGGCCGTGAGCTCGCGCGTCTTGACCTTGCTCGCCTCGACATCGGGCTGGTCGAACGGGTCGATGCCGAGGATGGCACCGGCGACCGCGGTCGCCACCTCCCAGCGTACGAACTCCTGCCCAATCGCGTAAGGTTCGGCGACGATGAAGCGCAGCACCGGATGACCGGCATGCGCCAGCGCCTCGAGCCGCCGCAGCACGCCCTGGTCCCGCTCGGACGCGAGGCGCAGGTCGATCAAGACGCGGTCGCCGCCATAGACCTCTGGCGGGCCCAGCGGCTCGTCATCGACCGGGATGATGCCCTTGCCGTGCTTGCCGGTCGATTCGGCAAGGAGCTGCTCGAGCCAGGCGCCGAAATCGGCGAGCCCAGGCGAAGCAAGGATCGTCGCCTTGTCGCGTCCGGCCTTGGCGGCGAGGCCGAGCGCGAGGCCAAGCATTACGCCCGGGTTGTCCGCCGGCGGCACGCTCGCACCACATGAACGAGTCATGAGCTCAGCGCCGTCGAGCAGCCGCGCGATATCGAGCCCCATCGCCACGGCCGGGGCGAGGCCGAATTGCGACAGAACGGAATAGCGCCCGCCGATCGACGGCACGCCATAAAAGATCTGGCGGAAGCCGCGCCGTTTCGCCTCAGTCTCGAGCTTAGAGCCGGGATCCGTGACGGCGACGAAATTGCGCCCAGCGCGGGTACCGCCGAGGGCCGCTTCGGCGCGCGCGAAGAAATACTGCATGAGGATGTTGGGCTCGAGCGTCGTGCCGGACTTGCTCGACACGATGTGGAGCGTGCTCGCCGGGTCGGCGCGCTTCTCGAAGTCGCGGATTTGAGCCGGATCGGTCGAATCGAGCACGATCAGCTCGGGCGCGTCCTTCTGCCGGCCGAACGTCACGGCGATCACCTCGGGCCCGAGGCTCGATCCGCCCATGCCGAGGAGGAGGACGTGCGCGAATTTGTCGCGCCTGATCTCGGCCGCGAATTGTTCGAGCGCCGCGACATGGGCGCGCTCGGCCGCCGCTATGTCGAGCCAGCCGAGCCACTTACCCTCCTCGCCCCCGGTCCACAGCGTTGCATCGCGCGCCCACAGGCGCCGGACGTTGCCCTTGCTGCGCCATAGATCGAGGGTTGATGCAAGCTCGCGCTGGAGCCCATCGGGCAGGGAGATGTGCTGCTCGTCGTGGCGGCCATCGAGAATCGCAAGGCGCTTCCTCGCGATCGCGCCCAGCAGCCCGTCGGCGGCGTCGGCGAAGAGCCGCACGCCATCGACCACGAGCTGCGCGCAGACTTCCTCGAGCGAGATGCCGCCGCGTGCGAGCGCCGCCAGCGCCGCCTCGGCCTCGCCCACGTCGCGCTCGATCGCGTCGGCAACGCGGCCATGGTCGCGGAAGGCGTCCATCGTGGCGGGCGGCATGGTGTTGACGGTGTCGCGGCCGATCAGCGGCTCGATGTAATGCACGTCGCTATAGGCCTTGTTTTTGGTGCCGGTGCTGGCCCAGAGCAGACGTTGCGGCTGGGCGCCGCGCGCTGCCAAGGCCGCCCAGCGCTTGCCGCCGAAGATGCGCTTGTAGCGCTGATAGGCAAGCTTGGCGTTCGCGATGGCGATCTTGCCTTCAAACGCTTTGAGCGAATTGTCGCGCCGTTCGGCGATGAGGCGATCGACGACTGTGTCGATGCGGCTCACGAAGAAGCTTGCAACGCTCGCAAGCCGGCTGAGATCGCCGCCATCGGCAGCGTACTGCTCCGAACCGGCGACATAGGCTTCCGCCACCTTCTCGTACGTCGACTGCGAGAAGAGGAGCGTGATGTTGATGTTGATGCCTTCGCCGACGAGGCGCCGGATCGCGACAAGGCCGGGCTCGGTCGCCGGCACTTTGATCATGACGTTGTCGCGCCGCACGGCCCGCCACAGCTGGCGCGCCTCCGCGATCGTGCCATCGGCGTTGAGCGCGAGATAGGGCGAAACTTCGAGACTCACAAACCCATCGCGGCGCCCACTCGCGGCATAAACTGGCGCGAGCACGTCGGCAGCGGCTTGGATATCGGCGATCGCGAGTTCTTCGTAAAGCGCGTCGGACGCGCGATCCTGGGTGCCGAGCGACGTCCGCAGGCCCTCGTCATAGTCGGCGCCGGCCTCGATCGCCTTCTCGAAGATCGAGGGATTGGAGGTGACGCCCGTCAATCCGTCGCGGTCGACGAGTTCCTTGAGGCTGCCGTCGGCGATGAAGCGGCGCGCGAGGAAATCGAGCCACACCGACTGGCCATGCGCAGCGAGCGCCTGCAAAGGGGTCATCGCCAATTCTCCATGATCCTAGTGGAACGCTTGGGAAGCCGCGTCCGATCCGGTTGGCGCAATCCTCGATTGCACTTTAGGGAGTCCGGGGCGTCCGCGCAAAAGCGGGGCGCCGCGTCAACCGTCGTCCGCCGTGCCCGGCGGTGCCGTTCCCGGAAGCGGCCGCTTCAGGCGGCCGTGCCCCCATTCGCGCACGCGTTGAAACGTGACGTAGAGCATTGGGATGAGGAAAATGCCGAGCGTGCTTGCGAGCAGCATGCCGGAGAAAACGGCCGTGCCGACGTCGCGCCGGCTGATCTGCGCCGCGCCATGCGCGAAGACGAGCGGCAGCAATCCGAGGACGAAGGCGAAGGACGTCATCATCACCGCGCGGAACCGCGTGCGCGCGCCGCGCGTGGCCGCTTCCTCGATGGCGACGCCGCGCTCACGCTCCTCGCGCGCGAATTCGACGATCAGGATGCCATTCTTGGCAGCGAGCGCGATCAGCACGACGAGGCCGATTTGGGCATAGAGATCGAGCGTGAGATGCGCCACGACGATGCCGAGGAATGCGCCAAGGACGCCCACCACGACCGAGAGCAGCACCGGCAGCGGAATGGTCCAGCTTTCATAGAGCCCAACCAGGAAAAGGAACGCGAACACCACCGCCATGGCGAGCAATGGGCCGGTCTGCCCAGTCGCCTGGCGCTCCTGAAACGCGGTGCCGGTCCACTCAAACGAATAGCCGGGCGGAAGCGTGCGCGCCGAAATCTCTTCCATCGCCTGGAGCGCATCGCCCGACGAGGCAGCGGGGCTCGGACCGCCGTTGATGGTGATCGAGCGGTAGTTGTTGTAGCGCGTGATGACCTGCGGGCCAGTGACGATGCGCAGGTTGGCGATGGCGCGCATCGGCACCATGTCGCCGTTGCGGTTGCGCACGTTGATCTGGGTAATGTCTGAAAGGTCGCGGCGGTCATAGGCCTCGCCTTCGATGTTGACCTGCCAGGTACGGCCATAGAGGTTGAAATTGTTGACGTAGAACCCGCCCAGCGTCGCCTGGAGCGCGGTGAACACGTCATTCATGTTGAGGCCGAGCGCCTGGGCCTTGTCGCGGTCGATATCGAGATAAACGGAAGGATTGGTCGCGGTGAAGGTCGAGAATACGCGCGCGAGGCGGGGGTCCTGGTTCGCGGCGGCGACGACGCCTTGCATGGCGCTGCCGATGGTTGCCGGATCCTGGCCCTCGAGCGCCTCGAGCTGATATTCGAACCCGCCGCTCGTCGAGAGTCCGATGATCGGCGGCAGGTTGAAGGCGATGATGGTGGCGGCGCGGATCTGGGAGGCCTGCACGAAGACGCGGCCGATCAGGGCCTGCGCCGAATCGCTAGGCGAAGGACGATCCGCGAACGATTTGAGCTTTGCCACGACGAAACCGGCGTTCCCCTCGCTCGCGCTGTCGAGAATGGAGAAGCCGATGACGGAAAAGACGCCATCGACCTGCGGCATCTGCATCAGCATGTGCTCGACTTGGCTCGTCGCCTGCGACGTGCGCGCAACGGAGGCGCCGTCAGGAAGCTGGAGCATGACGAAGAACGCGCCTTGATCCTCCTCGGGCAGGAAGCTCGTAGGCGTCGCGCGCCACAGCAGCGCGACGGCACCACCGATCGCAAGCACGATCACGAGGGAGAGCGACGCGACGCGGATGAGGCGAAAGACCACGAACGCGTAGCCGTCGCGCGCCCGGCCGATCGCTTTGAGGGCAAGCCCGACAAGGCCCTTGGGCTTATCGCCGGGACGCAGGACGAGGGCGCAGAGCGCGGGCGAGAGCGTCAGCGCGTTGACCGCCGAGATCAGCATCGCGACGCTGATCGTCACGGCGAACTGCCGGAAGAGTTCGCCGGAGATGCCCGGAATGAAGGCCACCGGCACGAACACGGAAAGCAGCACGAGGCTGATTGCGATGATCGGACCGGTGATCTGGCGCATCGCCTTCAGCGTCGCCTCGGACGGGGAGAGATGCGGCTCCTCCTCGAGCACGCGCTCGACGTTCTCCACGACGACGATCGCGTCGTCGACAACGATTCCGATCGCCAGCACCATGGCAAGGAGAGAGACGGTATTGGCGGAGTAGCCGAGCGCCAGCAGGATCGCGAACGTGCCGATGAGGCTCACCGGCACCGCCACAGCGGGGATGACGGTTGCACGCAGACTACCGAGGAAGACGAACACGACGAAGACGACGAGCGCGAATGCCTCTAGCAGCGTCTTCAACACCTCGTTGATTGTGTCGCTCACGAAGAGCGTTGAATCGTAGACGATGAGCCCCTTCATGCCCGGGGGGAAGCGCCGCTCGAGCTTCGCGAGCGTCGCGGTCACCAATTTCGACGTCTGGACGGCGTTGGCGCCCGGCGCGAGGTAGAGCGCGACGCCGACGCCGGGTTCGCCGTTGATGCGCGTCTCGTTGTCCTCGTTCTGCGCTCCCATCTCGACCCGCGCCACATCGCCCACGCGCAGGAGCGAACCGTCAGGATTGGCGCGCAGAACGATGTTGGCGAATTGCTGCGGCGTCGTTAGACGTCCTTGCGTCTCGACGTTCATCTGAAACTGCTGATCATTGGCGATGGGCCGCGCGCCAACGCGGCCCACCGGCGCCTGCACGTTCTGCGCCTGGATCGCGGTGATGATGTCGGAGGGCGAAAGATTGAGATTGGTGAGGCGCGCGGTGTCGAACCAGATGCGCATTGAATAGTTGAGCCGCCCGAATAACAGCACCTGCCCCACTCCGGACACGCGCGACAGCTCGTCGAGCACGTTGATGGTGGCGTAGCTCGTGATGAAGACCGGGCTCAGCTCCTTTGGATTCTCGCTGTAGAAGACGACGAATTGCAGCACGGCGGCCGAGCGCTTCGCCACGGTGAGGCCTTGCGTCTGCACCTGGGAGGGGAGTTGTGCCAGCGCCGTCTGCACGCGGTTGTTGACGTTGACGGCATCGACGTCGGGATCGCTGCCGAGCGCGAAGCTCACCGTGAGGTTGTAACTTCCGTCATTGGCGCTCGTCGACTTCATGTAGATCATCTTGTCGACGCCGACGATCTGCGCCTCCAGGGGCTGCGCCACGCTTGCCTCGACCACGGCGGCCGAAGCGCCTGGATAGTTGGCAGAGACAGTGACGCGCGGCGGCACGATGTCGGGAAGCTGCGAGAGCGGAATGCGCGTGAGCGCGAGGAGGCCGCCAAGCGTAATGACGATGGCGATCACGATCGCGAGGCGCGGCCGGGCGATGAAGATGCGGGAGATCATCGCGGGTCTGCTGGCGAGGACTGCTCGGCGGTGCCTGCGTTCGGAGGGGTGGTCGGCGTGGCCGGCGCGGGCGAAACCGCCTGACCCGGGCGCACGCGCTGCACCCCCTCGACGATCACTTGCTCGCCCTCGATAAGGCCATTCGACACGACCGCGGTCGTGGGCGTCGATTGGCCGAGCGTGACGCGGCGCTGCTCGGCCTTGTTGCCCGCGGCGACGACGTAGACGTAGTCGCCGCGCTGGTCGGCGAGCACGGCGGCACGCGGGATAACAAGCGCCTCGATCGGCTCTCCCTCCTCGAGCACGACCGTGACGAGCTCGCCATCGACCAGCTCGCGCGGCGGCGGGACGTTCGGCGCCGTGTTCGCGAGCGGCGGGTTGGGCAGGATGCCGCGGAGCGTCATCGTGTCGGTCGAGGCACTCACCGTGTTGTCGATGAAGTCGAGCTTGCCCGTTCTGCTATAGAGCTCGCCGCTTGGCAGACGAATCTTGACGACGGCCGTTCCGAGCCCGCCGGTCGCGGCAAAGCGCTGGCGCAGGGTCAGCACGGTGCGGACGGGGACCGGAAAGACCACGTACATCGGATCCTGGCTCACAATCGTGGCAAGGATGCCGGAGGTGGGAGTCACGACATTGCCGACGGTCACGGACGTGCGCCCGATCTTGCCGTCGATCGGGGCGCGGATTTCGGTGTAGTCGAGATTGATCTGCGACTGCCTGAGTGCCGCCTGGGCGCCCTCGATCTGCGCCTGGAGCGATTGCTGGGTCGCCAGGGAGGCATCGACGTTCGATTGCTGACCCGCGGGCGTAGTGAGGAGCAGCTGGGCGCGCTTCAGCGTTACCGCGGCATTGACGAGCTGCGCCTTGAGATTGTCGATCGCGGCCTGCTTTGCCGCGACGTCAGCCTGGAAGGGCGGCTGCTCGAGCCGGTAGAGCAGGTCGCCCTTCTTGACCTCGGCACCTTCAGTGAAGTGCTGTTCTTCGATGAAGGCGGTGACGCGCGCGATGAGATTGACGCGCTGGGTCGACTGCACACGGCCAACGAATTCGAGCGAGGGCCGCACGGGCTGCGAGGTGACGGCGACGACGCCGACCGCGGGCGGACGGCCCGGACCTGGCTGCTGCGCCCGCGCCGGCGCGAGCCAAGCCGTGGCAAATGTAAGGCACAACATCAGGGCGGCGTACGACTTTGGTGCCATGATTACCGTCATAACGCCCGGATTTTCTGACGCAACGGGCGAAAAAGTTCGCTCGGTACAACGATAATCGATGGAAATTTGATCGTATTTGCCTGTCCGCGCGAGCGGCGCTGGGCTAGAATTTTGCCGGATGTGCGCATCGGATTTGTGATGGCCCAGAGCGATATCGGCGGCGGCGGCGGCAAGGACCGGCTTCTCGTGGTCTGGCTCTGGATTGGCGCCGCGGTGGTCGTCACGGCGGGATTCGCCTTGCGGGTGCTCGCGACCATCTTCGGGCGCGCGGACCTCCGCTTCGTCGGCATCGTCATCATCGCCATTGGTGTAATCGTGGGCGGGCTCGGCTGGATCGGCGAGCGGTTCGCCGCGCGCCGGCACTCATAGCGGAAAGCGTCCCTTAGCGCATCCTAGCGATGCGTATTGGCGCCGTTCCTGAGCCGCGCACGCAAGGCCGTCGTGGCGGCGCTATCGAGCGCCAAATCCCGGGTCAGCACCACCCCATAATCGCGTCGCGCAGCTTCGGGCGAAACCAGCTCCTCGAGCACATCGGCGCGTACGCGCTCGGGATCGCGCGCCAACGGATCGCCCCAGCCGCCGCCACCGCCGGTACGCACGATCACCTCGGCATGCGCCGGCACCGGCCGGTGCGCACCCTCGACGGAATTGAATTCGTTCTCTTGCGGCAGGCGCAGAAGGTAGTCACCCGTGTTGCCCGGCTTGCCACCCTTGATGCCCCAAGGCGGACACTCGTCGCGCCGCGTACGCTCGAAATTCCAGCGTCCCTCGACGAAATTCTCGAGCACCGTGTCGAGCCCCAGCCCGCCGCGGTGGAGCCCGGCCCCGCCCGAGTCGGCACGGAAACCGCGGGCGCGCACGAGTACCGGGCATTTGAGCTCAATCCCCTCGATCGAGCCGTTGCGAACGTCGCCCTGGCACACCGAGACGGCGCCCGACTCGCCATCCTCGCCCGGCCGTCCGCCCCAGCCGCCACCCTCGATGCTCTGCACGACGAAGCGCCGGCCGGTCTTGGGATCATTGCCGAAGAACACGACGGCGCCGCCCAAAAGCCCGTGATGGGCCGCCGGCACGCGGTCCGGCATCGCGTCGGCAAGCGCGTGCACGATCGTATCGACCACCAACGGGATGACCAGGCTCCAGCCCGACATCGGCGCCGGATAGCGCGCCATCATGATGTTGCCTTCGGGGATGATGACGTCGAGCGCGCGGAACGAGCCTTCGTTCACGGGATCGAGCGGCCCGGTCAGCGCCTTGTAGGCGACGCGCGCGCCGGCATAGGTACGCGCATTGATGCCGGCCTTGCGCTCGCCCGAGCATTTCGACAGGTCGATCGTCATGTGGCCTTGCTTCACCGTGACCTTGGCATGGAGCGGCACCTTGTCGCCGCGCAGCACGCCATCATCGTCGAGCGAGGCCTCAGCTTCGTAGACGCCGTCCGGGATTTGCGCCACGACGTGCCGGCACTTGCGCTCGGTCTCGTCGAAGATGCGCTGGATCGCGTCCACCAGCGTGTCGCGGCCGTATTTGTGGAACAGCTCGTCGAGCCGCCGCGCGGCGAGCCGGCACGCCGCCAACTGCGATTTCATGTCGCCCAACGAGGATTCCGGGAAGCGGATATTGTCGCTGATGACGCGGTAGAGGGTCTCGTTGACCTTTCCCTCCTCGTAGATCTTGAGCTGGTTGAGCTGGAGCCCTTCGAGCCACGGGTCGGGCACATGCGGACCCGCCCCGAAGCCGGTGCTCCAGCCGCCCACGTCGATCCAGTGCGCGCGCACGATGGCGAACATCAGGAGTTCGCCCGCGAAAAAATAAGGCGTGTAGATCACGATGTTGTTCAGATGCTGGCCGGCCACGGCCTGGTGGTTGGTGATGACAACGTCGCCCGGCCTGAACCCATCCTTGCCGTAGCGCTTCATGCCATCGGTGATGAGGACACCGAGGTCGGCCACGAAATGCGATACACCGCCGACGTTCTGCGACACGAGATCGCCGTTGGGCGCGATGAGCGCGGTACAGAAGTCGCGCACCTCGTAAATCATCATGTTGTAGGAGGTGCGCTGCAGATCGGCCGCCATCTCGTTGGCGATCGCCGGCAACGCGTTGCGGATCACCTCGAGCGTCACCGTGTTCAAGCGCTCTGCCATCATTCGCCTCCAACCGCGACGATGAGTTCTCCCGACGGCGCCACTTCGAGCCGGTCGCCGGCGAAGAGCACGGTCGTCGTGCCGTGTTCCTGGACGATGGCGGGCCCGTCGATGCGCGCGCCCGCGGGGAGCGATGCGCGCGGATAGATCGGACACTGCACCGGCGTGGCGCCGCCGAGATAAACGGGACGCCGCGTTTCAGGCCGGGGCGCCGTTCCCGCCGCGAGCTCGGGAAATGAGAGGCGCGGGCGTTTGCCGATCGCGGCGAGCCGGATATTGACGAGCTCGACCGGCTCCTCCGGCGAATGGTGCGCATAGCGCTGCTCGTAGAGCTGGTCGAAGGCGCCGCGGATCGCCGCGCGGTCGGCGCGCCGGAGCCATTCTGGCGGCACTGGCACGGAAAGCGTGAATTCCTGCCCGACATAGCGCAGATCGAGATGCGCCTCGAACTCGGCGCCTTCTTTCCGGCGGAGCTGCGCCTCGGCTTCCTTCACCATCTCGTCGTGGATCGCGACAAGCTCGGCGAAATCGAGCCGGGCGAGATCGGCATAGTGCGTGCGGATGAGATCATGGCGTTCGTCCGCGAGCAGCATGCCGAGCGCCGAGAAATGCGAAGGGAAAAGCGGCACGATCACGGTCGGCACGTGCAGCTCGCGCGCGATCGCCATGATGTGCAAGGGCCCCGCCCCGCCCGAGGCGACGAGCGCAAAGTCGCGCGGGTCATAGCCCTTTTCGACCGAGACCTCGCGCACGGCCAAGGACATCTTGTTGACGGCGATGTCGATGATCGCTTGTGCCGCGGTGATGGGATCGAGGCGCAACGGTTCCGCGACCCGCGCGCGCACGCCCGCGAGCGCGCCTTCGCCGTCGAGCCGCATCTCGCCGCCCAGAAAATCGTCGGGATTGAGCCGGCCAAGCACGACGTTGGCGTCGGTGATCGTGGGCTCGGTGCCGCCGCCGCGATAGCAGATCGGGCCGGGATCGGCGCCGGCGCTCTGCGGCCCCACTTTGAGCGCGCCAATCTCGTCGATCCAGGCGATGCTGCCGCCGCCGGCGCCCACCTCGACCACGTCGATCACCGGCACCATGACGGGATGGCCGCTCGCATAGCCGCCGACGTGATAGCCCGCAGACATGGTCGGTGCGCCGTCCTTGACCAGGCTCGCCTTCGCGGTCGTGCCACCCATGTCGAAGGAGATGACGTTGTCGTAGCCCAAGGCGTGGCCGACGCGCGCCGAGGCGATGATGCCGCCCACGGGCCCCGATTCCATCATCGCCACCGGGCGCAATGTCGCGACAGCGGGCGTCATGACGCCGCCGTTCGAGCGCATGATCGAGAGATTGCCGCGGAAGCCGATCCCGCCCAGGCTTGATTCGAGGCTTCGAACATAACCGCCGACCTTGGGCCCGATATAGGCGTTCACGACGGTGGTCGAAGTGCGCTCGAACTCGCGGTACTCGCGCAGAATCTCGTGCGAAAGCGAGACATAGGCCTTGGGCAGCGCGCGGGCGACGATCGCCCCCGCTTCCTGCTCGTGCGCGGGGTTGGCGTAGGAGTGCAGGAAGCACACGGCGACCGCCTCGACCCCTTCGTTCGCGAGCACGCGGCATGCGGCCTCGACGCCCGCCGGGTCGAGAAGCTCATGGACCGCGCCGCCGGCGATCACGCGCTCCCTCACCTCGCGCACATTCCGGCGCAGAAGCAGCGGCTGATGACGATGGAAGAACAGGTTGTAGGATTCGGGCCGGTTGCCGCGGCCGATGAAATATACATCGCGCGTGCCCGTCGTGACGATGAGACCGGTCTTGGCGCCCTTGCGCTCGATCAGCGTGTTGATAGCTACGGTCGAGCCATGGATCAGCTCGTCGATCGAGTCCGCGCCAAGACCGCTCTTGCGGATGCAGTCGATGACCCCCTGGACCAGATCGGCCGGCGTCGACAGGCTCTTCGCCTGCGCGAAGCGCCCCGAGCGCTCGTCGAAACCCATGAGATCGGTGAAGGTTCCACCGATATCGACGGCGACGATGATCACGGCATGCTCATTCTGGCTTAACGAGCTCCGGGTGGAGCACGGGTTCAGCCTTTCGCGGAGTTGGCAGGGGGCGCCGCCTCGCGCAGGCGGCGGATGAAGACATCGTCGGGCGTGCCGATGATGGAAAAGTAATAGCGCAGCAGGTACGGATTGACGAGCCGCGCGAGCACCGCGACGTCGTCGGCGAGGACGGCGGCGTGCACCTCGGGCTTCAACCGATAGCGCGCCAGTACCGCCGCGCGGTCGGCGCGATATTCGCGCGCGGTCTCCGGCGTCTGCAGGTCGTAGAACAGCTTGCTGACCCAGTAGTCGGTCATGGCGCACCCTCCGCCGCCATCATATCCGGCGCGGCGGGGCGCTTTCCATCGCCCGCATCGCGGCATATCCTCGGACGCGGGAGGAGCACGTCATGAAGAATGGTAGGGGCGCGGCCGCGCTGACGGTCGCGGCGGCATTGGTACTCGCCGCAAGCGCGGCCTCCGCACAGACCGGCCAGCCGATCAAGATCGGTCTCAGCGTATCGTTGACCGGCGGCGTCGCCGTCAATGGCAAGCAGGTGCTGCTGTCGATGGAAATCTGGAAGGACGACCAGAACGCCAAGGGCGGGCTCCTCGGCCGGCCGGTCGAGCTCATCTACTACGACGACCAAAGCAATCCCACGACGGTGCCGGGCATCTATACGAAGCTCATCGAGGTCGACAAAGTCGATCTCTGCATCGGACCTTACGCCACCAACATGGTGGTGCCGGCGATTCCGGTGCTGATGCAGCACAACATGGTGACGCTCGGAATCACCGCGCTTCTCGCCAACCACAATTTCCATTATCCGAAATATTTCTCGATGGTGGCGACAGGCGGCGATCCGCGCACGGCGGTCGCTGGCGGGTTTTTCACCGTAGCGCTCGAGCAGAACCCGAAGCCCAAAACGGTGGCAATCTCGGCCGCCGACGCCGAGTTCTCGCAAACATCGGCGGACGCCGCGCGCGCCGAGGCAAAGCGCCGCGGGCTCGAGATCGTCTATGACAAATCCTATCCGCCGGACACGACCGATTACGCACCGGTCATCCGCGCCATCAACGCCACCAGCCCCGACATCGTCTACAACGCGAGCTATCCGCCCGACACGATCGGCATGCTGCATGCCGCGGACGAGGTCGGGCTCAAGACCAAGATGTTCGGCGGCAACATGATCGGGCTCGTCTCGAGCACCTTCAAGGTCCAGCTCGGACCGCTGCTCAACGGCGTCGTCAGTACAGCCGATCTGTTCGTGCCCGGTCCCAAGTTCAATTTTCCCGGCGTAAGCGACCTGCTCGCGAAATATGCGCAACGCGCCGCAAGCGAGAAGATCGATCCCCTGGGCTACAATTTCGCGCCGATGAGCTATGGCGCGCTGCAGATCCTGGGCCAGGCGGTCGAGGCGACGAAGGGCCTCGACCAGGACAAGATCGGGCAATACATCCACACGCACAGCTTCTCGACCGTGGCCGGCGACATCTCGTTCGACGCCGACGGCGAATGGGCGAAGCCGCGCGTGCTGGTAAGCCAGTTCCAGCATGTCCAGGGTCACTCGGTCGAGGAGTTCAAGGATTTTTCCAAGCAGGTCGTGATCTATCCGGACGAGTACAAGTCCGGCACCCTGATCTATCCCTACACCGATGCGAGGAAATGAGCGATGAGCGGAAAGAGCGTGGAGGAGCGGCTCCAGACCATGGAGGACTGGCTCGAGATCTATAATCTCGTGGCCTCGCATCCGCCCGGCGCCGATACCGGCTCGGACGACTGGGTGCGCGAATGCTGGGTCGATGACGGTGTGATGGATCTGGGCGCCTATTCCGTTTCGGGCCGCACCGAGATCGGCGCCGTGGTGCAGCGGCCCGAGCACAAGGCAGCAATCAAGGGCGGCATCTGCCATTTCGCCGGCCTGCCGCACATCCAGATCAAAGGCGACACGGCGATTGTGACGTCTTACCTGCAAATCCTCGTGCCACAGACCGAAGGCAACCCCGTGACCGTGCCCAATCACGGCAGCGGGCGCGGCCATCGCGTCTATCGCGTCGGCGCCAACCGCTGGGACCTCGTGCGCACGAAGAACGGGTGGAAGATCAAGCACCGCGTGTCGCGCCCGCTCGACGGCTCGGAGTCCGGTCCGAAGCTCTTGCGTCAGACGCTCGAGGAGCTGCTGGCGGCGAAGAGGTGAGAGGACGCGCGCTCGTCATCGGCGGCTCGGTCGGCGGGCTCTTCGCGGCCGGCCTGCTGCGACGGGCGGGCTGGGACGTAACGGTCTTCGAGCGCAGCCGCGAGGATTTGGCCGACCGCGGCGCCGGGATCGGCACACGGCCCGATCTCTTCGCCACCATGGCCAAGATCGGCATCGCGCCCGATCCGTCCGTCGGAGTCGCCGTCACCTCGCGTGTCTGTCTCGATCGCGCCGGCGCCATCATCGCCGAGCGCGCGGTGCCGGCCACCAACAGCGCGTGGGACCGCGTCTACCGCCCGCTGCGGGACGCGCTGCCGGCGGAATGCTATCGCGCCGGCATGCCGCTCACCGCGTTCGAGCAGGATGGGGACGCCGTCACCGCGATCTTTGCCGACGGCACGCGCGAGCGGGGCGACATTTTGATCGGAGCCGACGGCTTCTCCTCGACCGTGCGGCAGATCGTGCTACCCGAGCTCGAGCCCACCTATGCCGGCTATGTCGCCTGGCGCGGCGTCGCCGAGGAAAGTCGCCTGCCGCCCGAGGTCGTCACGGGGCTGTTGCAGCGCTTCACCTTCTGCCTCCCGCCGCAGGAGCTCTTTATTGCCTTGCCGATGCCGGACCGCGAGGCAAGGGCGCGCGCGGGCCAGCGGCGCTTCAACTGGGTGTGGTTTCGCCTCGTCGAATATTCCCGCGAATTGCCGCTCTTGTGCACCGACGAAGAGGGGCGCTGTCACGGCACGGCCATCCCGCCGCCGCTCATTCGCCGCGCCGTCGTCGCGGAGTTTCGCGAGCACGCCGCGCAGGTGCTTGCGCCGCAGCTCGCTCAGCTCGTGGCAGCGACGCGCCAGCCCCTCCTGCAGCCGATCTTCGATCTCGAAGTGCCGCGCGTCGCGTTCGACCGGGTGGCGCTCCTCGGCGATGCCGCCTTCGTCGCGCGGCCGCATGTCGGCACCGGCGTGACCAAGGCCGCAGGCGATGCGGAATGCCTCGCCGATGCACTCGCCGCGGCGCCGAGCGTGGCGGCGGCAGTTGCCGAATATGACCGGGCGCGGACGCCGTTCGGCCGGGCGCTCGTCGCGCACGCGCGCGAGCTTGGCGCTTATCTCCGGCAGGGCGCGGCTGCGCCTGACCCGCGCGCTGTTCTGCGCGAATACGGCGCCGCCGGCAGCCTTGCGGAAGCGGTGTTCGCTGCCGCTATGCCGCCTGCTTCTTCTCCGCCCGGCGCATGAAGTCGACCGTGACGCGGGCGAGCTCTACCTCTTTCTCGTCCCACGCTTCGACGGCGAGATCAGCGTCGATATCCGGCCCCATGAGATCGACGATCTCGGCGCCGGGAATGAGCGCGCCGACGCGCATGCCGGTGGCGCGGCCATGCGTGCGGTCGTGGCCGGGAATAACCTGTGTCGGCACTTTGAGGCCGCGCAGCTCGGCTTCGGTCGCGCCGATCATCGGCAGGTCCGCACCCGAGGCGAACGGCTCGCGCCAGCGCGCGAAGCTCGCAATGAAGCGCTTCGGGTCCATGCCCAGGATGCGGGCGCGGTTCGCCGGATTGGCGGCGATGCGGTCGCGCCAATGCTCCGTCTCGGCGACGGCCTGCATGCCGCCCTGCTCCGCCGCCTTCATGAACTGCCCGTAATAGTTCTCGGCGAGGCGGTTGCACGCGAACGCGCCGCCGGTGCAGCGCGTCAGGAGCAGGCCCTTCACCGCCTCGGGATGGCGCAGCGCGAACAGCACGGACATGCGACATCCGGAGCTGGCGCCGCCGATATAGGCGGGGAGCGCCTTCAGCTGAGTCATCAGCGCGAAGAGATCGTCGGCCCAGGTCTCATACTCCGCCTCCTCGCCCTCGAGCACGACGTCAGAGGCGCCGCAGTTGCGCCGGTCGTGGATCAAGACGCGGAACCCGCCGTCGGCGATGCGGCTTGCGAGCGACTTCACCTCGTCCTTGCCGCGCCGGCCGCCCGGCGTCAGCGCCAGCCACGGACCGCTCGTGCCGAGCACCTCGTAGACGATCGTGGCGCCCCTGATGTTTGCTGTCGGCATAGCTTCCTCCTTCTCTCAAGAGCTAAGGCGCGGCACGAGCCGCACCGAGTTGTTCCGTTCGATCGCCGCGAGATCGGCGGCGCCGAGCCCAAAAGATTTGAGCGCCTCGCTGTGCTCGACGGCCGTGCGATAGGGAAAATCCGTGCCGAATAGCACCTGCGCCGCGCCAACCATGCGCAGGAGCGCGCCCAAAGTCACGCCGTGCGAGGCCTGCGCGATGTCATAGTGGAAGCGGCGCACCATCGCCTCGGGACTCTCGACGATCGCGCCTTGGAGCGAGGGCCGCATGCGCGGCAGGAGCACGAAGCGCTCGATCACCGAAGTCAGCGTGCCGCCGGCGTGCGAGAAGATGAACTTGATGTCGGGGCAGCGCTTGGCCGCGCCGCCGAACACGATGCTGGCGATGGCGCGCGTCGTGTCCGTGCCGTATTCGATCGTGGCATCGGACACGGTCGGCGCCTGGATGCCGCGGCAGCAATCGGCGGCGAGCGGGTGGACGAAGGCGACCGCCTTGCGCCGGTTCAATTCGTCGAGCACCGGCGCGAACGCTGGATCGCCGAGCCAGCGATTCTCGTAGCTCGTCATGATGCCGACGCCGTCGGCCTTCAGATGCGCGAACACGTGCTCGATCTCGGCGAGCGCGCCGTCGACGTCGGGCAGCGGCAAACAGGCGAAAAGGCCGAAGCGGCCGGGATGATCGGCCACGATCTTGGCCGCGAACTCGTTGCACGAGCGCACGAGAGCGCGAATGACCGCGCGGTCGCCCTGATAGACGTTGGGGATCGAGATCATGGTGGTCTCGATCCCGCCGCGGTCCATCATCGCAAGCGACTTGTCGAGCGTCCATTCGAGCGTCGGCTTTTCGCCGACCTTGCGTGCGAGCATGTCGGCGAGCCGCGCCGGCGGCGTGACGTGATGATGAACGTCGACGATGCGGCCCGGCATCGCCTCAGCCTTCGCGCCGGTAGGGGCCGAGGCCAGGACGATAGGTCTTGTCGTCGAGGAACTGCGACATGCCCTTCTCGCGCCCTTTCTCGGGATCAAGGAAGCGGAGCTGGTCGAGCTTGGCGAAGAGATAATCCTCGGCGTCGTCCCACGACATGTCGCCGACCCGGCGGCACGCCTGCTTGCAGGCGCGCAGCGCCGCGGGATTCTTGGCGAGCAGGATGTTGCAAAGCTCGAGGACACGCTCCTTCAACTGCGCGCGCGGCACGGCCTCGTTGACGAGCCCCATCTCGGCGGCCTTGACGCCGTTGAAGGCTTCGCCGGTCAGCGTGTAGTAGAGGAGGTTGCGCCGGTTGATGACGGCGGATGTGTTCTTCAAAACGTTACCGGCCGGGATGATGCCCCAGTTGATCTCGGAAAGACCGAACTGCGCATCCTCGGCGGCGATGGCGATGTCGCACGCGGTCATCGAGTTGAACGCGCCGCCGAAGCACCAGCCGTTCACCATGCAGATGGTGGGTTTGAGGAAATTGCCGATCCGACGCCATTGCCACTGCGCGGAAGAGCGCGTGAAGACGGCGCGCTCCTCGACGGTCAGCGGATCGCTCGCGCGGAAGAATTCGCGCAGGTCCATGCCCGCCGAATAGGCATCGCCCGCGCCGGTCAACACCAGCACGCCCACGCGCGTATCGGCTTCGAGCGCGTCCAGAACCTGCAGCATTTCGTTGCACAGCTCGGGGCTGATCGCGTTGCGCTTTTCCGGGCGGTTGAGCGTGACCCAGGCGATCCTGTTCTCGATCGAAACGAGGACCGTCTTGCCGCCGGGGAGGGAGTCGGGCATGGGCGATGTCTCCGCAGATGTGCCACGGGAGCTTGCAGGAAGACGGGACCGGCATCAAGGACGCACGTTGCCGGCCCTCCCGCCATCCTATAGCGTTCCCCCGAAATGCCGGGAGGGCGGCCATGGATTTCGATTTCTCCGACGAGCAGAAGATGCTGCGCGACAGCGTGCGGAAGCTCATGGATCGGCACGCCACGCCCGAGACGATCCGCCGGCTCGACCGCGAGCAGGCCTATCCGTACGAGCTTTACGACGAGTGGGTGAAGGCCGGGCTCCTTGCCATGCCGTTTCCCGAGCAGTACGGCGGGCTCGGCGGCACCGTCATCGACATGGCGATCATCTCGTCCGAGCTTTCCTATCGCAGCGCCGACCTCTCGATGGCCTATGGCGGTAGCGTGTTCTGCGGCCTCAACGTGCTGCGCAAGGGAACCGAGGAGCAGCGCCGCCATTGGCTGCCGAAGCTTCTGAAGGGCGAGATCAAGATGACGATCTCGATGTCGGAACCGGATGCAGGGTCCGACATCGGCGCGATGCGCACGCAAGCGCGGCGCGACGGCAACGGCTGGCTCGTCAACGGCCAGAAACTGTGGGCGACCGGCGCCGCGGCGAAGAACAACATCATTAACATGTATGTGAAGACCGACACGGCGGCGCATTACCGCCAGGGTATGTCGCTTCTCCTCATCGACAACACGACGCCGGGTCTCGAGATGCGGAAGCTCGACATGCTCGGCCGGCGCTGCACCGGGACCTACGAGATTTTCCTCACCGATGTGCGCGTGCCGGCCGACCGCATCGTCGGCGGCGAGAACAAGGGCTGGGACGTGGTGCTGTCGGGGCTTCAGGTCGAGCGCGTCACCTCGGCCGCGGGCTCGTGCGGCGCGGCGCAGGCGATCGTCGATCTCGCGATTTCCTACGCCAAGGAGCGGAAACAGTTCGGGCGCCCGATCGGCACGTTCCAGGCGATCGCGCACATGCTCGCCGACATGGAGACCGAGGTCGAGGCCGCCTGGACCTTGATGTGGCGCGCGGCATGGCTCGTCGCGAAGGGCGAGCAGGCGCTGAAAGAGATCACCATGGCGAAGCTCTTCTGCTCCGAGACCTACGTCAAGGTCGCGAACATGGGCATGCAGGTGTTGGGCGGATACGGCTACAACATGGAATTCGACATGCAGCGCTATTTCCGCGATTCGCGCGCGGCGACGGTGGCCGCCGGATCATCGCAGATCCAGCGCAACCTGCTCGCGAACCTGATGGGCCTCAAGGTCCAATAGACGATGGCGGAGGCACTTCCGGTCGGGCGGCTCTTGCGGCCGCGCTCGGTCGCGATCGTCGGCGCCTCGCCCGACCGCGGCACGATCGGCAACAACGTGCTCGTCAATCTCGAGCGCTCGGGCTTTACCGGCGCGATCCACCTCGTGAGCCGCTCGCGCGCCGAGATCGCGGGTCGGCCGTGCGTGCCGACGATCGACGACCTGCCGAAAGGGATCGACGCCGTGGCACTCGTCGTGCCGGAGGCGGCGGTGCCGGACGCGGTCGAGGCGTGCGTGCGCGCCGAGGCCGGAAGCGCCGTCGTCTTCGCCTCGGGCTTCGCGGAAATGGGAGGCGACGGCCGCGCGCACCAGCAGCGCATGGAAGATGCCGCGCGCAGCGGCGGCCTTGTCATGCTCGGCCCCAACTGCATCGGCTACACCAATTTCGCCGACGGCACGGCCATCACATTCGAGCCCTTGGGCGACAATCCGCCGCCGCGCGCCGCACAAGGCGCCATGGTGATCGCGCAGAGCGGCGCCATGACCACGAACCTGCGCCTAGGGCTCATCGCCAAGGGCGTACCGGTGACAGCCGCGATCTCGACCGGGAACGAAGCGGTCGCGGGGATCGAGGATTTCCTCGCCGACGCGCTCGCGGGCGAATCTGCGCGGCAGATCGTGCTCTTCGTCGAGCAGGTGCGGCGGCCCAAATTGTTCCTCGAACTCGCGCGCAAGGCGCGAGAGATCGGGCGCATCATCATCATGCTCCATCCCGGCCGCACCGAGCGGGCGCGGAACGCGGCGCTCTCGCATACGGGCGCGCTCGCCGGCGATCACGCGCTGATGAGCGCGGTGCTCGAAAACGAGAACGTGATCCTCGTCGATACGGTCGACGAGATGTTCGACGCGCCGGCGCTGCTTGCGCGCTGGCCCGCGCCGCCGCCCGAGGGTACCGCGATCGTCACCAACTCCGGCGCGTTCCGCGGCGTGGCACTCGATTTCTGCGCCGAGGAAGGGCTCGATCTGCCGGCGCTTGCGCCCGCGACGCAAGAGAAGCTCAAGGCGATGCTGCCGCCTTATGCCGCGATCGACAACCCGCTCGACATCACCACGATCGGCATTTCGCAGCTCGATATTTTCGGGCGCACGGCCGGGGCGCTGCTCGAGGATCCGGGCACGGGATCGCTCGTCGCGGCCTTCATCCCGGGCGCGCCCTTCCTGCAGGTGGCGCGCGCCCGCTCGCTCCTGCCGGTGATCGAGGCGTCGGCGAAGCCCGTCGCGTTCTCGCTCTTCGGCGACGAGACGCCGCTCGCGTCCGAATTCCTCGAGATGGCGCGCGCCGCCAGCGTGCCGCTCTTCCGCTCGCCCGACCGCGCGCTCCGCGCCATGGCGCGGGTGCAGGATTATGGGCGTCTCCTCGCACGGCAGCGGCGCCCGGCCGCGACGCTCACCCTCCCCACGCTGCCCCCGAGCGGCGCGGTCGCCGAGCATCGCGCCAAGGGATTTCTTGCGGCGCTCGGAATAGCGGTGCCGGCGGGCGCACTTGTGCGGACGCTCGACGAGGCGCTAGGCGCGGCGCAGAGGATCGGGTTCCCGGTCGTGCTCAAGGCGCAGTCGCGCGACCTGCCGCACAAGAGCGAGGCGGGTGGCGTCATCGCCGGCATCGCCGACGCGGCGGCGCTCACCGCGGCGTGGGAGCGGCTTCACGCCAACATCGCGCGCGCGAGGCCCGGATTGGCGCTCGACGGCGTGCTGGTCGAGGCGCAGGCAGCGCCCGGCGTCGAGATGATTCTTGGCGCGCGGCGCGATCCCGAGTGGGGGCCGGTGCTGCTCGTCGGGCTCGGCGGCGTCTGGACCGAAGCCTTGGGCGACGTGCGCCTCCTCACGCCCGACCGGACCGAGGCCGACATCGTGGCCGAGATGCTGCGCCTCAAGGGCGCGGCGCTGCTGCAGGGCCACCGGGGTACGCCGGCGGCCAACCTTGGCGCGGCAGCGCGGGCGGCGCTGGTGCTTGCCGACCTGATGCGGACCTGCCCCGCCATCCGCGAGATCGAAGTGAATCCGCTCGTGGTCCATGCCGAGGGCGCGCTTGCGCTCGACGCCCTCATGGCGGTCGATTGAGGAATTGGGTTCGTTCGGTAGAAACACCTCGCCCCGCCGGGGAGAGGTCGGCGCGCAGCGCCGGGTGAGGGGGAGGCAGGCACCGTCGCAATGGCCCCCCTCACCCCAACCCTCTCCCCGGAGGGGAGAGGGCGTCGCCGAATTGGCTTCGTTCGGTGAAAACGGCGATTGGGTTCGTTTGGCAGATTTAGGGGCGTCCTGCGAGATTGGGTTCGTTTGGCGAAATACCTCGCCCCGCCGGGGAGAGGTCGGCGCGCAGCGCCGGATGAGGGGGAGGCAGGCACCGTCGCAGTGGCCCCTTCACCCCAACCCTCTCCCCGGTGGGGAGAGGGAGATGCCGAATTGGCTTCGTTCCGCAGGAAGCTCGTAACTACTTGAAAAACCTCAATACTGGATCTGGCGGCGGGCCTCGTCGCGGAGGCCCCGGGCCTCGGCCGCGTCATCGCGGTCGAGCGCACGCAGCATCTTCATGTAGTGCGGCACGACCGCACGCGGCTGGGCCGCGAGCCGCGCGGCAAAGGCGAAACAAGCCTCGTCGATGGCCTCGGCCGGGCGCAATTCATCGATGATCCCCCAGGCGGTGAGCGTCTCGGGCGGAAGCGCTGCGCCCTCGAGCACGAGGCGGCGCGTCCGCGCAGGGCCGACGAGATGCATCAGCCGCTCGAGCGCCGGGATCGGATAGAGCAGCTTGTTCTTCAACGCCGGAATGGCGAAGCGGAGCGAGCTCGCGGCGAAGCGGAAGTCGCACGAGACGGCGAGGTGGACGCCCCCGCCATAACAGACGCCATGGAGAAGCGCGATCGACGGGAAGGGCAACTCGGCGAGCGTCGCGAGGAAGGCATCGACGCCGGCGCCGACCTTGGCGAAGGCCTTGCCGCGGTCGCCGAACTCGGCCGCGAATTTGAGGTCGACGCCGGAGCAGAAGGCTTCCGTCCCGGCGCCACGGAGCACGAGCGCGCCCACGCCCTCGCGCGCCGCGGCCTCGGCGCTGCACGAGGCGAGGCCGGCCGCGACCTGGTCGTCCATGGCGTTGAGGCGGCCGTTATTCTCGATCGTCATCACGGCCACCTCGCCGCGATAATCCAGCGTCACCTTGCCCACGATGCCCCCTGCCCTCTCTCCCGTGCCTGCTCCGCCTCACGCCGCAGGAATCGGCACGCGGTGCAGCTTCATCGCCATGGCGACGGCGCTGTAATAACCGAGGAGCGCCAGCACCTCGGCGACGCCGTTGCGGCCCAGCGCCTTGACGCAGCGCTCGAAGCGCTCATCGGCCCCTGCCCCCGCCTCCTCGCCCATCTTGGCGAGATCATAGATCGCCTGCTCGCGCGGGCTTGCGAGATCGGGCGCGCGGTTCGCCTTGATCGCGTCGATCACGCCCTGCGGCACGCCCAATTCGAGGCAGCGCTTCACGTGCGCGGCATAGACATACTCGCCCTTCCAGTGATGCGCGATGAGGACGATGCCGAGCTCGACCTCGCGCTCGGAAAGCGAGCCGTGCTTGTTGAGATAAGTGCCGATCTGCTCCATCGCCGCCGCGGTCTTGGGGCTGTGGATCCAGATCTTGTAGGGCGTGAGGAGCCGTCCGCGGCCCTTCACCAGCGCGTCGAAGACGGATTTCTGCTCCGACGTGAGCTTGTCTTCCGGGATCTCGGCAATGCGGCTCGGCTCGGCCATTCTTTCCTCCTCGGACTTTGACGCCTAGCATGGTGGCGCCTGGGGCGCGCGAGCGTCAACGGATTTGCCGGAGGGACAGATGATCGTCGATACGCATGTGCACGTCATCTCCGACGACCTTCGCAAATATCCCAAGGTGAAGGACGCCTACGACTGGCCCGACTTCACCGCCGAGACGCTCATCGCGACGATGGACAAGGTCGGCATCGACCGCGCGCTTCTGGTCCAGGCGTACTACACCTACCGCTTCGACAATTCCTATCACGTCGCCTCGGCCTTGGCGCACCGCGAGCGCTTCCGCTGCATCTGCGTCATCGACCAGTATGCGAAGGACGCGGCCGAAATGTTGCAGCGGCTCGTCGAAAAGGAAGGCGTCGCCGGCGTGCGGCTCACGCATGTGCCGGGCGGCAGCTATGACGACCCGCGCAGCTTCCCGGTGTGGGAGGCGGCCGCGGCCTTGCGCATTCCCATTTGCATCTCGGCGCGCTTTGACGACATTCCCACGGCGCGTCGCGCGATCGAGCGGCACCCGCGCGTCAGGGTCGCGCTCGAGCATATGTGGGCGCAGCCGATGTGCGACCCGCCCTATCGCGAATTCGAGCCCTTCTATCGGATGGCGGAGTTCCCGAACGTCTACGTCAAGACGACGCCCAACAATTCGCACCAGTCGCGCGCGGGGAAAAGCACGCCCGAGGCATTCTTCCGCGCGCTCGTCGAGCGCTTCGGCGCCAAGCGCATCATGTGGGGATCGAACTATCCCGCGCACTGGGACAAGTACGACCGCATCCCCGAGCGCATGGAGCTTACGCGGCGCGACCTCGCGTTCTTGAGCGAGGAGGACCGGCGCTCGATCCTAGGGGAGAGCGCGCTTCAGCTCTGGCCCGAGCTCAGAGGTACTTCGTCGGACGGATGAGCGTGCGCCACATGTGCGCGACGGGGCTGCCGTCGAAGCCCAAGCCTTCCTTCGGCTGCTTGAAGTTGCGGCCGACGATGTCGACGAAATCGTCCATGCTCACCTTCGCGTTCGGATCGAACGAATAGATGTCGTGGACGCAGATGAGCCGCGCGGTCATATACCACTTGTGCTTCCGCGCCTTCTCGTAGTCGGCCTTGATGTAGTCGTCGGGCTCGTAGTCGGCGCCGAAATGCTTGATGTACATCTCGGGGTACGCGTAGCCGACGGACTCGTCGGCGAAGAAGCGCAACGCCTGATGCGAGCGGATGGCCCAGCTCACCTCCTCGTCGACATAAGGCTCGACGAGCTGCGCGCCCCAATAGCCGTGATCGACGCGGATGAAGCCTGAAACCGCGATGTCGTGCAGGAGGCAGGCGAGGATGATCTTCTCGTCCATGCCGGCCTTCAGGGCATGCGTCGCGCTTTGCAGGAGATGATTTGCCGGCGCGAAGCGGTATTTGAAGAAGTCCAGGAGTTGCGGCTTGTCCGGCATGCGCGGCAGGCGCGGATCCTGATCCATGAGCATGTGCGCGTTCGGATGCTTCTCCTTGGCCTTCATGCCGTTGTCGAACTCGCGCTTGCCGTCGGCGAGCATGTAGAGGACGGACTTGGTCGGAATCACCCGCTCAAGTTCGTCAATCATCTGGTGCTCGAGCGCGTCGGCGCGTTCGGCGAGCGAGGCGGTCGCGGCAGGCGTGGTCATGGCGCGCTCCTTGGCGGCGAATGGGTCGCGCCAATCATAGGCGCGCACCCTTTGCCTCGGCAATGGTGTGCTCGACGGGGGGGGGATTGCGGGGTCGGGATTAACCCTCTCCCCACCGGGGAGAGGGAAGCACGGCGCGAGAGCGCCGAGCGGGTGAGGGGTAAGCCGTCGGGCGTGCGTGACCCCCCCCCCCCCAACCAAAACCCCCCCCGCGC
>Ga0335079_10000782_pt1 | contig 36191 bp, 25 predicted proteins | sample Lox_Sample_33_FD_206719 | JGI IMG/M metagenome (GOLD analysis project Ga0335079, IMG submission 206719) | Soil microbial communities from Loxahatchee National Wildlife Refuge, Florida, United States - Lox_Sample_3.3 | ecosystem: Environmental > Terrestrial > Soil > Wetlands | place: USA...
GAGGAAACCGAAACCGATCTCTTCGGAGAGCAGGCCGTGCTCTGCGGCGGCGTCAGCGCATTAATCAAAGCGGGTTTCGAGACACTCGTGAACGCCGGCTACCAGCCGGAAGTCGCCTACTTCGAGTGCCTGCACGAAATGAAGCTCATCGTCGACCTCATCTATCGCGGCGGCCTCAGCTATATGCGCTACTCCGTCAGCGACACTGCGGAACACGGCGACTACACCGCGGGGCCGCGCATCATCACGCAACAAACCCGCGACGAAATGAAAAAGATCCTCGCAGAAATTCGCGACGGCAGTTTTGCCCAAAAATGGATCGAAGAAAACAAAAAAGGGTGCCCCAATTTTCTGGCCAAGCGCCAGCAGGAGCAAACGTCGCAGCTCGAGCGCCTCGGCCCGAAGTTGCGCGCCATGATGCCGTTTCTTCACCCCGTCATCGCGCCCGGCCTCGAAAAAGCCGCCGTTGCCGCGGAGAAATAATCGCGCTCGCCCAGCAGTGCAGCGGCTTGTGAGGAAAATTGCAGCTGTCCCGCGAAGGCCTCCGCCGCTTCAGGTAACATGACTCCGCTGTTGACATGCTGTACAATTTAGGCAATTCTCTGGCCCCATGAAGCGAAAAGCCCTTCCATCCCAGGCCTCGGCGCCGTCTCTTTCGGAACGCATCGAACTGCTCAGCTCGAAGCGCCAGGAAATCATTCGCCCCATTCTCGAGCACCCCCGCGAGTACGTGCTGCTCAGCGTGCGCGCCATGGCCAAGCGGCTCGATACCGATCCTGCCACCGTAGTGCGCATCGTGCGTTCGTTGGGTTTCGCCAGTTATCGCGACTTCCAGCGTCACCTTCACGATCTGTCCATTGCGTTTGCCACGTCGCTGGACACCATGCAGCAGAGCGGCAACTCGATCAGCATGCCGGCGCACGTTCGCGAGGCGCTCGAGCAGGATTTGAAAAATTTGCATGGGTTGAAAAATAGTCTGGATGCGACCCGTCTCGTCTCGCTTGCCAAACGCTTCTACGAAGCTCGGCGCATCGTCATTCTCGCGGGCGATTTGGCCGCGGTGCTGGCGGGCTATCTCGAATATCAGATCGCGATGCTCGGTCTCCCGGTTTTCACCGGCACTTCGGCCGGCCGCATCGGCCATTTGGTGCGCACCGTCAATCGGCAAGATTTGGTGCTGGCCATCAGTTTCCGGCGCGGCTTGCGGCAAACTGTGGAAGGCGTGCATCTGGCCCACGATCGCAATGCCTATTGCGTGGGCATCACGGACACGTACGTTTCGCCCTTGGCGCGCGAATGCGACGAAGTCTTTCTCGCCAGCGTCGAGTCCACCTCTTTCGGCGCGTCGTACGCCGCGCCCACAGCGCTGGTGAACGCGATTCTCTCGGCCCTGGGCCAGTATCGCCGGCCGCAGACCATGTCCATCCTCAAGGAAATCGCCGAAGAGCAACGCAAGGGCTTCCGCTGGTACACCGTATAATTGCTGTAGCTCAGGCCTTCAGGCCTGAGGCCTTTCCACCTGATCTTGACTCCAACTCTGCCCGCGCAACAAACGTTTCTACCTACAAATCCTCGAATCTTACGTGCTCGGCTTGAGCCTGGCCTTCGGGCGCCGAGTGCCAGTTCTCGCTGTGGTCTGCTGTTTGCCAACATTTGTATCTCGCGCGATTTCACATTCTCGGTTATGATGTGCCCGTTCGGACCTGCTCCTTGCTAAGTTTTTCTTCGCCCACACGAACAGAGGACTTTTGCAGGACCATGCGATCTATCCGCAAGCCGCGCCCACACTTTAGTTCCCCACTGCTGTTCCCGTTGCTTCTTTTCTTCTGCGGCGCACTGGCTTACCTCCAGGCCCAAGCTCCAACTCCGTTTGAGCCCGGCCAAAAACCGAGAGATATTCCTGCTCCCTGGAAACCCTGGATTGGCGATTACGGAGAGCCCAGTGCTCTCTCCGGAAATGGGACTGTCCACGAAGTATCGGAGAAGGACGGTTACATCTTAATCTCCGACCGAACCCAGCAGGGCAGCGGTGAGCGCTACAAGCTCGGAGAAAAATTTCTTGCGAAAGGATCTTCGCCTTCAGGTCACGGACTGAGCAAGGGTTCTCCCGGTCAGCGCCAACTGCATTCGGGCAGCCTGATCGAGGACAAAGTCACGCCGGGCTTCGATGCGCGAGCGCAGATTCTGATCAAGCCGGTACGCCCTGTGGCGGAACTTCGGCCGGAAGCGTTAGCTGCTTCCCCTCCGCACGAGGACGGTAATTTCCGCAAACCCGAACTCATTGAACTGGCTCCGCTTGATCCCGCCATTCATCTCGACATCCGCTACGCCACTACCAACGACTTCCTCGGCACCGCCGTCTACAGCCAGGCCCGCGCATTTCTTCAAAAACCCGCCGCCGCAGCACTCGTCCGCGCACTGCACAAACTCCAGCCGCTCGGCTACGGTCTGCTGATTCACGACGCCTACCGTCCCTGGTATGTCACCAAAATCTTCTGGGACGCCACGCCGCCGGAAGGCAAAATTTTCGTGGCCGATCCATCACAAGGCTCGCGCCACAATCGCGGCTGCGCCGTGGACCTCACGCTTTACGACCTCGCCTCCGGCAAGCCTATCGAAATGCCCGGCACCTACGACGAAATGTCTCCGCGTTCCTTCCCGGATTACCCCGGCGGCACTTCGCTCGAACGCTGGCATCGCGACCTGCTTCGCCGCGCCATGGAATCCGAAGGCTTCACCGTCTACGAACACGAATGGTGGCACTTCGACTACAAGGATTGGCACGACTACCCGATTCTGAACGTCAAGTTTGAAGATTTGCATTCCGGCCAGGGATTAGCGAGCGCAAACTGACCGCGCACGCGGCATCTTTCACCGGAATCTCTTTGGAGGCAATACGTTGAAAAGGCAACGCAGCTCCCGTGTGTTTCCTGTATCGTTGGCCGTCGTCCTCTTCACTTCACTTTTCGCGGCAGCTCCTCCGCTACGCGCGCAATCGCTGGTCTCTTCTTCCGCCGTGCTCTCCGAGCGCATCCAGAAAATCATGGCCCGTCCCGAATTTGCGCACGCCAATTTCGGCATCGAGTTCTACGACATCGCCAGCGGCAAGGTCGTTTACGCCCTAAATCCCACCAAACTCTTCGTCCCCGCCTCCACCACCAAAACCCTCACCGAAGGCACTGTGCTCGCTAAGTTTGGCGCCGACTATCGCTTTCACACCCGCATCTATCACACCGGATCGCTCGATAAAAAAGGCACGCTCAAGGGCGACTTGATCCTCGTCGCCAGCGGCGATCCCAACCTCTCGAACCGCATTCAACCCGATAACACGCTCGCTTTCGTCGACGAAGATCACATCTACGGCGGTCCCGCGGTCGCCGGCGATCCGCTCACCGTCATCAACAAGCTCGCCAAGGATGTTGCCGCGAAAATTCACAAAATCGAAGGCCGCATCCTCGTCGATACTTCGCTCTTCCCCGACGGCGAGCGCGACGGCGGCACCAACATCGTCGTCTCGTCCATCTGCGTCAACGACAATCTCATCGACATGATCATTACGCCCGGTGCCAAAGCCAACGATCCCGTCGCGCTGCAAACCTCACCGAAAACTTCTTACGTTACTTTCGTCAATCACCTCACCACCTCCGCAGCCGGAACGCAGCCACAGATCCATGATCCGGTCGAAGTAACGAATCCTGATGGCAGCGTCACCGTTACGTTAAACGGCTCTTTCCCCGCTGGCGTGCCGGCGATTACCGCGCCGTACGCAGTTCCCTCGCCCACAAAATTTGCCGAGACCGTCTTGCGCGAATCGCTCATCGCCGCCGGTGTGCAAATCAAAGCCGAATCCAAATCCAAGAACGCCGCTGCAGCCCCCGACTTCAAAGCACTCTCGCAAGCCTACAAGGCCGAAAATCAACTCGCCGAACACGTTTCTCTTCCGCTTTCCGAAGAAATCAAAGTCACGCTGAAAGTCAGCCACAATCTCCACGCCGGAATGGGCCCCTACCTGCTCGGCTCACTCATCGCCAAAGAGCAAAACGATCCCTCGCACGCCGGTTTCAAAATTGAGCGCGACTTTCTGCAACAAGCTGGCCTCGATCTCTCCGGCGCCTCACAAGGCGATGGCGAAGGCGGCGCGCGCGGCGATCTCTTCAGTCCCGATTTCATTTGCCACTACATGGCCTACTGGGCCACGCGTCCCGACTACGACGTATTTTTCAAAGCCATGCCGATCCTTGGCAAGGACGGAACGCTGGCCAAAATCCAGGTGAACAATCCCGCCGCCGGCCACGTCTTCGCCAAAACAGGCACCTACGGCTCCGAAGACAAGCTCAACGGCAAAATGATGCTCAACGGCAAAGGCCTCGCCGGCTACGTCATCACTTCCACTGGCCAAAAGCTCGCGCTCGCCGTCTATCTCAACAATGTTTCGCTTTCCGGCACCGATCCCAACGCCACGCAGGAAGTGGCCGGCCAAGCTGTCGGCGAGATCGCCGCTGCTGCCTACGACGCGCCGCTCGATACGCCGGCTCCCGCTGCCGCGGCGAGCACAACTCCGCCCGCCAACGAATTCGATCTCATCATTCGCAACGGCCACATCATCGACGGCGCCGGCAATCCGTGGTACGCCGCTGACATCGGTGTTCGCGGCGATCGCATCGCCGCCATCGGCAACCTGAAAGACGCGCACGCCAAAAAAGAAATCGACGCGCAAGGCCAGATCGTCTCTCCCGGCTTTATCGACATGCTCGGGCAATCCGAGTCTTCCCTACTGCTCGACAATCGCTCGCTCAGCAAACTTTCCCAAGGCATCACTTCCGAAATTACCGGCGAAGGCGGCTCCATCGCTCCGCAAAACGAAAAAACGCTCGCGCCACTGAAGCCGTTCCTCGAGCAATTTCATTTCACGGTGGATTGGACCACACTCGACGGCTATTTCCGCCGCCTCGAAAAGCAAGGCACGCCGCTCAACATCGGCACCTACGTTGGGTCCGCACAAGTTCGCGAAGCCGTCATTGGCGACGACGATCGCGCGCCCACTCCCGAAGAACTCACGCAAATGCAAGCGCTGGTCGAACAAGCCATGAAAGACGGCGCGCTCGGCGTCTCCAGTGCTCTCATCTATCCGCCCAATATCTACGCCAAAACTGACGAACTCATCGCACTCGCCAAGGTCGCCTCCCAATATGGCGGACTTTACGCCACGCACATGCGCAGCGAAGGCGCTTCTGAAATGCAAGCCATCGACGAAGCCTTCCACATTGGCCGCGAAGCCAATCTCCCCGTCGAAATTTTCCATTTGAAAGTCAGCGGCAAGGCGCGCTGGGGCAACATGAAGCAAGTCGTTGCCAAAATCCAAGCTGCGCGCGATTCCGGCCTCGACGTCGCCGCCAGCATGTATCCTTATCCCGCCGGCGGCACGGCGCTTGCTTCCGCGTTGCCTCCCTGGGTTGCTGACGGCGGCACGCAAAAATTGCTCGCGCGCCTCAAAGATCCCGCCGTTCGCGCGCGGATCAAAAAAGAATTCGTCGGCGATCATCCCAACTGGGAAAATCTCTATTACGATTGCGGTGGCGGCGCAGGCGTACTCATCGCGTCCGTCGAAAAGCCTGAACTAAAGCAGTTCGAAGGCAAAACCGTCGCCGATGTCGCGAAAGTCTGGAATAAATCTCCCGAAGACTCGCTGATGGATTTTGTTCTCGCCGACAACGCGCAAACCGGCGCGCTCTACTTCATGGCCAGCGAGCAGGACATCCGCACCGGCCTCGAACAGCGCTGGACCAGCATCGGCCTCGACGCCAACGAAATGTCCCTCGACGGTCCTATCTTCGAAGCGCACACCCATCCGCGCGCCTTCGGCTCTATGCCGCGTTTCCTCGGCCACTACGTACGCGACGAACACCTCATGCCGCTCGAAACCGCCATCCGCAAAATCACTTCGTTCCCCGCACAACGCGAGCATCTGCAAGATCGCGGTCTGCTCAAGACCGGCTTCTACGCTGACATTACGATCTTCGATCCCTCGAAAATCATCGACAAGGCCACCTTCGTCCAGCCCGCACAACTCTCCGAAGGCGTCGCCTACACTATCGTCAACGGCCAAATCGAATACGATCACGGCCAACTCACCGGAGCCACTGCCGGCCGCCCCCTTCGGGGCCGCGGCTACCGAGCCGCTGAAAGGTAAATGGGAGTTGCGTCAGGGTTGAGACTCGGGGGTCAGAGCTTCAGTTCCGACAAAAAAAGTTCGAGAAACTACTGAGTGTTTAGCTGAGGGATTTTTTCCCTAGCTCGGCCACGCGTCGTTCGTAGGTCATTTCCGACCAGCCATTCTTCCCCAAGAAGCGCAGCACAATCTTGTGCCCCGGTTCAATCTTCGCGCGCGCTTTAGTCATCGCGTCGGAGAGTTGCACCCATTCCCCGTCCACCATATACGTGCCTTCCCACCCGCGCAGCTCAAAGCGTCCGTCGTTTTTCAGCTTGAGCGGCGCTGCAGAGCACGGCAGCACTTTCCCGTGTGTTTTTACCTGCGTACACTGGTAGCTTCCGGAAACGTCATCGATCGTAACTAGCGTCTGAGCCTTACAGGCAGGCGCGAGCAACAGGAACGAGAGAATCAGCTTAAAGCAGAAGTAGTACCGCAGCACGCTCGGCGTAACCCGGACCAGGGGCATGAGGAGTCTCCGCGCCAAGGACGAGTGGCTGCGGGCGTCGTCCCTGTACTTCGGGTCAGGTGCACGTCGCCAGCCAACTTGCGTTGGCATAACTATAGTATTTTCAATGACATACGGCCATGGCGGTACCTGTACTACCGGTCGCGCCGGGAACTTCCCTTCCTATTTCCCGCATTTCGGGCGACTTTCGATCGAAAGGACAGGTGGATCAGCCCCGCCTTTTCAATAGGATACGCGCCATCCGGGCCGTGGCCGCTGGAAAGGGCAAGTTTGCCGTCGCTTGTATTTAACCAACTGGCTAAATACATCTTACTCTCTCTTAGTGATGGACGGCCCACTTCTCATCCCTTAAAACGGCAATTCCGCGATCGCCGCGCCGTCTTTCCGCGGGTCCGACGCCCCATAATTGACTCCAGCAGCAAAATCGCGTAACACGGCTTGGCCGCCGCCTACTCGGCTCGAAAACGTCCCCAGCACCCGGATCTGGTGCCCGAGCGCCGTCAGCTCGTCGCGGACCTTGCCATTGAAACGATTCTCCATCTCCACATCGCACCCGCTGAACGTGTACTTGGTGAACCGCGGCGCCTCGACCGCGGCCTGAATGTTCATCTTGAAGTCGGCAATATTCGCGATGAATTGCGCGTGCGCCTGCGCCTGGTTCCACCCGCCCATAATGCCGAATGCCATGCGCGTATCGCCCTTCTGCGCGAAACCCGGAATGATCGTGTGCCGCGGCCGCTTGTGTCCCGCCAAGGCATTCGGCGAAGCGGGATCGAGACTGAACAGCCCGCCGCGATTCTGCAACGCAAAGCCCGCACCGGGCGGCACAATCCCCGACCCAAACGCGGCGTAATTGCTTTGGATCAGCGACACCATGTTGCCGTCGCGATCCACTACGGTGAGATAGGTCGTGTCGCTCCCGCCAGCGATCTCTCCCGCTGGAATATCGCAATTGGCTTTCTCCGGATCGATCAACTTGGCGCGTTCTTTCGCCCAATCCTTTGACAGCATCGTCTTTGTCGGCACCTTGGCGGCGCGCGGGTCGGCCAGGTAACGGTTCACGTCCGCGTAGGCCAACTTCTTCGCCTCGATCATCGCGTGCAGCGCCTTACTGCTGCCAAGACCGTAGCCCGCGTCCTTGTCGCCCAGCGGAAAATTCTCCATGATGTTCAGCATTTCCAGCGCGCCGATGCCCTGGCCATTCGGAGGCATCTCATAAACCGTCCAGTCGCGATAGGTCGTCGAGATCGGTTCGACCCATTCCGCTGAAAATTGTGCCAGATCTTCCGCAGTCATCGCCCCGTCGTGCCGCTTCTCCGCGTCCAAAATTTTCTTGGAGATTTCGCCTTTGTAAAACGCGTCTCTCCCCTTCTCCGCAATTTCCCTAAGCGAAGCCGCAAGCTCGGCGTTTTTGAAAACCTCGCCGACCTTCGGCGCGTGATCGCCCGGCAGGTACAATTTCGTCGCCGCGTCATCCCGGCGCAACAAATCCACTTCCACGGCCCAGTACGCTGCATCCCACTCCGGCACCGGGAACCCATCCTGCGCAATGCGAATCGCTGCTTCCAGATCGTCCTTCAGCTTCTTGCGCCCAAACTTATCGGCCAGCTTCTGCCAGCCGTCCACCATGCCCGGAACCGTGACCGAGTTGATTCCGCTCTGGGGCATGTCCTTCAAGCCCTGCTTCTGTAAAAAATCAATCGTCAGTCCTTTCGGCGCCCAGCCGCTCGCATTCAGTCCGTACAACTTGTTCGCCTTCGCGTCGTAGACGATCACGAACATATCCCCGCCGATGCCATTCATCATCGGCTCGACCACGCCCATCACCGCGTTCGTCGCAATCGCCGCATCCACCGCGTTGCCGCCGCGCTCCAAAATGCGCACACCCGCCTGCGACGCCAGCGGCGACTCCGACGCCACGATTCCGCCCTTCGCAATCACCATCGAGCGCGTCTGGCTGCGATCCTGCCCCCACGCCTGCGTCGTAATCATCAGCATCGCTCCCGCGACCAGCAGCCAAAGCCGCATCGTTTTTCTCATGCCCAACCCCTCCAATTCGCGCCCCGCATCATACGACAAATCACGTCAAGCCTCGTAAACTCGAAAATTGTTCGCGCCAAAAAGAAATTGCCCGCGGCCATGGAGAGCAGCGGGCAAATCGTCGTGCAGTTGTTCGTTTCCGGCTTGGCGCACTCACGCACGCCGTCAGCCGAATCTTATGGATACGGCAGGTACCTCCACAAATCGCTCAGATGGCCGTTCCCGGTTGTGCTCGTAGAATCGTAGCCCAAGCCGCCGAACAGCCAAAGCTGGTGATTCTTGCTATCAACCCAGTGCGTACTGTTGCTCCGGCCGCCGGGTGTGTACATTTCGAAGGTCTTGTACGGAATGAGTTCGTCGCCGTAGATGCCGTTCTGCGCGCCGGTGTTTGAACCCTTGATCCAAGCCCAAGTGCCAGGCTGGCCGGCGGTGGCGTTCGGAGTATAGACCCAGAGGTCGTCTAGGGCGCCGTTGCCATTCGTTCCTGTCGAATCCAGTCCCCATCCTCCATAGAGCCACAGATTCCCGTTCGCGTCGGTCCAAGCGCTCGAGCCCCAACGCGACCCTGGGAGTGCAGCGGTCAACGTGACCGCCTCGCAGGAGAGCGGAGCATCGCCAATAGCCAGGCCACAGGTGCCTGCCGCCGTCGTCGTGCTGACGGGACCGGTCACGGGCAGAAGCGGATAAGCGCCGGTCTGGTTCGCCATGTTCGATCCGGTCACCCAGGTCCATTGCTTGCTTGCGATGTTGAACACCCAAAGGTCGTTGAGGATTCCGTTGGCCGTTCCAACCGAATCTTCACCTTCTCCGCCAAACAGCCAGAGATTTCCATTCGCATCGGCCCAGCCAGCCGCTTCCTGGCGTCCGCCGGGCATATTGGTCGACGCCGCAGTTCCTTGCGTGCCGTAGTTACCGTTCTGGTTGGCCTTATTCGTATTGCCGCCAGAGACGAACACCCACGTGCCGCCCGTGTACTCCCAGAGATCATTCAGGAATCCCAGGACGGACTGGCCGTCGTAACCAAACCCACCAAACAGCCAGACATTTCCGGAAGCGTCCACCCAAGTAACCGCATTGGTGCGGGAACCCGGAGCTAGCGGCGCGGTAGTGTAGTTGCCCGGCTGGTCGACACCCGAGCCGGATACGAGAGTCCATTGCCCTTCCGTTGTCGTGTAGTTGCCGGGGTTCAAGGCGGAGTGGTTGTACATCCACAGGTCGTTCAGAAAGTTGCTGCCGTCGGAACCGCCGAAGAGCCAGAAATTTCCGGTGGTCTTGTCGGTCCACGCCGAAGCGCCCAATCGGGGTGCTGGCGCAACACCGAAGGCAAAACCGCTCTGGGCATTGGCGATGATTTCCTTTCCAATGGTCGTGGTCCCATCGACCGTCGGATCGTAACCTCCGACGAGCTGCCATTGGCAAAAATCTCCCCAGGACATATCACAGACCCACAGATCACTCATCGACCGATCCAGCGTATCGGGTCCCCCGATCTTCCCGCTCAATTCAAAGCCGTCGCCGCCAAACAAAAAGAGGCTGCCGGATGAATCCGTCCAACCCACTGCGCCGTATCGCGCGCCCGGCGTGTTGGTAAAAGGATTGGGAATCGTCGTAGGAGCGGTTGCTGGAAACGCACCATATTGCGGAGCTCCTGCCACGCCAGCGGTTTTCGTGCCATCGATCCACGTCCAGTCGTTGTGGCCGCAATCGACAACAATGTTCGTGATGTTGCCGGTGACCACGCCCTTGTAATCCCAGAGCGTGCACCCCTGCGGCTGGGTGCTTGCGCTGTGAAAAATCGAGATTTGGTACTGGTCGTTCAGCGCTTCCGGCGTGGCAAACGCAAACGGCCCGTTTTGCGTGATATTCAGCGTATTGCCCAAGTTGTTCTGGATCTGGAAGCTGTTGTCCGTAAGCGGAAGATTGATCTGGCTGGGAGGCGTGGGAGTTTTTCCCTTCAGCCCGACAACGGTTCCTCCAACGCTGAACGTCACCGCCGGACAGACCACCGCGACGTTCGTGACATTCGCAGTTGCGGTGCCGGTAGCCGTGCTCGGCGTGACCGTACAAGTCTGCGTCGGCCCAGTCGGTTGCGCGAAAATGGCCACAGTATACGTAGTCCCGGTCGGGACGAGTTGCTTGAAGGTGAATGCCTGATTACCATTCGCCGCGCTGATGGGGAGCTTCTCGACGGCAGTTCCGGCCGTGTCCTGGAGGATCAAGCCGGTACCGACCACACCGCTGACCGTGCCGCCAATCGTATAGCTCAATACACAAGTGACCGCTACATTGGTTACGTTGGCCGAGGCATTTCCGCTCCCGCTGGCCACCGTGCAAATCTGGTTTGGACTGGTCGGCTGGGTAAGAACCGTGACCGCGTACGCATCCGTCGGACCGGTTACTGGCGTCTTAAAAGTGAAACTCCCGTTCGCCGTAACTGTCAGGCTGTCGCCGCCATTGTTCTGCAAGATTACGCTGGTGTTCGCGGCGAGGCCGGACACCGTGCCGCCGATGGTCGCCGTGACCGCATTCGTGGTGCACGTTACAGCCACTGTGGTCACGTTCGCAGTTACCGTGGTAGCGGTGCTCGGTGTGACCGTGCAAGTCTGCCCTGGGTTTGTCGGTTGCGTAAGAACGGTGACGAGGTAAGTCTTGCCGCTGGCGATCGATGTAGCAAACGTAAAACTCCCGTTCGCAGTGACGGGCAGGTTGTCCCCACCGTTGTCTTGCAGAACCAGCCCCGTGCCGGTCAAGCCGGTTACGTTCCCACCAATCGTGAACGGGCCGCCCGTGGTGCCGCCGCCACTGCCACTTCCACCGCTGCCGGACCCGCCGATGGTGGTGCCACCGGGCACGCTGCTGCACGCTCCGAGAACCGTTGAAAGCAGGAGACTCCCTGCGATCAGGAGTTTATTTTTGTTGATGATCACTGTCGTTCTTCTCCTTGGGCTCTTCGGGCGTCTGGCCTCGAAGGGAAATTCCGAAATCTCTTTGCTGGATTCGCTGGCTGCAAGACCGCGGCCACGCCCGTACAACAGGCGGACAAAGCCGTATTAGGTACTAGGACCTCTTCCGGCTGTAGGCTAAAAATAAAGGCGGTACCTGGGAGGGACAAGTATCGCTCAGGCGTCTTGTGCCTGTGTCGGCAATAGCATATTCGAGTATCGTTGTGGAGCCCTTGGCGTGCCGTAGCGCCGGCCTTCAGCTTCCCGTCTCAGTCTTTTTTTCACTTCCAGTTCGCAATCGCTGAATCTCTTTCTCTTCTCCAAAAGAGGAAAGGCCTCCTCGGGATCCTGCCCCAGGAGGCCTATGCCTTACGCTTTGTCGGTTTTGTTTTAGAAGTGACGGTCGTGGTCGTCAAACCCGAACGCCGTCGGCGCCAACGCTACTCCGCGCAGCACTTCGCCCGCCCGCGCCGAGCGAATCACCCGGAAGATCCCAACTTGGTCGTCCCGGTCGCCGTCGCCGGTCGGCAAAGATGTTGCCGACAGCACGTCGGTCACCTTCACCAGCTTGTTCGGATCCGCACCCTGATCACCGTTGGCGCTGATGGTGGACGTCACCGCCCAAATCGTCACCGAGCCATCCCGATTCACTCGCCCCGTCAGGTTTCGGCACCCACCGGTGGCGGGATTCAGCGAAGCAGGATAGTGCTCCACACTGTACGGCACGCCAAGGTTCAGCCCGTTCTGCAGCACATAGACCATTTTCCAGGTCCCGTCGTTCTGCAGCACCCACTTCTGAACACCGGCCGTCGCCAGCGACTGCGCGTCGGCCACATTTCCGTTTACCGCCGGCGTCACCAGCACGCCGTCGCCCTCATCGCAGACATACATCGTGCTTGCATTGGCCACAAAGATCCCGAACGGAAATGCTGTGTTCGTGCTCGCCGTCGTATTCGGGAAGCCCGGCACAGGCGTGATCGGTACCGTCGCCAGATCGGTCGCGTTTCCGGTCGGCAGGGTGCCTGCCGTTCCCACCTGGTAGACCGTATTGATTCCGTTGCTCCCGCTTCCCTTGCTGATGAACAACGTGTTGTCGAAAATCGTCACGCCGCGGAAGTTGGTGTCTTTTCCCGGTTTGTCCTTCCCGATCTGCAGCCGTCCGATCATCGGGACATTCGGCGGTGTCGGCGGCGTCTGCCCCGGTGTAATTAATTCCGCGCCGGTCGCATTCACCAGGGCGATTCCCGGTTGTGTGATGGGTAGCTGTGTCTTCGACAGATTGCCGTCGTTGTCATTTCCTACCGCGTAGTACAAACCATTTCCGCCCTTGATCGCTGCGCGGCTGTTGTCTCCGCTATAGGCATTCGTTTCCGTCACGCTGATGCGCCCGTTCGCATCCACTTCCGCCACCGCGCGATAGTATTGCGAAGTGACGGCATTGGTGGGATCGACCACCCCGGGTGTATTCGAGTTCGAGATGTCCAGCAGGTTGGTCCCAGTCGGGAATCCCGGCCCTCCCCGGTACGCCATGAACGTTACGGATTTTCCGTCGGCCGAACGGTTCACCGCCAACTCCGACTTCGAGCTGAAGCTGGTGACCAGCAAGTTCGTCGGAACCGCCAGTGTTCCCAGCAGCCATCCATCCGTCGTAGTGTTGTCCAATAAAATTGGCGACGTGACACCAAAATTCGGGTCCGTGGCCGCGTTGTTCCACACGTTGTGCGCGTCGCGGTCGTTCGGGTACTCGCCATTTTCGCTCGCGCTTCCGCAGGTTACGCTCACGGTTTGCGCGGGGCCCGTCGTCGTCGGAACAGACACGCTAAACGTGCCGTTCGCTCCTCCCGGGCAATTCGGCGGTAAAACCTCTCCCGGCGTCACCGTCCCCGCATAGCCCGTGTACACGCTGCGCGTCACCACCAGCGAATCCGGCGCAAAATGAAATCCTCCAAAGCCATGGTCATCATCCGCAACGAGTTTGTTGGTGAACACCCCCGCTGTCAGCGCGACCGCTACTCCCGCTGTGAGCACTGCTGCTTTTGCCGTTTTTTTCACGTATCGAGGCCCCTCCAAGGCACAGGAATGCTGCACCGTGAGACGCCTGTGGGTTTTGCTGTCGTGTTAAGAAACGATGAATGCTGCGTTGCGCATACTATTCGATCTAGTAGCTCACGACTCGCGCCGCGGCTTAACCAAATAGGCGCAAGCTCAGCTTACTTTTTTCAACGTTGTCACCATCCCCTGCTTCGATGCACTACTCCCTGTTCACTCCTCAACTTCCATCCGTTACACTGTTTCCGCTCGGTTCTTTGCAGTGATTGCCGAAGTAACTATGGCTCATGACTCGCGCCCATGACAGACGAACAAAACGCCGCTACCGCTGTCCGCCGCGCCTCGGGTTCCCATCTCGATTCCCAAATCGATGCGCTCATCATCGGCCGCCACGCCGACCCTTTCTCCGTTCTCGGGCCGCACCGCGTCTCGCCGCCGTCCGGTGGCACCCATTGGGTCGTTCGCGTCTTCCGGCCCGGCGCCACCGAAGCGACTATCCTGTTACAAGGCATATCCGAACCGATCCCCGCCACAAAGCTTCGGGCCGAAGGCTTTTTCGAGGCCACGCTACCCGACTCCCTGCAAGAGCGGCCGGCTCCTTCCAACTATCGCGTCCGCTTCCGTTCCGCGTACGGCGAAATTGTCGAATCCCGCGACACCTATTCCTTCCAATACCTGCTCAGCGAATTCGATCTTCATCTCATGGGCGAAGGGCGCCACTACGACACGTACGAAAAACTCGGCGCCCATCTCAAGACTCTGGAAGGCGTGCAAGGCACGCATTTCGCGGTGTGGGCGCCCAGCGCCAAGCGAGTCAGCGTCGTCGGCGATTTCAATCGCTGGGATGGGCGCGTGAGCCCGATGCGCTCTCGCGGCTCTTCGGGGATTTGGGAGCTGTTCGTCCCGGAACTGGCTGAAGGTGCGATCTATAAATACGAAATCGTCGGCCCGCAGGGAAACATGCTTCCGCTCAAGGCCGATCCGTACGCCTTTCGTTCGGAACTGCGACCCAATACCGGTTCGGTGGTGGCCAATCTTGAGACCTACTCCTGGCGCGATCACCAGTGGATGGAGTCGCGGGCGCAAAAAAACTGGCTCGATTCGCCCGTCACGGTCTACGAGGTTCATCTTGGCTCTTGGCGGCGCGTTCCCGAAGACAATCATCGCTGGCTTACTTATCGCGAACTCGGCGATCAACTGATCCCTTACGTCAAAGACCTCGGCTACACCCACATCGAATTGCTGCCGATTATGGAGCATCCCTACGACGGCTCCTGGGGCTATCAAACCATCGGTTACTTCTCGGCCACCGCGCGCTACGGCACGCCTGCGGAATTCATGGAGTTTGTGGACCGCTGCCACCAGGCGGGTCTTGGCGTTTTTCTCGATTGGACGCCGGCGCACTTTCCGCGCGACAGTCATGGGCTCGCGCAGTTCGATGGCACGCATCTTTACGAGCACGCCGACCCGCGCCAGGGCACACATCCCGATTGGGGCACGCTCGTTTACAACTACGGCCGCAACGAAGTCCAGAACTATCTGATCTCGAACGCGCTTTTCTGGCTGGACAAGTACCACATCGATGGCCTTCGCGTGGATGCGGTCGCTTCGATGCTCTATCTCGACTACTCTCGCCAGCCCGGCGAATGGATTCCCAACGAATACGGCGGTCGCGAAAATCTTTACGCGATCGCCTTCCTTCGCCGCATGAATGAAGTCACGCACGGCCGCTTCCCCGGCATTCTTACGATCGCCGAGGAATCCACGTCCTGGCCCAGCGTCTCGCGTCCGACGTATCTAGGCGGCCTCGGCTTTAGCCTGAAGTGGAACATGGGCTGGATGAACGACACGCTTTCCTACTTTTCGAAAAATCCGATTCATCGCAAGTTCGAGCACAACAAGCTGACCTTCTCGATGCTGTACGCTTTCAGCGAGAATTTTATGCTGCCCTTCTCGCACGACGAGGTGGTCCACGGCAAACATTCTTTGCTCCATAAGATGCCCGGCGACATGTGGCAGCAGTTTGCCAATCTGCGGTTGCTGCTGGCCTATCAAACGGCGCACCCCGGCAAGAAGTTGCTCTTTATGGGCCAGGAACTTGCCCAGCGCCACGAGTGGAATGAGGCTAGCAGTCTCGATTGGCATTTGCTGAAATACGAATCGCACCGGGGCATACAGAAGCTCGTGCGCACACTGAACACACTCATTCAGAAGGAACCCGCGCTGCACGAAATTGATTTCAATTGGCAAGGCTTCGAGTGGATCGACGCCAACGATGCGGACAACAGCATCTTCGCGTTCCTGCGCCGCGGCAAAGGCTCGGACGATCTGCTCATTGTCATTTTGAACGGTACGCCCGTGGTTCGCGAAGGCTACCGCATCGGCGTTCCGCAAGCCGGCTTCTACGAGGAAATTCTGAACACCGATGCCGAAACGTACGGCGGCTCGAACGTCGGCAACCTCGGCGGCCAGCATGCCACCGACCATCCTACGCAAGGCCGCCTGCACTCGCTCTGCCTCACGCTCCCGCCGCTCGCTGCGGTCTTTCTGAAATGGAAACCCAGCTAGCGCCAGGCGAAGGTAAGGATGTGAGGAAGTAAGGAAAATAGGGAGACGTGATCGCCTAACGCATTCACCGCGACCGAGAGCATGTCGCCACGGAGCTTCGTGCGCACGCCGGGCCCCTCGCTAGTTGCCTGCTGGCGCGACGTCTTCAGGAGGAATAGGGCGAGCCAAGAGCCCGTTGCGTCTTTGGCGTGGCCGCGCGGATTTGCTTAGCGCGCTGTTCCAACTCTTCCGCCTTGGACGGATGCCCGTTCGCGCGCAGCAGCAGCGCATAACTTTCCAGTACGGCAGCGACGTCCGGATGGTTCTTACCGAGAATTTTTTCGCGGATCGCCAGGACGCGCTGGTACAGCGGGTCTGCGTCGGCGTACCGCCCTTCGGCCCGGTACAGCTCCGCGAGGCCCTCCAGCGATTGCGCCACGGCGCGATGTTCCGGCCCGAGCAATTTTTCGCGAATGGTCAGGGCCTGCTGATAGAACTTGGCGGCGTCTCCGTAGTTTTTGCGCGCGAAATTCAGCTCGCCCAGATGATTGAGACTGGAGGCCACCGTGGGATGCTCCTGGCCGAAGGCTTTTTGGCGAATCGCCAGGGCCTGCTGCGCCAATTCGATGGCCTCGCTATATTTTTTCCGAGCTTGTTTCAACTGCGCGAGATTTACCAGGCTCGCCGCAACGTCAGGATGATTCGGACCGTAAGCCGCTTTGCGAATGTCGAGGGTGCGATGGTAGAGCTTCTCGGCGTCGCCAAAGCGCCCTTGCCGCGCGTTCAGTTCGGCGAGGTTATTCAGCGGCACAGCCAGATCGGGATGGTTCGGCCCGAGCGCTTTCTCGCGGGCGTCCAGGGCGCGCTTAAAGTACAGTTCCGCGTCCGTATATAGCCCTTGCGATTCGCGCAGCAGTCCCAGATTGTTCAGCGCGGTGGTGATGCGCAGGTCGCCAGGAGGATAAGCCTTCTCGCGAATGGCGAGCGAGCGCCGGTACAACGGCTCGGCTTCCGCGAACTTGCCCTGGTTGCGGTAGAGTTCGGCTAAATCATTCAGCGTAGTCGCTAGTTCGGGATGCTCAGGTCCGAACTGCTGCTCTTGCGCCGCGATCGCACGCGAATAGAGCGCCTCGGCGTCACCGTAGCGATTCATGGCGCGATACAGCTCGGCCAGATTGCTCAGCGGATGGGCTAACGCCGATGCGCCGGGATTTTTTTCTGTGATTTCCAGAGCGCGCTTCAGCAGCGCTTCCGCTTCGGCGAACTTTCCTTCCTGGCGATAGAGTTCGCCAAGCTGGCCAGCGCTGCGGGCCACCAAAGAATCCGTGGAAGACCAAGCCTTCTCGCGAACCTCGAGAGCGTGCTTCAGCAGTGTCTCCGCCTCGGGGAAACGACCGGTCTGCTGATAGAGTTCGCCCAGATTTGTTTCCACCTGGGCCAGTTCGGTTTCATCGGGGTCACGCGCGGTGCGCCAGACGCCAACGGAACGCTGGTATAGAGCCTCGGCATCGGCGTAGCGGCCATCCTGGCTATACAGTTCGGCGAGATTGTTGAGGCTGACGGCGAGCCTGCGATCCGTAGGGCCGAATGCCTCGGCTTGCCGGAGCCCTTCGGCATAGAGTTTTTCAGCGTCGGAAAACTGGCGCGCGCGGAAGGCCTTGCCGGCTTCCAGCATCACGCTCGTCCAGGAAGAGAGCTGGCGCGCATCAGGCGAGGCGAGCGAACCCGAAGCGAGGAGGGCTGCTGGTTTGGTGGGCGCGGACGACACGGACTTGCTGGTTGGATCAAGATCAACGGCAGTTGAACGGGGCTGCTGCGCACGATGCTCCGGCGTTGGAGGGTCCGCCGGGCTCGCCGACGACGGGTTCGCTCCAGGTTGCTGGGCCGGCCGAGCGGTTAGGAGCACCAGAAGACTGAAGCACAGACACACCAAGAGGCGGCACGCACGCCGCCAGGACGCGTATTCCACAGGGCACCACCAGAAAGAATCACGCGAACGGGAGGACGTAGTTCGCACAGGAGAAAAGCGCGCCGCGTGATTCCGACCGTTTCTTGGCGGGAATCTACTCCTCAGGAGAGAAGAGTGCAAGGCCGAAAATGACGCGAAGCGAGAATTTTTGGGGAGGGGCGGTAAGAAATTAGGGACGAATACCGTCTAGCTATAAGAGAGGTGAACGGCGTGCCAAAAGCGGCCTACAGCACGCCCACGCGGTTCCGGGATGCAGACGTAACTGACGTGCCCTCCGGCGGGTCGGCAAGCGTGGTTTGGGCGGTGGGCGCGTGGAACTTTTTGCCGGGGGAACCCGTATTTAGAGCAAATGCCCAAGGAGGCAGGTAAGTCATGAATAGCCGCACACGACGATTTTTCCCGGTAGTTGCGTTTTTGGCCGCTTCGGCGCTGTTTGCTCCGGTGCCTAGCCGGGCCCAGGCCAATTCCAGCCAATCCAGCGCCGCCCATGGCGACCGCTGGCTGCACGTGCGGGTGATCAGCACGGATTCCAAGGGCGAGACGGTCAAAGTGAACGTCCCGCTGGAACTGGCCGAACATGTTTTGCCGGCGATCAATCACGACCGGCTGCACAACGGGAAAGTGCGCATCGGAAATATCGATTGCAACGGCGTGGATGTGCGGGCGCTGCTGGATGCGGTAAAAACGGCCAAGGACGGGGAGTTTGTGACCGTGCAGAAGAAAGACGCCGACATTTCGGTGGCGAAGAAGGACGGGCATCTGCTGATTCATGTGCTGGACAAGGAGCGTCCGAAGACGCAGCAGGTGGAAGTGAAAGTGCCGATGAAGGTGGTGGAGGCGCTGCTCTCAGCGGACAAAGACGAGTTGGACGTGATGGCGGCACTGCATGCGCTGGCCGCACAAGGCGATACGGAATTGGTTTCGGTGAAGGACGAGGAGAACACGGTTCGCGTCTGGGTGGATTCGAAGAGCATTTCGGACTAACGGGACCGTGAGATAGGGCTGCTCTTTTGGCAGAAAGGGCAGCGAGGAAAACGCGCCGGCGAAGCCCTTTAACTGGGGCCAGCCGGTGCCGGGTTAGCCTAGGCTCGCGGACAGATCGGGATGGGGGAACAGCGCACGGGCAGGAGTCCTCTTTAGAATTCAGGGCAAGCCTGTGCTACCGGAGGGTTAGTCATGTTGCTGCTGGCGAAAGTCGGACTGGGGATCGGCGCGGGCATGCTGATGATGACGGCGTACACGTTCCGCGAGGGAGTGATTCGCGTGGACGTGGATGAAATGCAGGCTAACGGCTCGCACGTGCATGTGTGGGCGCCGGCAGCGCTGGTGCCAATGGCTATGCACTTTGTGCCGAGCCACCAACTGGAACACGCGGGCCGCGCGGTGGAGTTCATGCCGGCAGTGCACGCCGTGGCGAAGGAACTAGCGAAGTACCCCGAAGCGACGCTGGTCGAAGTGCAGGACGGCGAGGAGCACGTCCTGGTTCGCACGCATGATGGCAGCTTGATGATTGACGTGGACTCGCCCGAAGAGCACGTCCACGTGAAGTGCCCGCTAGCCACGATTGATGATGTAGCCCACGAACTGGAGAGCCACTTCCCTCGAGCGTAGAGCCCTAGCGTCGGCTCTAGCTTCTAAATCCCCCGTCAGCGACTCGCCCGGATAAGCTCACCTTGCCGGACGTCGACCTATTGCCGTAGCCTTGGTGTGCTCGCGAATCCAGCAGCCGGTTCCGTGTCAGCTTGAGCTGACCCCGACAGCTCCCGTTTAGGAGTCCATACCGATGGACACCTTCCTTCAGGATCTACGGTACGCGTTGCGTACCCTCCGCAAGAACATGATGCTCACGGTCGTGATTGTGGCGTCCCTGGGCATCGGTATTGGAGCCAATTCCGCCATTTTCAGTGTGGTGGATGCGCTGCTGCTGCGACCACTTCCCTACCCACATCCCGGACGGCTGGCGGCGGTGTGGCTGCATTCGCCCGCGCTTGGAATTTTCCGCGACTGGCCTTCGCCGGGTGAGTACCTCGATGTGCAACGGGAGAATCATTCGTTTGAAGAAATGGCGTTGGCGGCGAGCCGAGTGTTCATCTTGACGGGACGCGAACAGCCGGAACGAGTTTTCGGCGTACGCGCGCAATCCAGCCTGCTTCGAATGCTGGGTGCCCAGCCGCTTATGGGACGGTTGCTGCTGCCCGAAGAAGACAAACCGGGGAAGGCAGATGTAGCGATTCTCAGCGAGCGAGTCTGGAGGCGGTTGTTCAACGCCGATCCAGAGATACTCGGAAAGACGATAACGTTGAACGGCAGTCCGTTCATCGTGGTGGGCGTGCTGCAACGCAATTTTACGCTCAGCGCCGAGGTGATGCCCTCGGAGATGCCGATGGACAAGATGGACATCTTTGCGCCGCTGCCACTGGCTGCCGATGCGGAGAAAAATCGCGGCGACGAAAACTACAACATTATGGTGCAGCTGAAGCCAGGCGTCACAGTGCAGCAGGCGCAAGCAGATGTGGATGTGATTGCCAGCCGTATCCGGGAGAAGGACAAGCGCGACGCGAGCTTTGGCATGCACGTTGTCGGTTTGCAGGAGCAAGTGGTCGGAGATGTGCGGCGGGCGCTGCTGGTGCTGCTGGGATCCGTGGGATTGGTGTTGCTGATTGCGTGTGCAAACGTGGCGAACCTACTGCTGGCGCGGGCAGCCGGACGAGAAAAGGAGGTAGCGATTCGTACGGCGCTGGGAGCCGGCTGGCAACGACTTGCCGCCCAACTCCTGACAGAAAGTATTCTGCTCGGGCTGCTGGGCGGTGGTGTGGGTCTGTTGGTGGCGCAGGGAAGCCTTTACGTCGTGCGCACGATAAACCCAGGAAATATTCCAAGGCTGGAAGATATTTCCATCAATGCGGCGGTGCTAGCGTTCACCTTCGGCGTGGCGCTGGTAACCGGGATTCTGTTCGGCATAGCGCCCGTGTGGCGGGCCATCCAAGTCGACTTGAACACGGCACTCAAAGCTGGAGGGCGGAGCGGCCAGAGCGAGAGCGGACTGCACATCAAACGGCACAGTTTGCGGGGTTTGCTGGTGGTGTCTGAGCTGACGCTTTCGCTGATGCTGCTGATTGGCGCCGGGCTGCTGATTCGGAGCTTTACGAGATTACAAAACGTGCCACCGGGCTTCACCACGGATCGTGTGCTGACAATGGAGGTAGCCGCGACGGGGCCAAAGTATCACGAAGACAAGGCGGTCGTTAACTTCTATCGAGTGCTCGAGGAACGCGTGGCGCATCTGCCGGGAGTGGTGTCCGAGGGAACGGTTTCGACCTTGCCGCTGTCGGGTGAAGTGGGCTGGGGCGGCGTCTACGTGGAGGGATACACACCGCCGCCGGGCCAAGAATTGCAAGCAGACTTTCGGGTTGCGAGCACGGATTATTTTCGAACACTGGAAATTCCGCTGCGCGCGGGCCGTTTTTTCAATGAGGACGACACGGACGAAAAGCCGCCGGTGGTTATCATCGACGAGAAATTCGCGCAGCGCTTCTGGCCGAATGGCGATGCCCTCGGAAAACACGTGTGGTTCAGTTCCAAGAAGCCGATACAAATTGTAGGCGTGGTGGGAGTTGTGAAGCAGTACGGCCTCGATGCCGATGGGAAAATTGCGATGTACTTTCCGCAAAACCAGAGGCCCGGAGATCGCATGTTTCTGACCGTGCGTACTTCGACGGAAGGCGCAGGGCTGTCGTCGGCGGTGGCGGCGCAAGTCCACGCGGTGGATCCAGACGTGGTCGTGTACGGAGTGAAAACGATGCAGGAGCGGCTGTACGACTCGCTGGCACGGCAGCGTTTTTCGAGCGCGATGCTGGGCGCATTTGCTTCATTCGCATTATTGCTGGCCGCCGTGGGGCTGTATGGCGTGATGTCGCATCTGGTGACGCAAAGCACGCGGGACATTGGCGTGCTGGTCGCGCTAGGCGCGGGGCCAGGGAATATCGTTGGACTGGTAGTGCGGCAAGGAATGGTACTGGCGGGAATTGGCATTGGGCTTGGACTCGTCGCAGCAGCGCTGTTGACTCGCGTGATGGCCAGCCTGCTGTTTGCAGTGAGCGCGCGAGACGCGGTGACGTTCGCTGCGGTGCCGGCGTTGCTTGCAGTGGTGGCGCTTGCGGCAACAGCGATTCCGGCGTGGCGCGCGACCCGAGTGGACCCAATCGTCGCCTTGCGAGAGGAGTAGTCTACCGGTGGCAACGAGGCGTGCAGAAGGGGCCGGGATTCATAACGACGGATAGGTTCACAGTGTAAGCATGGCGGTTCAAGAAACCGTGCGCTTCGCAGATTGCCGCAGCATTTGGAAAAAAAAAGAAAGCGAAGAGCCAAAGCTCTTCGCTTTGTGTTTTGTCTCGAGGCCCGGCGAATCGCGTGTATAGATGTGCGCGACGCGTGTCGTGCACCGACGGACGATCTTCAGTGCTGATTCTGCATCATTTGGCCGAAGGCCTGGGGATTGAAAGGCTGAACCGGGCCGGTGATGTGATCCTTCGCGTCGGTGATGATTTTGACTAGCACCATCGTGCTGCCCGGCTCGACGCTCTTGACCATACCAAACGGTGAAATTTTGTCGTTAGCCCAGATGTCGCCTTTGCCGTCGCTCTTTTTCCAGTGCACGCAGGAGAAGGTACCAGCAGGGACGGTGATCGACTCGCTGCCGGCTTGCGACCATTTGGTCATTTCATCGCGCATGTGCTGGCTTTCGCCAGAATTGGGATTGAAAGGCATCTCCATGGCGGGCATGCCGTGCATCTGAAAAACGATTTTGCGCATCTGGAAGTCGTCTTTGGTGACGAGAACCTTGCTGTACATGGGACCTTGTTTTTCATTGAGGCCGATCTCGAGCCAATAGCCTTCCTGCGTGCCAACAAGCTCCTTGCCGACAATGATCATTTCAGCGTCGTTTTTGGTGGCGCCGGAGGAAGAGTCGCTGGACTGATAAACGGCGCCAGCACCGACGACGGGATGGAAAATCGAAGAGATGGCGTTCTTCTTAAAGAAGTCGAGACCGCCCATCTGGGCATGGGCGAGAGTGGCGAAGAAAGCACACAGCACAACGGCACTGAAAACCACTGGAAGACGCTTAGTCATGTAGCTCCTTGTGTAAAGAATCGCCAGGGCGGCGGAAACTCCAGAAGAAGACCTGGAGACGTGGGACAAAGGTAGCAGGGGAAGCAAGAGTAGGCAATCGGGGACAGACCAAGAGATTCTCAATCGAGCAAGGCGATGAGAACGAGAAATTTATTCGTACGCGAGGGCGACAACGGGGTCGTAGCTCGCCGCGCGGAGGCTGGGGTAGATGGCGCCGATAGCAGCACCGAGGAGCGCCAGAGCAGCGGAAGAAAGAATCCACTGCGGGGTGATGAGAATGGCGAGGCCGGGGTTCACTTCCCTCATGATGGCTTGAAACACAAAGGTCAGCACGATGCCGAGGGCCACGCCGAACGCGGTGAGGATCATGGTTTCGCCGAGGAGCATGCGGATGATGCCAAGGCGCGTGAGTCCGAGCGCTTTGAGGATGCCAATTTCGCGGGTACGTTCCATGACCAGAGTGTGCACGTTCAACAGGACGACGAGGAAGCTGATGATGATGCCAAGGCCGACCATGGTGCGGGTAAAAGGTTTGAGTTGAGGAAGATTGGTCGAGCTCATGAGGCTCATGTATTCCGAAATGGAAAGGATGCGATCCTGTGGAGCGATTTTGAGAATTTGCTGGCGAGTGCCTTCCGTATCGCCTTTGCTGCGTACGTAAAACATAGAGACGCGGTTTTCGGCGCCGGCAATATCTTGCGCGGTTTTGAGCGGGATGAAATAGCGAGCGCCCTTGCCGTGAGCAACGATGCCGCAGACTTGGAACGGATGGTTCAGAAGCGTCACGGTATCGCCGACTTTGAGATGTTTCGAGCGGGCGATGATGTCGTCGGCGATGACTTGGTCTGAGCCGTCGAAGGCATGTCCGGAGCGAAAGAGAAAGCCGCGGCTGAGAGCGTTGAAACGCTGGAAGTCGATGCCGTAGATGATGACGAGGTTTTTGGGTTCGGTGAGGCTGAGCACGGGAGCGACTTCGTCAACGCCGGGCAGGTCGCCAATTTTCTCGGCCAGCGATTGCTGCATGACCGCACTGGTGAACGCCAAGAAAATAGAAGAGTTGGGCGGCTGAACAAGAATATCAGCGCCGACGCCTTCCTGACGCTTTCCCCATTCGGAAAGGACTCCCGAAGTGAGACCGACGATGAGCAAGACCAGAATCACCTGAATCGAAATGGCGAGAATGGTGAGCGAACTGCGAAGCGGGCGGGCAACGATATTTCCCCAGAGCATCTGGAAGAGAGAAAAAGTGCCGTCAAGAGGTTCGTTAAGAGTTTCACTCATCGCGAGCGCTGAAATCAATCTAACACCGGCGTCACGGCTTGGTCAAAAGTTTGGGCGGGCCGCGAAGCAATCGACGTGCCGAAACGCGAAAAAAATATTTCGCTCCGATGAAGATTTCAACACAAGTGAGGATAAGTGTGTGGAAAAGGATTCCTGGCGGCGGCTAACTTAAATCGCTGCAATGCGTTTTCCGGTTTGCACAATTCCAGGGCAGCATCATTTTTGCGCGGACGTGAAAGTTTGAGACAGCGATCGCAGTTCGGGACGAAGCGTTGATCAAGACAAAAATGGCAGAGGGGTTGCAGAGCGAAGACAAATCTTTTGCAATCAGATTGATGAGTGTAAACGAAAGAAGAAGAACGAATTGAGCCTCGCAGATCAGGCGTCGCCGATGGAACTTCTAAATTTCAGTACCACTTCGGCGGACGTTCAAGGCGAATCTTGATTATTTGTCGCTGGTCGGTGATGTCGTACCAGCGGCCGTAAGTTTTCCATCCGTCAGCGATAATTTGTACGAGCGCGCGTCCGAGCGGCGCTTCGGCAACGTGCGCGATACCTTCGCGATTCGTTTTCACGTTCAATTCCGTTTTCTTATCGTGCTTGATGGTGTGTTCTTCGATGTACTTCACGTAGACGCTGGCGTTTTCAACGGGAACCGCCTTGTCACCGCCGGTGACTTCGATAGTAAGACGTAAAGGACCGGAGGCGGGCTGATCCACAGCGGGTTTGTCTGCAGCAGATTTGTCGGGAGGAGGCGGATCTTGCGCAGCGAAAACGATGGCGCATGCCACGAACAGAACTGCGGCGAGACTGGCCAGCCGGAACCCGAGAGACTTCATACCGATGCGAATGCCTCCGTCAACACAAACTTAGGCTAATGGCCTCAAGGTACTCCGCTACGGGCTAAGATGCAAATGGGTGGAAGCGTGCTGCTTGGAGTGTTTTGTGGCAACGCGACGCGGTGCACGACTGTGTATTCCTGGCTACAAGGGTTCCGCGGCGGATTTGACGGAGCGGATAGGGTCTTGTAACGTCACAAGAACCTGTCCGCAACGTGTGAAGGTGACGAATGCGGGAGCCAAGCCTCCGATTCCGCAACCTGAAAAGAAGCAGCTAACCGAAACAACGAAGATTTTCTTGCCGGGAAGTGCCGCACAGGGCGGCGTGCGCAGCGAAGGAGAGAACAATGGGTTTTGCGACAAACGCGATTCACGTCGGGCAGGAGCCGGATCCTGCCACCGGCGCAGTCGTGGCGCCAATTTATCAGACGTCGACGTACGTTTACGAAGAGTTAGGAAAGAACAAGGGTTACGACTACGCGCGGACGAATCATCCGAACCGCAAGGCACTGGAGAAAACGGTAGCGAAGCTGGAGGGCGGGCACAGCGCGTACGTGTTCACTTCGGGGATGGCGGCGATTGATTCCGTGTTTCGGCTCTTTCGACCGGGGGATCACATCGTGCTCTCGGAAGCGGTATATGGCGGCGTGTACCGGCTTTCGACGCAACTGCTGGTGCATTTTGGGCTAGAGTTCAGTTTTGTGGATACCTCGATTCCAGCGTGCGTCTTGACCGCGATGCGGCCGAACACCAAGCTGATTTACATCGAGACGCCGACGAATCCGACGATGCGCGTAACGGACATTGCGGCGATCGCGAAGATGGCTACGGAGCGAAACGTTACGCTGGCGGTCGACAATACGTTTTTGAGTCCGTACTTGCAGCGGCCGATTGAGCTGGGCGCCCACATCGTGGTGCACTCGATGACCAAATATTTGAACGGGCACAGCGACTCGACGGGCGGCGCAGTGGTACTGACACGGCCGGAGGATGCGGAGAAGATTTATTTCATTCAACGATCGGCGGGAGCAGGATTGGCGCCGATGGATTGTTTCTTGATTTCGCGAGGGATAAAGACGCTGGCGATTCGCATGCTGCAGCACAACGCCAACGGAATTACTGTGGCGCGGCATCTCGATGCGCATCCCAAAGTGAAGAAGGTGCATTACCCGGGTTTGCCGACGCATCCGCAGCATGACATTGCGCGGCGCCAGCAAAAAGGCCCGGGTGCGATGCTGTCGATGGATTTGGGTTCGTTGGAAGCGGCGCGCCGATTCTTGAACCAGCTGAAGCTATGCTCGCTGGCAGAAAGTTTGGGTGGAGTGGAGACGCTCGTGTCGTTGCCGGCGCAGATGACCCATGCTTCGATGCCGCCGGAAGTGCGCGACCGTATTGGGATTACGGACGGCTTGGTGCGGATTTCGGTGGGGATTGAAGACGTGGAAGATATTATGGCGGATCTAGACCAAGCGCTGTTGTACGTGTGAACTGGAAGAGAGCGGTCATCCAAAAGGATGAACCTACATATTTTCGTCGAGCCAGTCGAGATAGGGTTTCGAGCCGGCAATGATCGGCAGAGCGACAAATTCAGGATTGTCGTAGCTGTGCAAGCGCTTCACTTCCCGTTCGAGGCCTCCCAATTTGCGAGCGGTGGTTTTGATGAACAGCAGCAGTTCACGGGCCTTTTCCACTTTTCCTTGCCAACGATAGTGCGATTCGATCGGACTGCGTAGAATATTCACGCAGGCGGCCAGCCGTTTTTCGACCACGCTGCGGGCGATCAGCTTGGCCTGCATCGGATTGGCGCAGGTGACCAAAACCAGGAAGTATTTCTCACCGGACTTCACGCGTGTCTCCTGGTAGTGACTCGGGGAGAAGCTGTAGAGCGCTTCCGTCCCGCAAAAACTCGGACTAGAATACGACGCTATGAGCGCTTCTCCTACACTGAATCCTTCGCCGATCAAATTTGGAACGTCCGGCTGGCGTGGACTGATTGCGGACGAGTTCACATTTGCAAATGTGCGGCTGGCGGTGCGCGCGATCGCGGAACACGTAACCGCGAAAAAGAAGAATCCAACCGTGCTCATCGCGTACGATACCCGGTTTTATTCGGAGGAATTCTCCTGGCTGGCCGTGGCGATTTTGCAGGAGTACGGCATTCGAACGCTGTTGTGCGAAACATTTACGCCAACGCCCGCGGTGGCCTATGAAATTCAGCGAGCCAAGCTGGATGGCGCGATTAACTTCACCGCGAGCCACAATCCGGCGCAGTATCACGGACTGAAATTCTCCGGTGCAGATGCAGGCCCAGCCCTGCCCGAAGTAACGAAAGACATTGAGGCGCGCGTCGCGGCATTGGTGGCCAAGCACGGCGCGCACCCCACGACTCCGGAAGTGCCGCTGCACGGCGGCGGACTGAAAACAGAAAAAGTAAATCTGCGCGAAAACTATTTGAAGCGGCTGGGCGAGCTGGTGCGCTTTGAGGTGATGAAAAAGGCGCGCGTAAAATTTGTGGCTGACGCGCTGCACGGCTGCGGTGCGGGTTATCTCGATCGCGCGCTGGCGGAGCACGGCGTCGAAGTGCACGCGCGACGGACGAATCGTGACACGTTATTTGATGGCTCCGGTCCGGACGTGAGCGAGGAGAATTTGAAGTCGTTGGCAGCGGCGGTGAAGGAGAGCGGAGCTGCAGCGGGATTGGCGACGGACGGAGACGCGGACCGTTTCGGCATGGTGGACCGCGATGGAACCTGGATTCAGCCGAATCATATTTTGGCGCTGGTCTACGACTACCTCGTGGAAACGCGGGGCTGGAAAATGGCCGCGGCGCGCAGCGTCGCGACCTCGCAATTGATTGACGCGGCGGCTACCGCGCACGGACAGAAGACGTACCAGACACCCGTCGGCTTCAAATACATCGGGCAGCTCATTCGCGAAGACAAAATCGCGCTGGGCGGTGAAGAGAGTGCAGGACTCACGATTCGCGGGCACGTGCCGGAGAAGGATGGCATTTTGGCGTGCCTGTTGGTTGCCGAGATGATTGCGGCGCGCGGCGCTTCCATTGGCGAGCAGCTTCGCGCGCTGTTTAAAAAAGTGGGGCGCGAGTTCTGGCCGGTACGCGAAAACTTGCACTTGAGCGACGAACAAAAGGCAAACGCGGTAAAGAAGGTGGCCGTGGATGCTTCGACACTTTTAGGCCGGAAAGTTGTGTCCGTGGACCGCACCGACGGTGCAAAATTCTCCTTCAAAGATGGCTCGTGGATGTTGCTGCGGCTGTCGGGAACCGAACCGCTGCTAAGATTGTACGTTGAAGCGGAAAGCGCGGCAGCGAGCGCGAAATTGGCAAAAGAGGCGACGCAGTGGGTGCTCGAAGGTTAGAGAAAATTTCGTTTGAGGAGCGCGTAGCGAGATGGCTGCGCCAGTATGGCCGCGGACTGCTTGGGCTGCTGGTCGCGGTGATGATTGTGCACGATATTTTCGGCACGCATGGTTTTTTGGCCATGCGGCACACGCAGGACGAAATCAAAAAAGTGCAAGCCAACTTGGATATGCTGAACCAGGAAAACCTGGAATTGCAGCAGGAAGTGAAGGATCTGAAGACGGATCCGCGGCTGATCGAGAAAATCGCGCGAGACGATTTGGGGTTGGCGCGGCCCGGCGAAGTAATCATTCGGATTCCGCAGCCGCCCGCGCAAGAGAACGGTTCTCCAGCAAAACGATAGTTCCGGACACGTTTTCTGCGGCGATTCTTAAACAACCGACAATTCATGTAGTTGCTGACGTAGCTGAGACTCTTTGCGTCTGAGCGTGGCGATTCTTCCACCGTGTGCGCAACAGCGACAAGACCAGCATCGAAAGAAAAATGATGAGCAGGCCTACGCTGGCCTGCAAAATCGTGCATTTGTGTTTGGGCAAGATGGAAAGCCGGCCGTAGACAAATTCGATGTGCACCCAGTAGACGAGCAGCGAGGTTTTGCCAAGTTGAATGATTGGGCTGAAACCAAGCTGCGCCAAGCCCCAGCGGCACCAGGCGTAAATCGCGAAGAGCATGAGCAACAGCAATCCGCAGCGCATCAGAAAAAAGTTGGGACTGGTGTGCCAGTAATCGTAAGCGGTGTAGTAGCTGAAGCGGAGCGAGTCGAAATAACGAGCGAGCACGCATGCGAGCAGTCCGGCCGCGCCCAAAGCAGCAAACAACGCGGCTTCGCTGCGTTTGGCGATACCACTGAACAATACAAATCCCACAGCCAAGCCAACGAACGCAAACGCGGACCAGGGAAACAGTGGGAAGAGCCACGGCTGCGGCTTGTCGTAAATGTGCACGCCATTGATATAGGACTCAAGCGGCCAAGGCAGCCAGTGCGGGCGATACGAGGTCCACAGAGCCGGCGTGGCCAGAGCCACTCCAGCAGCAGCGGCTAACGCGGCAACAATGCCGCGGCTGCGCGAGCGTTCGACATATTCATAGCGTAAAGCCGGTTCCTCAAGGGAGGAGTCTTTGCGCTGGCTTGGCGCAGCGCTGAGCCAGCAGAGCACGCCCATCAGCATCATCGAGATGCCGAGAATGTTGAGGATGTCCACGCGAAGCAGGTCGGTCCACGGCGCCCAACCATAGCCGAAAGCAAATTCCTGAACGCGAAAGAGCAAGCCGGCGCCAAAGATTTCCGCACCGCGGCGAATCGTGGTCTTGGCGATGTCGTTGCCAGGCGTGCCTTTTTCCCGCAGCCGTTCGGTAACGAGCGCGAAGGATACGCCGGCGAGAAAGAGAAAGAGCGGCGCGGGAAATGTTCCGCCGAGCTGCGACCACGTAAAGAGCGAAGATTTGCGCGCTTCGGGACTGAGCCACGAGTCGTAACAGTGGGTTTGAAACATGAGCACACAAGCGAGACCGCGCATCCAGTCGATGTAAGCAAGGCGCTTCACGGGTATACGTTACAATCTTCTCTTTCTTTTGGGAGTTGCACACAAGCGTTTCGCCGATGCCCGCGACACGACAACTCGGCCCTTTGGCAATGCTCGGCCTGTGGGCAGGATTGTGCCTTGTCGGGACGCTTTACGCTACCTGGCACGGCTATGGGGGGCAAGCGTTTGCGGCAACATTGACGGCGTTTGCGTTCTACTCGCTAGTGATGCTGCTTTTCGCAGCGCGTGGCGTGAGCGATTCCATCGCCGGGCGCGGCGGGATGGGCGCGGGGATTGCGCTCGGCGCCGGGGCCTTCCTGATCTATCTGGTCTACCTGCTGGGCACAAACAGCTTTGCGCTCTGGCGCGTCGGGGCCGTGGCGTTGTTCGTTTTTGTGCCGCTGGCCCTGGCTGGTTCAGCGGAACGCGCATCACCAGGAACCTGGCAGGATTTTTTGCTGTTGGCCGGTGTGTGGGTCGCGGTGAAATTTGGGCCGTCGCACAAGATATGGCCTTATCCTGACGCGAAGCTAGGGTACGCCTTCACTGTACTGCTGGCAGTCAACGTAGCACTCGCGGCATTCCTGCTTATGCGACGGTTCAGCGGAGTCGGCTACTCCATCGGCTGGGGACAGAAGTGGGGCTTTTACATCACTGCCAGCTTCTGCATTTTTGCATGCGTTGCCATTCCGCTTGGTTACGTGCTGCACTTCATTGCTTTCGCGCCGCAGTGGCATGCCTGGAAATCCGTTCCGTTCACCGCGGTAGCGATTCTGTTTCTGACGGCATGGCCCGAGGAACTCCTCTTTCGCGGGCTGCTGCAGAATATGCTGACGCGAGCATCACAAAATGATTTGGCGGGCTGGTGGACGGCGTCCGTGCTGTTCGGTTTTTCGCACATCACGAATCTGGGCTTTCCGAATTGGCGGTACGTGATTCTGGCCTCGATCGCAGGTCTGTTTTACGGCTGGACCTGGCGGAAGACCGGCTCGATCTTCGCCTCGGCGATCGTGCACGGTTTAGTGGACGTGACTTGGCACTTCCTATTCCGCACCTTGTAGGCGTGGCAACGTGTCATCGGCCCGGTCCTAAAAAGAATCGGGAAACATAATCTTGATTTCGCCGTACATACGTAGAGGAGGGTCGCATGGACACCTTACGGCAGGACGTGCTGTTTGCCCTGCGCATGCTGCGGAAAAATCTGGGCTTCACGACGGCGGCGGTGTTGTGCCTGATGCTGGGCATCGGCGCGACCACCGGAATTTTCACCGTGGTGAACGCGGTGCTGCTGGAACCGCTGCCGTACACGCACCCGGAGCAGCTGGTCCGGGTCTATACAGAGTTCCCCACCTTCCCGAATGGCGGCCTGCATCGCTTCTGGACTTCCGGCCCGGAATTCATCAACCTGCGTCGCGATACGCATTCGTGGGCTTCGTTGGACGCGTGGGTTACGAGCGGTGCTAATCTCGCAGGAACAACCCAGCCGGTCCGCGTAAACGCGGCCGCGGTGAGCGGCGGCCTGCTCGAGTCACTGGGCGTCTCGCCGGTCATGGGGCGACTGATTGCGGCGTCCGACGATATAAAAGGCGCGGCAACCGTCGCGGACATTTCTTATGGCACCTGGCAGACGGTCTTTGGCGCCGACCCGAACGTCGTCGGGCGAGAGACCCGACTAGACGGCACGCCGTGCACGATCATTGGCGTCATGCCGAAGGGTTTTGCTTTTCCGCCAGGCGAAGCGGAGCCAACTCATGTTTGGACGGCCTTGCAACTTGACCCAGCGCAACCGGGCAACGCCGGTTCGCATTATTTGTACCTGCTTGGACGGCTGAAGCCGGGCGTTTCGGCCGCAGCAGCACAAGGAGAATTGGCTTCTCTAGTGCAAAGCTACGGCGAGAAACGAGCGCCAAAGACGCATAGCTTCGATCCCAAGAATCACACCATCGTGAGCTTCCCATTGCAGGCAGAAGTCGTTTCGGGCGTTCGCCCTGCCTTGCTGATGTTGCTGGGAGCGGTGATTTTTGTGCTGCTGATTGCTAGCGTGAACGTGGCCAATCTGCTGCTGGCGCGAGCCGAAGCGCGGCGCAAAGAGATTGCCATTCGTGGTTCTCTGGGCGCGAGTCTAGGCCGCCTGGCGAGGCAGTTCGTCACCGAAGGGGTTTTGCTGGCGCTGTGCGGAGGTTTGCTGGGCGTGGCGCTGGCGTATGCTGGCGTGCGGCTCGTGCAACTGACCAACGCAGGCGGGATCCCTCGCGCGGACGAGATCGCGGTGGATTGGCGCGTGCTGCTGTTTACCTCGGGTGTAAGCATAGTCACCGGCATCTTGTTTGGGCTGGCGCCCCTGGGATCGTTAATCGTCAGCGAGCTTTCCGAAGCGCTGAAAGACACTGCGGGTAGCACGACGGTCGCAGGAGGCGCACAATTTTTCCGGCGTGCACTGGTAGTCGGCGAATTAGGAATGGCGTTGGTGTTGCTCATTGGCTGCGGGCTGATGCTGCGCGCTTTTTGGAAGCTGCAAGAGGTGCACACGGGGCTGCAACCCGATCGGGTCATCACCATGCGCGTTTCGTTGCCGAGCGCAAACTACAAGGACAACGCGAAAATTACCGACTTTTGGACGCTGCTCGAACAACGCATCACCAACCTTCTCGGTGTTCAGTCCGCAGCCCTGGTTTCCGGCCTGGCGCCGCTGCGGCCACCCAACATGAACGACACCGACATCGAAGGTTTCGTAAAAACTAAAGACGGTCCTATTCAGAACGTGGACTTCTATCAGGGCGTCAGCAAAAGCTACTTCGCAACTATGGGCATCCGCCTCCTCGAAGGGCGTCTCTTTGACGATCGCGATGTACAAAATGGCCCCCAGGTGATGATCGTCAACAAAGCGATGGCGCAGACCTTCTGGCCCAATCAGAGCGCCATCGGCCGGCATGCCAAGCCGGGAGGCGGCAAAGACTGGTGCACTGTCGTCGGAGTTGTCGACGATGTGAAGAATGCCGGCCTCGACCGCCCTGCAGGTACGGAACTGTATTTGCCTTATCGCCAGCCATACGGCCAGGGACTTACGGATATGTTCGTGGTTATGCGCGCACAGAGTCGCGACCCGCGCTCCCTGGCGGGCGAGGTTCGTCAACAGATGAATGCCATCGATCCGTCTTTGCCGTTGGCCGACGTCCGTTTGATGGACGAAGTGCTCGCCCAGGCCGAATCACGACCGCGATTTCTGACTTTGCTGCTAACGCTGTTCTCCGTTGTGGCGCTGGTGATTGCTACGGTCGGGATCTATGGTGTGGTTTCTTACTCGGTGGCGCGGCGAACCAAAGAATTTGGACTGCGCATGGTGTTGGGTGCGCAAAGCAGCGACGTGCTGGGTCTCGTCATGAAGCAGGGCGCTGCGCTCGTTTTGATTGGCGTCGCCGTTGGACTGGTGCTGGCCGTATTGTTTACGCGGCTTATGGCCAGCCTGCTGTTCGGTGTTACGCCTACCGATCTCGCGACTTTCGCGAGTGTAACGGTCGTGCTCTGCCTGGTCACCCTCGCGGCGTGCTACATCCCCGCAAAGAGAGCAACGCACGTCGATCCCATGCAAACCTTGCGTTATGAATGAACGGAAAGCGCAGGAACGGCCTAGAAAAAGGCCCGCGTCCAGCCCTGGTGGGCGCGACGGAAGCCCCAGAAGCGCGAGTCGCATTCGTCACAGCGATACGGCCACACCAATGCCAGACGAAACCAGATGCGCTCGACAAAGCCGCGCCGCGTGGAGCGCCGCACGGACGTGCTTGCGCATATAGGACACTCGTGAATCTTCTTGGCGAACGTCAGTTGCATGGGCTGGGATTCTCTCCAAATGCGTTGGATACATTGTGGAAGGCCGAATCGAACTGAGGCGAGAGCAAATCTCAGAGGCTGTGCGCTGCTGATTTCCTGAACCGAGGGACAGGGGCCAGGCCCCCAGCTGTACGCAAGTGCAGGTCGCATCGAAACGGCACGGCCCGCTGGATTAAATAAAAATAATCGCACCGGCGCTAAAGCTTTTTTGCCTTCTGCCGATTGCTTACCTGAGGTGAACCATGTCCGTTCATTCCATCCAAAGCAGCCATGCTGTAGCCCAGACGGAAGCTGTTTCCCAGGCGCAATCCGCGCAAAGACAAGCCAGTACGCAGAATGCGATTCCGCAAGACAAGGTAACCATCAGCGCCGCCGCACAGGCCAAGCAGACCGCATCGGCCATCGGCGCAAATATCGATCACAACGGCGATAGCAAGTAAGCAGCGTACGCAATTACCTAATAGAATTTTTATCACCAAGGTCGCGTCTTGGTCGTGGATTGCCAGAGCAGTCCGCAACCTGGGGCGCGGCCTTTTTGTTTTTGGTGGTTTGGCGTTATCGTAAAGGCGGTTGCGTCGCAGTCGAAGCGACGAACGGCCCGTCCGTGCATCGAACCCGGCTAGTTACATCATCCCGAAACCGCGAGGTGACTACGAATGAAAGAGATGACCGCTGAAAACGCGCTATTCATGCTGCACACGATGTATTTGCCGACATTGAAAAATGAAAGCCGGATCACGAGGGGTGTTCTGGCGGCGGTACCCGCCGACAAGTCCGAGTATCGTCCGGACCCGCACTCAAAAACGGCCATGGAGCTGGTGCGGCACATCGCGAACGCGGACAATTTTTTCGTCGAGGCGGTATTGCACGGAGAATTCAAACCGGGCACGCTCATCCCGGAAAGCGTCAAGACACCCGCGGAGATCGCCTCATGGTACGAAGAGCATTACGCAAAGAATTTTGAGGCGCTGACCAAAGCTGCGCCGGAGCAACTCACGAAAGTCATCGATTTTCGCGGCCTGTTCCAATGGCCCGGCTTGAACTTTCTGATGTTCGGTTTGCATCACACGATTCACCACCGTGGGCAGTTGAGCGCCTATTTGCGCGCCATGGGAGCGAAGGTTCCGGCCATTTATGGCGAGAGCTACGACTCCGAACAGGCCAAAAAGGCCGTCGCACAAGCATAGTTCAGCTCAATCCACTCTCCCGCCCTAATTTGAAAGCTCGCCAGCAACTCCTACGCCGGACGTGTGTTTTACAGAATAGCTGACTCATCGAGTGCAGCGACCCCGCCCGCGGCTCTGCGCATTTTGCTGTATGGTGAACGACCACCAATTATGCGAAAAGAGTCATCATCCGAGGAGGAACGCACATGTCTCGCAGGAGTCTTCTTGGGCCCCTTGTGCTTGGCCTTGCTCTGACTGCACCGCTCTTGAGCAGCGGGTGCGCGGCGCGAGTGCGGTATTACGACGATTATCATGGTGACTATCACTATTGGAACGGCGGCGAAGATCGGGCCTATCGCGCTTGGCTTGCCGAAAGGCACTATGACTATCGCGAGTACAGCCATCTGGACAAAGAGCAACAGCGCGACTACTGGCGCTGGCGGCACGATCATCCCGACCACCACTAGATCAGAAGTTACCTAAAAGCGATTCGAGACGAAAGAACCGGTGTCGGCGTTCCGCCGAACACCGAGACACCTCCTCCACCGCAAACCTGCGACGGCTTGCGATCGTGCTAGTCCTTCTTCCAGAAGCTAGCCGTTCAGTCGCCGGCGGCAGTTTGCGTTTGGCGCGCCGTTTTGGCTTGCCAGATCTTGCGCAACTCTTCGCGCTGCTTCACCACGTGGGCTTTCGCCTCATCAAAGCTGCCGTAGACCTTGGTGCCTTTAATGGTGTTGCACGGCGTGCAGCAGGCCACCAGGTTATTCGGATCTTTCTTTCCTTTGCGGGCGCGCGGCACCACGAAATCCACCCGCATCACC